>Ga0222661_1000244_pt1 | contig 24977 bp, 35 predicted proteins | sample AntAcemetagen551_FD_179851 | JGI IMG/M metagenome (GOLD analysis project Ga0222661, IMG submission 179851) | Saline water microbial communities from Ace Lake, Antarctica - #551 | ecosystem: Environmental > Aquatic > Non-marine Saline and Alkaline > Saline | place: Antarctica: Ace Lake...
GACTTTGCAAAGAAACAATATAACTTTGAAGCTAAGATGGATAGAGCTCCAGGATCTTTTGATCCAGAAGACCCAGAAGGTTTTGCAGTGGGTGGACGAGTTGGATTTAAAGAAGGATTAGGTTATTTTTCAAATTTGATAAAAGAAAATATCCCACCTGAATATAGGTTATATGCAAAAAGTATTTTACCAGGAGGAAAAAAAGGCGATGTAGATGAATCTTATTTTAAAGAAGATTTTAAAAAAGATTTAAGACAACAGGCTTTAACTAAATTTAAAGAAACAGGAAAATTAAAAGGGTCTATTGGAGAACTAGATACTCACTATAGATCAGGAGCTAAAAAATATGGTCAAGGAGAAAAATATCCTATTAATGAATTAATTGGACTTCCTTCTACTTATGCTACACTTGGTTCTTATAATTATGAAATAGATCCACAAACATTAGAAGTAAAAATAAAAGATACGTACGACTGGAACCCAGCATATGGGAAAGACTCATTTAGTGGTAAAACAGGATGGATAGGTAATAAAAAAGGAAAAGATGTAGATACGTCTATGTTAAAAGATTACGTAATGCAAAGTTTCGAAACAGGAGAAATAGATAAAGGAGATGCTTTAGAGTTGCTTGGTAATTATTTAGGTCCTAAAGCAAGTAGAGGAGAAGGAATAAATGTAGACATAGATATTCCTGTTCAAGACATTCCTATGGGAGAAGGAGAAACTTTTGCAACCGGCGGAAAAGTAGGAAGAACCAAACAAGCAGATGGAACGGGATCTCAAGGACTTAATTATCTATTAGGATTTTAATATGGAACTGAGCAAATACCGAAAAGCTCTGCGCGCGATGACCAATCGCAACTCAAATCTTGACCGAGTTATTTATGATCCCTCGATACTCGACACTAGCGACGAGCAGCTAGGAGCTAGACAAGGTTTTGAAGCAGGAACAATAGATCCTAAAAAAGCTACAATGGCTTTAGATATGTTAAAACGAGGAATGGATGTAGATACTATTTCTGCTATCACTGACTTAACTACAGAACAAATTAATCAATTATCTCAAACAGCAAAACCTATCTCTACTTGGAGTCAAGAAAAACGAGATAATGAAATTCTTACGGACAGCTACATTCGAGATGAAAATCCTAATGAAATTTTTACTACCCCTTTCAATATACCGGATTCAGAAGATAATGTTATGCCTTCTTTTGAAGGACTAGAAGACCCTAAAGTACTAGAAGACTACCAACAGATGGAATTAGCAGATGGTGGAGTCGTGGAGCGAGAAGATTTTGCCGAAGGAAGTAAACAATATGACTACAAAAATCCACAGCAAAAAAATCAACACCTTATGAGAACGACTGAAGAAATTCAATCTATCGTCAATGATCCAAAATATGAAAAGTATACAAGAAAAGATTTTAGAAATAAAAACATATTAACTAGAAAAGAAACAGAAAGAAAAGAAGTAACGTTTAAAAACATTGGAGCCAGAAAAAGTACAACGGATCCAAACGAAGAAAACATAAAAAGAACTAAAAAAATAAAAAACATTCAAGGAGCTAATATTAGTGTTAAAGGTTCTGGTCAAACAGGAAAACAATTTAGTCATGTATATCCATTAATAGAATCTGCAAAACCAGGAACTAAAACAACTGGCACGATCGATGCAAAAATGAATAGAGCATTAGAAGGATATAATAAAATAGGTCAAAATATTGCAGAACAGCAAGAGATTTTAATTAAAAACAAACCTGAAGGCTACAAACAAGAACTAGTAAAACTAAACGCTAGAGCAAAAAGGAATGTAATGAACGCAGTTAGTGATTTAGGAAAAGAATATAAAGGTCAAATAGGATACTTTCAAGTAGATCCAGAGACTGGTAAGTTTAAAGAAAAAGCAGGTAATTATAAAATGTCGTTTGCTGGTATAAAAGGAGAGAATAAAATTTACAAAGACATGATGGGTAAAGAAAGAAAAGATTTTGAAAAAAAAATATCTGCAGATAATTTTAAAGAACCAGAACAAAAACTTTTAAAAAAAATGGGAACACAATTAAATTCTGGAATTCCTATTAATGAAATTATGAACGTTCTACCTGAACGAGAAGCACAAGTGCTAAGAAACATGGGAAGTAAAATAGGAAAGATTGCTAAAATAGGTGCTAGAGGATTAGCAGATTTAACCACAGGTCTAGGACCTTTAGGAGTGGCTATTACTGCATTAATAGAAACACCTGTTGCATTAGCAGCTCTTGGAGAAGGAAAAAGAGGATCGGAAGTAGCACAAGACGCTATAAGTTCTATAACTTTTGGACTTGTTTCTGATTCAGAAGAACGAGTATTAAAAGAAATAGGTGGAGAACGCGCTGTAAAAGGATTGAAAATTAAAAAATCAATAGAAGCTTATCAAAACGCAGTTCAAGATTTAAAAAATTTAAATACAGAATTAAAAGATCCTGCTTCCACTTTATTGTCAGAAGATCAAGATGCTATCCTTGCTGGCATTGAACGCAATCAAAAAATCAAACAAGACCAAGGTACTTTTTTACAACAATTTATCAATCTAGAAACAAAAAAATTTATCGCTCCTGATTTAGATTATTATGAAGACGTGGCAAAGACACAACAAAAAGAAAGAGATCTTACCAAACAAATACGTTCCAATGAAGGTTCAGGAGATTATTTTGATGTTCCAGATTTAAAAGAGCAAGAAACAAGGAAAGAACTAGACGCGTTAAAACAAACGTATGAAGGAAATAAAGTAAAACCAGTGGAAGATATTATGAATAGAAATATTATGAATCCTGTTTACGGAGGACGTATGGAACTATCCGCTGGAAGTACTTATTCAGGACTTACTTGGGTTGCTAGAAGAGTACAAGATATTAACCAGTTAATTAAATCTAAAAAAGCTGGTTTTGAAGATTTTTTTGATGAGATTCAACTTTTAAGAAAAGCAGAAGAACTTAATTTAACTGAAGAACAAGTTAAACAAATATTAAAACAACAACAGCAACAAAGAATAGATAACTATAGAAAATTACCCGTTCAAGGAGATCCTAAAGCAGGATCTAGATTACCTTACGATCCAAATGCAAACCCTAAAAACTCACAAAAAATAAAACCAAGAAAAGAAAAAAATTTTAACACTCAAAACTTAGATAATAAATCTAATATCGAGGACATTATAAATAACTACGCTACCGGTGGAAGAGTAGGGCTTAAACTTGGTTCAGGAAAAAAACTATACGATTTAGGTAAAAAAATTATAACCAATAAAAAACCAGAAAATCCAGATAGAAGAGATTTCTTAAAAGGCGCGGGAGCCATGGGAATAGGACTAGCGGCATTAGGAACCGGAGCGTTTAAAATTGCAAAGACACTTAAAACTAAAGCTGCATTAAATGTGTTAGCAAAACCAGCAGTGGGACAACCCGCATGGTTTGCACCCTTAGTAGATAAAATACTTTTAAAAGGAATAAGATTAGAAAAAGATGGAAAGAAACTTAATAAATATGTTTTAGAAGAAGATGGTAAAACAATAACTTTAGAGATTCCTTTCAGTTCACCTAATAATCATATTGATATAAATGTTAAAGGAGGAGGGGCTTATGATGATCCTTTTGATATATACTACCAAAGGACAGATAAAGGACTAGGTGGAGATAAAAAACCAAAATCTTCATTTAAAGTATTAGAAAGCAGGCCTTATAGATTTGGTTCCGATGCAGACGAGGTAGAACTTAGTGAAGAAATTTTTCAAGGAGCAGATTTATTAGAACTACCAAAAGGTGGCAGTGGAATTTTAAGCGATATGGAAGGTTTAGAAAAAATAGCTACCGGAAAAATTAAAAATCCAAAACTGGCAAATACAAGAGTGAAAATAAGAGATGAACTCAACCAACCTGATAATTATAGATCTCGTTATAACCCTGGAGAAGAGGATCGTTTAACAAGATCTACTGGTCCAGAAGGGGGAGAATATTATGAGAATCTTGATGGAGAAGATTATTACAGCGTACAGATAAAAAGAAACGATCTTGATCCAGATATTGATTATGATTAAACCAAAAAGACTTACTTTAACGATACCTCCTAAAAGAGGACCTCAGCCGCAGGGCTTGAATATTAACTACAATACTGTTAAGACAGTGCAAACGGAGAAAACAAATGGCAGAAATAGACAAATCGCTACCAAACGAAGCTAATCCCCTTTTATCAGGAGAAGAGATTCAAGAGGAAATAGAAGTAATGGAACCGGGTGAAACAGAAGTTTCTGAAGAAACAGATATTGTAGAAAACGAAGACGGATCGGTAGATATCGATTTTGATCCTACTGCTATGGCTGCAGGGGAAAGTCAAGACCATTACGCTAACCTAGCTGAATTTATCGAAGACAACGACTTGTCTAGAATGGGAACTGAATTATACCAAAACTATCAAGAATATAAAAGTTCTAGAAGAGATTGGGAAAACGCATACCGACAAGGACTAGACTTGCTTGGGTTTAAGTACGAACAACGTACAGAACCTTTCCAAGGTGCGTCAGGTGCAACTCACCCTGTATTAGCAGAAGCCGTAACTCAGTTTCAAGCTTTGGCGTACAAAGAATTATTACCCGCGGGCGGACCCGTGAGAACTCAAATTTTAGGAAACGCTACTCCGGAAAAAGAACAACAGTCTCAAAGAGTTAAAGATTTTATGAATTACCAAATCATGGATGTCATGAAAGAATATGAACCAGAATTTGATACCATGTTATTTCATTTACCTCTTGCAGGATCTGCTTTTAAAAAAGTGTATTACGATGAACTCTCACAAAGAGCCGTTTCTAAATTTGTACCTGCAGATGAATTAGTGGTTCCATACAATGCAGCTTCTTTAGAAGAAGCAGAAGCTATTGTGCACGTTGTAAAAATGTCTGAAAATGAATTACGTAAACAACAAGTAGCAGGATTTTATAGAGATGTAGAACTAACTCCTGGAGAACAACCAGAGACAGATGTTCAAAAAAAAGAACGAGAACTAGAAGGAATTACTAAAACAGCTACGGACGATATTTTTACTTTATTAGAGTACCATGTAAATTTAGAAATAGAAGGTTTTGAAGACATGGGTCCAGATGGTGAACCTACTGGAATTAAATTACCTTACATTGTAACGATAGAAGAAAGCTCCAGAGAAGTTTTATCTATTAAAAGAAATTACGAAGTAAATGATCCTAAGAAATCTAAGATACAATATTTTATTCACTTTAGATTTTTACCAGGTTTAGGCTTTTATGGTTTTGGTTTAATTCACATGATTGGTGGATTATCTAGAACAGCTACTTCAGCACTAAGACAGTTGTTAGATGCAGGAACGCTTTCTAACCTACCAGCTGGATTCAAGCAACGAGGAATAAGAATTAGAGACGATGCGCAAGCAATACAACCCGGAGAATTTAGAGATGTAGATGCACCAGGAGGAAACATTAAAGATTCCTTTATGATGCTTCCTTTTAAGGAACCTTCACAGACATTATTGCAATTAATGGGGGTCGTTGTAAATGCAGGTCAACGCTTTGCTTCAATAGCAGACATGCAGGTAGGAGACGGGAATCAACAAGCGGCAGTGGGAACGACCGTAGCGCTGTTGGAAAGAGGATCGAGAACGATGTCGGCAATTCATAAAAGAATTTATTCTTCTCTCAAACAAGAGTTTAACCTACTAGCAAGAGTATTTAAATTATATTTACCGCAAGAATATCCATACGATGTACCAGGAGCAGAAAAAACAATTAAACAAACAGACTTTGACGACAAAGTAGATATTTTACCGGTAGCAGACCCTAATATTTTTTCTCAAACGCAGAGAATTAGTTTAGCTCAAACCGAATTACAATTAGCTACTTCGAATCCAGCTATTCATAACCAATACGAAGTATATAGAAATATGTATGAAGCATTAGGTGTAAAAGACATTGATAAAATATTAATTCGACCCACGCCCCCACAACCAAAGGACCCTGCATTAGAGCAAATTGATGCTCTTGCAGGGAAACCATTCCAAGCCTTTCCAGGACAAGATCATAGAGCACATATCACTACTCATTTAAGTTTTATGTCTACGAACTTAGCAAGAAATGCACCTCCTATTATGGCAGCTTTAGAAAAAAACATCTTTGAACATATTTCTTTGATGGCTCAAGAGCAAGTAGAAGTAGAATTTAGAAATGAAATGCAACAGATGCAGCAAATGCAACAAATGATGCAACAAAATCCTCAAGCAGGACAACAAATGCAGGTGCAGATGAGAATGATCTCTGAAAAGATCGAATCTAGAAAAGCTGTGTTGATTTCTGAGATGATGGAAGAGTTTATGAAGGAAGAAAATGAAATTACTTCTCAATTTGACAATGATCCGCTTGCAAAACTAAAAGCAAGAGAGTTAGACCTCAAAGCGCAAGACAACGAACGTAAAAAACAGTACGATGAGCAAAGAAATAACTTAGATCGTATGAAAGCGATGATGAATCAGTCTACCGATCAACAAAAAATAGACCAAAACGAAGAATTAGCTAATTTAAGAGCCGATACTTCTATTGAAAAAACAATCTTATCTGCAAAACTAAAAGATAAGTATCAAAATTAATGACAAAAGCATAAAAAAAGGTTAAAAAGACAATATGAAAAAAGATAAAACTATAAAAGTATCTCAAGTCGGAGCACCTATTAAAACAATAGAGATGACTGCACCTAATAAATCTCAAACGGTTACTGTTAAAGGTACTAAAGGTATGAGAGCAGATAAATTACCAGTTAAAGCTACTTGGTACTAAACCATGTTTCCCTGGAGTCTGTTAGGTACAGCTTTTAAAGCTGGTTCCGAAATTTACAAAAATAGACAAGCAACTAAGATTGCTATGTCAGAAGCTCAATTATTTCACGCCGAAAAAATGAAACGTGGAGATATTGAATACTCTGGCAAAATAATGGAACATCAAAAAGGCGATTGGAAAGACGAATTCGTTTTATTAGTGCTTTCAAGCCCTTTATTTTTATTAGGGTATTCTGTATTTGCAGAAGACGAAGATATTGGTAAAAAGCTAGACTTGTATTTTGACAAATTGGATGGTATGCCTTGGTGGATAACAGGACTTTGGATTTCTGTGGTTGCAGCCATTTATGGAATTAAAGCAACGGATATTATAAACACGAAAAAAGGAAAATAATGATTAAGAAAATAAAACAGAAACTTTGTGAACTAGTTTGTAAATTATTCGGAATCACACAATGTGTGTGTGCACATGAATGTAACTGTAAAAAAGAGGCGAAAAAATAATAATGAGTGAAAAAATATACGAGCCAAAAACTAAAGAAGAGAAAAAAAGATTTGGAAGAGGCGGTGAAAAAATATACGAGCCAAAAACTAAAAAAGAGAAAAAAGATATAGCAAAGAAAAATCTTAGAAAATCTGCAACAAAACCTAAGCTTGATTCAACTCCAGAAGATAAATCTATTTCAAGAAAAGAATTTCTAAAAAAGGTTATACCACCATATTATAAATCTACTCGTTCTAAAGAAGAATTAAAAGATATGTTTAAAAACTATAAAAGACCTGCAAAATCTAAAGGATTAAAAAAAGGTGGTAGAGTAAAGTTTAATAAAGGAGGTATAGCTTTACGTGGTAAAGGCTGTGAAATAAAATAATGTCTAATAAACCAATAAGTAAAAGTAAAAACCCAGGATTAGTTAAACTAGCTAAAAAAAATCCTAAACTTGCTAAAAAATTTGGATTTAACGCAAAAAGAATAGTAGCTAAAAAAGGAGGAAAAGTTTAATGGCTAAACGAGGATTATACGCAAACATACAAGCAAAAAGAAAAAGAATAAAAGCAGGTTCAGGAGAAACAATGAGAAAGCCTGGAACCAAAGGTGCTCCTACAAAAGCTAATTTTGTAAGATCAGCAAAAACTGCTAAAAAACCTAAAAAGAAAAAATAATGGTAAAAGTATTAAAGAAAGTAGTTACAGGCTTGAAAAAAGCATCGAAGACACATGCTAAACAAGCTAAAATAATTAAAAAACATATTAAAAAAATGAAGGGCTAATAATGGCTAGAACAGCAGCCTGGACTAGAAAAGAAGGAAAGTCTAAATCCGGTGGATTAAATAAAAAAGGTGTTGCTTCTTATAGAGCAGCTAACCCTGGATCTAAATTAAAGACGGCCGTAACTACGAAGCCATCTAAATTAAAAAAAGGTTCTAAAGCAGCAAATAGACGTAAGTCTTTTTGTGCTAGAATGAGTGGTATGAAGTCAAAACGTACCTCTGCAAAAACGGCCAGAGACCCGGATAGCAGAATTAATAAGTCTCTAAGAAAGTGGAACTGCTAAATGGACGACCTAATACTCGTACAACAAGTACAGAAAGCCCTACGTAAGTTATATCAAAACATTGGAGATACTATGATTACAGGTGGTGTTGACAATATGGATAAATACAAGTATTTACTAGGTCAGGCACATGCCTATCAATATATATTACAGGAAATCTCTAACCTGCTAAATAAGAAGGAGCAAAATGACGGACAAGAACAATCAGGAGACGATACCATCGTCCCTTTCGGATCAGGAAGTACCAAAGATTAAACTTGGACTCCAAGAGAAATACGAAAAAGAAAAACAAGAAGAAAAAAATATAGCACCAGAAAAGGAACCCCTTAACCCTGAGTCTATTGAACCAGTTATAGATCAACTTCCAGAACCATCTGGTTGGAGAATACTAGTTCTACCTTTTACCCCTAAAGAAAAAACTAAAGGTGGATTAATTATCGCACAAGAATCATTAGACCGATTAAGAATCGCAACCAACTGTGGTTACGTTTTAAAAATGGGTCCATTAGCATACAAGGACAAAGATAAATTTGAATCTCCTTGGTGTAAAAAAGGAGATTGGGTGATCTTTGCAAGATATGCAGGATCACGACTACCAATAGAAGGCGGAGAGATCCGAATTCTCAACGACGACGAAGTTTTAGGAACTGTACAAGATCCTGAATCTGTGTTGCATTACATTTAACATAGGAGGACACTATGCCAGACGAAGAAAAGAAAATGGTAGATATTGATAGTTCAGGACCTGAAGTAGACGTAGATATTGAAACATCTACACCTGAAGAAGAAGTATCGATCAAAGAAGAACAAGAAGTAGTACAAGAAGTCACTAGCCCCTCGCCTCTAGACGCAAGTAGCGAGCAGCAAGAGACTACAGAAGATAAGCCAGAAGGAAAGAAAGACGAATTAGAAGTTTATAGTAAAGATGTGCAAAGAAGAATTGCTAAACTCACCAAAAAATGGAGAGAAGCAGAACGTCAAAAAGACGAAGCCTTAACCTATGCCAGAACTCAAAAAGAGACTGCAGAGAAACTAGGTAAAAAATATTCTTCTTTAGAAACCAACAGCTTAAAAGATCGAGAATCTAAATTAGCCTCTGCTTTAGAAGGTGCCAAGGCCAGACTGGCTCAGGCGCGAGATGCAAATGACGTTAATTTAGAGGTAGATATCCAAAAAGATATTTCTCGTCTCGGTTACGAAGAAGCTAGATTGTTAGAGCAAAAAGCTTACAAAGAGGAACAAGATGCTATTATTCCGACTATGAATAATTTAGAGATCCCTCAACAACCTAGAAGAAACGTACCGGATGAAAAAGCAGAAGGCTGGGCCTCTAGTAATAGATGGTTTGGTTCGGATAAAGCAATGACGTATACTGCTTTTGATCTGCATAAGACCTTAACCGAAGAAGAAGGTTATGATCCTCAAAGTGACGAATATTATGTTGAAATTGATAAAAGAATAAGACTTGAATTTCCCCATAAATTTGATACTAATGATGGAACGGCAAAAACTAATACGACTAGGCCGACACAACAAGTAGCTTCAGCAAGGCGAAGTGTAAATTCTAGTCGCAAAACTGTCAGACTCACACCTACTGAAGTTGTAATTGCTAAAAAACTAGGAGTGCCACTCGAAGAGTATGCGAAACAAAAAAAATACATGAAGGAGGTATAGGCATATGGAAAATGATAAAATGAAGACCCCTCGTGCGAGCCAATCCCGAGTTTCTGAAAAGAGACCTGTGACATGGACTCCACCATCAAGTTTAGATGCACCGGCGCCGAAGGACGGATTCGTCCATCGTTGGTTGAGAACCGAAATCTTAGGAAACGATGATAGTAAAAATATCTCGAGCAAACTAAGATCAGGATGGGAATTGGTGAGAACCGATGAATATCCAGAAGGATCTTATTCCACGATTAAAGAAGGAAAATACGCAGGTGTTATTGGACATGGTGGCCTAGTGCTGGCTAGGATACCCAAGGAGATTGCAGAAGCACGTACGAAATATTACGAGCAACAAACTAAAGACCGTGACGAAGCGGTTAATAACGATCTCATGAAGGAGCAGCACCCAAGTATGCCTTTCAATAGTGAAAGGCAGAGTCGTGTAACTTTTGGTGGTTCTAAAAAATAATTTTTTAGTAATTCCAAAAAGAACGCGATATTATTAAACTTAAACAGGAGTAAACAAAATGTCACTAGTAAACCAAGACAGTGCTTTTGGCTTTAGAGCCATCGGCAAAGCTGGACAGAATAATGACAACCAAGGTTTAAGTGAATATAATATTGCTGCAAGTTCAGATGCGATATACCAACATGACCCAGTGCAATTTTTAGCAACTGGTTATATTGGTGTAGCTGCAACGTCAACTGCGGTACTATTAGGTTCCTTAAACGGTGTTTTTTATACTGATGTACCAGACCAAAAACCAAGATGGGCTAATCACTTAGCTGCGAGCAATACTGCAACAGATATTGTTGGCTTTGTAAGTGATGATCCTTATGAAAGATTTGAAGTTCAAATGGACGGAACTCTACCTATAGCTAATATCGGTTTAAATACCAATACTGTTTATACGGCAGGTTCGGTTTCGAACTACAATTCGGACGTAGAGTTGTCTTCATCAGGTGTAACCTCAGCAACAGCACAATTTAGAATATTAGGTGTATCGAAAGATATTCTTAATAAGTCTTTAGCGAATGCCACTACTTATGCGGCAAACGTGAATGTTGTAGGAATCATCAATGAACATTTCTTAAAACAATCAACAGGCATATAATAGGAGAATAAATTATGGCTATATCAAGAGGACAACTAGTTAAAGAACTAGAGCCAGGATTGAATGCACTATTCGGCCTGGAATATAAACGGTATGAAAACCAGCACGTAGAGATCTACGACGGCGGAATTGAATCTTCCGACAGAGCTTTCGAAGAGGAAGTAATGTTATCAGGATTCGCGAATGCACAAGTTAAACCTGAAGGTTCAGGTGTTGTGTTCGATAACGCTCAAGAGACTTTTACTGCTAGATATACTGCTGAGACAATTGCTTTAGCATTTGCGATCACAGAAGAAGCGATCGAAGATAATTTGTATGATAGATTAGCGTCTAGATATACAAAAGCTTTAGCAAGATCTATGGCAAATACCAAACAAGTAAAAGCTGCCGGCGTATTAAACAACGCGTTTAATACATCGTTTGCAGGTGGTGATGGACAACCATTACTATCTCAATCACACCCAACTATTGCTGGAACTTTCAGTAATACATTAGCAACTCAAGCTGATTTAAACGAAACTTCATTAGAGCAGTCATTAATTGACATCGCTGCTTTCACTGATGAAAGAGGTTTAAAAATTGCTGCTAGAGGAATGAAATTACTTATTCCTTCTGAGCTTCAATTTACAGCTGACAGACTAATGAAATCTTCAAATAGAGTTGGTACTGCTGACAATGATATCAATGCAATCAAGAACATGGGAATGGTTCCACAAGGTTACTCTGTGAACAATTTCTTTACTGATCCTGATGCATTCTTTATCAAAACGGACGTTCCTAATGGAATGAAGCATTTTGTCAGAACAGCTATCAAAACAGCTATGGAAGGTGACTTCGATACTGGAAACGTTAGATACAAAGCAAGAGAGAGATACTCTTTTGGTTGGTCTGACCCTAGAGGAATGTTCGGTTCTTCAGGCGCAGCTTAGTACTTGATTTTAAAGTATTAATTATTTGAAAGGCCCCTTTACTGGGGCCTTTCTTTTTGATAGAAAGGACGAACCATGATGAAACAATTTTTAGTTAAAATAAGCGCATACGGATATAAAGCAGAAATGACCATAGAGGCATTAGATAGTGCACACGGAGTAGAAAGTGCTATCCTTGACAAAATAGGAAAAAAAGATATAAAGTTCACTCCTAATGGTAGTTCTACAAAGAACTGTCATTTAACCTACGAGGAGATTGTACATGGAACACAATCAGATCAAGGATCTTTATCAAACCAAAAGATCGCTTGAACTAGAGTGGGAGCAAGACCATAATAAAGAAGGTGTGTATACCTTAAATATGGTTAGGATCGATGAAGAGATCAAAAAAGTAATCAGTCAAATTAAAGCGACTGAAGCTAAAGAGATCTTACATCAAGTAAAGATAGAATCCGTTGCTTCTGACTATTCTATAGCTGGCTAAATAGTCAAGCTACTATCGCTGGAAAAAGCGTTTTTCCCATAAGGATATCTTGCACTTCATTCAAAAATTCTATATAGTTTGATTACTATATATAAATATATTCTGCATAGACGCGTATAGTCGACAGCCTAGAGACTGTGTAGAATTAACTAGGAGGATAAATATCATGGCAAACACAACATTCACAGGTCCAGTAACCGCACTTAACGGTTTTATTGGAGGAGCAAACGTAAATGCAGGAGTAACAGGTACTTCAGCAGATACACAACAAGGTTCTAACGTAGCTTGGACTGTAGGAGCAAATATTTCTACACTAACTATTGCTACTGGACCAAGAGCTGGAGAAGCGTTAAACGCTGTAACTAGTGAAGGCGTACTTGTATACGTTGCAGATGGAGCAACTGGAAATTCAGTTTATGCATTTTCAAATGGAACAGACTGGTTACGTGCAGACACTAGAACAGCAATAGCTGCTTCGTAGTTTAAATAATTTAAGAGCTCCTTCGGGAGCTCTTTACTAAGGAGAATAAAATGGGTTCATATAAAGCAGACATACAAGCAACAAGAATTGCAGGAGCAACTACCAATGTAATCGTAGCACCACCTGTAAGACTAAGAGGAATTGTTGTTGCAGGACTAGCAACGTCCGGTACTGTTATTTTAAAAACTACCAGTGCAACTGGAGACACATTATTCCAAGCGGATGTCCCTGCAGGAGATATTATTAATTTTTCTTTTCCTGAAGATGGAATTTTATTTCCAAAAGGAGTTTATGTTTCTACTTTTACAGTAGCTGCAGTTACTTTATTAACAGATAAATATTCTGGTCCAGGTCTAACAGCAGGGTAGGAGTCTAAATGACTAACATTACTTCCGGCACATATACTTGGGATAAGAATTTCTTCATTGATGACGTTATCACGGAAGCTTTTGAAAGATTAGGATTAAATCCTATGTCTGGAAATAACATGAGAACTTCTAGACGTTCTTTAAATATTTTATTTTCAGAATGGGGAAACAGAGGTCTTAAATTTTGGGAAGTAGAAAATAATTCTTTTACTTTAGTTCAAGGTCAAATCGTTTATAATTTTTATAGATCTCCTTCTGATGGAACTTCCAGTGGGGTTTTCAATAGTTTATCCGCAGCCATTAATGATACAGCGACCACTATTCCTTTAAATTCTTTAGTAGGGTTTCCTACTTCTGGAACTATTTTAATTGGAACAGAACAGATTACTTACTCAGGACAAAATTCAGACACTACTAGTTTAACCGGAGCCACTCGTGGCGCGAATAGTACTTCCGCAGCTAGTCACGCGGATGATGATGTCGTATACGACCATGCAACTATTTTATATGGTTATGACGATATGTTAGAAGCTTCTTATAGAAATTCTACTCAAGTAGATTTTCCTTTGACTAAAATTGACAGATCAACCTATCAAGGTTTATCGGCTAAGTCTCAACAAGGAACTCCTACTCAATATTTTGTTCAAAGACTTATTGATAGAGTATCGGTTACTTTATATCTAGCACCTAGTGCTACGGAAGCAGGAAATACTATTAACTTCTTTTTTGTAAAAAGAATACAAGATGCAGGATCGTACACGAACGCTTCGGATATAGTGTATAGATTTGTTCCGGCAATGTGTTCAGGACTTACTTATTATTTAGCACAAAAATTAGCACCTCAACGTGTACAAGAATTAAAATTATTATACGAGGATGAATTACTAAGAGCTTTACAAGAAGATGGTTCTTCTGCTAGTTCTTATATTAGTCCACGAACTTATTACCCAGGAGTCTAATGACTAATTTATCGAGAGGAAAATTTGCACAATTTATTTCCGATAGAAGTGGTATGGCATTTCCTTACAAAGAAATGGTAGTAGAGTGGAATGGAGCAAGAGTTCATACTTCTGAGTTTGAATCAAAACAACCTCAATTAAATCCAAGACCAGCAGGTACCGATGCACAAGGTTTACAATTTGCTAGACCCGATCGTAAAGAACCAGCGGTTACTGTGTTATTAGTTCCTAATCCATTTGAAACTATTTTATATTCTGGAAGTACTTATATTAATGTAAACTCTCAAAATCATGGATTAAGCACTGGCAATACAGTTCGATTTAGAGGTTTAGCAGGTAGTCCTCCTACCGGTCCTATTATACCTGATCCAACTAATGATAACGATTTATATTACTTTAATCCGATTCCTACTTTTGACTCAATCAGTGACATTGATAATGAAAACGGTTATACTATTACCGTAGGACAAATAAATTCTTCTGGAATTGTAGGAGATGTTTTAAATTATTATTATTTCCAAATACCGGGAACGGCTACTTTTGGAAATGTACAAGGAGGAGGAATTGGCTGTAGTTCAGGACCAATTACTTTACAACCATAATGACATATGCAGAATTAGTACAAAAAATTAGAGATTATTGTGAAGTAGATGCCAATGTATTTACCTCTACTATTGTAGATGGCTTTCTTTCAGATACTGAATTTAGACTTTTAAGAGACGTAGACTCTGATAATAATAGACAATATGCACAAGCAGATATTATAGCAGGGCAACGATTTGTAAGTACCCCTCTTATTAATAATCAAACTTTAATAATCAGGTCTTGTCAAATTACTAACTCTACCGGTGGAGCAGATAATTCAGATAGATATTTTTTAGATTTTAGGGATACCAGCTTCATGTCGGAGTATGATCCTACTGGAGTACAAGGATTACCTAGATATTACAGTTATTGGGATGAGAACACCATTGTGGTGGCTCCTACCCCAGATATAAATTATAACATGCAGATAAATTATATCTTGAAACCAGAGGGATTATCTAGTAGTAATACCACTACATACTTAAGTACAGAATTTCCTAATGGCTTATTGTATGCATGCCTAGTAGAGGCTTTTGGATTTTTAAAAGGTCCAGCTGATATGATTCAATATTATGAAGGTAAATATCAACAAGCTCTACAAGGATTTACAATTGAGCAAATGGGAAGAAGACGAACTGATGAATTCCAAACAGGAGTTCCGAAAGTCGGAAAACAAAAATAAGGAGTAAACTATGGCTATAACACAAGCGGTTGCAAACAGTTTTAAACAAGAACTACTAGAAGGGGAACATACGTTTCAATTTTCTGGTGGTGATACTTTTAAACTTGCTCTGTACACTTCTGATGCAACGTTAAATTCTACTACTACGGCATATGCTTCTACCAATGAAGTTCCAAATTCTGGACAATATGCTGCCGGCGGTGGAACCTTAGTAAAACCAAATCCAAGTACTTCAGTCTCATCAGGTGTTGCGATTGTTGATTTTGCAGATTTATCTTTTACGGGTGTAACGATCACAGCTAGAGGAGCTTTAATTTATAATACTTCATCGACTAACAAAGCGGTGGCAGTATTAGATTTTGGTGCAGACAAAGCAGCGACTTCAGGAACTTTTACAATTCAGTTTCCAGCATTTACCACTTCAGCAGCTATTCTAAGAATCGGCAACTAATAGGAGCTAACCTATTATGGTCAATACTTGGGGTACACTAACCTGGGGAATAAACAGCTGGGGAGAACAAAGTGATGTAAGTATATCTGTCACTGGTACTCAATTAAGTACGTCTCAAGGAGACGTAACTACTACTGTAGAATTAAATTCAGGATGGGGAAGAGAACTCGGTTGGGGTACTCTTGACTGGGGAAACAATTCTATATCTACTCAAGTTCCTATTACTGGTTCACAATTAAATTTAGATCTTGGAGATACTACATTAGATCTTTTGACAATTGCTTCACCAACAGGTGTTACTGCTGCTTTTGCATTAAGTTCTGTAGACGCTTCACCGGATGCTATGGCATCTGGAAATCAAATCCCACTTTCTTTAGGAGATGCTATTGGTAAAACCGATGTAGCATTTAATGTTACCGGTAATGAATTATCTATTGTCTCTGGCACCGCGACGCTCGATGCTATTACCTTTGCAGATGTAACTGGTTTTGTTTTAGAAACCGATACTGGAACTGTAGTGGTTGGTGGTATTGCAAATATACCGGTTGTAGGAAATGAATTATCAACAGCTGTAGGAACCGTAGATGTAGCACCGGATGTGGCTTTAACCGGTCAACAAATAAGTGCCACTTTAGGAACCGCTGTTTTAGATGCCAATACTCTAGTAGATGTTACTGGACAACAAATCAATACGACTGCAGGAAGTGTTACTTTTACGATCTCAGGATCCGTACTATTAACAGGAAATCAGTTAACTTTAGAGCTTGGAAATGAAGTGTCTCAGATATGGACAATTGTTGACACAGGCACCTCTGTAGCGTATACTGAAGTTTCTACCGGATCTAATGTCACTTGGAATAATATTGACACAGCCGCATAATTTGAATAAAAACTATTAATTAAGGAATTATATAAAATATGCCATCAAGCTATTCTGGAGATTTAAAACTAGAACTCATGGTCACTGGTGAAAAAGCCGGTCTATGGGGAGATATTACTAATACCAATTTAAACATTGTACAACAAGCCATTGCTGGTTATGAAGCAGTTTCTATTGCAGGTGGTGCGCAAACAACTGCTCTTGATTTTAGTAATGGTGTAATTTCTAATGGTAAAAATGCAGTTATTGTTTTAAGTGGGACTATCACAGGAAATCAAATTGTTACTATCCCAGATTCTATTGAAAAAAATTACACTATTAAAAATGGTACCACAGGTACTTTTACGGTAGAGTTTAAAACAGTATCTGGAACAGGAACTACTTGGTCAACTACCGATAAAGGTACTAAATTTTTATACTCAGATGGTACTAATATTGTAGATGTCAACGCTGATATTAATACTATTAATCAGTATACATTACCGGTTTCAGATGGTACAAGTGGACAAGCAATGCTTACCGATGGATCAGGTACTTTGAGCTTTGGAGAAGCAGGAATTTCAACAGGAAAAGCTATTGCAATGGCAATCGTTTTCGGATAAAAGGAGTAAATTATGGCAAACCCAAATATAGTAAATGTAAGTTCGATTTTAGGTATAACAGAAACATTCGCCTTAGATACAACTTTAACTACGACTTTAGTTACAGCAGCAGCTGATAAAGTATATAAAATTAATTCAATTATGATTGCTAACATTGATGGCAGTAACGCTGCAGATGTTACAATAAAATATAATGACCAATCAAACACTAGAGCAATAGCAAGCACTATTTCTGTACCCGCTGATGCCACACTATCTTTGATAGATAAAAATAATGGCTTTTATCTAACTGAAGGTGATTCAATTGAAGGTGGAGCAAGTGCTACAGGGGATCTTGTTGCATTGATTTCTTACGAAATTCTGGACGACGCATAGGAGGTAATCAGCTATGGCAAATGGCGGAATTATTGGACCTACAAAATCAGTAGCAACGGTCACAACTCAAACATTAGTTGTTACTTCATCAAGTAATTTTACAAGACACAACTGTACTGTCACTAGTGCAAATATTTTAGTTATAGCAGGTGGTGGAGGTGGAGGTACTAGAAAAGGTGCCGGTGGTGGTGCTGGCGGTTATAGACATTCTACACCCGTACCCATTTCTGCTAGATGTACTCCAGTTACAATAGGAGCCGGCGGAGCTGGTGCTCCTGCTGCATGTAGTGGTTCTGGTGCACGAGGTAGTACAGGAACTAATTCAGTAGGTATAGGTATAACATCTAACGGTGGTGGCGGCGGAGGTGGTCAAGCAGGAGGGCCTACCCCTATTTCAGGCGGTGGTGCAGGTGGTTCAGGTGGTGGCGGTTTACCTCCTGGTCCTGCTAGTCCTGCTACAAGTCCCGCTCAAGGTTTTAATGGTGGTGCGTCAAATCCAATTCCAGAAGGCAGACTCGGTGCAGGTGGTGGTGGTGCAAGTGCTGTAGGTACAACAGGAAATACTAGTACACCTTCTTTTCCAAACGGTACCGGTGGTACAGGTGGAGCAGGTTCTTCCGCATGGCCTGGAGATAGTACAACAAGAGGCGGTGGTGGTGGTGGCGGTGGATCTAGTCCTAGTATTGGACCAGGACCCGGTGGTGCAGGTGGTGGTGGTAACGGCGGTGGTGGTTATGGTGGAACTGGAGTAGCTGGAACAACTAATACTGGCGGTGGTGGCGGTGGCGGATCAGGTACTTGTGGTGGTGGAGCTGGTGGTGCAGGTGGATCCGGAGTTGTGATTGTTCAACAAACAGTACCTAAATGTGCTTCTGGAGTATGGGATATGAATAGCGTATACGAAAATGTAAAAGGTGGCACTTGGATATAAGTAATAGACAAATGTTACAAAATAAAATATAAATATTAAGGAGAAAAAATATGGCACATTTCGCAGAACTAGAATCAAAAGTAGACCCTACTGGTTTTACATCGGATACACATCAGATGGTAAAAAGAGTAGTAGTAGTTGGAAACGATATTGCTGCTAATGGCGGAACTCTTGGAGATAATGATATGCATGTTGATGGTGAAACATGGTGTTCTAATTTCTTCAAAGGTGGAAGCTGGAAGCAGACTTCATATAATAATAATTTCAGAAAACAATATGCTGGAATTGGATCTGTATATGATACAACAAAAAATAAATTTCTTTCCCAACAACCTTACGCTTCTTGGTTACTAGACGCAAATGATGACTGGCAAGCACCAGTTACTTATCCTAGTATTACTACGTACGGTGATAACGCACCTTACAATATTGTTTGGGATGAGGACAACTTGAGATGGTTAGGCACTACTTCAGATGCTACCCCTCAAGAATTTGCTTGGGATTCAGACACATCATCTTGGTCAGCGACTGGCAATTAATCTCCAAAAAGGATTTTTAAATGGCTAGAGGTAACGGCGGTATAATTGGTACAACAAACCAAACTAGTTTTGGTAACTGCACAGTTACATCCAAAACATCATCAGGAACTTTAACTACACAACCAGGAACTAGAGTTGTTCAAGCAATTACTGTTGCGGGAGGCGGTGGAGGTGGAGCTATGAATCCGACTTCAGGTGGTGGTGGAGCTGGTGGTGCAGGTGGTTATAGAGATGTAGAAACTAATGTTTGTGGAGCAACACCATATTCAATTACAGTAGGAGCTGGTGGAGCTGCAGGAACTATTAGTCCTTCACAAGCTACAAGAACAGGTGTTTCAGGAGCAGATTCAATTTTTTCAACAATTACAAGTGCTGGGGGTGGAGGTGGTTCAACCAATAACTATACAGCTTTTTCAGGAGGATCTGGAGGAGGATCTGGTTATGGAGGAACTGCAGGTTCAGGTAATACACCACCAGTAAATCCACCACAAGGAAATTCAGGGGGATTAGCACCACAACCATTAACAACTACAGGAAGTGGTGGCGGAGGTGCTTCTGCTGCAGGTCAAGATGCTCAACCTAATAAAGGTGGAGATGGTGGAGCAGGTACAACAACTTTAATTACAGGATCACCATCAACTTATGCAGGTGGCGGAGGTGGAGGAACTAATTCAGGCCCACGACCATCAGGAGCTGGTGGAGCGGGTGGCGGTGGAGCAGGTTCAATAACAACAGGAACTTCAGGTACTACTAATACAGGAGGTGGTGGAGGTGGAGCAGGTATCAATGCTGGAACAGGTGGAGCAGGTGGCTCAGGAATAGTAGTCGTAAAAGAATTAAACAAAGCTTCAGGTGTCTGGAGTTTAAAATCTCAATTTAGTGCACAGAAACAGGGAACGTGGCCAGAGTAAATAACTGACTTGACATTTTTGTTATATATTCTACAAAGAAGAATATAAAGAATTTATGAATTTAACAAATTATTACTGGTATTTTAAATCAGCCATCCCTGCAAAGGTTTGTGATGATATTGTAAAATATGGAAATGAACAACGTGAGCAAATTGCGTTGACAGGTGGTCAAACTAAAAAATTAGAAGAGTTAGAAAAAAAAGAAAAAGCACAACCAAAAAAACCTAAGAAGAAAAGAAAAGTTTCAGAAGCAACGGCTCATTTATCAGACGAGGATTTAGATTCATTAGATCCAGCTACAAAATTAGAAAAAGAAGAATTAAACGATTTAAGAAAAAAAAGAGATTCCAATATAGCTTGGCTCAATGATCGTTGGATTTATAAAGAAGTTCAACCGTATATACATCAAGCAAATGCTAGTGCTGGTTGGAATTTTCAATGGGATTTTTCTGAGTCTTGTCAATTTACTAAATACAAATTAAATCAATTTTACGATTGGCATTGTGATTCTTGGGATCAACCTTATGCAAATCCAGATAATAAAGATACTCACGGAAAGATTAGAAAACTATCGGTGACTTGTAGTTTGTCCGATCCAAAAGAATATAAAGGTGGAGAATTAGAATTTCAATTTAGAAATACAGATGATCCAACTCCTACTAGACCTTGTCTAGAAATTTTACCAAAAGGCTCTATTGTAGTATTCCCAAGCTTTGTTTGGCATAGAGTAAAACCCGTAACAGAAGGAACTAGATATTCTTTAGTCATGTGGAATTTAGGATATCCGTTTAAATAATATGTCTATTAAAGATCCATTATCCACCTCCCTTTATTTTCAATCCCCTATCTATCATGTAGAAGCACCTGAATGGGTTAAGTCTACTAATAAAGTTTGTGATACTTATATCAATCAAGCAAGAAAAAATTTAAAAAAAACAATTAAGGATAGAGAGAAAAAGGCAGGTAAAAAAATAGGGGATCACGGGTTAAGTTATCATTCTACTTCTTTGATTGGAGATCCTAAATTAAAACAATTACAAGAATATATTGGAGCCACTAGCTGGAATGTGATGGATCATATGGGTTATGATATGTCAGGATATGAATTATTTTGGACAGAATTTTGGGTTCAAGAATTTGCAGATAAAGGTGGTGGACATCACAATAGTCATATTCATTATGATAATCATATCTCTGGATTTTATTTTTTAGAATGTTCTGAAAATACTTCTATGCCTGTGTTTAATGATCCAAGATTAGCTAAAGTAATGTCACAATTACCATTAAAGAAATCAGAAGAGATTTCTTTTGGTACCGATAAAGTTCATTACAAACCAAAACCTGGAACTATGATCTTTTTCCCTGCATACTTAGAACATCAATACACCGTAGATGATGGAGTAGAACCATTTAGATTTATACACTTTAATCTACAAGCGGTGAGAAAAATGATAACCGATACGGTGAGAACAACAACCAAGGAGAAAAAATGAGTTTTGAGAAAAATGGATACACAGTAATTAAAAAAGCAATATCACCAGAGATTGCTGATTTTGTATACAAATACTTTTTATTAAAAAGAAAAGTAGCTAGAACCTTATTTGATGAGAAATACATTTCACCTATGACTGATTATTTCGGTGTCTGGAATGATCAACAAGTTCCTGAAACCTATTCTCATTATGGAGATATTGCCATGGAGACTTTACTGACCGAAGTAAAACCTATTATGCAAAAACAAACAGGTTTAAAATTAATTGAGACATACGCATACGCACGAATTTATAAAAAAGGGGATATTTTGCACAGACATAAAGATAGGTTTAGCTGTGAAATATCCACCACTCTAAATTTAGGTGGAGACGATTGGCCTATTTATATTAACCCAGATAAAAAAGAAGGTGGGGTAGATAATAAAACAGGTGCTTATAAATCTTCTAAATCTAAAGGAACTAGGGTAGATTTAAATCCTGGGGATATGTTGGTCTATAGAGGAAATATTTTAGAACACTGGAGAGATAAATTTAAAGGAACCGATTGCGGACAAGTATTTTTACACTACAATAACAAAGCGACTAAAGGTTCTGGAGACAATAAGTTTGACAAAAGAGCACATTTAGGTCTTCCCGCTTGGTTTAAAAGATGATATAGTTCCCACTCGCTAGGGTAGATTTCCACCACACCAATCTATCCTAGCACTTTATTTATATGGATAACTATGCCTTTACAAAAGATACAATTTAAGCCTGGATTCAACAAACAACAAACAGAGACCGGTGCCGAAGGGCAATGGGTAGACGGTGATAACGTACGTTTTAGATACGGCCAACCTGAAAAAATAGGTGGTTGGGAAGAATTAGTTAACTCTACCATAGCAGGACCTGTCAGAGGACAACACACTTGGACTGATTTAACTGGTGTTCGATACGCAGCACTAGGTACTTCTAAAGTGCTAGTTATTTATTATGAAGGAGCGTTTTATGATATTACTCCTTTAGAGACCCCTATTACAGGATTTACCTTTACTTCTACTACTGGATCAGCAACCGTTACGGTTAATAAAGTAGCTCATGGAGTTGCAAACGGTTCTTATATTATTTTTACTAGTATTACCTTACCTACTGGGGGTGAAACAGGTTTTTCAGCTAGTCAATTTACTAACAATACTTATGAAGTTACTTCCACAGATGATGATGATTTTACTATTACTATGTCTACTACCGAATCTGGTTCAGGTATGTCTACTCAAGGTTCTGCAACGGTTACGCCTTATGTAACCATTGGTCCTGTATTTGAAACCCCCGCTTATGGATTTGGAACCGGTCCTTATGGAAGAGAAGCATGGGGAACTGCACGATCTGCTTCTACCGTGGTCTTAGATCCTGGCTCCTGGTCGCTCGATAACTATGGACAGTTGTTAGTTGCAACTGCTAGAAACGGTTCTACCTATACTTGGACTCCTTTAGCAGGAGAGCCTGCAGCATTAGAAACGAGAGCTGCTATCGTAGCAGATGCTCCTACTAGATCATTAATGAGTTTAGTTTCTGACAGAGATAGACATTTATTTTTAATGGGAACCGAAACTACTGTCGGAGATGCTTCTACACAAAACAAAATGTTGGTACGTTTTTCTAATCAAGAAGATATTAATACTTGGGCTCCTACCGCGACTAATACAGCAGGTACTTTCTTGCTTGACCAAGGAAATGAAATCGTAACAGCCGTACAAGGAAAAGATTATGTATTAGTGTTAACCGATCAAGCAGCTTATGTAATACAATTTGTGGGAACTCCTTACACTTTTTCATTAAGACAAGTTGGTTCCAACTGTGGATGTTTAGGGCAACACACTGCCGTCTATGCACAAGGAGCGGTGTACTGGATGGGTTTTGGTGGTGGATTTTTTATGTACGATGGAACGGTAAAACAACTTCCATCCTTAGTAGAAGATTTTGTATTTACCACTCAAGGAGATGGATTAGGAATTAATTATGATGCTAATCAAATTACCTATGGATATCACAACTCATTATTTAATGAAGTGGGTTGGTACTATGCAGCGAGCGGCTCGCAACAAATTAATAGGAATGTAGTATATAACTTTATCGAACAAAGTTGGACTACCGGTTCTTTATCTAGAACTACCTATAATGATGCTACTACCTATGATTTACCCTACGCTACTGAATTTACTACTAATGGAACTCCGAGCTTCCCAGCCATTCAAGGGGTAACCAATAGATATGGTTCTTCTCAGTACTGGGCTCAAGAAACAGGGACCAATGAAGTAACCGCTGGAGGATCTACTACTGCTATTGCTTCTTATATTTTGTCAGGGGATTATGATATTTCCGAACAAGGAATTGCAGGAGATGGTGAATATATTATGAGAGTATCTAGATTTATACCAGACTTTAAAAACTTAAGTGGAAATGCAAAAGTAACCATGTTCTTTACTAACTATCCAGCCACCGATTCACAATCATCTGCTTCAGGATCTTTAATTACTGGTCCTTTTACTATTAGTACCACTACTAATTTTGTAAGCACTAGGGTTAGAGGTAGGCAGGTTAGTTTAAAAATAGAAAACGATGGTCAGGATGAAACTTGGAGATATGGAACCTTGAGGTTAGATATTCATGCAGGAGGAAGAAGATAATGGCAAAAATTACTGCAGTGATTCCAGAACCAAGAGAAGAATATGATGTGTTTAATCAACGACAGTTGAACGAAGGGTTGAATACATTAAAGAATGAGTTAAACTTTGGTTATCAAAAAGATTTAAAAAATGAACAAGCGCAAATAGAATGGTTTTTAACGTAAATGGCAAATTTTTTTAAAAGCAATACATTTGATTTAACCACTACTAATGTAACTATTGTATTATCCGTAAGTACTTCTTCTGTAGCTATTGTTAAAACGGTACAAGCGGTTCATGATACTGCTAGTAATGTAGATACAGATCTTTTTCTTACTAAGAATGGTGCAAGTGCGGTTCAAATAGGTCATGCACAATTAAATAAATCTACTGCAAATCTATTAGTAGATACCTTGAATTTAGAAGCAGGAGATGCTATAAGCGTGCAAGCGAGTACTGCTGATGCCGTTAGCGGAGCAGTGTCTTACATGTTAATAGA
>Ga0222661_1000254_pt1 | contig 24193 bp, 23 predicted proteins | sample AntAcemetagen551_FD_179851 | JGI IMG/M metagenome (GOLD analysis project Ga0222661, IMG submission 179851) | Saline water microbial communities from Ace Lake, Antarctica - #551 | ecosystem: Environmental > Aquatic > Non-marine Saline and Alkaline > Saline | place: Antarctica: Ace Lake...
AAATTAGCACGAGAAGATGTTCCTGATGAAGTTGTTGCAGCAATGGGTGGTGATCGTCCCAAATATGGTAAAGACTATATAATTCCATCCACTTTTGACCCAAGGTTAATTAGTGTAATTCCCGCAGCTGTTGCAAAAGCTGCAATGGATAGTGGTGTTGCAAAAAAAGATATAGAAGATTTTGAAGTTTATAAAGATCAGCTTAAACAAAGACTAGATCCTTCAGTAACTATCATGCAAGGTATCAATTCTCATATTAAAAAAAACCTAAAGAAAATTGTTTTTGCAGATGGAGAAGATGAAAATACCCTTAAAGCTGCAATTGCATTTAAAAACTCTAAGCTAGGTATTCCAATCTTAGTTGGTAAAAAAGAAAAGATTAAAGAAAGAATAAAAGAAATTGGCTACAATGAAAATTTTGATATTGAAATAGTAAACTCTCAAGACTCTAAAAAAAGAGAAAAATACGTAAGTTATTTGTTTAAAAAAATGCAAAGAGAACAAGGTCTTTTAGAAAGAGACTGCGATAGGCTTGTAAGAAATGATAGAGTAATATGGGCATCTTGTATGGTTGCATGTGGGGATGCAGATGGTGCAGTTACTGGAAACACTAGAAGATTTGGTGCATCTTTAGATAAAGTTACACAAGTAATTGATCCAAGACCTGGTGAAATAATGTTTGGTTTGAATATGGTTGTTGCAAAAGGAAAAACTATTTTTGTAGGAGACACTAGTGTTAACGAATATCCAAGCTCAGAAGAGCTTGCTGAAATTGCCATATCAGCTGCAAGAGTGGTTAAGCTATTTGGTTTTGTTCCAAAAGTTGCTTTTGTTTCTCATTCAACTTTTGGTCAACCTCTAACAAGCAGAACAAAACATATAAAAAAAGCAGTTGAAATCTTAAAAGATAAAAATGTAGATTTTGATTTTGATGGAGATATGCAACCTGATGTTGCTCTTAATGTTGAGTATAAAGAGCTTTATCCTTTTTCAAGTATTGTTGGAAATGCAAATATTTTAATAATGCCAGGACAGCACAGTGCGGCCATTTCATACAAAATGATGAAAAGCTTAGGTAATACAAAAGTGATTGGACCCCTACTAATTGGTTTAGGTCAGCCGATTGAAATAGCACCTTTAAGATCTTCTACGTCAGAGATCATAAACTTAGCTTCTGTTGCTGCCTACTCTGCTGATGTAATTGAATATAAAAAGAATTAATTCTTTTGAATTCTCAAATCTTCAACTAAAACAATACTCGCTATAACTTCCTCAACATCAAGTATCTCTTTTGCTTCACTTATTACTTCTTTTCTCTCGTCTCCTGTTAAAGAAATTCCATAAATAAATATTTTTTTCTTATAAGTATCTATTTGATAATTTGTTGCCTTAACTTTTTTATTAAATATTAGAGCCGTACGCAATTGAGAGGTTATCAACAAATCTTTGGCTGATTGTTGAAAATTGAAATCTTCTTTTAACTTAATATCATTTTTAACTGATCTAACCCCTTTAGTTTCCCATGCTAATTTTGTAATTTGGAGTTTTTCCTCAGGATTATCAATTTTTCCTGTTAAAAAAATTCTACCATCTAAAACTTTTGTACTTACGGAAAATAAGTAGCTCTTATCTCTTAATAATAATCTTGTTGTTATGTTTTTCTGCATTACAGAGTCATCAATTTGAGTTCCTAAAGATCTTGGATCGAAGGCAATACTAACACCCGTTCCAAAAACACCCTTTGAACTTATTCCAACACATCCTGTAAAAATTAAAAAAATTAAGCCTATTAATATAATTCTATTTTTCATTTTTTAACTTTAAACAATAATTGTAAATTTCTTTTTTAGGCACATTGGTATTTTGACTTATTAAATCAGTAATATCTTTAATGCTTAATTTTTTAATCATTTTTTGAATATTTTTTTTATCAGATTCTTTTAAAATTATCGAAGAGTTTTTTTCCTTAAGTTTTTCAGAAATAACAATAGTTAGCTCTCCTTTTGGATCAGATTTAAAAGGCTCCAAGTCATCTATGTCTGATCTAATGTATTCCTCATAAAATTTTGTCATTTCTCTACATATTAAAATTTTTCTTCCTGAAAAATAATGCTTAATATTTTTTATAGATTTATTGAATTTTCGTGGCGAAATGAAAAAAACAATACAGCTATTTAGGTTTGCCAGTTTTTCAAAATCCTCTTTTAATTTATTTTTTTTTTCAGGAAAAAATCCATAGAAAAAATATTTTTCATTAAAACCACTAATGGAGACAGCAGTTGAAACGGCTGATGCGCCAGATATTGGAAAAACATTAATATTATTTGCCACACACTCATTAATTAATATTGCTCCAGGATCAGAAACTGATGGGGTTCCCGCATCAGAAATTAGTGACACAACACATTCTGATTTTAAAATATCTATTATTTTTGATAGATTTTTTTTTTCATTAAATTTATGATTAGAAATTAGCTTTGACTTAATTTCATACCTATCCAATAAGTTTTTTGAAGTACGGGTATCTTCACATAGTATATAATCTGATTTTTTTAAGATATCTAAGGCTCTTAAAGTAATATCGCTTAGATTTCCAATTGGAGTAGCAACGATATATAGACCACTTTTCACTTTATTATTTTTATTTTCAGTGTGTAGAATCATCACAATATAATCGTTATAATAATAGCATTAAAATGAAGAAAATTATTAAAATTATATTACTTTTAGCTTTAACTTTTGCAATTTCAGTAGGACATGTCTTTGCTGTTGAAAAAATTAAGATTGGATTACTTGTTCCATTAACAGGTAAAAATTCTGAAATCGGCCAATCGATAATTAAGTCTACAAGGCTAGCTATTAATAAAATAAACAACACATCAATTGAAATTATTCCTAGGGATACTCAATCAAATCAAAAGGACACCTTAAAGGCAGCAAAAGAGTTGGCTGAACTTGGTATAAAAATAATTATTGGGCCAGTGTTTAATGAAAATTTAATTTATCTTGATGAATTAACAGACGTAACTTTTTTGTCATTAACAAACAAAAATGATAATTTCTCAAAAAATATTATTAATGCAGGCATCAATGCTACATCACAATTAAACACCATTAAAAAATTTCTAGAGTTAAGTGAAATAAAAAAAACTATTTTTTTAACTCCAGATGTAAATGACCAAAATGAAATTAAGAAAGCTATTTCTGCTTCCAAAATAAAAATAATAAAAAATTATACTTATAATACTGACCCTACTAAGCTTACTCAACAAATTGAGAGGATTACACGTTACGATATAAGAAAACAAAATCTTGAGGACGAAATAGTCAGACTAGAAAAATCAAATCAAAGTAACAAAGAACGATTAATCGAGAGATTAAAGAAAAGAGATACTCTTGGGAGTATAAAATTTGATTCTATAATAATTGCAGATTTTGATGAAAGTTTAAAAAGTATTACAACTTCTTTATTATATACGGATATATCACCTAAAAAAAAATATTTTATAACCCTCAATCAATGGTTTGATAAATCTCTGCTTGAAGAAGCTAGCGTACAACCACTTTATTTTCCCTCTATAAATAAAAAAAATTATGAGGCTTTTTCAGTAGAATATTTTGAAAAATTTAATCAATATCCAAATCAATTATCCTTCTTGAGTTTTGATTTAGTTGGGCTAGTTTATTACTTAATACTTCAAAATAATTCTATTATAGATAAAGAGATATTCACTAAAAAAACTTTATTCAAAGGAAAAGTAGGAATTTTTGAAATAAAGAACAATAAAATTAATCATATTCTTAATTTTTATAAAATTGAAAATGGTGAGTTTAAAAAAATTTTTTAATTTTTTTAAACGCTTTAAACCGGTGATCCATTTTATATTTTTGCAAAGGCTTCATTTCGCCAAAGGTAATTTTTTTTCCCTTTGGTATAAAGATAGGATCATAACCGAATCCATTTTCTCCTTTCATCGAAGATGAAATATGTCCATCAACCCTTCCTATAGAACTTATTGTTTTTTGATTGGGCCCATAAATGGTTAAGGCACAAATAAATCTAGCTTTAGTTTTTTCGGTTTTCCAATTTTTATTTTTTTTATCCAATTCTTTAAAAACTCTATTCATTGCCTTAATAAAATTTCCTTTTTTTCCACCCCATCTGGCCGAATAGATTCCTGGATCTCCCTCTAAAATATCAATCTCCAATCCTGAGTCATCTGATAAGCAAATCATTTTTGATTTTTTAGAGAAATATCTTGCTTTGATTAAGGAATTTGCCTTAAAAGTTTTGCCATTTTCAGCTGGACTTTTAATTTTAAAATCAGATGTGGAATAAATTTCAAGGCTTTTAGGCAATAAACCCCTAATTTCTTTTAATTTTCCACTATTATTTGTTCCTACTAATATTTTTGTAATTTTTTTCATTAACATCTAGCAATTATAAAATTTAATACCATATAAGTCTCAATGGAAAAAGATCAAAACACTAATTCAGAGACTCAAAATAATGAAGCTGAAAAGGTTAAAGCAGAGGAATTAAATAGTGATGTTCAACTTGATACTTTGGAAAATAACGAGCCACCAAAAGAGATTACTCTTGAGGAAAAAATTTTAGAACTAGAAGACAAATTAGCTAGAGCTTTTGCTGAAATGGAAAACCAAAGAAGAAGGTTTGAAAAAGAAAGAGAAGATGCTTTTAATTACGGTGGTTTTTCTTTTGCAAAAGAAACCTTAAACTTAATTGATAATTTGGAAAGATCAAAACAGATATTAGAAAATGATGAGACGTTAAAAAACTCTGAGACATTAAAAAAAGCTTTAGAACATTTTGATATTATAAATAAAGATATGCTTTCTATTTTATCCAAAAATGGAATTAACCCTATAGATTCAATTGGTAAAAAACTTGATCCAAATTTTCATCAAGCAATGATGGAGATTGACGATGATCAAAAAGAACCTGGAACAATTATTCAAGAAATTCAAAAAGGCTTTATGATGAAAGACAGATTGCTTAGACCCTCTCTAGTAGGAGTTTCAAAGAAAGCTGAAAATAGAGAAGAAAAAAGTGAGGAAAATAAAGAGAATTCAGACAATTTATAATATTTGTCAGAACTTGTAGATTAAAAATTAACACTTATATGAAGGATAGGATTTAAATTATGAGCAAAATTATAGGAATAGATTTAGGAACAACAAATTCATGCGTGTCTATCATGGAGGGTAGTCAACCCAAAGTTTTAGAAAATGCAGAAGGTGCAAGAACAACTCCTTCAGTTGTTGCTTTTACTGATGATGGAGAAAAACTTGTTGGACAGCCCGCTAAGAGACAAGCGGTAACCAATCCTGAAAATACTATATTTGCTGTAAAAAGATTAATTGGAAGAAATTTTGAAGACCCTACTGTAAAAAAAGATATTGCAGCAGCTCCTTTTAAAATAGTTAATTCAGAAAAAGGTGACGCTTGGATTGAAGCAAAAGGTGAAAAATATTCTCCTTCACAAATATCAGCATTTATTCTGATAAAAATGAAGGAAACAGCTGAAAAGTATTTAGGACAAGCAGTAACTAAAGCGGTAATAACCGTTCCTGCCTACTTTAATGATGCTCAAAGACAAGCTACAAAAGATGCTGGTAAAATTGCAGGATTAGAAGTTTTAAGAATTATAAACGAACCTACCGCTGCCTCTCTAGCATATGGTTTGGATAAGAAAAAAGAAAATAAAAAAATTGCTGTATACGATTTAGGTGGTGGAACTTTTGATGTATCTATTCTTGAATTGGGTGATGGTGTATTTGAAGTTAAGTCTACTAATGGTGATACATTTTTAGGTGGAGAAGATTTTGATAACACAATTGTTGATTATTTAATTGGAGAATTTAAAAAAGACAATGGTATAGATTTAAGAACTGACAAGTTAGCTCTTCAAAGATTAAAAGAGGCTGCTGAAAAAGCAAAAATTGAACTTTCTTCTGCTGAACAAACAGATGTTAATTTACCATTTATAACTGCAGATAAAACAGGTCCAAAACATATTAACTTAAAAATGACTAGAGCAAAATTAGAAGCTTTGGTTGAAAACTTAATTTCAAAAACATTACCACCTTGTAAAACAGCACTTAAAGATGCGGGTCTTACTGCAAATGAAATTGATGAAGTTGTAATGGTTGGTGGTATGACAAGAATGCCAAGAGTTTTAGCTGAAGTTAAAAACTTTTTTGGAAAAGAGCCTAATAAAAGTGTAAACCCAGATGAAGTTGTTGCAATGGGTGCTGCAATTCAAGCTGGTGTACTTCAAGGAGATGTTAAAGACGTGTTACTTTTAGACGTAACACCTTTGTCACTTGGAATTGAAACACTAGGTGGAGTTTCAACAAAATTAATTGAAAAAAATACAACAATTCCTACAAAAAAAAGCCAAGTTTTTTCTACAGCTGACGATAATCAGCCAGCTGTATCAATAAGAGTTCTTCAAGGTGAACGAGAAATGGCCTCTGACAATAAAATGTTAGGAAATTTTGAATTAGTTGGTATTGCACCAGCCGCAAGAGGAATACCTCAAATTGAAGTAACCTTTGATATTGATGCAAATGGAATTGTTAGTGTTTCTGCAAAAGATAAGGGAACTGGAAAAGAACAAAAAATTCAAATCCAAGCTTCTGGTGGTTTAAGTGACGACGAAATTGAAAAAATGGTTAAAGATGCAGAAGCAAACAAGGATGAAGATAAAAAGAAAAGAGAGTCGGTAGATGCAAGAAATCAAGCTGATACGTTAATTCATTCAACAGAAAAAAATTTAAAAGAGCATGGGGCTAAAGTTTCAGATGCAGACAAGAAAGCAATAGAAGATGCTTCATCTGCCTTGAAAGAAGCAATTAAAGGGACTGATATCGAAGATATTAAGAAAAAAACAGAAACCTTAGTTCAAGCTTCTATGAAGTTAGGCGAAGCGATTTATAAGTCTCAAGAAAAAAAAGAAGGTTCGTCTAAAGAAGGTGATAAAAATAACGAAGGAAAGAATTACGATAATGTAGTTGATGCAGACTTTGAAGAAGTAAAAGAAGAAGGTAAAGAAGATACAAAAGAAGAAGATAAAGAAGATACAAAAGAAGAAGATAAAGAAAAAAGCGCTTAAGACTTAAAACAACTATCATCTTAGAGTAACTTATGGCTAAAAGAGATTTTTATGACATCTTAGGTGTTAGCAAAAATGCAAGCCCCGAAGAATTAAAATCTGCGTATAGAAAACTAGCAGTAAAACATCACCCTGATAAAAACCCTGGCAATAAAGCGTCTGAAGATAAGTTCAAAGAAGCAGGTGAAGCATACGGTATTCTTTCAGATCAGGAAAAGAAGCAAAACTACGATAATTTTGGTCATGCTGCTTTTGAAGGCGGTGGGGGTGGAAGACAAAGCGGTGGCTTTGGTGGCGCTGATTTTTCAGATATTTTTGAAGACTTTTTTGGTGATTTTGGTGGAGGTGGGAGATCAAGAGGGAGAAGCACAAATAACAGAGGTTCTGACTTAAGATATGATTTATCAATTACCCTTGAAGAAGCATATGAGGGAAAAAAACAAGATATAAAATTTTCAACAACAGAAAAATGCACTACGTGCAAAGGAAATGGCTCAAAGCCTGGCCACTCTCCTGATAGATGCACAGTTTGTGGAGGGAATGGCAAAGTAAGATCTAATCAAGGTTTTTTTACTGTTCAACAAACCTGTTCTCAGTGTGCTGGAACTGGTGAAGAAATTACCAATCCATGTACTGAATGTAATGGTCAAGGTAACAAACAAGCTTCAAAAAAAATATCAGTAACTATACCAAAAGGTGTTGATGATGGAACAAGAATAAGATTAGCCGGCAAAGGTGAGGCTGGCTCCAAAGGTGGGGCTAGTGGAGACCTGTATCTATTTATTAATGTTCACTCTCACGATCTATTTAAAAGATCAGATGAAAATTTATTTTTTGAATTTCCTATTTCTATAGCTGATGCTGCATTAGGTACTACAATTGAAATACCGACAATTGACGGCGGTAAAGCAAAAATTAAAATACCAGATGGTACTCAAAGTGGAAAACAGTTTAGATTAAAAGGAAAGGGAATGCCTTATATGCGTGGCAGTGGAAATGGTGATCTTTATGTTCAAATAAATACTGAAGTTCCTATCTCACTAAATAAAGAACAAAAAGAGTTACTTGAAAAATTTAGAGAAATAGAAAACGAGAAATCAAATCCAAGTATTAAAAAATTCTTTCAAAAAGCTAAAAGTTTTTGGAAAAACTAAAAGACTAATTAGTTAAAAAAGGTTAATATTTTCCTAGATGAAAAAAATTAATTTAGCAATATCAGGCTGTCTAGGTAGAATGGGTCAGCAAATTATTAAATCTTCTAGGTCTAATAAAAACTTTAAATTAGTAACTCTTACAGAAAATAAAATTATTAATAAAAAAATAGCCGGAATTAAACTTAATTTAAATACAGATCAGGCTTTTAAAAAAACAGATATAATAATAGATTTTACTGTTCCTAATTGTACTCTCGATATCCTTAAAATTGCCTCTAAATTAAAAAAAAGAGTAGTAATTGGAACAACTGGCTTTACCCAAAAAGAAGAGGCTTTAATTAAAAGATTTTCAAAAAAAATTCCCATATTAAAAGCAGGCAATATGAGCTTGGGTGTCAATTTGTTAATGTATTTAACTGAAATAGCTTCAAAATCACTAAATGATGAATATTTAAGCAAAGTATTTGAAGTTCATCATAAACACAAAAAAGACTATCCCTCGGGGACCGCCTTAATGCTTGGAAAAGGTATTGCCAATGGGAAAAATAAAAATCTTTACAATTTAATTGGTAAAAAATTTTTAAATAAAAAATCTTTTCCATATGCAAAAAAAATTAATTTTAACTCAATTAGAAAAGGTGAAATAATTGGGGAGCATGAGGTGGCATTTTCTAGTGGTAAGGAAATAATAAGATTAAATCATGAAGCATTTGATAGAGCTCTATATTCAGATGGTGCTTTAACTGCTGCAAAATGGCTTATGAATAAAAAGCCTGGACTTTATTCAATGAGAGATTTATTGAATTTTGAATAATGGATGAAAAAGAGAAAGCAAAAAAAATACTTAAAATTTTAAATAAAATTTATCCAACAGCCCCTATTCCTCTTGATCATAAAAACAAATTCACTCTTTTAACATCTGTTCTTTTATCAGCACAGTGTACTGATTTAAATGTTAACAATGTAACTAGGGGTATATATCCAAAATATTATAAACCTGAGCATTTTGTAAAATTGGGTAGAAAAAAAATTGAAAAATTAATCAAAAGTATCGGTATCTTTCGAGTTAAAGCAAAAAGCATTTATTTAATGTCGAAACTGCTTTTGGAAAAGCATGGTGGCAAAGTACCTAAAAGCTTCAAGGACCTTGAGAATCTACCTGGTGTGGGCCATAAAACAGCTAGTGTTGTCATGTCTCAAGGTTTTGGTATACCCGCATTTGCGGTGGATACTCACATTCATAGATTGGCTCAAAGATGGGGTTTAACAAATGGCAAGAATGTTATTCAAACAGAGAATGATCTAAAAAGATTATTTCCTGAAAAAACATGGAGTAAATTACATTTGCAAATAATTTATTATGGAAGAGAGTTTTGTAAAGCCAGAGATTGTTATGGTTTGACTTGTAAAATTTGTACTACTTGTTATCCTAATAGAAAAAATCCGGTAAAAATAAAAAAAACTTAATATGAAAATTCTAGGAATTGGGAATGCAATTGTTGATGTTATATGTAAAGTAAATGATCGGTATTTAGTGGAAAATGGGTTAACCAAAAGTACCATGAAGCTAGTAGATGAAGATGAATTCAAAAAACTTTTATCCACTCTAAAAATTGAAGAAACTGTATCTGGTGGATCTGTTGCAAATTCGATTGTTGGCCTATCTCAATTAGGAAATAATGTTGGCTTTATTGGTAAAGTTAATGCTGATGATTTAGGAGAAAAATATGAAGACGGACTAATTAACGAAAAAGTACAGTACTTTTATAAAAAAAAAAAAGAGGTTTCACCAACAGGAACTTGTTTAATTATGATTACGCCTGATGCAGAAAGAACAATGGTAACTTTTTTAGGGATTGCAGGAAGGATTAGTGAAAAAGATATTAACGAAAAAGCTGTAAAAGAAAGTGAAATGATATTCTTAGAAGGATATTTATGGGATGAGGGTGAGCCAAAAACTGCCTTTAATAAAGCAATGTCTCTCTCTACTACTAAAGCAATGTCCTTATCAGATCAATTTTGTGTTATAAGACATAAAGATAACTTTTTAGATTTAGTTCAAAATAAACTTGATATTACTTTTGCAAATGAGCAAGAAATTAAATCATTAATTAATGCAAAGAGTTTTGAAGAAGTTATTACATTTGGAAAACAATTGGGGAAACTTTTAGTCATTACCCGTGGTGAAAAAGGAAGTATTGCTATAAAAAATGATGAAATCACAGAATGTGAAAGTAAATCAAATTTGAAAATTATTGATTTAACTGGTGCTGGAGATTTATTTGCAGCAGGATTCCTTCATGGATTTATTAATAATTTTTCAATAAAAGATAGTCTCAAGAAAGGTACTGAAATGTCTTCAAAAATAATTCAAAAAGTTGGTGCTAGACTAAATTAGATCATTTTATTAAATAAAATAGCCACTTTGATGACTTAATATAAAATTTTCATCATTAAATTTATTACTTATTTTTTTTCTTAATCTATAAATGTGTGTTTCGACAGTATGAGTTTCCATATCTGGCGAATAACCCCATATATTTTTTTGTAAATCTGCAACATCATGTTTTGTTTTTTTTTGATTTAAATATAAAATAATTTCTATTTCTTTTTCAGTTAACTTTAAAACCAAATTATCTTTAGAAAAAAATTTAGAATTTAAATTTAATTCATAACCTTTAATGCTAATTTTAGACTGGTGATTAAATTTAAGTTTAATTAATTGAATATTAATTAATTCTAAAAATTTATCTAAGGGTAAAGGGAAATCTTTAAAACCTAATAAGTTTTTATCTGTGACATTTTTATTTACTAATATTTTCCGATTAGTTTTTGATATTATTAAAGAGTTTACTATGTCAAGATTTGAATTCTTAATAAAATCATCTTCATTTCCAAATTTTATAATTTTAAATGATAAATTTTCTTTAATCTCATCTAATATTTCATATAGTGAATTTAAATTTATAATAAAAACATTTTGTTTAATCATATTTAATGTTGCCTATGATAATTCATGTTAAAAATAAAAACACCCTTATAATTGATGCTTTTAATTTGAAATGTTGTATTGGAAAGAATGGCTTAAATTACAACAAAAGAGAGGGTGATTATTCAACACCACAAGGAGTATTTAATTTAAAAAAATTATATTTTAGAAAAGATAGAGTTGGTAACCCAAAGTGCAGACTAGATAAAAAAGTTATTAAACAAAATATGGCTTGGTGTGATGACCCAAACCACAAAAAATATAATGAAGAAATCAAAACATCTAATAATAAACTTAAAGAAAATTTATGGAGAAAAGATCATAAATATGACTATGTAATATCAATTAGTCACAATGAACAAAAAACCCCAAATAAGGGAAGTGCTATATTTATTCATTTAACAGAAGATTATAAACCAACAGCAGGATGCCTTGCATTAAGAAAAAAGGATTTTGAGATCCTACTAAAATTAATAGATAAAAAAACAAAAATTAAAATAAGCTAACCTCTATTGCCAAATATTTTTGAACCTATCCTAATATATGTTGCATTATTTTTAATAGCCTCTAAATAGTCAGCTGACATCCCCATACTTAATTCTTTAAAATTTAGTTCTTGATTCATTTTATTCATTGATGAAAAATAATTTATCGTCTCTGTATTATTAGGTGGAATACACATTGTGCCAATTATATTTAAATTCAAATTTTTACAAAATTTATAAAAATCAATTAAATTTTCTTCTTTAATTCCGGATTTTTGATCTTCTTTACCAATATTTACTTGAATAAATATTTTTGGTCTTTTTCCTTGTTTTTCTTGCTCATCTGCTATTTTATTAGCTAATTTTTCACTATCAAGTGAATGAATATAATCAAATATTTTTAAAGCGAATTTAACTTTATTAGTTTGAAGTCTTCCAATTAAATGAAGTTTAATACTGTTGCTTTTATTTTTTATATCGCTCCATTTATCTAGTGCTTCCTGAACTTTATTTTCCCCATAATCAAGTTGGCCATATTCTATTAGTGGCATAATATTTTCTATTGGAAAAGTCTTTGATACAGCAATAATTTTAGGTATTTTGCCATGATTTACTTTAGATTTAATGAGCTCTTCTATATAAATTAAATTTTTAACTGAGTTATGCATAATAAATTTTTAAACAAATATTACTTTATAAATAAATTTGATCAAAGTCACATAGATAAACTGGATAAAGAAGTGACTATAATCTTTAGAAATTACAAACATAAGATCGATCAAAACTTAATCCTAAAATTAAAAAATTATTGTAAAAAAAGAGGCAATAGTTTTTTACTTTCTAATAATATTAAGTTAGCAATAAAGCTTAACTTGGATGGTATTTATATTCCCGCATTTAATAAAGATAAAGGACATATTTCTTACTCTTTTAAAAAAAATTTTATTATCTTGGGATCTGCTCATAATGTTTATGAAATAAGAACAAAAGAATTGCAAAAGGTTAAACTAATTTTTTTATCTTCAATATTTAAAAAAAATAAAAACTACTTAGGTTTTTATAAATTTAAATTATTATCTCTTTTAACTAAAAGATCATTAATAGCTCTAGGTGGTGTATCAAATAATAATTTGAAAAAATTAAGCCTAACTAATTGCTCAGGTTTTGCGGGCATTTCTTTTTTTGAGCAAAAAAAAGGCCCCTAAAAAAAGGGGCCCTTTATTAATTGTGTTCTAAATTAAATTAGAATGCAAATGAAGCAACTAAATGCCACATTTCTTTATCTTCAGCAGTAGCAGTTGAGTGAGCAGTATTATCTGCATCACCAACCATAGCTGATAAAGTCATTCCACCACTAGTGTATGAAGCTGAAATAGCACTTACTTCGATATCTTGATCAGTTGTATCGTTTGGTAAAGAGATTTCCTCAGTACCATAAGATACAGAAATGTTTTCTGATACAGTGTAAGATACATTGTAAGATTTAACCTCTTGGTCTGTAGTAGTGGCAGTAGCCTCTCCATCAAACTCATTTTCACTGTAACCTACAGAAAATGATCCATAAGCATATGATACTTTCATAGTAGTTGTATCAGATGTTGCAGCCGTAGTTGAATCATCAGAACCTTTAGCATAATTTAAAGCTAAACCTTCAACACCAGTGTATGATACTCCAAAAGCAGAGCTAGAATCTACGCTTGTTCCTTTTGGTGTATATGAAGCTGTTACTGCTAAACTATCAACCAAAGTTGGTAAAGTGTAAAAGATCATATTGTCTGAAGTTAATGATGTTTTAGGATCGTTAGCTAAAGTTATACCATAACCGTTATCCCAAAGATCACCAGCTGCAGTAGTATCCATTGCTGATTGAGCAGAAGATCCACCTTCACCATGGAAGACTAAAGTTCCAAGAGCGTCAGAGCCGATTGATACTGAGTGAGAATCAAATGGTGATTTTGTCAAACCAGTAGTACTGTCATCTGCTTGATCTATTACGAAAGATAATGCAACGTTCATTCCATTGTCCAATTCTCCGCCACCTTTAAATTCAAGTTGGTTTTCCATTGAGAATGATTTTCCGGCACTATTACCATCGATGTGTCTTACTTTCATGCTTGCAGAACCAGTAACTGCCATTTCGCCAGCAACTAATGATGTAGCAACAAGTGAACCAGCTAATGCTGTTAAACCTATTTTTTTTAAGTTCATGTTTGTCCTTTGTTAATTGTTATTTTTACTTTGTTTTTATTATTAATAATAAACACTGAATAGATATCAACTTACGAGTAATTCCTCCGATAAAATCTTATATAATAGTGAAAATTTTATTAATTGTTGTATTTTTACAACACTTTAAAAATGCTTATTTTCTTATATTTTTAGGAATTTTTAAAATATATTGTATAAAATCAATAAATTAACATTTAAATTTATTATGATTTCTTATAAAAACTTAAAAATTATCTTTATTCTATTTATTTCCTCTATTTTATTAAATTCATGTGGTGGCAAACTTCCTGGAGCTGATGCTAGAAAATATGATCCAGATCCAAAAAAGAGGGTTGCAAAAAATTTATCAGAAGGTCGAGGGTTTAGGCTTTCAGAATCTTTCAATAAGTCTGGTGGTGGAGTTTTTGAATTTGCAAGCTCCAATGAATTGTGGAAAGCATCACTAGATACAATCGATTTTATGCCTCTAGCCTCTGTAAATTATAGTGGTGGAATTATAATTACAGATTGGTATTCAACAGACCAAACATCAAATGAGAGCATTAAAATATCAATAAGATTTTTAACAAATGAAATTAGATCTGATGCACTAGATATTAAAGTTTTTAACAAAAAATGTATGTCTCAAATAAGTTGTGTGATTTCAGAAAAATCTGGGAACCTAATTGTAGAACTAAAAGAAAAAATTTTAAAGACAGCAGCACTTTATGATTTTGAAAATAAATCAAAAAAATCAAAAAAATATAAAGGCAAACAAAAGTATTAAGCTTTAAATTTAAAATAAAAATTAAATTTTGTGGATAGATATAATTTTAAAATAGTAGAAGAAAAGTGGCAAAAACTTTGGGAAGAAAAAAAAGTATTTTCAACTAAAATTGATAAAAACAAAAAAAAGTTTTATTGTTTGGAAATGTTTCCTTACCCATCAGGTAAAATTCACATGGGTCATGTAAGAAATTATACAATTGGTGATGTTCTGGCGCGTTTTAAAGCTCTACAGGGCTACAATGTTCTTCATCCTATGGGGTGGGACTCATTTGGTATGCCTGCAGAAAACGCAGCAAGACAAAATAATTTAGACCCCAAGACTTGGACTGAATCAAATATTAAAACCATGAGGTCTCAGCTTAAAAAACTTGGGCTATCCATTGATTGGGATAAAGAAATCTCAACTTGTTCTCCTGAATATTACAAACATCAACAAGAGTTTTTTTTAGACCTTTATGACAAGGGTTTAGTTTATAGAAAAAAAAATTATGTTAACTGGGATCCGGTTGATCAAACTGTACTTGCCAATGAACAGGTAGTAGATGGTAAGGGCTGGAGGTCTGGAGCCACAGTTGAAAGAAAGAAGTTAAATCAATGGTTTTTTAACATCTCAAAATTCTCTGAAGAACTATTGCAAGGACTAGATAGCTTAAATAACTGGCCCAATAAAGTAAAGGTCATGCAAAAAAATTGGATCGGCAAATCTTTTGGTTGTGAAGTTGAGTTTAAAGTTGAAAGTGAAAAACCTATTGAAAGCATCAAGTGCTACACAACAAGACCGGACACTTTATTTGGTTTTTCTTTTCTTGCTCTCTCAGTAGATCATCCTTTAGCAAAATATTACGAAGAAGATAAAAATTTTCAAGAATTTAAAAAAGAATGCTCCAAAACAGGTACTACAGAAGAGTCTATTGCTTCTGCAGAAAAACTTGGTTTTAAAACTGATATAATTGCAGTTAATCCACTGGACAAAAATATGAAAGTTCCAGTTTATTTTGCAAATTTTGTTTTAATGGATTATGGACTTGGGGCAGTTTTTGGTTGTCCTGCACATGATCAAAGAGATTTAGATTTTGCTAAAAAATATAATTTGGACGTTACAACGGTTGTAAAACCAGAAATAAATAAAAACTTTGAAGTTAAAAATGAGGCTTTTACTGGTGAGGGCTATCTTTTTAATTCTAAGTTCCTTGATGGTTTGAAAGTTCCAAGTGAGTCTATTATTAAAACAATTGAGTTTTTAGAAAAAAATAAACTTGGTAAAAAAAAAACCAACTATAGATTAAAAGATTGGGGGATATCAAGACAGCGCTATTGGGGTTGTCCTATACCAATTGCATACGATGAAGAAAATAAACCCATTAAAATCCCAAAAGACATGCTACCTGTTGTATTGCCTAAAATCGATAAACTACAAAAAACTGGAAATCCCTTAGATACGGAAGATGATTGGAAATATTTTATTTTAGAAGGAAAAAAATACAGAAGAGAAACTGATACTTTAGATACCTTTGTAGATTCTTCCTGGTATTTTTTAAGATTTTGTTCAGCAAATAATATCAATTATGGATTTACACAAGAAGAAATTGATTATTGGATGCCTGTTGATCAGTACATAGGTGGTGTTGAGCATGCAATTTTGCACCTATTGTATTCAAGGTTTTTCATGCAAGCTCTATCATTCCAAAATGAGAAATTTAAATTGAAAGAACCTTTTGATGGTCTGTTTACTCAGGGCATGGTTTGTCACGAAACATATAAAGATAAAAATAACAATTGGATAAGTCCCGAAGAAATTTCAACGAATGATGGGAAAAATTATTTTAAAAAGATTGACACCACAGAGAAAATTACAGTTGGGCCAATAGAATCTATGTCTAAGTCAAAAAAAAATACAGTCGACCCTGAAAATATTATAATTAATTACGGTGCAGATTCAGTGAGACTTTTTATTTTATCAGACAGTCCTCCAGAAAAAGACGTTCAGTGGTCTGACCAGGGCATGGTAGCTTCATATAAGTTTTTACAAAAATTATGGTTGCTTAATTCTAAAATTTTAGAAAAAATTGAAACTGATAAATCAAGCTCTACAAATGAAACATTATCAAAATTCACAAATCACTTAATTTATAAGATTACTCAAAACTTGGAAAAGTTTCACTACAATGTGATCATTGCAAACTTGCATGAAATGTATAATTTTTTAATTAAAGAAATTGAAAAACCAATGAAGGCTGAGATTCTGGTAGAAAATTACAAAAAAATTCTTATAGCAATGATCCCATTTATTCCTCACTTTGCTAACGAATGCTTAACCAAAATTAATAAAAATCCAATACAATGGCCGGTGGTTTTGAAGAGTGAGCTAATTGAAGAAAGTATTAATTTTGTTATTCAAATCAATGGAAAAAAAAGAGCTTTATTAAAAGTAAAAAACAATATTAATGAAAAAGACTTATTAAAAGAAATTCAAGAAAACAAAGATACTGAAGAATTAATAAAAAAACAAAAAATAGTGAAGACAATTTTTGTATCAAATAGACTAATAAATATTATAATATAATAATGTTAAAAAGAGTTGCTATAATATTTATTTTTTTTCTTACTACATCCTGTGGATATGAAATTATGCATTCAAAAAAAAAAATAATTAATTACGATTTCTCGATAAAAGATATTACTTTAACAGGTGACTCATACGTAAATTTAAAAATTAAACAAAAGCTTAATAACTATATTTTGAACCAAAAAAATAAAGTGTTTGATGTTAAAATCAATAGCACATCAAATAGAACAGTTTTAGCGAGAAATATCAAGGGCGATCCCACGAGTTTTAAAAACACAATAATAATTAATGTAAAGATAATGCAGAAAGAAAAACTCAAAAAAACACTACAATTAAAAAAAGAGCTTAAATACGACAATAAATTAAACAAATTTGATCTCAATAGATATGAAAGAGAATTAAAATCCAGTTTAACCGCTACAATGATGGATGAATTGATTTTTAAATTATCTAATATTCAATGATATTAAAGTCATTTGAGATAAGTAAATTAAAATTAAACCAACACAATTTTTTTCTTTTCTATGGTGATAATGAGGGCTTAAAAGAAGAAACTATAAAAAATTTATTTGAAACTAATTATCGAGATAAAATACATAGATATGAAGAGAAAGAAATATTAGATAATAAAAATGAATTTTTTAACAGCATACTTACAAAATCATTCTTTGATAATGAAAAACTCATAATTATTAATAGAGCTACAGACAAAATTAAAGAAACAATAGAAAACCTAATAGAAAAAAATCCACAAGATATTCAATTTATTTTAAATTCAAAAAATCTTGAAAAAAAATCTATATTAAGAAAATTTTTTGAAAAGGAAAGAGAGATTATATGTGCTGCGTTCTACGAAGATAATAATCAAACATTAAACTCTATAATTAGTCAGTTTTTCCGAAATAAAAAAATTTCAATATCACAACAATTAATAAACATCTTAATAGAAAGAAGCAGAGGTGATAGGAAAAATTTAAATAATGAGTTAGCAAAAATTGAAAGTTTTTCGTTAAATAAAAAAAATATAAACCTTCTAGAAATCATTAAGCTAACGAACCTAGCAGATAACTATAGTGCCTCTGAGCTAATTGACTACTCTCTTGCTAAAAACACCAGGAAAACTGTCACTATTTTAAATGAAAATAATTTCTCTGATGAAGACAGTATAATAATCATAAGAACGTTACTGGCTAAGTTGAAACGATTAGTAAAAATTTATGAATTAGTTGATGAAAAAAATAATATAGATCAAGCAGTTTCTGCTTTTAAACCACCTATTTTCTGGAAAGATAAACCATTAGTAACACAACAAATAAGGTCTTGGGGAAAAAAGAGATTAAAGATTTTAATTTATGAAAGCAATGAGATTGAATTTTTAATTAAAAAAAATTCAAGTATAGGAAAAAATATATTATCCGATTTCATAATTAATAATTCTAAAAAAACTAGTAATTAGATTTTATAATTTCAATTATTTTATTCAGTTGATCTAAGTCTTTGTACTCTACCATCAAGGTCCCTGTATTATCTTTGTTGTTTTTAATTAAAACATTTATTCCAATTTTTTCTATAATTGAAGATTCTAAAGCTTGTAAGTTTGTATCTTTTAATGTTTTAAGTGAATGTTTTTTTATCTTAAAAATTTTTACATAATTTTCTGCTTGTCTAACAGAAAGGTTTTTTTCAACTATTTTATTTGCAACAAATTCTGCATTATCCAATCCAACTAAAATTTTTGCGTGACCAGGGGTTAATTTTTTTGTTTCAATTAATCTTAATACTGTCTCTGGTAAGCCTAATAATCTTAAAAAATTAGCTATATGACTACGACTTTTACCAATAAATTGAGCCACTTTTTCTTGATCGTAAGAAAATTCTTCAATAAGCCGTTGATAACCACGCGCTTCTTCAATTGCATTTAGATCATTTCTTTGAACATTTTCAACAATAGCAAATTCTAATGATTTTAAATCATCTACATTAGTAATAACAACTGGAACCTCATGTAGCCCAGCTCTTTGTGCGGCTAACCACCTTCTCTCTCCAGCAATTATTTCATATTTTGATCTATCATCATTAGATTTTCTAACAATAACTGGCTGGATAATGCCTCTCTCTTTTATTGAGTTTGTTAAATCTTGTAAACTATCTTCATCAAATAATTTTCTTGGTTGGAATTTATTACTTACTAGGTCGCTTATGGAAACTTTATTAATATTTATTTCAGCTTTTGTTTCACCTATTAAAGATGACAAACCTCTGCCCAAACCTTTTTTTATTTTGTTTGTATCCATTATGCTACGATCCTATTTTTTGTTCTTGATTGATAAATTCATCTGTGAAACTAAAATATGACTTACTTCCAGGGCATGACTTGTCATAAATTAAAACTGGCATACCATGAGATGGTGCTTCGGACAGTCTGACGTTTCTTGGAATAATAGTAAGATAAACTTTTTCTTTAAAATAGTCTCTTGCTTCTTTTTCAACCTGAGATGAAAGTTTGTTTCTCTTGTCATACATAGTCAAAAGAATTCCCCTGATCTTTAATTCAGGATTTAAGTTAACTTTTATCCGCTCTATGGTCTTCATTAGTTGTGTTAAGCCCTCTAAAGCAAAAAATTCTGTCTGAAGTGGTACCACAAGTGAGTGAGATGACACCAAAGCCATGACTGTTAGCAAGCTTAATGATGGTGGACAGTCTATAAGTATATAATCATAGTATCGGCTAGAATCATTTAAATAAGAGGCTAATTTCACTTTTAATATAAAGGCTCTTTCATTATCGCTAGCTGTTTCTAATTCTAGTCCAGACAAATCAACATTAGAGGTGATGATATCTAAATTTTCAAATTCTGTTTTTTTTATAACTTCCATAATTGACTTTGTTCCATTCAATATACCATAAATTGTGTTACTAGAATTTTCTAAGTTAGATAAACCAAGTCCTGTTGTTGCATTTCCTTGTGGGTCTAAATCAATTATTAAAACTTTTTTCCCTTGTTGAGCTAAACCAGCTGCAAGGTTTATGACTGTTGTTGTTTTTCCAACCCCACCCTTTTGATTTATTATAGAAATAATTTGCATCTAATTTATTATTTTTTTTTAATATTTTTTATATTTAATAAAAACGAATCTTTGCTTGTAATACTTTTTTTCTTTTCAAAATCAAAATCCCAATTTTTTAAGGTTTCTTCTAAAATTATTTCGCCATTTTTTCCCATGAATAAAATTAAATTTTCATAACTACTAAAATTTTTATAAACTAAATCCAAAACTACAGGTAATGGCTTAAAAGCTCTTGCCATTATTGTACCTGACTTTAAATTTTGTGTCTCAAAAATATTTTCTTGTATGACTTCTGTATTTAATTTTAATTCTCTTGATACCTTTCTTAAAAAAGCACTCTTATGGTGACTTTTTTCATATAAGTGTACTTTTGTAGAGTTTTTCAAATTTTTGATCATAATTGATATAATTATCCCTGGCATACCTCCACCTGAACCTATATCTATTATTATACCAGAATTTAAATTAACAAATTCAAGTATTTGAGCTGAATCTACTATATGACGCTCCCTAATTAGCTCATTTTTTGCAGTTTCTTTACTTATAATGTTGATTTCTTCATTTCCTTTCTGAAGCATAAAAATGAAGGTCTCAAACAATATAAATGTTTCACGTGAAACATTTTTATCTTTTAGCAGTGGATATTTTTTTACAATTTCTTCCATTAAGCTATAAGCTTAATAGACTTTCTTTTTACATGTGACAACAAAATATATACAGCAGCTGGGGTTATTCCGTCAATTCGCAGTGCCTGCCCCATAGTTTTCGGTTTTATTTTCTTGAACTTAGCTTTTACCTCATTTGAAAGTCCTGAAAGATCATCGTAGTTAACTTTTTCAGGTATTATTAAATTTTCATCTCTTTTGAAAGCTAATATATCTGCTTTTTGTTTTTTAAGATAACCCCTATAATGAGCATTTATTTCTATTTGTTCATCTATTTTTTCATCAAAAAAAGGGATTTCAGGCCAAATATCTCTTATTTTTTTCATATCAACACCTTTTTGGGTTAATATTTCATTAGATGTTCTTAAGACTCCATCTTTTGCAATTTTAATATCAAAGTGCACTATTTTGCTTGGGGTTATTGATGATTGAGACATTATTTTTGATACAATACCTAATTTATGTTCTTTATCTTTAAAGAGTGCTTCTCGTTCTTTTGATATTAACGAAATATCAATACCCTTATTTGTTAATCTTTGATCAGCATTATCCGCTCTTAAGCTTAATCTATATTCTGCTCTTGAGGTAAACATTCTATAAGGTTCGGCAACTCCCTTGGTAACCAAATCATCGATCATAACTCCAATATAAGCATCTGATCTATCTAAAATAAACGGTTCTTTTTTCTTAAAGGATAATGCAGCATTAATTCCAGCTATCAATCCTTGAGCAGCTGCTTCTTCATAACCAGTTGTCCCATTTATTTGTCCTGCAAGGTATAAATTTTGAATTTTTTTAGTTTCAAGAGTTAAAAATAGTTCTCTAGGATCTATATAGTCATATTCTATTGCATAACCTGGTCTAATTATTTTTACATTTTCTAAGCCACTGATATTGTTACATATTTCTTGTTGCACATCCTCAGGTAGTGAGGTAGATATACCATTTGGGTATATTGTATGGTCATTTAGACCCTCAGGCTCTAAATATATTTGATGACGGTCCTTATCTGCAAACTTTACTATCTTGTCCTCTATTGAAGGACAGTATCTTGGACCAACCCCCTGTATGCTTCCTGAGTACATGGCGCTTCTTTTTAGATTTTTTTGAATTATTTTATGAACCTTTTCATTGGTATAAGTCATCCGACATGAAACTTGTTTGTTTAAATTTTTTTTAGTTAAAAAAGAAAAAAAGTAAGGATCGTCATCTGCAAATTGTTCTTCCAAATTTTCATACTTAATTGTTCTTGAGTCTAACCTTGGTGGTGTTCCGGTTTTAAGTCTTCCTATTTTAAAATCATATTTTTCTAGTTGTTCACTTAACCCTGTTGAAGGCTTCTCATCAAATCTTCCTGCTGGTGTTCTCTCATCACCAATATGAATCAAACCATTCAAAAATGTGCCTGTAGTTAAGATTAGCTTACCGCATAATATTTTTTTACCTAACTTTGTTTCAAAACCACTTATAGTGTTTTTATCAAAAATAAATTTAATTACTGGGTCTGCAAAAATCTTTAAATTACAGTAGTTTAACAACTTTTCTTGCATATATTTACGATATAACGATCTGTCTGATTGTGTTCTTGGTCCTTGAACTGCAGGCCCTCTACTTCTGTTTAATAATCTAAATTGTATACCAGATTTATCTGCAACCTCTCCCATCACGCCATCCAGGGCATCTATCTCTCTAACAAGATGACCTTTACCAAGACCACCTATGGCTGGGTTACAAGACATCTCACCTATGGTCTCAATTTTATGAGTAAATAGGGCGGTGCTAACTCCTAGACGCGCAGAGGCTGCTGCAGCTTCACACCCTGCGTGGCCTCCTCCAATAACAACTACTTCAAATGATAAATCATTTTTCATAACTTAAATTTATAACCGATATAAATATTTACAAGAAGACAGTCTTTTTTTTAAAAATGTTCGTTCAACTAATTAAGGATATATTTTGTGAGTAAAACTGGTGAATTAGTTAAGAATACCAACGATAATGATAAAATATGCTTAAAAAACCTTTTAAAATGATGATTATTTGCCAATACAAAAATCGTTGAAAATACTACCTAATATCTCTTCAACATCTACTTTTCCAACTATCATTCCTAAATGGCGTGTTGCTAAACGAAGATCTTCTGCGGCTTTATCAAAATCTTCTGCTTCATTTTTCTCTTCAAAGTTTTTTAAGTAATTTAAACTTTGCTCAAGATGTTGCCTGTGCCTTTCACGTGTAATCAAAATATCCTTACTTGAGATAAATTTATTTTTTAATTTATTTTTTATTTTAAAAATTAAATCTTCTAAGTTCAGATTGTTTTTTACTGAAATTAAAACGTGATCCAAATCTTTTATTTCTAAATTTAAATCTTCATTTAAAAGATCAGATTTATTGATTACGAGAATTGCATTATCATCCATTAATGTCTTCAAAACTCCTTTAAAATCATGACTTTTAGCATCTATAACTATAAGTTTTAAGTCAGCATCTTCTGCTTTTTTAAGTGCTATTTTTATTCCTTTTTTTTCAATTTCATTTTTAGATTCTCTAATGCCTGCTGTGTCAGAAACAATAACTGGATAGCCATCAATATTTAAATGTGTTTCTATTACGTCTCTAGTTGTGCCAGCGATCTCTGAGACAATTGCTGCATCGCGATTTGAAAGATGGTTTAGCAAACTAGATTTTCCGGCATTGGTCGGACCTATGATTGCAATTTTAAAACCTTCTCGGATTCTTTCACCAACTTTCTGGTCATCTAAAATCTTTTTTATATCAAGAATTACTTCATTAGAAATTTTTTTAATATTTTTTAAAATATTTTTGGGTAAGTCTTCGTCTGGAAAATCTATTTTTGCTTCAACGCGAGATAAAATTTTTAAAAGTTTTTTTCTTAGCTCATTAAATTTATCAGCAGATCTTCCATTCATAATTTTTATTGCTTGTTGTCTTTGAATTTCAGTTTCAGCTGAAATTAAATCTGCAATGCTTTCTGCCTTGAGTAGATTTATTTTTCCGTTTTGAAATGCAAGCTTTGTAAACTCTCCTGGCTCGGCTAGACGACAATTCTCAACCTCTGAAATGGATTGGTGTAGAGCATCGATTACTGCTTTGCTTCCATGTATG
>Ga0222661_1000258_pt1 | contig 23995 bp, 35 predicted proteins | sample AntAcemetagen551_FD_179851 | JGI IMG/M metagenome (GOLD analysis project Ga0222661, IMG submission 179851) | Saline water microbial communities from Ace Lake, Antarctica - #551 | ecosystem: Environmental > Aquatic > Non-marine Saline and Alkaline > Saline | place: Antarctica: Ace Lake...
AATGACACGTAGCTGTTCTATACCAGTGCCACCTACATTAACAAACATGCTAATGCGGTTATTGGAGGTATCAATAAATACCTTGTTACGATTGTTAGGGTCAGATATGACAGGAACATAAGCTCCCTCAGTTGATGACCCATCATGCTTGTGACCGCCTGCTAATGCAAATGCATCACGCACAGCATTAAACTCTGTGTTGAGCGGTGTAGCTCTAACAACAGCGGTTGGTACAATATCAGCAGAAGATTGTCTTACGTATCCAGCCATGTTTTAATTTACCTTCTATCATTCACAGAGTAGTTTAATACAATACCTTGTACCGTATGACTAGCACTTGTATCATTTGTAACAAATCTAAAGGCTATTGAGAAGCCAGAACCTGAGATGTTAACTTTTGTAACAGGAGATGGATTACCATCGTAAATAGCAGCAGCGTCAAACACCGCTTCGTTGTAATATGCAGCAGAACCTTCTGTTGTAATGTTATAGCTTGGTGGGTTAAATACGTTTTGACTATCATCAAAGTCGTAAGAAACTCCCAGCACTAAGTTAGCTGCTCCCTCTGTACGTAAGAAGGAAGAAATGTTGTAGAAGTTCTTCCTAACTGTGGGGTCACCAAAGAAATAATAAGGAGACTGATACACACTAAGTATGTCAGAGCCATTAAAAGAATTACCTTTTTCTAATTTATAAACCCTACCAGTTGAATCACCATGAATGGCTATCTCATCAATACCTACATACCCACTAGCAGCACACGTTGCTGGCAAGTCGTACAGCTGAGAATACTCAAAATTAAAACCCTGTTGTGTTTGTCTTAATCCACCTATCAATCCGAAAGAACCTTCAACAGGAATGAACAATCTAAACTGTGATTTCTTACGAATGACAATGCTAGTTAATGTTTCAGGATCAATGTTTCCAGCAACAATGTCTATAATAATGGCGCTGATTGTAAACTGGATTTGCTTTGAGATTGTTTCTAACTCAACGTCACCAATGTTAGATGTACCAGCAATAGGTCTAAAACCATCTGGTCCTAGAAATATAAGATTACCACCTAGTTCTACCACACTATCGGGAACAATGCAACCTAAATTTGTAGTAACTTCACTTACAATAAAATCAGCAATAGAGTTACCTCTTAAGCTTTTGATTGAGTTCTTACCAAAGATATACAAAACATCTCGGAAAGATTTGATTTGTACAATTTCAAAACCTACGTTAATTACACCAGCGCCTGTTGCAGGATTAAAGTTTGTCTCATCTACAGGAGATGAGAAGTAGAGATTGAATGGCTCAGATGGATCACCAGCTAAGAACAAATGATTCTTAAAGGCAGAAGCATACTTAGGGGAATCTGGTGCGGTGTCAGATGTGATCTGTGTGTAAGTGGTTCCATTGTAAATGGCAGCAGGGTTGATGCCGTCAACTAGTGCAACTCTTTCTTCAAACCAATTATATTTAACAAAGCGCACCTTCTTGATACCGTCTGTATCTATATCGGTTGGTGTTGTCACTGCAACCCACGCAGACGTAGACGCATTCCAGTAATAGAAGTAGTTATCGTCTTCGTTCTTAGCTCTACAAGCTAGAATATTATCGTTGATACCAAAGGCAACTTCAACACCAAGCACCTTACCCAACCCCGGAACAGTGCCATAGTCGTTGGTGTAGCCATTGATCTTTCTGTAACCACCTGTGACAGAAGGTTCATAGTTAATAAGCTGTGTAGCTGAACCGGGTTCGTTAACGCTCTGAGAAAGAACATCCCTGTTGGTGTTCATTCCACCTAAACAATTAACAATAAACCCTTCAATGCGGTCTGCCATCTTATATAACTCTGATATTCAAAGTTGATAAAGAATTTGTCAAGGCTGTTGATACGACACTCAATGGTTCATCCATTAGAAGTCTTCTCATCTTCTTAATACCTTCTTCAAACGTTGCCTTGTGCATGGTTGCACTTTGTTCATTGGAACGATACAACATCATGTACACCATAGCGCCGTCAATGATGACGCTAGAGAATCTATCTGGAATAATACTTACATCATCGAAAGCTACCAAGTCAGATGGAAAACTCCAGTACTTGTATTCGATTTCATATTCCTCATTAGGAATAGGTGTGACACCAAACTTAAACTCTTGAGTTTGAAACACAGCAGATGGAGGTGAGTAGCCACCGACACCAGCATTGTCATCTCTGGCACGATGTGTCATGAGATAGTTGGAGTAGCTGATCGAAGGAAGTCTAAGAGCAGATACGCTATTATTAAAGTTCTTTAAGTAAAAGCTATCCCAGTCTACGCTTGATGCTGTAGAGGGGAGGGCATATGTATTAACACCGACTGTCAGTGTTTGTGTATTAGTAACTAAGGCGAAAGGCCATTCTTGTGCTGAATGCAGTAAGTCTCTAATTGAAGAGTTTATTGCATTCTTTGCCAGTTCTTGCACGTTACGAGTGCTACCAAAGTCTGATGAGTCGATAGTAACTTCACCCATTCGTCTGAGTAATTCATTAGTAAGTGAAAGATATGTTGACATATTTATAAGTAAAGATAGGGAAGAGCAATGAAGCCCCTCCCTAATTTAAAAGGCTATTAAGCCAGTTGATCGCGGTCTACTTCAGCAGCAGCTGTATCGCCTACATCAGATACGTCCATGAGGATTGCCCATACACGAATCTTACCAGAGATTGATACAGTTGAACCAGCTTGAACCAACACGTCAATCGTATCGGCAGCACCGAGAACGACAGGTTGGAAAGCAGCAGCATTCTGAGCGTAAGCAGCAGCGGCAGCACCATCAAAGGTGAAGCCGTCTACGAACACGTCAGCATCTACGCCAGTTACGCCAAGATCCAAAGTAGTACCAGTACCGCCAACAGCGGCTTCTACAACTTGAATACCAGCGTTAACTACCATAGAACCAGCAGGTACACTAATAGTTTCGATTATGTCAGCAGCAGCCAAGGCAGTACCTTTAGCAGTTGCAGCAGCAGCGAAGTCTACTTCTTGTTGTACGAAGTAAGCTTTGCGGCTAGGATTACCCACACCACCAACGGCGCGAGCTAGAGAGGTTACGGTTGCCATTTTAATTTTCCTTTAAATGTTGAAGGGGCCAGATTGCTCCAGCCCCTCGATGCTTAATTAAGCAGCGTTGTACTTTGCAGTAACAATGGCTTCTGGACGCAAGATCTTACGACCGTACAGATGCATACCACGAACGATGTCAGCAAAGCTGTCAGGGTCACGGTAGGCTTCGGTCTTGGTGATCTGCTCGGCAGTTGCAACAGCAGAAGAATGACCAGCAACGATAACGCCGTAGTCAGTGTTCTGGTTAGCAGTACCAGTAGTACCAGCACCTGTACCAACCTGTGGAAGGTTGTTAGACACGTACACTTTGAAGCCGTGCAGGTTGTTAATAGCCAAGCCATTTTGCAAACCTGAACCACCAAAGTCGGCGTTCAACAAGCGGCTGTCTTCGTCTTTCAGGAGTTCCATAAAGACTGGGTCAACCACCATCCAACGACCATTGGTGTCAACAAACTGCTGATCCAACAAACGAGCCATACGAGCAACAACCATCAAAGGTGATGCAACGGCTGTAGGTAGAGCAGTAGCGCCGGGTAAACGAGCAGCCAAAGGAATGGCGTGATTACCAGCAGAAACAGTGGTGATGTTACCGAAAGAACCTTTAGTCAGCTTCATGCTAGACAACAGCTCATCATTACCAGCAGTGGCAACAGCCTTAGTGCCAGCAGCAGAAGTACGAGCGGTGGAAGCAACAGCGCCTTTAGCGGTCTGCTCGAAACCAGTCAAGTAACCCAAGATGTCTTGGTCAAAGTTGTCGCGCAAGCGGTAACCAGCACGGTCAGTTGACAGAGACATGAAGTTTACATGGCTGTGAGCTGATTCAATGTCATCCACTTTGAATGCAAAGTAGTTACCTTGATCAACAACCAGAGTGAAGTCTTGGTCATCCAAGTCCTGAGCAGTGATTTGTGTGCCACGGTTGTAGGCTTTCACTGTAATTTCAGGTTCTTTGATGATCTTAACTGAGTCACCGAAGTTAGCGATTTCACCAAAGTAATCATTATTAGTGATTGCTTCAACGATAGACGATTTACGGAATGCAAGCTGAACTTGCTTGCTGTAGATTACGGGGGAAAAGTTACCGTTAGGTAGGTTGCCGTAACCAGCTGCGGAAGGAAATGCCATGAGATATTCTCCTAAGTATGGACATTAAAATCACACTTGCTACAACAACAGGGCCATGCTTATTAGGTGGATAATCTGGAAGGTTCTAGAGTCTTCTAGATTATCGGCTAATACTCTTAGGGTATTCTGTTAATATGCTTAGTGATATACAAAGCGTTTATTAGACGCAAACAATTTAATAATCTGTCAGGTGTGTCTCCGGAAGACGGCTGATAAAGTATTAGGAGGCACAACTACTGCTATACCCCCTATAGTTATACAATACTTTTATAAGTTTGTCAACTGTTTAACGAGCCGCACCACTCATATCGTATACAAATTTATTAGATTTCATAGCTAGATTGATAACTTCTGCGTTCTTTTCGTATTCATCAGAAGACATCTTATCAACTTGACTCTCATAAATTAAACCCTCAGTTCCTTCACCATTGGGTTGTGTACGCTGACGGCGGTTACCAATTGCTGTTGCTGCCTCTTTATCTGCACCAGCCTTCTTAGTTTTAATACCTTTGTCTGACTTGTACAAATCAATTGCACGAGCAGCAGATTTGGCATCATTATCATTTTCATACAAAGCGTCTTGAATGTACTTAGGCTGATCAGCAACCCAGTCGTGAAACTCATCCTCATCTCTGATATCGTTAAAGTCTGGATGAAGCTCCATCAATTGAGCCTCAGCCTTTTCTTTAGCAGACTTCTTTTCAAGTTCATCTAGCTTTTTGAAACGATCTTCAATACCTGTCGTTTGTTCTTTAGCTTGCTGAATTGCAATTGTCTTTACTAAGGCGTATACGTCAGGGTATTCTCTAGCCCATTTCTGAAGTTCTTCTTCAGTCTTAGGTAGCTTCATTTCCTTCTTGGTTGTTTTACTTAGCTGCTCTTTAACTTCATCTAGCTGCTTTTGCATATCTTCTTGCATCTTCTGAGAATGACGGCGCAAGTCACCGTAGCGTTTCTTAAATGTCTTCTCTTCACCACCAATAGCTTCACCATCATCAGGATCTTCTATTTCTTTATTGGGGTTTTTCAACGCTTCAATTTCATCTTCTGTTTGTTTAATTCGATCTTCGGACGCATTGCGCCGACCAAATGATGATGCTGCTGGTGCAGGACTGATTACGGATTCACTCATGATAATACCTTTAAGTATGGGGCTAACAGTAGCCAACAATATGTTGGGAGATTAGGTAGCCAAGATGGTGGGAAATTATTAAGTACCAACCAGCCCACCACTGGTTATGGTATTCTAATTATATATTACTTCTTAGAAGCGGCTAAGCCTTTTCCTTTAGTTGGTTTCTTTGGTTTAGCTGGTCGTTTATTTACTAAACCACCTTTAGCCATACCACCAGCAGTGGAAGGACCAAACCCACCACCACCGCCACCACTAGGGCCACCTGAACCTGCATCACCGGAACTACTAATATTACTTCCACCTCCTGTATTACTTTGAGAAGATCCAGCAGGACTAGCTGGAGTGTCTGCCATTGCGTTGTAACCGGGAGTGTTATTAAAGTTATCATTTACAGAAAAGAAAGCATCCAACGAAGTTGTGTTATCAACGGAGGATGCTGCGTTTGCCGCTGCCACTGCTACATCAGTTGGTGTTGCTCGCGAATTAGAGGACACTTCTTTTGCGGCAGCTTGAGCAGCTGCTACCGCTGCCGGACTATATCCTGCATTTCCTAATGTGGTACCAATAGATGCATTGTTAGAGTTGATACCTTTTTGTGTGTTAGGATCTACAAAGGCTTTGTAGGCAAGCGCTGTTAAAGGTGCAGGTATTCCAAAAGCTTGAAGACCAAGAGCAATAGCACCTTTAACAGCTGGACTGCCAAATGGTGTTGCTTGTAAACCGCTGTTAACGTTAACACCTTTTGAATTGACGGAGCTAAAACCATCTGGAGCATTATTTTGATTATTAGGTGAAGTTGGAGAATCTGATGTCTCGCCATCGTTGCCTTCATAGTTGCCACCACTGTTTAGAATAGTAGATTTATCAACTTCTTTTGCCGCTGCTTCTTCTTCAGCTTTCTTAGCTGCTGCGTCATCAGCTTCCTTGCCAATGTTCTTAGCTTCAGACTCATCAACCTCTTCATAACCATCTGGTACGGCAGTCATAGGCTTACCATTAATGTGAGTGATGAACATCACCCTACCTTCATTATTCTTAAAGAAGCGGATATCCAATACTGGGTTCTTTGGTGCCTTACTCATGTCAGTGCCACTAACGAAACCACCTGAAGCAAACCCTTGCTCTTGGTCAACCTCACCCATGATGTTGTCAATGTCGGCTTCAAAGTCGCCACTGTCTTCTTCGTCATCAAATGATTCGTCACCGAATGCTTCGTCAGGGTTAGCAACTTCATCAGCATTACCAACTTGACCAATGTCTTCCATACGGGCTAACCCTTGTTTAGCCTTGTCACGAATAGCCATCAGCTTTTCTAAACCAATGTATCTAACTACGTCAGCAGGGATGACAAACTCACCCTCGCTAAGTTGTGCAGGGATATCATCAGCAACTTCGTTAACCATACTACCAGCTGGAACTTCAACACCATTGACAACTTCACCGCTGTCATCCATCATGCCGCCGTCAGCAAACATCTTCATCTGGTCATTCATAGCTACACCTCCCTGTGCAAATCTTTTTTTATACATAACATTGGCTCTTCTACCACCCATATCATCAGCAGAACCGCTAAATGTTAAGTTGGAATCTTTACCTGTATTAACTTTGTAAATAGCAGAAATACTATTTATATCTTTACCTTGTTTGGGATTTACGTTTTCTAAATCGACAGACAGGTTGCCTATATCAGTTCCTAGTCTAGAAGTTTTAGATGATGTCTTATTTGAAAAACCACCAAGAGTTTGTTCACCGAGAGAAGCGAGTCCTTGAGAACTTGAGAAAACTTTCTCAATACCACCTCTAATATTCACACCATCAAACAACTTTAACTGACCATCAATAGCAACACCAACTCTCTTTCCGCTTTCATCTAAGATCACGCCGTCCTCATACTTCATTGATCTAGAAGATTCAGAAGAAGACATTGATGGTTTTAAGTATTGAGAATCATCTCCAGCGGTATATGAAGCTCTTGCTTCATAATCTGATCCTGAAGATCCACCTGAAGATTGGTAGTCGTATGACAAACCTTTTAATGGATTCTCTTCAGGTATCAAACCACCTTCTGCAAATTGCATATTGTTTGATTGTTCAGGCTCTGAATCAAACATCTCTGTTGGCTGAATCAATCCAGCATCAACCATATCCTTAAGTTCATCTTTTGAATATTCAACACCATCGTATACGGATTGAGCGGTAGCCCATCTACCGTCTTCCATTTGAAATGTTGTAGATGCTTTATTAGCTTGCTGTACGTTACCGTCTCTTCCATAGTTTGTAGGAGCATTTGCCCCGCCAGCATCAGATTTTCTTACAGCATCATCTACAGCTTCTGTAATGGAACCAAACGATTTATATTGCTTTCCTGTCTTCAATACATTATCAACAGCCTCATCTTCAGAAACAATTTCACCCTTCCATAGAGAAGGGATGTTTGTGGGTCTGCCCCCATTAAGTCTGCTATCAGTGACAGTAATACTTACCTCACTCATATCTCTTCCATCAGTATCTTTAACTACAGAAAAACCATCATGAGTTTTTAAATTATTTTGACCCATCAGTCTCATCCTTCAATTGTTTAAGCTTACGTAAAGAATACACAGCACCTTGTGATCTATACATTTCAATAAGGTCGCCGCTTTGCTCAAGCTTCTTGGAATGCATCTCAATGTAGGCATCTAACACTTCAGTGAAAGCTATCCACTGACTTTTAGAGGACACCATTGGCTTTAAAGCGCTAAGCCATTTCTTGTCTATCATTGTGGAGCACCACTAAATCCTTGTTCACCCGGTGTAGCTACAGCACCAACACCCATGTTGCCACCGCCTCCACCAGTCATATCAGAAACTGGAGGTGGGCCACCAGCAGGGGGAGCGCCAGCAGGTGGGGCAGGTGGTTGCATACTCTGTAGGGTTAGCGCCATACGAGCAGCCTCATCCATATTGTTAGCAACTAGATCTGGATCTAAGTCCATACTCTTTGCAATCTCTCGAATGATATAAGGCATCTTAGCGAAAGGAGCAAGCATTGGGTTTTGTACAACCTGCAAGAACTGAAGCAGACGCTGTGAGCGCACTTCGTTCTGCATCAGGCTCTCAGTACCCCTTGCCTTAACTTCTAAGTCACCAGCTGCATCTGGATCGTAATCAAACTGCATGTTGAAAGCAAAGAATGCTTCACCCATTGGGCGCAACAAGTAGTCGTCTACGTTCTTGATGACAGTTTTAATACCACCACTAGCAGCGTTCATCAGCATTGAGATGCCAGACGCTGTACGTCCTACACCAGCAATACCTGTTTGACCGTGAGAGAATGACGGCAACCCTGTAGATTCATCGGCAAGCTGTCTAGCTTTGTCAAACATCTGTAAGTTTTCTTGTGAGACGTTAGGAAACTTAGTGCCGAAGATGGCCTGACCCGGAGCGCCGCCTTGTCTGCGAAACACTTTACCGGGGTAGATGGTTAGATCTTGACCCGGCACAAGGTTTGTTTCATCAACTTCGAATACAAGGTTGCCCGACAGAACCGCATTATCTACCGACAGACGCATGAAACCATTCATGAGGGTCTGAGTATCGTCCATGTTTTCGGCGATACCGACACCAAAAAAGGAGTAGGGGTTCAGTTCATATGGTACCGCATAATACGGAATTCTGACGGGCTTAAAAGGGTTTAACACTAGACGTATAATCTTGCTGCCACAAATCCAGATGTTTGCTTGCAACTCACTAGAGTTTTGTAGTTCTTTGGGAATGTCAATATCATTAAGCTCTAACATCTCAGTATCAACAACACCCCAATACTCAAACACTTCAAAGCGTTCTACATCGGATACGCTGGTGTAATCGTTAAGATCATCTTCCCAATACTTCTTTACGTAGTTCTCACCTTCATTGACCACTTGGTCAATAACATTGCGCCTAAACATTGGACGGTGCTTCAATGCACGTAGCTGACTGCGAGTCATCTTGTGGCGCTCAATGCAATATGCAGCATCATCCATGTTAGCTGCATCAGGATCTGGATAGAAGTTCCACACACTTACGTGTGAAGTTTGTGGCATTGTCTTAACTATTGGTGAGTAGACACCTTCTTCATCCCATCTTGAGTATTCTTTATCTACAGCAAATGGACCTTTCATAATACCTGTACCGAACAAGGCCATCTCAAAAGAAGCTGAGCGTAATTGCTTATTAGCATTGCTTTCTTCCAGCTGATCCATAATTTTCTTCTGCATCTTCTTTGCAGCCACCATTGCTGGATGGAATGTAATAGATGTTGGCGTTGCGCCGGGGCCATTCTTTACATCTAAGTCTTGCAAGCTTTCTTTCAATGGACCTAATGAATCCATCAATGAAGTTGCTGTAGCTCCTGCTGGAAACTTTTTACCATCACCTTTAAAACCAAACAATGCGCCAACATCTCTGTCAACCTTTTGCAGGTTAGGGTCAGATTCTAGGTGAACACTCTCAACCACACCCTCTGGTAGCGTTGTAGGTTCAATAGACAAAGGGAATGTGTTGTTGGCAAATAAGACATCAGTTATTTGTCCGTAGGCTGCTAGAGTTTTAGTCTTTGTAACCTTAACAAACACCCTGCTCTTCTCTGTTTCAGTAAACTTAACGTCAGGGCCGTACAAACCTCTGTAGTTTCTGTAGGAACGTAACCATCTTTGCTCGTCAATTCTGCGAGAGTCTTCCGATCTAGAGAATCTCTCTTCAACAAAGCTAACAAGTCCACTTACATTAAAGACATCAGAGATGGCATCCTTAGCATCGGGTAAGCCTACGGCTTTGTCGTCCATAATATTTACTTTGTCAATGTTTTTAGCCATAATTAATATCCAAATGTAGAATCAGCAATAGTTATACCACGTTTTAAAGAGTTTGGGTCAAAATCAAATAAGTTTTGTCCCCTTGGTCTAGACATTACACCGTATCTAAGTGCATCGTATGTGTGGTCATTCTTTACTTTAGTGTCAATATCCTCTTGATTGCTTTTATCAATAGGAAGTGTAGGAAGATCTGCAATTAGTTGCGTACATTGAGAGAAGATAACCATTCTTGGTTCTTCTGTGTACTGATCTACTTGCAATCTTCTGTGAACTTCGTTCTTTCCTGCCACCCTGCTACCAGCACTGCGGTCAGAGGGTCTCCAACGACACCCTTTCATGATCATTCGCTCAGCAATTGAGGGTCCAGTATCACCACGCTTGTGCCAACATGAACTATCTAGCACACCATAGCGAATATTCTCACCTGATTCCATCTCCATCACCATAGTTGCAAGGTCTTCTGCCAACACTTTGGTGACATACAGCTCACGATAGACAATAAGTTGGTTATCTGGGGCAACGGCAAACCAAATAACAGATGTATAGCTACCATATCCATAATCACATGCCCTAAATCTAGTCCAGTCATGTGGAATTTGATGAGGATCCACCACATGTATAGAACGATTAAACTCTGGAAACGCTGCACCCTCTGCAATATCCCAGTTACCATCTAACAATTGCTTACGCTGCTGCTCTGGCAGAGACAACAACATCGTTTCATAGTCACCTGTGGCAGCTAAGTGTGGATTGTCAGAGAGCTTAGCAGGAATAAACCTACGTTTGAACAGCGGCTCACCAGCTCTGCTATGTCCTTCGGGGTAGACCATCGTCTTACCAGTGTCAGAGTCAGTTGCCCAGAATGATTTACCAGCTGGGGCTGGGTCAATGAACATCTTCTTAACCCAAGCATGACCCCTGTTGCCGGGGTTGGTGGTGGCTCTCATATAAACTGGTAAGTCTGCTGCTGTAGAACGCAGACGTGAACGCATATAGTTCCACGCAAACGGTGTAGACCATTGTGTCAACTCATCAAATCCAATCCATGTAAAGGACAAACCCTGATAGCGAAGTACGTCTTCGTCTCTGTCAAGGTAGGACATCCACAGCTTACCACCAGATGGTGCTTCCCATTGCATCTTACGCTCACTCCACTTGATGCCGGGGTAGATCTTAGGAAAGAGTTCTTGGCTCTTCCATATTAGTTCTCGTAGTTCTTCAGTTGTGTGTCGCAACAGCAACCCAGAGAACTGTGGGTGTGACAAGTAGCGCATTGGGTCGGCAAGAATGGCGTAGCTCTTACCACCACCAGCTGCACCACCATACAACACTTCCTTATCAGGAGCTGCTAGAAACTCTGTCTGTGGACCTTCATTAGGTTTGAAGATGACATTCTCATGTTCAGTCGTCTGAGCTTGAGAGAAACTCTGCTGCTCTGTCTCGGATGCTGACATATCTCTCACTATTAAAGAAGGACTCGTCACCTTCTTGACCGAGCGCCCTTTCGTAGGCTTGCGCTTTACGGAGGGTTTGGTCGAGCCTTCTGGTAAGGTTTCGATAATATGTAGCTTTTCTTTTACGCGACTGTTCATTCTTTATTCGTTTACTAAGACCATCCTTAGTTATCTTTCTACCTGTTGTTTTATACAGCCAAAGGGCAACCTTCTCATGGCTATACTGTTTAAGCAATTTCTTAGCTTTTGCTAACGCCTCAAGCTCTACAGGAATTGGTTCAAGAATATCTGGATCATCTTCGCATTCTTTATAACCAAATGGAATATGTCTTGACCCTGCATGTTTAGGAATGTTAATCCAATGATTCTTTACTTCCGGTTGAGGAAGTATCCAAGCTCCTAAGTTTCTTTCATTCATCCATCGATTCTACACGCTTTGGTGGCAATATCATAATACCGCTTGAACTTTCAATATGCATCTTCTCTGTCTTAACAACACCAGCTCTGTCTAGCAAATCTTTGGCAGCGTTAAGCTTCTCTTTGATACCCAGCTCTGTTGGGTCCATGATGCCGTCAACAACAGCCATAGCTGCTCGTGGAGCATTGAATGCAACATACATCTGGGTTGCTGAAATGATCTCTTCTTTGATGCTGTTCATAATGTCACGAGTTGGGCTGTTGTCGCTGTAACCAGCAAGCTTCTTAGCCCTAACAGGATCACCCTTTGCCTCTGCAAATAACACCTCGATAAACTTCTGTTGTTGCTCTGTTAATTGTTTCTTTGCCATAATTAAATACTCTGTTTAAATTCTTCTTTAACGGATACAGTGACCTGCACAGAATCTGTAGCAGAAGCCAATCCCCTAATCTTATCCCCACGCTCTAACAAAATAGCATCTGTAATCTGAATGAAGCCATTAGCTATGACATTAACAGAATCCATTATTGGATACCATTCGTCTTCGATGTGGCTATACCAGTCAAGGCTTACTGTTGCAGCGTTGCCATTGAGGCTAGTGACAATAACACTAACAACCTCACCATCAAACTTAGGAGGAGCTACATAGATGTCTTGGTTGCTTGCTGTCATCTTTACGGACAATGATCTATTCTTTGTCATCTTCTCTCTTCTTTAATAATGCTGCCACTTGCTTAGGCTTTGCTGGCAATGGGGTATGCGGCTTTTGCAAAGGCAAAAACACTTTGTACAAATACATTAGCTTGCAATCAGAATGCCTTCAGCAAAAATACCAACTTCGTTAGTACTGCTACTACTCTTTGCTTGAAACACTATGTCTGTCTTTTCTGGATAAGCAAAAGGAACAACCCGCTGAATATTCATATTGTTTAAAAACGTTGTCTCTGCAACTCTTAATACAGTGCCGCTAGTAGTTATGCTTTTATTTCTAAATAATAGATATTGACTACCGTTAGCTGTTGCACTAAAAACATCAATGCGATATAAATAGAAGGTATGACCAGCTGGTACTGTATACCAACTAGCTTGACTCTTACCAACACCAATAGCAATCTTAGCGTAGGTGGAACCATCAGACAATGTAATGGTTCCAACATTATTACCACTAACGACAACAACAGTGTTAATACGTAAGAAGCTGGCTGTGGTTGTGACAGCTGTTGTACCATTCAAAGCAACAACCTCTTGTATGTTATTGTAGCTGGCATCTAATCCAACCACTAACACAGACACTGCTGTATCACTAGCACTACTACTAACAACATCCATCTGCTCTGCTGCTGTAGGGAATACAATGTCTGTAGTATTCTCCCATAGACTAGTAAAGCTTGTACCTACGCTGGAATTGAAACCAAAGATGTTAACAGGTGTAGCACCCGCAACCATCCCCATAGCAACTTGCTGTTCATAAGGCGTTATGTTTGGGGGGTAATGCGTAATCATTATTTTCTATATGCTGCTGTCTTATCAGCAACCTTCTTAGGCTGCTTCACCATCTGCTTACCTGCCTTATCACCAGCAGCTTTAGCAGCGTTGGTGGCTTTCTTCTCAGAGATGCTAAGCCCTTCCCATGCCTTCTTTGGTAAATAACGCTTCTTACCCTCTGAAGGCTTACCATCAGAAGTTGTCCACTCCTGCTTAGTCCACTTGCTAATACTCTTCTGAGAATCCTTCTTAGCACCGCTATAGCCACCACCAGCCTTCTTATACTCAGCAGCTAATAGCTGTGCCTTACGAGCACTCCATTCACCGCTGTCACCACCTTTAGAGGAAGACATAACCTTCTTCTTAAGGCGTTCTCTAAGCTCAGGCTTGGTGTATGCCATTACTTCTTCTTAGCTAGAAATGCTTTGTGCTCTGAAGGAGTTTCACCAGCTTGTCTAGTGTGGTATTTCTTACCTTCAAAGGTGAACTCTGATTTACCAGAAGAACGAGCTGCTCTGAAAGCCTGCCCTCTTGGTGAAACACCAGAGCTTTTACCACCACTTGCTGCTACAGACTTAGGGGCTTCTTTTGATGCAGCCTTCTTCTCGTAAGCAGGACGTTCAATATTTGACAATGGCTTAGAGTCATTGGCTCTAGTGGCAGATCGTCTCTCTTGCTTAGCTCTTTGATCACTCTTCTTCTTATCAGCAACTTCCTGTGCAGATGGTCCAGTAATCTTCTTGGTCTCAGTAGCTTCACTCTTAGTGCTGCTCTTCTTATTATTCTGTGAGGCAATATTAGCACCAGTGGTGGCAATACCAGCAGCAGTGGATACACGAGCCACAGTGTTCTTAACAGGGGGCTTGCCAAGAACATCAGCACCTGACGTTGTCTGTCTAGCAATGTCTTTAGCATTACCTACGTTCTTACCATTACGAAGGGCTTTAACACCCTTATAAATCTTTGGAAGAAACTTTGCTGCTGCAATACCTGCTGCGATTAATGGAGCAGCCATGATTATTTCTTTCCTTTAGAAGCAGGAACACTAGCACCACACATAGCCATACCACCCTTAGCCATACCCATTGGCTTCTTCATAGAAGTGTCACCACCGTATGCCATCTTCTTAACAGCACCACCCTTAGCCATACCCATTGGCTTCTTCATAGAAGTGTCACCACCGTATGCCATCTTCTTAACAGCACCACCCTTAGCCATACCCATCTTAGGAGATTCATCATAGGCATCTTGCTCAAGCTCTACAGCACGATCAAGATATTCATTGCGAACCTCTTGTGGCAGCTTCTCGTTCTTAGCATCTTTGCGGTAGCGCTTGATTAAAGCAGCACGTTCTTTGTTATCCATGATTATCCCTTACCATTTAACTTTATCAGCCCAATAGGCAGCTGACATCTTACCTTTAGAGATGTTGCTAGCATGACGAGCTTTGAAGCTCTTCTGCCTAGCTTTCTCTGACGGCGTTGAAGGGGAACCTCCAGCACCACTAACACCTTGTTGACCAAAGCGTATTAACTTAACTTCATCACCAGCCTTAGCTAACACAGCATGACTCTTCGTTGGATGATTAGGAGTTTCCTTTGGTTTGTTATAACCAACAAACTCTTCCTTACCTTTTTTAATCATCCCCATCCCTCAGCTTTCATAGCCTTCTCAATCTGTGGCAAAGGCATTAACAATCCTGTCCTAGCCTCTAAGGCTGCTCTAACATAATAAACATCAGAGTGAAACACCTTCACACTCTCCCTACCCTTAGCAAAGCTCTGCATGATGTGAGCATAGTAGGAATGAGGAGGAGATGACATCTTACCTGCTTTTGTTAATTGTTCTCTTGTGTTCATATAATACTAATTATTATATCATACTAATGAATATATGTCAATGATTATCTTTCAGGCATACCTCGCTAAAGGTGGTATATAGCGATCTATATAACCAACCTGTCCCAATGATGCTAACAACACCTATGATGATGATGAATACCAATGACATGCTGTTGGTATTAATGATCATATAACCATAAGATACATTGACATAGACTAAGAGACTATTAGCATGCTGTCAGACTACAGTTGACGTATGCTAAGAGAACCAGTCGAGATCAATGAAGCATCACCTAGAAATCCCATAAGGAGATTGTTCTTTTATAACTGTAGATAGCTCCACCCCCATCGGCTACAGTCTTTAACTAGTGCCCAATACTAAGCCTAGTCTGGTCAACACAAGGTGTAAATGTTGCCAGTATGCCGCATCAAGTGCTGCGTCTTTGTCTACTATGGGCGATTCAACCCTGATGTCTTTAGAGAGCTGTAGCTGCTCTTGTGTATAGTTATACCATAAAGAGCTGTGGATTGCAAGCGATGATTGTGTTATTGTTATCGGTGTTTTTCTATATAACTAAAAGTCATAAGAGAGCTGTTGTAGCTATAGATCGTTGTATATGCTGTGTTATTATTGACCGAGTGGTCAATAACGTAGCTGGGGAGAGATTGTGTAGGTCTGTGTATACGATAATACTTAATCATTACCTAAGTTAGAAATCCTCGTGTGTGGGCGAGGCTGTATATATAACGCCCCTACCCCCCAGTGGGCCACGCCCCTCCCCAGATCTAAAGATCCGCAGATCTTAGAATACCAGACGCAGATCTTAATAGGGTATTAAAGATCTGCATACCTAGATCTACCGAGCATGAAATAAACTCTGTCGAATCAACGCTCTTCTAAAGAAGGGTTACTGATATGAGATCTGCTTCTTTTATGAAAATCACCTGATTTACTGGTTATTTATACAGTGTTTCAGTGAAAACCCTAACCCCGATGTACAACTTAGAAAAGTAATACTTGGTCATTGCCTTAACGTAGTTAACTCTGTGAAACAATCCGTGAAACAATTGCTGATTCCTCTTACGAAGTAAAGAATCGTGCCAACCTTGTTCTTCGCAACGAAGTTGCTGTGCAAGCTCGCGCATCATGACGTAGCGAGGCAGCTTCCCTCCTTTACTTTAGTAATAAAACCGTGCCAGCTTTTCATTGGCAACGAAGTTGCTGTGCATGATGTACGCTATGATGCGAGAGGCCAAAATCGATGCTGAGGAGCCGCCAAAACTACGTCATTAGATTTTATATTTTACTCTTGAGCTAAAGCGAAAGAGGTAAAATATTAAATCTAATGACTTTAAGATAACCGATTTCGAATCGTATCGCCGATTCAACAGTAAAGCTGTGAAGCACCACTGTATCAAGCTGTGAAGCTTTAGCTTTGTTCTTTAACAATCGTTTTCAACAGTCAGTATGCTTCAGTGACAGCGAAGCTGAAATTGAGTTGCCCAATCAAGCCGTGGGTTAATGGCTTGACCATTCTGGTATATGATGCTGATAATATGCCCAGTACATTGTCATAGTAAGACGGGGTCGTCTTACGAGACTGATGCACTTCCCTAAACGTTTACGTTTATAGTTGTATCAAACAGTGACAATGCTTCAGTAAGGGTTTACACTCTGTGAGCCTTTACCGTAGCAACCTTCCTAAAGGAAACACCATGAGAAAAATAGATCATATTTCAGAGACAATTAATGGCACTGAATACACTGTTAAAGTGTATCGTGACACTCAATGGAATGAATACATTTGCCGTCTATTCATTGATGGTATTGAACACAAAGATTCATCGTATCATACTGATGATAAAGAGGATGCACTGGCTAGTGCCTACAATTTACCTTTCATGACAGCTTAACTTCCTAAAGGAAACACCATGTACACTGGATTCAAAAGTAAAAACCTCCTCTCCGTAGGAGCCGATGCCAAGACCGTTAAAGGTGAGGCACTAGGGTTTTTGACGGGTATTCTATACCTTGCTCCAGCCAAGTCATCAGGGTATCAAATGTGCCCTATGGCATCAATTGCACAGTGTGAAGCATCATGTCTTAACACTGCTGGCAGAGGTCAACAGCGTGGGGTTCAACTGGCTAGGGTCAGTAAGACATTATGGCTTATGAAAGAGCGAGAGAGCTTCATGCAGCTTCTCGTTAAGAACATCGTTGCTTTGCAACGTAAGGCTGACAAACTCGGTCTCATTGCCAAAGTTAGGTTGAATGGCACTAGTGACATTCGATGGGAGAGGGTTGAGTTTACCGATGTAGACGGTAAGTATTACGTTAACATCATGGAGCGGTTTCCTAATGTAAGCTTTTACGATTACACCAAGGATGCTAACCGTGATGACCTACCAACCAACTACGATTTAACTTTCAGTTACTCTGGTGTTGATGCATACCAACCCTTTGTAAACAAAGCTGTTGCCAAAGGTATGAGGATGGCTGTTGTCTTTAGACATGCTGTTGACATCCCCAAAATGTTTATGGGAATCCCTGTGTTGTCTGGTGACAACAGCGATGTTCGTGACCTTGATCCAAACGGTGTCATCATCGGCCTTTATGCCAAAGGCAAAGCGGTTCACGATCAGTCTGGCTTTGTTGTATAAATTGTTATAAGGGTTTTCACCTATGGCATTGGTTTCGATCAGTGCCATACAATGAATGTCCTGAGCAATGTTGCTCTGCTCTTCCTGAAAGGAAACACAATGTTACCGTCAATTAAAATGCTCGAATACATCGCTGACTACGTCAACGAAGAACTGTCTCGTGGCACTGTTATTACAAAGTACATCCTGATGGAGGCTGTCATGGCCTTTGACGGTGGTGCTGCTGACATGGAGGAAACACAATATCACTGACAGCCCAAAGGCTGTGACGTTATCATCCAACGGCAGTAAAGCGTCAATGTTTGCACTGTCTTGACAACCCAGCGCTGATGAACTTACAATGTAGGTTCATCACCGATGTGATTGTCACATCACCGAGCAATCGTGCTCATAACTTTCCTTAAGGAACTATCCATGTCTAAGTCTTTAATCTTCTCTCGCAACGGCAACGATTCTGAGCTTTGTGCTGATCGCATCAAACAGCTTGCCCCAGCAGTGTTCAGCACCTCACACAAAGAGACGCTGAGCAGTCGCTACCAGCCCCTTAACACTGCTGACCTGCTACCAGTGCTCAGTGACTACGGCTTTGTCCCAACACAGGCTGTGCAGCGATTCGGTCGTAAGACCACTGCAGAGCACAACCACCACATGATTGCATTTGCACACCGAGACAGCCTGTTGCAGACAAGCCCTAAACAGGATCGTGGAGAGATCATCCTGTACAACAGCCATGACGGTACTGGTGCTGTGAGGTTGTTTGCTGGTGCTTACCGATTCATCTGCTCAAATGGTATTGTTGCTGGTGAGGGTTATGACAACCGTATCTACCACAGTCGTAGTGGCCTCAACGGATTCGAAGAGATGCTGGCTAACACTGTGCAGAGCTTGCCTAAGCTGTTGAATGCCATCACCATGATGAAAGAGAAACCTCTTAATCGTGATCGTCAGGTTGAGCTTGCAACACAAGCTGCACAGGTTCGATGGAAGATGTTAGGGTCTCAGTTTGAGGATGCTAACATTCGTGGTAGCTTTGCCACTGGACAAACTGTAGCAGACCTGCTGTTGCCAACACGTTGGTCTGATCAAACAGATGATGCATGGACTGTGTTCAACAGGGTACAAGAGGGTGTCATTCGTGGTAAGGCTATGATTCAAAGCTTCACTGAGCGTAACCCAGAAGGTGTATTGCGTAAGAGTCGTCCCATCTCAAGTGTTGCAGAGAATGTCCGTGTTAACCGTGAGTTGTGGGACATTGCACAAGACGTTGCAGCATTTGCATAACCAAACAGGGGCAGCGATGCCCCTTCCTTAAGGAATTAAAATGAAATATTCAATAGAGTTTTGCCGCACCTCTTACGTCAGCTATGAGGTTGAGGGTGAGAGTCAAGACAAAGCAGAGATAAATGCATGGCAATTGCTTGCCAATGACCACAACGTTGATGATGGCAAAGCCAACTGGGCTTTGGTGTTCATGACACCAGTTGAGGTGAGTGAATGACCTACGAAGCTTTGTTTGATATTCTTAGCATCATCCTATTCATAGCTTTGCTATTCACTGCGGCAATATGTGTTGCCAAATACTTTGGAGTTGAATAATGACTAACGCAGAACATTTTGCTATTAATCAATGGCTCAGTGATTATCCTGACAACATGACATATGACACCATCATAGAGCGTATGTCTGTCCCTAATGAGTGGATGGTGAAAGACATAACTGTCTGGGAGTTGGTTGAAAACTGCACAACCGATCAGGTAGCAGAGATGATTGACGACACAAGGCGAGCATATGAGCGAAGTCTTACATTTGGAGAACAGTAATGATGAAGGAACGAACAATTATTTTAGCGCCCAGCGATAGCTTGCTTGACTTAGTAGTGGAGCAGTATCAACAAGACAATTTAGACGGGGATACAACAGCATTCTATGACATACTTGACAGACTACCTAGAGAGGTGTTGATGGGCTACCTATCTCCTAGTAGGCAACGGGAAACGATACGAGTCAGCTTGTTAGCAATCAAGTCTAAGCTCTCTGCTCTTGAGGCTGGCGTTATAACTGATGAGGAAGTAAGCGCATGATTGAAGATTTACCCCGTAAATATTACATCCAAACCCGTAATATACATGGTTGGCATCGCTTACATCCTGAGAACTACCCGTCCCTGATTGATGCATCACAGGGGTTGGAGCGGTATGTTGACAGTATGTTCTTTGAACATGGCGAGACGCTACCGACAGGAATATTTCGTATCGTTAAATGCAAACCAAAGAAATGACAACACAAACAGGAGAACACAAATGAAGACATTCACAATCACCATGTACACTGACAGCGGTCATGGCTGGGGTAAGGTTAAACGTAACGTGTTGCAGAACTTAGGTATCGAAGACCTGATCAGCCCCTACAGTTATGAGATGGGTGATAATGTCTACCTTGAGGAAGACTGTGACTTGTCCCATTTAAGGCAGGTGTTGAGTGATAACAACGTTGTTGTTAGATATGTTGAGAAGCATACTGATGGTGACAGTCGTATCAGGGGATACGAATCATTCAAACCACTACCTGTGTTGTAAACTTTAAAGGAAATTATTATGTATATGTTAAACAAAGAGGCCATCAAGACGGTGGCAGATGTAGCTGATGTGCTTGAGATGCTAGGTGTTATGTTGATGGATGATCATCCGTTGGTGCAACAGAACCTGCATTTATTGATGCCTTATGTAGGTGATACAAATGAAACTAAGTGACGGCGCTGTCTTCAATCCCTTTGGTTATCGGTTAATCATCCGTTACAGGAAGTTTAAGTCGAGGCCATTCGAGGTGATATACGGTGAGTTCTTTAGAGGGATTCACTGGTGTAAGCTTTCAGTATATATATTTCACAGGTGAAACAAAATGACAAAAGATCAAGTGTTGGGTTTGTATGTTGGTTGTGCTTTGGGTGATGCCTATGGTGCTCCGTTCGAGTTCATGTATCCAGAGGATGTTGTTGCACCCAATGACATGATGTCGGGTGGCTCTCATGGCGTTGACAATGGTGAGTGGACAGATGATACAGCCCTGATGATGGCAGCGTCTGATGCCTACATCAAGAGCGGTGAGTTCAACCCATCTATGATTGCTAACAACTTCAAGAGTTGGAAAGCATACGGTGACTTCGGCACACGAGATGAGTGCTTTGACATTGGTGCAACAACATCCAATGCCATTAGCTTGATGACCCGTGATAATCCATATGCTGGCAGAGCTAACAAGAACGACAGCGGTAATGGTAGTCTGATGCGTATAGCACCAGCCATTGCTGCCAACCACAACAACAGCCATGCTGCTGTCGGTGAAGCTGTTGCCCTTGCTCTGATGACACACGGTAACAACGACACAGTTAAATACATCTCTGCCTATGTGGCTCAGATGTTCATTGGCTTTCACAAAGACTTCAAACACCTGCAAAACTGCTGGGACATTCACACTGATGTAGGCACTGGCTCGATCATGCACTCTTATGCTGTAACAATGTGGGCAGTACACCGCAGCACCTCATTCAAGCAAGCCATGAAGATGTCTGTGAAGTTGGGCTATGACACTGACACCAACTGTGCCATTGTTGGTATGATGTACGGTGGTGTTAATGGCTTCAGCTCTTTGCCAACCGAATGGGTTGAGCAGGTACACCAGATTGATAAGATCAAGTCTGTTGCTGAGCAGATGTATGTGATTGGTAACAAATGATACCGAGTTACATGCAGGTTGTTCAACGTGGGGATGAGACAACCTATCGATACAACCCACCATCGGATGCAGTTGAGGCAGGTGTTGTCAAGCGTGAACAGCTTGGTACAGACTTGAGCACAGCCTCTGCATATGTTGAAGAGCAAAACATTCTATTGAATGAATGGCGTAGGGAGAAAAGATATTTAAAAAACCTAAGTGCAAAGAGCACTGTTGATGACCTGATCAAAAGCTACATCAACAGTCAAACTTTCCTAAGCTTAGGCGATAAGACACGACAAGACTACGTCTACTACATGAACAGCTGGAAGAAGAGTCGTCTCGGTAGTGTGCCATTACCTAAATCAAAAATAGGAACCATCGTCACCCCTATGTGCCAACGTATCTATGAAGAACATGCTGATCGTAGCATAAGCATGGCATCACATACGTTGGCAGTGTATCGATTGTTATTTAATTATGCCATCAGACATGGCTTCACCAACCACAACCCATTCAGCAAAGTGCAGACACGTAAGCACAAGAGTAGGAAGATTGTGTGGGAGCGTCATCATGTTCGTGCTTTCCTCAACACAGCGTTCAGTAAGTTTCAATGGCGCAACGTTGGTGTCATTGTTAACATGGCGTATGAGTGGGGACAGCGTCTCGGTGACATGCGAGAGCTGACATGGGACAGCTACAACTTAGACACTGGTGTGTTGACGTTGACACAAAGCAAACGTGGTGCTAACATTCAAGTTCCAACAAGTGAAGGGTTGCGTAAGATGCTAGCTCAACAACATGAAGACTTTTGTTGGCAACCATACATTGCACCATCACATAGAGTGATACGTGGTGTGGCTAAGCCTTACACGTTGATGTCCCTCAACCGAATGGGGAACGTTATCATGAAGGAGGCACAGCTACCTGATGAGTTGATGCTCATGGACTTACGCCGCACTGCCATCAGTGAAATGGTGGAGGTTGGTGTTCCCATGTCATCCATCATGGCTGTGAGTGGGCATGCAACTCCTATGTCGCTGAGTCCTTACATTAAACACACCTTGCGTGGTGCAACCAATGCACAGCAGATGCGAGGGTTGCCGGAGTATTTGATATGAAAGTGAATAGTGTCTAGGGCGTTGATGATTCTGCTGTTGTTGTTACCAACATCGGCAGATGCTGTACCATATGCTAAGCAAGCCAAGTGTTTTGCAGACAACCTGCATTACGAAGCAAGGGGTGAAAGCTTAGCGGGTATCAAAGCTGTGGCTAACGTTGTGCTGAATCGAGTGAAGAGTAAGCGTTGGCCTAATACAATATGTCAAGTGGTGTATCAGCGTAAACAATTTAGTTGGGCCAATTATGCACGAGACAGACACCCCACTGGTGTTGCATATACAACACAGGTCATGAGGGTTGTTGCTCTTGCAATGGCGGGTAGGTTGAGAGATAATACACAAACTGCCACCCACTACCACACGTTAGCTGTCTCTCCATCATGGAACAAGAGGTTGGTTAAGATCAAGGTGATAGGCTTTCATGTCTTCTATCGCTATCCCTTTAAACGAAAAGGAACTGAATGGAAACATACTCCCAAGGGTATGCTAATGGATATCGAAATCAATTAGCATTTTGCACAGATAATGATCTATACATGGCAGGGTTTGATGCTGGATCCTTAGAACTTAAACTAGACATAGAGAAACACAATGAACTACTTAGAAATATTGCAACAAGACATAGCATCACACACTACAATGACAACGATGTCACTTGAGGATCAACAACAAGTTGTTAGCTGTATTATCAACGATGCAGTGAAGGTGTCGGAGCGAATCAGACGTGACATAGCAGAGCAAGAAGAAGAGCTGTATAAAGTTGGAGGCACAGACTAAGATGATCAAGGAGAAGAACACATGACACGAGAAGAACTATTAGCAGACGGTACACAGTACTGCTGCTACTGCGGGTGCGAGAAGGCACGGTTCCAATGCTGTGGTGAAAACCACTTTCAAACATTTGCCGAGATGCGCCCTGATGAGCAAGATGAGTTTTTAAACGATGAGGAGTTGACATGACACAAAAAATCAAAATTTCAACATCAAAACGGATTGCTCGATCTGTTTTAATGTATCTCAATAGCGGTGTTGACCCGCAAGCGGTCGATATAAACGACCAAGTTGACGGATGGTTGGCTGAAATCGGGCTGGGATGGAAGCTGAAAGAA
>Ga0222661_1000261_pt1 | contig 23827 bp, 33 predicted proteins | sample AntAcemetagen551_FD_179851 | JGI IMG/M metagenome (GOLD analysis project Ga0222661, IMG submission 179851) | Saline water microbial communities from Ace Lake, Antarctica - #551 | ecosystem: Environmental > Aquatic > Non-marine Saline and Alkaline > Saline | place: Antarctica: Ace Lake...
ATTTATTGCTCTTCGCATCATACTAATAGTTATCCTACATCAACTATCTAAATAACTTTATACCCTTCGACACACAGTCCTAATCAATCTTAAATATTAACGCCACATCCTTATATGTCTTTGGATTACCATCCTATTGAAACGCATGAAATAGCGCCGCCGCCTAGATTCCTTGATTATTATCACCACGCTTCTTTTTCTAATCTGGATGCTTTTCTAACTCCTACTGCAAATTATAATAAATAGACTACGTATACTCTATAATCGAAGCCGTTATGTTATTCTACTTACACTTTAACGAAATATTATCAAACCTCTCCTTCAACTCCCTCTCCCTATGAGGCTAACTAGAATAATTTATTGTACGCTTTACATGCCTATAAATATCCTTATACTTTTTACCCGCATATGACATACCTGATCCTGTACTATACGATGATTCCAACAACATCTTATTTATCGGCATACCACATCGTGTACCATCTGGGCCATCAACATCATTACGCCATTCCGCTCCAAAATCAAATGTATTTCCAAATACAATACCACAATCTATACATGTATCCGCTCCTGATTCTATCCGAATTCGCCCCCCGCATTCACTACAGGACTTTGGTTTTTCTATATCACCATATACACCATCACCATCACCATCATCCATTTTATACTATTGTTCCTTCTTTATACCATCAGGATTTACTCTCTGAAATACCGTAAACATACTTTGTATTGAGTTTGTGTTTGTGTCTTGTTGTGTCATTAAAAAGTCTGCCATTCGAAGTGTGTTTATATATCATATATTTTTTCTCATTTTTTAACGAAAACAATTTAAATCAAAATTGAAAATTTTAACTCTTACACCCTCCAGCAACAAACCCACTATTATTTAAATGGTACAACAGATGAATACCTTTATTGATAACTTTACATCAGAACAATTAATAATCACCATATTTATTGGATCTATGGCAATCATTGGATTGCTACTATAGACTGTATGTTCTTCCAAAGATGAACATATTAAGCCTAGTGATCATTCTAAACCTAATAAACTTAGTGAACTTTTACGGAATCGAAAGCTTAATGAACGGTTAAATGAATTATAGAGAGATGGAACTTGCATCAAATTGCTGCAACACAATACCGTTTTGCACGAATTGCAAAATATGGAAGATACCATCTCCAGCTTAAAAAGACAACTTTCTGATCAAACAAAATAGAACAATATGTTACACCGTAACATACAGAAATTATCACAAACACCACCCCTAATGGATAAAACTATTTCTGATCTAAAAAGAGATCTAAGGCAATCTGCAAGAGAACTTTCCATACAGGTAAAATAGAATGCCATGTTACATCAAAAACTAAGTGACTTATCAGATGATCCATCACGTATTTCTAACTTAGAAAGAGATCTAAGGGCAACTACCAGAGTTTGTGTCAAACTTCAAGATGAAATCAGTTCAATGATTACTGTTTATTTTAGCGAATAGGGTAAAAAAATACATTCTAATATAAAATGTTCCCGTCTATCAAATCAATATATAGTCGGTAATGTTTGTGCTAATACATACGAGTTCCTCGCCAAAAATAAAATGTTGTGTACCGAATGCCCAGATTCTGATAGTGATAGTGATAGTGATAGTGATTACGAATCCCAGGGCTAATTTAGATCAACACCTTTTGGTTTGCATTTAGAATCAGATTTTGCTGATTTTATTACAACCCTATTTCCAGATTGTTTAATCACCTTTTTTACAATATTTTTTGCCTACTTTGCACTCTTTTCACTCTAATTTGCATCAATTCTTGCCAATACTGGTAATTTATCAGAATCTACAGGCTTTGATTCCACTGTGGGAATATAATGCGTATCTTTCCCATATCTTACAATCACCGCAATCGTATTATTATTACTATTTATACACTACCCCAAAACAGTCATATTTTTATCGTCTTTAGCCATTTTAACAATCTATGATGCAGTAGAGTTATGCCAACGATACTATTTCATTATGTTAGCTAAATTAACTTCGAACCTGTCCCTATTCATAATAATACGATTTCCAGACTATTTATCTATCTTGTTTACATTTTGTGATCGATCATATACTAATTTACCTAACTTATCAACCGTACCGATCCACTTTCCAGTCTTATCAACTAATACACCTAACATCTAATTTTGCATTGCTAACATATGTTCAAGCTATTTGATCCTCTACTACCCATCCATAATAGTATAATTCATCTATCTAAACTAATTCATCAACTAATTGTTTTTCATTCGTCTTCTTCGCCGTGTTCTTCGATGTTTTCTTTGTCGATTACGCATTCGATCCATTATCATCATTTGTGCAAGTTGATCACTTGGTCCATAACTTTGCCTTACATGTTGAGAGGTAGATCTAACCGGCATATTTTGCCGTTTTAATACTTTTTCCAACATATTTAGCGCCATCATATAATCATGTCCACCACCACTCTAATCTACCTAAGATCGATTATTCTAATTCAATAACTGATTAAGTTTTTTTAGCTAGTTTGGTGTAAATACATCAGATTTAATAATTTGCATAAAATTATCAGGATTCGATTGCAAATATGTAATTAATAACCGGCTTTTTAAGGGATTATCAAACAAATCATCTGCATGTTCCCTGTCCAACTTACCCTACATATGAACCTATCGAGTAGCAGTATCGTTTCTTTCACTTGGCTTTCGCAACATTTTCAAGAAGTGATCTGGATTTGCACTTAATAAAACTAAATCGCCATTAGCCTATTTTAACTTATTAAGGTCATCCATATTTGATACTTTAACATCCCGGCATTTCATCTTTGATGAACCTCCTTCACGATATAGTTTTGCAAATAAATGTGATAACTGTTGAAGTTCCGAATTCATATACTAATCCTTAACATTTTTTCCTATACTCACACCCCTCGCAACTTTGGTAATCTTACTACTTTTTACAGGAAATTCACGAATCAAACCATGTTTAACATGTGTTGATTCTTTAGAAACTTCCAATCCATAATTTTTTGCCAATGAATAATAGTTTGTATCAACCTCATATTTATCCAAAGGTCTATTATAGATACGTATCTTTCCCAATATACTATCATGATAAACTGGGTTTGCTAAACTTTTCCATTTGCCCGTTAAACCAACCAACTGACCCACAGTTATCTTATCAAGATTTATTGGTAAATCCAATGATTTATCTACAAGTTTTCCATTTATATAAAGCTTTCCTACACCACCACTAGAAGTACTATCGTTTGTACCAGATACAATTACCATCTACAACCACTATGATGGTTTATATTTAGTAACTACACTACCCACATGAATATGTTTTTTGCCGTAATGAACACGGTGATTACTATTTATCAATAGTAATGTGGGATTCCGTATTTTCTAACTATCTACACTTACAATTAAATGATGTTTAAGCTTAACCCACAATTCTATACTGTAATTTGTAAATGACAAATCACGTATTATTGCAGGTTCTGCCGCCAAATCAAAATATTTACCCCATCTCTAATCAAAATGCCATTGCCGAATCATATATACTTTATGCATAGATTAATCAGAATCGATTTTTGCACACATTACATCAGTTCTCATTAAATATTTAATACCACTCGTAACTTTATCACCAGTATGATACTAATAATGATAAAATAATGCACCTAATCCAGCAACTGGTTCAACACATTTTCTTAATTCTAAATCCTCATAGTAAAATGAAGTACTACCTCCCCCTAAATTTTCACACGGTCCTGTTTTATCATTTAAAAATATATTTAGTGTCAACATCGATCTATTTCCAACATCATCATAGTTTACATCATCACAATGCATTGTAAATTCGCCACCAACTTTATAACGTGAAAATCTAAAACGATTATTCAATCCAACAATTTTGTATCCCAAATATGATTCTGGCATATGTTCTTTGATTCTCTAAAATATCTCAGATGCTAATTCATTACTATCTACCATTACACGCCTATATTTTCCACATGTGTGAGGATTATGCCATTCATGTTCATTCGCAAAATTTATTAATTCGGTACATTCATCACGTGTTAATACATTAATTATCTTTAATAACGGATAATGCTATGTATCTATGCCTTCAAACCAATAAGAACCACTACTGCTATCACTATCCATCAACATTAATAACTCCAACCATTAGAGTGGGAAAATGATTTTATTACTGAAAATTATACAATCATATGTCTGACTCAGTATATGATCAAATTGCAGAACTTCTCAATACAGATCCTAATCAAGCTCACACCCTAGATATTGATCAATTGCGGTCTGTATTAAAATATGCTGAAGAAGCATATTATGGTGGAAAATTCGAATCACCTTTTGAAGATAAAGTTTATGATCTAATCAATGATATTTATCAACAACGTCGACCTAAACCCAAAGTTAAACTCCTTCCAGGACCTAGACCAATACCTAGAATCGGTGCAAAACCAAAACCAAAACCAAAACCAAAATCAGGTGCAGGTGGCGCAGCTGAGTCTGAAAGTGCATCACTTGAACATGTTCCACCACCTGCACCTGATAGTCGATTGGGCAGAGCACCATTTTGGATGGGTTCAATGACCAAAATAAATCATGGTGATGGACAATTATTTATTTGGAAAGCCAAATATGATACACCATTTATTGTGTCAGCCAAGATGGATGGCAGTTCAGCTATGCTCTTTATGGAAAATGGTAGATTGAAATTATTAACGCGAGGTAAAACCATCACAGATAGTCAAGATATCTCAAATCTAATTCCTCATTTAGATTTACCCAAATTTCCTGATGAAGCCAAAGCAATTCGTGGGGAACTAATTATTAATCTATCATCATTCAACTCTACTCTCAAAAAATCATCTACTGAAACTGGTACTGGTTCAAAAAAGTATAAAAATGCAAGAAATGCTGTTCCCGGTATCACCAGACATTTTGCCACCAATGATAAAATAGAACCATTCTACACTAGAGCCGCCAAACTTATCAACTTCGTAGCATATGAAGTAATTGTTGAACCCAATATCAAATCAAGTGATCAATTTAAATTACTACAATCATCAGGCTTTAAAGTACCTCCTCTCAAAATGATTAGCACCAATTCAAAGCTAAATGATGAGGTTCTATCTAAATATTATGATGATTTAATGGACTCCATGGATTATGATATTGATGGGTTGATTGTATGCAGTGATCACCCTTATCCACGTAATACTAGTGGTAATCCAGAATATGCAAGGGCCTACAAGAAACCCTTACATAGCCAATATTCAAGTTCTAGCGTAATTGATATTGAATGGAATGTATCACGGCACAAGTTTATTAAACCTGTAATTATTATTGATCCCATTGAATTAACAGGAGAAGGTGTAACTATCTCACGCATTACTGGCAATAATGCCAAATTTGTGATTGATAATCATATTGGTAAAGGCGCAGTTGTTAAATTCATTAGAAGTGGAGGTGTTATCCCAAAGATAGTTGATGTAATCAAAAAAGCTCCCAAATCATCAATAATTCTACCTGATAGACCACACAAATGGAATTCTACCAAAGTAGACTTTATTGTTGACGATACAGATGCAGATGATGAACACTCTGTGCGGTCACAACGAGATTCTGATGTCAAACGTCTTCGTTTTTTTACACAAACAATTAATGCTAAAGGTATTGGTGAATCTATCATTGCTAAAATTTATGATATGGGATTCACTACTATCCCTGAACTAGTTACACTAAACCCATCTGATATCAGCTCATTGGGCAAAAAAACACCTGAAAATGTTATTAATGCATTACATAAGGCTCTATCTCAATCAGATATACCAACATTAATGGCAGCCACTGCGACATTTGAACGTGGTGTTGGTCTTAAACGTATCCAATCAGTGTTCAAGAAATATCCTGATTTTCTTGAAATGGCAAGAGATCAACCAGAGAGATATATTATTCATCTAATTACTTAGATTGAACTATTTGCAGATAAAACAGCAACTCTATTTGCTCGTGGATTACCCCGATTTTATGGGATTTATGACATGTTACCAGATGTAATTCATTCACATATTATCAAAAACTCTATGAACTCCGGAAGTAGAAGTGGTGCTGGTGGTGGAAAAGCTGAAGGGGGTGGTGCCCAAAAGTTTAAGGGACAATCAATATGTATTACTGGATTTCGCGATAAAACTATTTCATCTTTTATTGAATTACATGGAGGCAAAGTACAATCTGCTGTAAATAGTAAAACAAATATGGTAATTATTAAGGATTCAAGCTATTCTAACAAAAAAACAGAAACTGCATAGTAGAGAGGTATACCCATCTTAACTGCAGATCAATTCAATAAAGAATATATGTCATGAAAATCCAAAACTTATAAAGATTGGGGGAGTATTATGCATCACTATACATATGATTTAAAGTCTTAATCAAACAAGATTCATCGAAAATTTTGAGTATATTTGCAGAAATTTCAGGACCAACTATTTGTCGGAATGATATTAACTGATTGTATATTTCTAAAAATATGGGTAATTTCATATCAATATATCTTGCTTTCATAATTGATGGTTGAGATGTAGTGTTCGCAATTATTGATGACAAATATAAATCCAACATTTGTAGGTAATCATGTTTAAATAATAAGATGCATGTTGCATATTTGTGAGGGGTATTTGAATTGAATGTCTCCAATTTTCCATAGGTTTGGTTGGTTTTTAAAATTTATATGCTATCGTTGGTGAAAAAAATGCAATCCAAGTTGACCCACCAAATGAACACATAATCTTAACTGCAGATCAATTCAATAAAGAATATATGTAATAAATTAATATCTTTTACTTTGTGTTAAAAACTGATTGCATACTAAAAATATAACATATATTAGGATGCCATCAACAAAGCCAAAGATTAAAATTACTCTGCGTAGAAATAGGAATCCCATACAGACATCTACTACATCATCTCAAAATGGAACACATTATCTTTATGTTGAAGATTTATCAGCTACTCAATATCACAATCTATCAAATATCAAAATTACCAGGTGTTTACTACAAAATAAGTTACACGTTGCCGGATCAAAACTTGAATGTATCAACAAATTACGAAAACATTTACATAATTTACCTCCATTAATTCAAGAACATATCAAAACCCCAACCAACCTACTAAAAAGCAAACAGCTTATATATAAATTCATGGTAAATAGTGTTCTTAAATTATTAGGTAATACTAATCATGTAAAGGAATGTGTTAATGAAGACGATATCAGCACTGCATAGGATCTTATTGATATACCATAGGTATCACTATTTTGCGTACCTGACAATGATAAATGGTATGGTTTTGATGTTAAAACTTTTGCATATCTATATGAACATGAACAAACCAAAAATCCTCCATTAATTACTAATCCTTATACAAATAATACTATTTCAAGCGATGTTATCAAACAATTCGAAAAAAAAGCATATTTTATGAATATGTTAAATATGCCAATCAAATCAATTGCACGAGAACAATACATAAAAAATCTTGGACCTGCAGAACGGTTAAATGTTCAAATATCAGATTTGTTTCACAAACTAAGCCATCTAAACTACTCAATGGAACATACATGGTTAACATCATTGGATATACAAGATCTTAAAAATCTATACTATGAACTAGGTGATTTATGGACTTACCGACTCGATATAACTATGGAAGAACGCAAAAAAATTGTAACCGGGGGAATTGTTTTTGCAGATGCATACGCTATTATGAGAATGTAGAATACTGAACAAAACCGCCAATTACTACTTCTTAAAATATACAAAAGTGTATTAAGATTAATTAGTGAGGGTGAAACAATTGAACATTGCAAAAATGGTGCTATTTATTTTGTAATCGCGTTTACTAAAGTATCACCTGAGGCACAAGTTGCCTTCCCATATTTATATCAAACCGCCTTAACAGGATCATAAATAAATACTGTTTGTAAAAATGAAATACCAAACAACATTTATTTATATGGATGCTATTACACAACACCCTGTAAAATCAAATAAAAACTCTTTACAGGAACTATTCCAGAAATTAGAACTACCATTACCAACATATAATACACAAAGCCAAGCCACAGCACCACACCAATGGCAATCTACTGTTACATTATTAATCAACGATAAAATATGTGCGTTTACAGGTGATATGATAGAACGTAAACATATGGCTGAAAGTGATGCAGCCAGAGTTGCAATTAATTCAATTACCGTTAAAAATCTAATAGATTTAAAGAAACAACCCTTATTTTCCCTAGATCATATAATTATACCTAACGAACCCACAAAATCCAAATACACATATGTTTTAATTGATTACGAAAACACTGGTAAATGTGATTATTTAAATAAACTTGATGCAAATACAGATCAATTAACTGTAATCAGATTTATTGGTACTCTTCACCCCAAAGCGTCATATGGTGTTGCAAATTATATAGTTGATAGTACTGTTAAAGATGCAGTGGATCACTATATTAGTTTTTATATAGGTGCATTAGTTTCTAAAATACCCAAGACCACCTCTCTGGAGATTTTTGTTGTGACACGAGACCATTTTGGTGCATCATTGTCACATATTGTATCTGGATTTAAGAATGTTACACTGAAACACTGTGTAGATGAACAACAATGCACAGATGATTTACATGAACTAATCTAATCATAACTTAACAGGAATAATCTAATCATTTGGACTATTGTTATGATCAACCACATCATCCACATCATCTACATCATCTACATCATTTACATCAATCTTAGTTATTTTCTATTGTAATTCTCTTTGTTTTTGATTATAAACTTTGGCATCTATTTTGCGGCGGGAACTCCTACCCAATTTAAGCTTCACACAATCACGATGATTATATAATACACAAAACAAGTTCAACATCATATCCTTTTTAACAAAGTTATTACGACGATCGCTGTAGATTTCCGATTTCATTCTATCAAAATACAAAATTTGTTTGTCTGTGAGATCATCATAATAATTTGCAGTGCATTCCGTCATCTGTGCAATTGTCCAACTAATCAAACTAGCCATGCAATTTTTTTTGCTTTCAACCTCCCAATGATTATTCCTCCAGATATTTACAATCTAATCCTTTTTGTTAGAAATAAATACTGACCAATACTATGGTAATAACGGATTACATATCATCAACTCCACAAATCTTGGTATCATATTACTCATACTCTACTAAAATGATAACTAAACAAAATTTGGCACAGCCTTTTTTACATCACTCAAATTTATCTTTTGATACGAAATTGTTTCCTAACAATTCTTAGTGATTGTATGATAGTTAGTTAAAACTTTAACTACCAGCTTTTTATTTGGTATACTACAAATATTATGACGTAAATGGTATTTCAATAGCTTTTTATTCTTAAAACACACGCTACATTTCTAACATTTATGATTCTAACAAACACTCCGATTCAAATGATATTCCAAACTCTATTTACTTGCAAAACTTTTAAAACAATGCTTACAAAACCACCTTCCTTTGCCATTTACAACCAACTTTTTATTTGGTTCATACAATGTAATTTCCCCACTCATTGTTATTCATATGAAATTTGTTTTAAATATAATAGTTTTTCATAAGAAAAACCTTCAAAAGTCCAACTGTTGATGATATGAAAGAGTATATTTTGAAATATAAAGAGAAATTTGGGGATTTGGGAATTACTTACTTTGATTTATTTTGAGAAGTTGACTCCATAAGAAAAACTGATCAACCTATTAGATTGTACAAGTATGCCTGAAATTGCCGAAGTTAGAATAATTACTGATAATGTTAGGGGATTTCTTAAGGGAAATACCCTAACTAACATCCAAATTAGAACAGATAATTATAAACAAACACATAATTTTACTGAGTTTAAAAAACATCTTCCACTCAAAGTTATTGATGTTCATACCAAAGGTAAATTTAGCTGGATTGAGTTCGATAATGGAAACGCTATGAGTTATACTATGGGTATGAGTGGTAATATTAGAATTGAACCCACGTCTGAATATCTAGAGTTTTTCAATGCAAATACCAAAAAACCAATAACTGTCAAACAGTATCTACATCACGCTCATTTAAAAATCTGTTACCAAACAAGTGATGGCACTGATAAACACTTTTATTTCCATGATGTCAGACGTTTTGGCAGATGGGAGTATATGGATGCATCAAAACTTGAGAAAAAACTAAAAACACTTGGACCTGATGTTCTTCAATCACATTATAAACTTTCAAATGATCAAGTTATTTCCAGATTTCGTAAACACAACAATAAAAACATCTGTAAGGTGTTGATGGATCAAAAAACAATCAGTGGTGTAGGCAACTATATGAAAGCCGAAATACTATATGATTGCCACATCAATCCATTTGCAATCATCAAAAACCTATCAGATACTGATCTAATCAAATTGTATAACGCCGCATTATATATCGCAAAATGTGCATATATCGATGGTGGTGCATCACTATATACATATACAGGTATGAATGGAGATCAAACAGATTTTAAATTAACACTAAAGGTTTACAACAAATCAAGTGATCCTCTAGGAAATCTAGTTGAAATAATTGATAATAAACGATCTCCTGATCGACGCACAACCCATTGGGTTTCCGAAATTCAAACAATTGGAATTAGTACTCCTGGTGATAGTGTTGATTGTAGTGCTGTTGGTAGTGAATGTAGTGCTGCCACTGGAGGTGGAGGTGGAGGTGGAGGTGGAGGTGGAGGTGGAGGTGGTAAGGAAACTGTAACTAAAGAATCAACTATAAAGCGTTCTAAAATTAAGATCAAGATCAAACCCAAGATACCCAAAATTGATCCTGTGCAATGATGATTTTAATGGAACCTACCATGGATTGTGTCATATGCATGGAATCTTTTAGATCTTTTAAACTCAAACGCAACGGATGTTGTGAAAATTCCCGAATTTGTAATTTATGTTTCTCTAAATTAAATCAATCAGAATCACCTTTAATATGTCCAGGATGCCGTACACCTTGGACTACATGTGAAACACCATCATCAAGTCATGAAATGATATGGTATAAAGACGGTAAAATACATCGAGATGATGATTTACCTGCCAGAATTACCACTAATGGTGATCTTGAATGGTGGTATGAAGGAAAATCCCATCGCACAGATGATCGGGCTGCATATATTTGTTCCAATGGACACTCTGAATGGTGGTTTAATGATCAATTACATCGCGAACTAGATAAACCTGCAATAATTACCGAAACAGGAGAGAAATAGTGGTGGAAATACGGTAAACAACATAGAGAAGATGGTAAACCAGCCATTATTAAGTCGGACGGTACCAAAGAATGGTGGATTGATGGTATTATACAAGAACCAATTATTCTAGAGGTACCACATCAAGTAAGTGGGATGTGACCAAATCGAATGCTACAAAACCAACAAGTGTCGCCAAACTACCACTTGCCCAGGTAGAATCAAATACACTCTAACATGTCATCAATCTAGAAACAAGTAACATTGTTCCAACTTTAGCAACATCATCAATTGCCATCTATACATGATCATTTGTAGCCATATCACTACCCTTAATATACTTTGAAGTTACAATATGATAAACTGTAAAACCTACAAGGGTTGCAATACATCCAAAGATCCACTACTAATCCATTAAGTTTCCACCACTCAATAAACGAGAAACAATCATCATTGTTCCCACCTTTACCCAATCATCCGCTATCGGTTTAAATTCACCAGTCGCTTCAGTATTAACTACATTTCTAGTAGATAAATGGTACGATGTAAAACCTAATAATGTATGCAATGATGCAGTCTACCATGAACGATCCATTAAACTTTGACCACTTAACCACCGTGAAACAGCCATCATTGTACCAACTTTAAGCCAATCTGTAACAATATCTTTTGCGTGAAGCATTATACTTTTCCGTATATATTTTGACACAGTGATGATGAATTAACCTTTTAATGAAATTGAAAAATTTTATACTTAAAAACTATTTAGAATTTACTATATATATCATATTACACAATGGCAGCAAACGCAAGACAAAATGTAGGAAAACGTGAAAAGAGTTATGTAATCCGTGATTTCATGGAGCTTGATACAAGCAAGTTTAGCTTCGGTAAAGGAAAAAACATGAAAAAGGAAGGCAAAGATTTACCTACTCTAAGTATCCCTATTCAATATGAAGGAAAAGACCTAGTAGTAAAACATCCACGAACCACTGCACCATTTGGCATCGGAACTAATACTGATATGGGTACAGAGAGATTAACTGGACACAATCTATCAGTAAGTTTTGGCAAAGGTTACGAACAAAACACTGTATTTCATAAAGCATAGGAACTTGATGCCTTTTTCTTAAATGCAATTGCCGAAAATGGTGCCCAAATGGGCGTCGATTATACTGAGGCTGAATTAAAAGGACGCGATGATAAAGGATATAAAGGTAAGTGGCTACGTCTCATCAAGTGGTCCAAAAAAAAGCAAGATGATGGTACTTACAAGTATCTCGAATACCCACCAAACATTGAGTTTAAGGTACCAACCGCAGTAGATCAAAAAGATGAGACCAACAGCAAAATCAAATGTGGTATTTTTGATCAAGATGGAACAAGATTCCCGGATGTTATCAGTGCTGATCGTGAGCAAGTAGTACCTAAACGTTCAGATGTGGCAGTACTTGCTAAATGGTCACGGCTTACAGCTGGTGGTTATGGTGTAAGTTTTAAACCTGAAGCTCATCAGATCAGGGTATATCCTCGTGATACTATCCCTCAAGATGAATGCCTTTTAGGTGATGATGATGATGATGGTGGTGAAGAAAATAACGATGAACTATCTAATGATCTGTCTGGTGGATGGGCTGGTGTAGAAACCGGACCACCACAACCAATGAATGTACCTGAACCAATGGTTGAACCCGAATCAACTGATGTTGCGGAATCAGACTCCGGCGACGGCGACGATGGAAATATTTAGGTTTCATACGAAGAGGAGAAACCAGTTGATGAACCATCTAAACCAGCTGTTAAACCAATTGTTCGCAGAACTATTCAACGTAAAAAGACAACTACCTAAACCTAATGATTTTTAACTAAATAATTTACTTTGGTAACCGAAATTTACTTAGTTTACTTAGTTTACTTAGTTTACTTAGTTTATTTTGATTCAATCTGATTTAGATCGCCATTTGAAATTGAAATTATTATAACCTGTATCTAACACTATATAGATACATATTATACACTATAAATGGAAAACAATGGAACTACCAAAGACCTATTATCACGTATTGAAGAACTTAATAAACAATACAACATAAACCCAAAAGAAGCTTTAGACCAATCACGAGAACTTGCAGTATAGAATGCAATGGAAACACTATTAACAAGCACAAAAGCAGCTAAAGATTTTGAGGAACGTGTACTTAATAGTGCCAAGGAAGGGCGCAAAACTCTACGTCTACGATTATGGTCATTTTAGGATAACCTTTAGTTTGGCAGACATTATTTACTAGATCTTCTTAACAAAAGTGAACTTCTTGATATGCTTTAGGACTGGTTAGATGAAAACTACCGATGTGATAAAAAGGATCAACGATTTAGAATCTTTCATCACAAACTTACACAATGTAGAGATCGTTATGCACTAACTGTTTCATGGGATAAATCTGGTTTTGATTAGATTGATGAAATTATTATGAGAAACAAAGAGGTATCTGAAGCAAAACGCCAAGATAAAAATTATTCAAATGGTCCTGATGATGGACGACACATACATGATGGACATGATGGACATGATGGACATGATGGACGTAATGGACGTAATGGACGTAATGGACATGATAGCGGACGGCGTGGATATGTACCACCTAGTACAAATGGAGGGCATGGTGGAAATGGTGGAAATGGTGGAAATGGTGGAAATGGTGGACGTGGTAGAGGTTTCAGATCACGTGGAGGAAGAGGTGGTAGCAGAGGACGAGGAGGATCAAGATACAATGGTTCTGGAGGAAGAACAAGATTTAATCCTCGTGATTCATCCATTGGTGCACCAAGTATTTTGGATACTCCTAGTGAGCATCGTGAGCATCGTGAGCATCGTGAGCATCGTGGTTCTCATGAACTTTCAAGTGAAAGTGTTCCCGTACCTAAACCATCATTTCGCGAACGCACAAGAAAACCAACCTCAGAATCAGCATAGCCTGTACAAACTAAACCAAGTGGACGACACTTCAGTAACTTTTTCACCGAAGATTAAACACTAAACAAAGTAATTACTATTATTTACTTTGTTTAGATTATGATCTTTTAACAAATGCCGCCACATTTTTCCATTCTCCATGAGTATTTCTACTACCCACCACTAAATTATTAGGCATATCATAAAGCACAAAATCACCCAACTATGTACCCAATCTCTGAATAACCGCAAATCCCTATATCTCAATCTATTCACCAATTAAAGGATCTTCAAATAATACACCCAATCTTACATCTGTATCTACACTAAATCCACCAATTACCACACTTAATGTAGATGTGGTTCCAGTTAGATACGTTGTTGATTCAGCTGTTATTGCTGTAATACGGGTAGTTTTATCACGAACTTTATCACCCCATAAAAAAGCTGTAGCATTATCAATTGTACGACCCTTTACAATAAATTCATATAATTCACCTTTAGGTATACGCAAACCACCTGCCAATTTAATTCCTGGAGTGCTTCTATTTTGATTAGACGTAACTGTTACTGTATTGTTCGACAACTCTAATGTTACATCCTAATTCTATGCCAATCCTCTTAATGTTTTGATTGGATTACTCAACAATACTGCTTTCCGCGACATGATATAATATTATTACAGAAAAACTCCAAAATCAATCATCCACCATTTAATTCCATATCTACAATTTTAAAAAGTAAATATAAATCATATGGTTATTTTATCGATTATTTGTGTGGATACCTTTTATTTTTTCTTTTAACTGTGTAGATATTAAAAAATACCCAACTTTAATATCAAAGATTCATGGAAAAATTCATTTGCAAATATTGCGGAAATAAACTTAGTTCATATAAATCACGATGGAGACATGAAACAAAATACTGTAAACATAAACCAACTATCAAGAAAAAAATCAATATCAAACCTAAACAAACACCCACACCCAGACTCAGTCAACAAGAAAACAATACATCCATTGAAAAAGCACAAAGAGATATCAATATCAATGAGGAATTGCTCAATCAAATCAACCAATTACGACACGAATTACACACCATCAAACAACAACCATTTCAATTACAAAACATCACCATCAACAATAACTATTCAATTATCGAAGGTAACTTTTATACTGCTCTAACTGAAAAAATAGGCAAAACTCAAGCTATCGAATTTTTAGCCAGAGCCGCCGAAAATAACCTACCTGGCGAGGTATTTAAAAAACTATACAGCGATCAATCAAATTATTTAACTGCTGCAGCCAACGGCGAATGTATCAGATACATCGATAATGACCAACTAATCAACGATCCCGACGGTAACCGTTTTTCTAATATGATCTCAAACAGAATTCAACAAGCTATGATCTATGCCACTAATGAACTAATCAAAGAAAGTATATCAACCAACAATACCGATCAACTATACGAATTTTATGATATCGGCAAAATACAACACAATATCGCCAATCTTACAACCAAAAAACTACACGATGATCTAAAAACAATACTAGGCAATCCTTCTCATATTTCCGTCTTCTCATAATCTCTTTAACAATATCAACATCTGGAAATCTTTTCCCAAACCAATCACGCTTCCATGTACCACAATACTAATGCACCGCATACTTTTTAAAACCTTCAGGTAAATCCTTTACTCTTACTAATTTCTTAATAGGATAAGTATTGTATGCATATCTCATTGACACTGGTCCCGCTGTATAAAATACCCTCTAAAATCCAGTAAGTTGTTTAGATTCATTATCATTAAGCATCATTCGCAATTTACCCTACACCACACAATCTATTAAATCCATTTCTCACACATGAAATTTGCTAACAATTTCTAACAACCCAACCGCAATAAAAATGGATCCATAATAATAAATTGCAAGATATCTAAATAAGTCTATCTATTCTGTGCGATTAGTCAATGTGCCGTAAAATTTCCAATATTCAGGAAAGGTTTTTATTACGAATTCATCCACTCTATCATCATCAAAGAATTTGTATTAATCTGGATTTAAACATCTCAATTTACTCTAGTTTTTAGCAAATATATCAGTCAACTAACTTGTTTTCCATGTTTGTATTATTATCTTTGGGATCATTTGATTAATCAATATACTCAAGCTTAAATAAATTTACAGTAAAAAGTATATATGACAAATATTAACACATTTGGCCTTAGTGAATTTGCAAAAACACTATCTAGACCGAAAAAAAGAGAATTATTAGAAAAACTTGCACATTTTACCCCTTTCAAAGGTAATTTTGAGATTATAAAACAGTTTAATGAACTATTTAAGGAAATGATGGGTAAAAAAGATTACAAACAAGAAATTGTACAAATCTTAGATGAACTTACAAAATACACTGAAAACCATAAAATCTTAAATGAGATTTTAACTTTACTAACAGCATCTGCCAAGGATGAACTTGTTGACAGTTTAATCGATAAACTTAGCGTAATTCAGAAATTATTATAGACGGGGGGCGGCGATGATGATGATGATGATGATGGTGAGCCCCCGCGCCCCGTGGCGGAAGAGGAAGAAAAAGAGGAAGAGGAAGAAAAAGAGGAAGAAAAAGAGGAAGAGGAAGAAAAAGAGGAAGAGGAAGAGGAAGAGGAAGAGGAAGAAAAAGAGGAAGAGGAAGAAAAAGAGGAAATGGATATTATGTCGGTAATTGCAGGATATTTAGTTAATATAAAATTTACAATATCTGCTTCCTCTGGAGCTGGAAGATCTGATGGTCCTGGGGGCGATATTGATGTCACAAATGATACCGAAAACGAATACCCAGAACGATTTGGTAATACACCCAAATTACTCGTCATTGATATCAATCAAGATAATATCTACGATAAAGATAAGTTTTATCCAGTTGTCATGAAAATAAGAAAACTTACCCTCAATACTGTCATTCAAAAATGCAAAGAACTTATCAATAAAAAAAATTATAGATAGCAATCATTCGTAATATATGCAACCGCGACCGCAAATTGTTTAGTAATCCAATTAATGCCAGGTAATTAATGATTTTTCTTTTAGTTTACTTTTAATAATATGGTTATTTAAAGTAATTTTTCAACTCTCAATATACTCATATAGAGAATTTAAATTCAATCAAGAATATGATTATTTCATATCTTTGATTCATTAATCCTAACTAATAAAATATCTATTAATTGCACGATTTCTACTTGGATTACCCGCAAACTTAAAGCCTGCAACCCATGTAGACGGTTCCTCAAACATCTAACTATACAACTAACTAACCTTTACTGGATTATCCTGTTCCTATTCAAAAGTTCTTGGTACATATCTATACTCAATCTAAGGAGGTGGACATTTTTGCAACTAGTTAATGTATCCAATCACTAACATCATGAAACCAGCAAATAACAATAACAGCACAAACGCCTTCATATATTAATTATACAGAAATTTAATCACGGTTCTTTTTTCGATGTTTACGTTTAGATTTCCTCTTGGGTTTCTCTAATCGGGACAAGGCCGCTTCCAAGGATTCTGGTGTCTATCCAGGAGCAACTTGCATTGATCTAGAATCCTATGTTTCCTAAGTAATTGTTGTCTTTCTCTCACCACTCATTTCAAAATCTTTCAATTCTTGCCTCATCTTTTCATTACGACGCTCCCTCATCTTTTTTCTTAACCTTTCCTTTGCAGACATTGAATTATGATAATGAGCATTCTTTCCCATTTCCTCCTTACGCTCACGATGATGAGCATTCCTTGCCTAAACATTTTCATGATACTTACCCATCAAATCATTCAACTCTTCCAACATGTATTCCTAATCCTAAATCTCATCAGCCTCGAAATCAACAGGCAACCATTTACCAACTGGGGCAACAAATGAATGAATCACCTCTTCAACCTCGTCACGAACATACTTTGCACGATCTCTTGCATCATTATATCTCTAATATGAACCCCTAACTTTAATACCATAAATACTGGTCTAATGATCATGAGCCTCATCAAATGAACGATCCAATCTAGCACGATTCTCAACCAAATACATCTTAAAACGATCCTTAATCTCCTCATCATCCAATTGATACTAACGACGACAATCATCCACAAAATCATCCTCATCAATCTCCGTCTCCTTAAATTTAACATTCAACAATTTTGCCAATCTCTAATCATCCTCATCAATACTTGATTCAAGCTTTTCTTTAACCTCCGTAAATTGATTACGCCATGTTACATTAAGACGTTTTACCATCTACATAGCCTAAGCACTTAATGTCTTGTTAATATCATCTACTACAAAGTTATTAGTATAATAAAGGTTCTTTTTCTAAACCATATTCTCTGGTGCAACTAAAGATACCACCACCCAATCCTATCCATAAATAGGAGGATCCTCCTTAAGATAATCCTGTTTTACTTTTTGTTTATTGACGGCCATTAAGAATATAGATATTTTAAGCTCCAAATCATATCAAAAAATTAAACATTAAGCTGATGGATTTTTTTCTATTAAACATTATAATGATGAACATGGACGTTCAAGAACTCGCCAGACGCGCTATTAAATATCTAGTTGAAGGTCTCGCTGTTGCAGCCGCAGCCTTCTACATCCCCAGACGTAGCATGAATGTTGAAGAAATTGTAATGATTGCCGTTACTGCCGCAGCCGCCTTCGCACTACTTGATATGCTTGCCCCCAGTGTTGGTCAAGCAGCACGACAAGGTGCTGGTTGGGGCATTGGTACAAGTCTAGTTGGGGCCCGTGCCTTCCCAGGAGCTCCTCCTCTAGCCTAAATAAATTTAAAGATCCACTCGTGAATTAATTATTCTTAGTGTTAGTGTTAGTGTTATTTACATTACCACTCAGAATTCAGAATAGATTTTTATGATCTTGTAGCAATATATGCTAATCCACCAATTATTAATGCCATCGGCAATAAACTATTAATCTACGAACCATTTACAATTTGATCTTGTTCTTGTGGTTGCTATGTTTGTTGTGGTACATCAGTATCAGAAATTACTGGAACTGCTATTGTTGTATAGGGATTGTACCAATATCTTCTGTACCACCAATCTGGATAATATCCCGTATGATAACCATAACCATAATGACGTCCAGGATGACCTCTTCTGCCACCACGACGACCCCTTCTACCTCTTCTGCCACCACGACGACCCCTTCTACCTCTTCTGCCACCACGACGACCCCTTCTTCTTCTAGGTCCACCACCTGATTGTTCAGTTTGTATTTCGCTTTGGACTGGATGTTGCCATAAATCGGCGTTTTGCATATAATTATCCTAATAAAATATATAATAATAATAATGGAAGATTCATTATATAAACCAACTGATCCCGTCTTACAACTTATCAACAAGAATTTCAAACAAGATAAAACCGGATGTATTATCTTAGATAAATCTGTATTTAAAGGACCCGGAATTATTAAAGCATACGCACCATGGTGCCCATATTGTTCTAATAAAGTAGATAAAATTAACCGTTTAGCTACTCTCTTAAATAAACAATTTAACGATCAAACTGTTAGAATGTATACATTTAATGCAAATAATGCACCAATCGCTCAAGCTATACCTGCCGGCTCCAAAGAACCTCTTATACCAGGATATCCCTCATTTTTACAAGTTGACCCTGAACGTGTTGTAACCAGATTAAAAGATATACATTCACCTAGTGATGCCATCACCAAATTTTGCTCATCTTATCCATCACTTTGTACCACCAATCCAACCACTCAGACAGGAGGTGGCAAGAAAAAAAGTAACCCCCTATTACCTGGATTGTTTAAATCATCAAATTTAACCTTTAACTGGGATATGGACAGTAATAAAGGTGATCAGGCAGTCGAAAAAGCATTTAGATAGGTAGTTAGTGATGCCATCAGTAATAATGTAAATGGACGAATCCCTCCACCAGACAAACTAGCTAAAAAAGTATCCAATATGGTATTCTTTGATTACCCAGAAGTGGGTAATGATAACTTTCTTGAAACACTAGAATTAGCATTTGAGGAGTTTTTTACTAACCTATAATTATAATGGAAACTAACAAAGTACCATATAGTGCCAATGGACCCACCATTAAACACCATCTAACTCAATCAACTCTTAGTAATCTACCAATGTTTAATCCCCTGCAATATAAAGCATATGTTCCACGCGATACTATCTTTCCCCCAGCACCATTTTTTTAGGCACAAGGTAGTATGCAACCACGCCGCAATACTAATTGTAAACCCAAATCACTAAAAATGAACCCTTAATTTTAGTTTATACATGGGCATCTCAGCTTCAAATTTAATAACATCTACTCCGCCGTCACAATATCTCACAACATCTAAAGATGAATCTTCTAATGAACCTGAAGTATCTGGAGAATATTCATTTTATATATCAGCATATAAAGGTTATAATAGTATTGATCGATTTAATATCACAATTTCAACTAACCCAAGTTTGAATAACATACAGAAAATACACCGATGCGTTGGTCGAGATACTACATCACATACAACATATGCTATTAGATGTAAAGATATTACTCAAGAATTTAATATTTTGAAATGTACTGATGTTAATACTAATGTTGATTTGACAAAGGAATGGAAAAAAGTGAAACTTATCCATCATAATTGGAGACCATATACTCACGATCAAGCCCTTTAGAAACTATCAGAATGCACAATCAAACCACTTATACCATATACTACTACATCAAGCACAGCTGTACCAGGAACATATTGTATTTTAAGTGGAGCATTAATTGATTGTGCATTTATTCCGGATACTGCATTTGTCACTACAAACGGATATATAGTATCTTACAATTCGGTAAGATACTATAAAATACCAAGATCAATGCTTAGCAAGATCTTTAAATATAAAGCTCATCAGTGGCCTAAAGACCAAACAATACATATTGATAGAAAGATTGGATGGTATCAGCATCATTCCTTCAAAGAATTACCAGAAGATATTGGAGGCGAGTGGTTTGATAAACCACCAACTGATCAAGAAATTGCAGAAGTTGATTAGATCTTCAAGCGATGAATTTCATTACTTTTATTTTTGACACTACTAAATATCTGTTAAAGCCACATACTTATCAAACTCAGGATGCTGTCTAATATCAAATGAGTTTACATGTGAGGCTCTATGCTAAGATTTCTAGATTGAATCAATTAGGGTATCCGTGATTTTACCCCCTGGAGCAACACTCTTCAAGACACCTGCACAACGCTTTTCCACATCAACTTTGGTTTCCCCAGGATATGGTGAATTTAAACATTTTCTCACAGGTTTACATGCATTTGTCCTTAATTTAGCTAATTCCTAGTGACGTTTCTAGTAAATATTTGTTTGAGTATCATACCTACCCTTAATACCCATATAATTCTTATTTACTCTATCAAACTAATCCTCAAGCTATTTCAACTGTTTCCTATCTGATTTAACCTTTTTAACCTTATTCCTTAAACCCTTGTCAAAGGCATTCTATGACATCTTTCTACACTATGTATTATATGCACGTTGCAAATGTTTCCGTCTCTTCAACAATGATGATGATTTACTATTACCTGATTGTAATTTAAGGTTAATTTCCTGCAATTCAAGTAAATAATTTTGGCACTTACTATTCGTAATTCTAGGCATTTTTGATACCCCCAAATTTATTTGCCATTGAGATTTATCATCACGCGACATTGATGCAATAACTTTATTATTTGTAACACCTGCCAATCTACCTGTATTTAAATGAACCAATCTTACAACACTATTAGTATACCAGTATCTAGATCCATCAGTTTCAATCTTCCAATAATCATTACTATTACCCTTTCTCCCAACTTCAAATAATTTAATAACATTACCATCACTATTAAGGTTTTTTCGAGTCGATACATCAATCAATCTAATTACTGATCCATTTACTATTGGTTCCGAATCTCTCTTTCCACCCGATCCACGTTCTGATCTAATTTTCCATTGACCCACATCACCATCAACCTTTAATTCAGTGTTAGTTGTTGGATTTTTAAGTGTTACTGTACCACCATATCTAACAATCTATCTAGCATTCATTGGCCATAAAATGTTCTTTTTTAATCCTACCTAAGATAAATCAGATAATAAATACAACTTAACATCACCCGCCCCCTCCATCTTAATTACACCAGATTCAATCAACGCTTTCTTGTCAGTATTTGAAACCAATTTACCCTTAGAATATGATGCCAAACGATACTTATTTTCATGTTTATGGACAGCTACACCAACACCACTATCATTTGTTGCAAATACAATAAACTTTGCACCATCTGGTATTTCTATGTCGTACATTCTCTCAAATAATTGTTCAGCACCTGTCAACCATAACTATACCTAATTATATGGCACAGGTAACTATTTCATAGATTTACTAATTCTAAATGGATCACAACAGTAAACATCTGCACCTGATCTTCCCCAAATTCCCTTATCTGGACGCGCTGCACCACACTTATTAAATCCCGGTTTCCCACACCACCCACTAGTGCGTTTACTACCTTGCAAGTTTGACCATTTATCAATATTAGTGGGATAACCCACAACATATCGATATTTATCCTACTTTGTACTAGTCCAACCACATGCACATTTACCATATCCTCTACCATCCATATTAGCACTAGTCAACTGTTTAACACTACAAACTTTTTTACCTTTTGCCTTACAAATCTATTTGGCTTCTGCATAAGATGATGCATATCTGCCCTTACCAGGCGCCATATGATGTGATGGATTATATGGGTGGTCAGATTTTTTAGCTAATGAATCTGCACGGCCTCCAACATAAATCTATACACCACCATTACGACTCATCCATTTTGAATGACCCTTATTACCTGATTCTCCCCAAAACATTACATCAGTATCACATGCGTGACTATTGCCCATATTAATCCACGGATCTTCATTATTTGACTTTCTAGCCAATCGATACATATACATGTTTTTCTAACAACCACCCTCAAAATTACCACTAGTTACTACTGGTTTAATCTATTTACCTCCTGATTTACCAGTAATCGGAGACTCAATATCCCTTCGATCAACTACTGACCAATATTTATTATTACCTGTAACAAACATAATTTCAGTTAGACCATTCTTAAACCTTACTCTCTAGTTAGGGTTACCCTTTACTGCACAAAATTTCCCTTCATTATTATATTGTAATTTACCCTAATTACATCGATATGGATCATTATCGATCACTGCACTTGGATCCAACTAATCCCAATTCAAATAAAACGTTCCCATTCTACCATGTGGATCATATTTACCATACTTAAATGAAGGTGAAAAAGGATACGATCCTGTGTCAAAACTTGGCCACTACTCTTTAGCCGCAACCGAACCAATCAACATATACCCATGACCTGATCTCAACGAAA
>Ga0222661_1000267_pt1 | contig 23467 bp, 25 predicted proteins | sample AntAcemetagen551_FD_179851 | JGI IMG/M metagenome (GOLD analysis project Ga0222661, IMG submission 179851) | Saline water microbial communities from Ace Lake, Antarctica - #551 | ecosystem: Environmental > Aquatic > Non-marine Saline and Alkaline > Saline | place: Antarctica: Ace Lake...
CGTCGTTCGATTGGACGAGATGGTCGCAAACGCGCGCCCGAGTTTTCTATTCCGAGATATGCGATGTATCCTATGCTCATTTCACCCAATCCGAAAAAAACACTACGTCGTATCACACGGACACTTGGTGAAGAAGACGGGGTCTTGTCGGATGGTACAAAGATACATACCGTCACGCGCCAGGGCAGAGGTGAGTTCCTTCCCGATTCATACGAGGTTCGCATCGGCAAAAAGGGGCCTATCGCGTGCTTTATCATAGGGACAAGCAACGGATGCCAGAGTGTCTACCGTATTGAATCACGTGTTCCTTCTTCGGATGGTAAGCGAACACAGAAGGTTCTGATCGCGTCGATCGAATCGTGCCTTTATATGTTCTTATCGATTCGGTTTGCGAAGGTGCTCCCGGTCTCTGCGTCTGCGATACTTAAGATATGTGACAAGCTCGTTCATTTACATTATAAAGCATTGCTTCTAGATGAAAAACCCATATTGCCGTTACCGACGGAATGCGTAGGAGACCAGGAGACACTGAATGATATGCGCAAGGAACGCCGGCGGGAGATTACAAACTTATCTAAACAACGGGGGTGGAAGACAAGCGCCGAATACTATCTCTGGAACATTCGGTACAACGGGGGAGATGATAAACTCCACAACACGATTTATCGTGCTCTGGAGACATACAAACGAGAAAACGCTGGTTCTGATACAAAGAAAACACGTACAAAGCAGAAAACACTCAGACGGAAGAAGACTCGTAATGTTTGAGTGGGCAGTCATTTTCGTGCTGGTTACGCCGTGACTCGTGTTCCATCATCCGCATCCATCCCGGGGGACGGCAACCCTCTGTTGCGTCAGCCATTCCCGTAGTTGGGTCAATCACTGGTTTAGACGCGCATCCGCACGCGGTTCCACCAGGAAGTATATCGTCTTTGCGGAGCTGGCGAATCGTGTTCGCCAGGACCTCGCGGAGTTCTTCGATGTGTTTTGTCTGCCTGTCGTCTACTGAGCGTTTGCTTCCAGGGGATGTGTTAGAAGACTGTGGTTTGTTATTCCTTGATTCGAGCTTCTGGAGACGCTTCACCGTATTCGCCAAGACCTTGCGGAGGTCTTCGATGTGTTCTTCGTCATCCGATACCTCTTCTTCTAGGGTTTTTATGCGCCGTGCTGGGTTAGCAGGGCGTATTTTTTCAGGCGAAGGCTCCTGGAATCCCTCCCTCGGAGTAAAAGACCCCAGGATCACTCCTAGAACAATCGCACTCACTAGAACGACTACGAGTGTCGTAATACGACCTGTCATATGTCCTTTCATCTACAATGTGTAAATGGAAAAACAGTTCCCCTTGTGTGATGAAGTGGTTCAATCGCGGTAGTTCTGGTAGTCGTCATCTTCAGTAGCCTCGTCATCTTCATCATCAATCCTTGGTGCAACATACAGTTCTGTGAATCCACTCGTGGGGGAATCATCGTACTTGCACATAAACTGAATCGGTAGGTCCTTGGTGAATGAGATACGAACATTTGTAGACATCTGTCCCGCAGCAAGGAGTCGCTTAGGATACGTTGCCGCAACGGATGTTTCCGATGGACTACCAACGTGTGTATCAGTGTGTAGCACCACATCAGCATCCACAGTATCGGTCTGATAGCGGAGACGCATCATATCCGGTGACCGCACAAAGTTAACAACCGATGCATCCAGTGATTCTGCTTGTCCGAATGCCTTTTGGAGAGTCTTGAATGGGACATCCGTGCAAACATCATACTCCATTTCCGGGATATCCATAGCATCCTCCTCGAGGTCCATCATCTTGACTACAAAGCGTGACGTGCCATCGCCAGTTACAACACGAAGGTCCATAGAGTCCTTGCTGGGGTCCACACCCATATGGATACTCTTGGCACCACTGAATGTTCCTAGGATGGTTGAGATCACCTTGTATGGAACCCCAACGATGGCATCTTCTCCCGAATATACATACTCACCCCCTCCTTCCCGAAGCATCTGTGCTGGCAGTGATGTGCGGAGAAGGCAAACGTGACTCTGGTCCATTCCTGTCATTGAGATACCATCCTCATCAAATGTCATGTTGCCCTCGCCGATCATATCGGTGTATAGCCTGGTGACGGACTGGAAGGTCTTGTACAGAGACTCTGGAATTACCACATTGATTGACATGACTGGGGTGATTGATATGACTGGGGTTGTGTCAGGTGCTGTGTGATAGAGGATTCACACCGTTCGTTACCGCCGTCAATTACGACCCCCTGCCGCCGCGGCCCGGAGTTTTTGATGGGTCTTCTTCCCCTGGTTATCCATTTCGTCTACCAGCTTGGCTGCCCGTGAGACATCATCTCGTGTTTTTTGTATGGTATTGGTCATAGTTTCCATGTGATTTATCGCACGGTTGACAAGGTGTGTCGCAGAGTAGTATGGGTATACCTGTATTGTTGTGGTGGTTGTGGCGAACCCCTCCTTTTTTTTTGCCTGCAGTTCTTTCTGCTTTTCATCTGAATCTTTTTTTAGGGTTTCTACCCGTGGTAGAAGTGACGCCTTCTTGTTTCCTGTAGTGCTCCACGCTAGTATATCCAGTTGTTTACCAGTACGACGAATCACATCTCCCAGGCTGTCCACATACTCCTTTGCATTTTGATAGAATGTCGCCTCGCCGTTGCTCTTGGGTTCCCACGCGAACGAGATTGCCTCATCGGGACCTAGTAGAGAGACCCGTGGAATCCCAAATGGGAGATTACCCTCATTATCTTTTAGCCCACCCAGTGGTAACCGTGACAGGGACGTAATGGGTGCGTAGTATGCTTGGATGGGGTCATCTATCATCCCAGCCCTCTCGCGGTCTGCTGGGGTCATCGTTAACCAGTGCGTATGCTTCTTTCTCGCGGCCTGTTCTAGCTTGCTTTCGACAGATAGATACTTGTTATATACGGCCTGTATATCATCTTGGAGATTCTGGTATTTGGTATGTGCGGTCATTAGTCTTGCTTTCCAGGATAGAACCTCTTGTTTATCCCACGGTTCACCTCGCTCATACTTTACAATAGTCTTCGTCTTCGTTCCCGTTTTTTCATTCTGAAAGCCCTCTGTGCGCGACCCTCTGTACAACGGGTATGCGATCACACTCATCGCGATAATGATACCACAGCCAACCAGGACACTCGTATATGCTGGGTTGTTCATCTGCTACTCACGCGGTTTTTGAGATACAACGTTAGATGTCAGAGGAAATATACACACCGCGCGATATTACAAACCCGCTTCGTACAGGGGCCGCGAATCCTTGCTGTGATTCGGGATGTGGTTCCAAAACGTGCGCATCAGGGATTCCTACGAAATGTTATAGTTCGTTTGTGTCATCACAGTCTTTTTTTCTCCAGATGAAAAAACAGAATCGGGCAGCAAGAGCGTGTTCCAACTATGCACCCGGGTGTGATCGTGGTGGGTGTGCCAGCAAGGGTTCACGTACGTGTTCTGTAAAAAATGGAAAACAGCGAATCACGACGTACACCAAGACGGGTATGAATGCGTCGCCACACCAGGGGGGTGGTTCCGCGAAGGAGATTCTGAAGCAAACAAAGCATCGTAGCGCAAAAACGGTTCGGGGCAAACAGGTGTCACAGGCAACACTCATCCGCGCCGCTCGCCCGGTACAGCGTCTTCCGATTTCTACACTAGGAAGGCCGCACACGTATGGTACTGGTGTAATGCTTGCCAGAACCCCTCATCGGCCCGCTGGGTGGAACAAGCCTCAGTCGAAGGAATGCTGTACGGACACCGAAGCCCGACCACAGCCCCCGAGCAGCACACCGAACCTCGTGCGTGGTGTCCCTCAGAACGTCATCGGACCAGGGAATCCGTGTAACGGACCGTGCACGTGTGGATTCTGTGGGACGTGTGGTGAAAATAATCAGATGGACTAGATAGACATGCCTAACTCACAGCCACTCCGTACGTTTGAATACTTGAATCGCGTAGCTGGTGCGAAGTCACTCGTAGCCGGAAAATGCACAACTACAGGGTGCCGCAAGAGTGCGCTTCTTACGTCAACTCGGTTGCCACAGACACAACGCCTCCTGAACGAAAATATTGGAAAACTCGCGTGCTGTGATTGTGGGGGTGCTTGTAAGGCATCTATGACAAAACTTCTTGGGCGCACGGCCGGGTGTGGTTGCTGCCGTCATAACTAGTTTTCCGATGTGATTATGTAGTTTGTTATACAAACCCCATAACTCAAGCGTGTAAATCCTTGATGCGAAGGACCTGGTCGTGTATCATCGCGGTTGTTCTCCGCAGGCCCCATAGAAGAAGCGTACAGTCTGGGGTGGAGTCGTGTAGATTCAGGCGGAGTTCCGTGCGCGGCATATGCTCCAAAAACGTGCCGCCGCTAGGAACCCTGGGGTCTGTGTCCCAGAATCTTCCGTATACAAATCGTGTCCGTGTGGGAGGTGTGCGTCCCGACTGAAGCCACGAGTCTTGGCGCCACCATAATGCCTCGCGCCGTTCTAGGACCATATTCCCAACAACCAGCTCCGCGTCCTTTAATAACTCCGCCGGAGGACAGTCTACGTTCCTATCTCCCACGACTAACTGGTCGGGCTCGGTATACAGTGTATCCAGTGTTGTTTCATCCAGGTCGCGCTGGTTTACGCTGTCAGTCCGGAATCCATCAAACCGTGTATTCCGACCAGCCCGCTGATGAAACAGAGGACGAAGTGCGAACACAAAACCAACCATCTCGTTCTGGAACGGAAGGATCACGGAATGGTGCTGGCGGCCCTGGAGTGGTATCTCCATAAATGTTCGGGTTACCACCGGAAGAGACCATCCTGGGTTTGGAATGCGCGATGATAATAGTGACCCAGCAAACCCACGAATCCCGTACCTGTCCCGCGAGGGGAGATCGCTTATTTCATAGACCATAGATGCCCGGATAATCCCACCGGCATTCCCCGTTCGACCGACCCACGTATCTTCCTTGGGAGCACCCGCGGATGGCAGGGTCGTATCAGGCTGCGTAAATGCACCGTCATTGCACCCTACCTGGGCACACGCGGTATCCTCTGCCAGGATACACGGATATCGGGTGCGTACGTGACATTCGTGCCGGTCTTCTTTGAGTAAAAACAAGGGAATACCTCGGGATACCGCGGCTTGGTCGCGATAAAAAAAAGGAAGGTCGATCATCACATCCAGTGTCTCGTCATCGTTTACACTCAAGACCGTCCCTGGGACATTATACCCCAAGATATCGCGACAGATATGCCGGTTACCGCCTCGGTCCGAGTCGTGCTGAATGGATATCCACTCGCCCTCCACCCGGTCAACCACATCGCCGTCGCAGCGCAGTGTTGCGTCGCGAATCAGATTGGGTCCAGCAGGAAGAGGTATATCTACACCACGGAGAGTCAGCACCAAATACGAAGCGTGTAGTAAATCCCCCTCACTCGGCAACACAAACCGGAGCGTTCCGTCGCGGGCCGTATCTGTCGCAGGGTATTCTTCCCAGCGAACGGTCCAAGGTACGTGGTCTTTTACCTCGCGCACATCCTTTGCTAGCCGCCTTGGGGTCAACCTAGATGTATTCTGTGTAAGGTATGCTACCTGGGGTCCTTCCCCTGCTTGTCGTATGATACGGGGGTCCATCTACTTGGTATTGCTTGGTATATAATATGCACCACGTATTAATAGATGTCTTCATCAATCATATTTAATGTTGAACACACTCCTGTACAGATAACGTCCCAGATATTTAATAATATCTACCAAACGAATCAGACCATACAACCCGGAGATTTGTCTATGAATACTCTGATTGTAGACTATATTCGGGATATACTCCATAGTTCATATATGGCATCCGCAAGTAAGCTCGTGGTTGATACGCCCAATGTGAACGTCGTAAATGTAAATACGGGCGTTGTTTCATATGGATCTATATTAGAATCTATACGTGCCAGCATCACGCCATCTTCGGTTCAGTCTATTGGGTCCTTTCTTTCTACAAACCACCAGCGAGACCCAAATGCACCATTTCTCGTTGGTGATACGTTTACATTCCATATGCAAATTAGACCAGGAAGTTTTACAGTATATAATGATGCACCACGTGAAACACGGGATGGAATACAGTTTTTTGATACGACAATGGGCGGTATCCCCGTTCAGATTGCAAACGGCGAGACTGTTGAAATATCTCAGTGGATATTCACGGATGATACCCTGAATGGACCATATTACGATGGAGATGCTACAACAGGGTTTATGATGAATATGGCAATCGAAGTTGTCGGACCTATAGTTTCGTATGATTACACGTTTGCTCCATCGTGGGTACTGCAGCCAGTGGAACTCAATAATATATATTCACAGTCTTCCACGTCCGTTGTTGTAGATAAAGATTCTAATATGTATATTACGTTTTATAGTCGTTCGTCATCGTCATCCAACTCATCTGATCTTGTAGTTGCCAAGTTTGATATGTATGGAAACCTAATATGGAATACAATGGGGGATTTTAATTTCCAAAATATCGCAAACTCGGCTTACCGAGAAGAAAATCCCAATATTATGATATCGGAATCTACAAATCAACTCATTATCGCGTACATGACAATGAATCCGATTCACGGAGGTAGTGATTCTAAAATAATCGCCGTTGATAAAAATACAATGTCTATAAACTGGTCATATCAGGGACCCGAGATTAACTCATCAAACGATGATAATGTACCGGAGTTATCACTTAGTGTACATGATAATACGTTTGTAGTCGTACATAATATACGTGGAAACACGAGTGAATCCGGTGGTGCATATCAGGGTACGAACCACTTTTATGATGATATCTTGTTTTCAAAGTTTGATTTAGCAGGTAATCACTTATGGACAACTCACGATATAAGCGTAAATACTTCATTTCAAGAGGTCCACCCGTCTATTGCGATAGATACAAGCGGTTATATTTATATAGTATATATGTCATCTGGAAATGTAAATAATCTAGGGAACGAGGGCTCGTTTGACATATTTTTCGCAAAAGCATCACCCGCGGGTGATATTGTATCCATTCAAAAACTAACAGGTGTAAATACTAGCGCGCCGGATGTTGTACCAACGATACGGTATTCTAGCTACGACAATACATTGTATATGAGCCATTATAGACAGGGTCCTTTTGAAATTATAATTACAAAAATAACGTTGAATGGTGATGTTATTTGGACAACAACTGACACAGTGAATGTTGACGTAATCAATGAATACATTAAAATAGATGTAGATCAGGAAAATGGTATGTGCGTGTTCTCATATAGCGCATCCCCAACGCGACCGGGTAACTATGATATCGTGATTGGCGCGGTAGACCCCGATGGGAATATTTGTTATCTAGAGAAACCGCCCATTCTTCAAAGTAGTTCCCCCGAGTATAACGCATCTGTTGTGGTTACCCAAGGTGGAAATCTTCGGATTGCGTATGAAACTGAGGGAAGTGTAAATGGAATGCCATACCAAGGTGGGCGCGATATTGTTGTGGCCTCGTTGGATAAGATATACCCTAATCTGAACTAATCTGAAAACAACGGGCCTATCTTTCCCCTCTGAATGCGGAAGGGTTCGTCGCTCACGGCCACCACAACGAGCCTTCCGGGTGTGGTCTGAAGCCGGAGCTCGTCAAACCGTGATGCGTTTATGAATCCAGGACGTAAATCTATGCTATATAGGGGGGCGTCTGCCGACCCAGTCCCCGCGGTAAGCCGCGTCCAGTCTTCAAAAAATCCGTCGGGGGGAATCCTCTGGTACCAGTGCGTGGAACCAGCGTAGACCTGGGAAAGACGTATGCGGGAATATGTGCGCTCTCCGCCCGAGAAGGATGCGTTTTGAGGCGATGCGTACAAGATGCGACGAATCCCGTGATTTGCCGGTATGCTCCGTAGAAGGCCTTCGGCATCATCAAACCGAAGCAGTCGTACCTGCCGCAGTATCATTGTTCTTGGGCGCGAGATTAGCTGGTTGCGGAGTTCCGCCGGGATGGTGTACCCGACGAGGTCTGCGACGGTCTCCGTGATGGTAAGACCCCCCTCCACCGAGGGCGGTAGCATTTCACCTGGTTTGGGAAGCGACTGTGAACACCCCGGTGGGGGTGACCCTGATATCTGAGGTGGCTCATATGGGTCAGTTGATATACCCACAATAAGCCGGTCCATGGGGGCCAGGGTGATTTCTAGACGGAGATGGCGGTGTCGGAGAGCCGCCGTGGGGAGGGGAGCATACCCCTGCTCCCCGAAGGACCACGGGATCCGAATTCGCATTCTTCCATCCGGTGACCCAGTTGACGGCAGCGTTGGGAATGCGATGGGGTCTAGGCCGCCTGGATGGATGTATCCATAGTTGTTTGCGTCTGTTCTTGCGCGGTCAGTGAGATTCTGGTCCTGCTGGTTCAATAAGAATAGGGCTTCCCCTGGGCAATCGTGGAGAATCGCGTCTTCGTGCCTGATAACAATCCGTCCTAGCGCATAATACCCGACACCGTTAATCCACCGGTATCCAATAGGGAGTTCGGGTAGGCGGAATCGGAGGGTTAGGTCACCAATCAGGTCTGCGGTGAGCGGGAGGTCTGCGACAATCGTCTCTCCGAACCGATGGGAGCCACGTAGCGCTACTGACCGGGTTGACCTTGAGAATGCCTCGTGTGTTGGTGAGCGTGTCAGATACCCCAGCACGTCATCGGGCCTGCCTTCCTTTAGAGACTCCGGTGTTCCATATGTTGAAGGGGATACACCGTGTTCCTGTGTACCAAGCGATGGGTTTGTGTGGCGCTGGTTACGGGTTGTCATATCTTCGTCATCGTGGAATGCGTCAATGGAATCCAGTAGCCCATCCTTGATGCGGAGACGTTGCCCTCGCTGTAGGACCACAGATATCTCAAAACGGTCACGGTCACCTGGTGCGCGGTCAATCGGGTCAAACCGGAGACGCAGGGAAATCTTTGCGCTGGAACGTGTCATCGCCCCTGGGGCCGAATATCCATCACGCGAGGCGCGATACACGGTGCTTATGGGGAAAAGATGAAGTCCGTCTTCGCCCTGTGTTGGGCTGGTTATAGATTGAGACCTGCTATCCGGTATCCTAGAACACCGACCCAGTCGGGAAACATATCTTACAACTTCAGGACGCAGGGGTCTGCTGGTTGGTTGCGACCCGATGTCTAGCCAGCATTCGCGGAGCGCGCGATATACGTCGGGGGCAGAGGGGTCTCTGTAATAATCACCCCGGTATCGCTGGAGAGTGGTGGTCGTTTCACCCAGGTCACCCATCACAAACGCAAGTGACCGAAGGTCACGGGTGTCTTCGAGGAGGAATGATTCCAGTGTTGCCGCGGATCCCTTTTCGTACACGCGGGTCTGGTTCGCAAACGTCGTAATCGGGAGAACCAGCGGGAGTGTTTCCATCTGAGATACCTGTGCTGGTGGGAGCGTAAGGCCCTGGAACCAGAATCGGGTTCCCCGGAGGTCAAGATTCTCTGGCATTGCCGCGGATGGCGCGTACGTTACGCGGATTAATAGACGCGTTTTTGAAAGTGACACGAGTGGAAACGGGGCACGATCCTTAAGAATACAAAACGGGATTGATAGCTGGGTCGTGTTCGTAGACCCAGCGGTATAGACATCCCCGTATGCGAGGTACTGGAGGATTCTATATTGGTCATCCGGCGTGGTTGTCTGGGTCCACGTGAGGATATCCAGGGGGGTGAGGGTCTCAATGAGTACCTTATCGGTCGTGAGGAGTTCAATCTTCCGAATCGCTCGCATGATCGCAGGGGCGGTTCTGGAATGTATATCTCCAGATGGGTCGTATCCCGGAGTGGTAGGTATTTCTAACCAGGCCGATTCAAGGTAGTGTATGTCGGTTTCACGTGAAGTGGGCACCGGGAACAGAATGGTTGCGTCGGGTTTCGCAGAGCCCTCGGCTTCGGTGTGTGATACCGCCCTGACAATGGGGTATTCGGGTGGGTGTGGGCGGACAATCCGCGGTTCTTCTGGTTGTAATGATGTGTGTTCGGAATGATGTTGCGATACGAGGACCTCGAGTATCGGGGTCGTCGCGTCATTGCCTGCCATCTAACTATCATCGGGCGGCAGTCTAAGGATGACGAACGGGAACATTCCCGATCCTACCCCTTGTCTGCGGCGTCCAATCCGAAGGAGGCTCTACTAGCGGGAGTACCAGGTTCTTTGTAGCAAGCCTTGTGGAGTTATTAAACCGAGCCGAGTTCATCCCGCGTGCCTCATCATACTTGCGCTCCATACCACACGGTGCACCTGGATTTGTAGAATGATACCCGGCCCTATTCAGCGAGCACGCATCCATCGGTGACACCCGCATCTGCGCGTGCGAACCGGGCTGAGACGACCGCGGCAGGATTACACGCTGTCCAAATGCACGGTCGCTGAGGGGCTGGTCTAGATTGCGGATGGACGACTCCTGGTCAATGGCACCCGCGTAATGAACAAACTCACCCTTATGGGGGAGAAACCCGCCCTGTTCCAGGGCCGGTCGGTCCCGGGATTTCGTCTGGATAAGAGTCGCAGGAGCCTGACGCGGTGTTGATTCGGCACCTCGCCAAGTCGGGCGATGGTCGAGAGGCGCGTGTGTGTTTGGGTGGTCGTTGGGGACATAGTATGCCGAATAATCCGTGGGGGTTTCCTTATAACAGAATGTCATTCGTGGGAGATTTCCAGTGATGGGACGGTCCCGACTGGGTGTATACTGCAAATGATTCATCGTCTATAACCAGGTGGAAGGATTTCATCCCGAAGATGTCTCGGTTGGAAGGCTGGGTTCCTGTGAAAATGTGGTGAACCCCTCGGTTGGTGCGGTTGGGATGGCGTTGCCTGGTGTCTTTATCCCGGGGATCATACTGCTAAGCCCGATTCCCATCCCGGTCTGGTCGATTGCCTGGCACACCCCGTAAAAGATGATCCGGAGTGTGTCCTTGTGGTACGATACAAGCGAGACTGCTACCATTGATATCCCCACGAGAGGAACCAGGAGTGTCCATACCGACACTGGTATGTCTTGGCTTAGCATCACGCTCTGAACCCAGTCTAATGGGATTAAACACACACCGATTCCAAGAATCAAAAGGGTTGCTTGTACGGAGTCCATCTATGTTGTCGTATGGTATTTAGATGAACAAACCAAACAGATGTCGTACGCGACCACATCCCTGGAATCCGTCGTGGATCAAATCCGGCCCATTTACGTCGCTTGCGGATGCGAAACGGGCGGAGACAAAATGGAGGAATGGGTCCTCTATCGGATTCACCGCGACAAGCAGCCTAAAATCAATGGGTCGTATCCCACGGACGCACGGTAAGTATGAACTAGGGGATAAGTACAGCACGCGAAGGTAGCATATGTCGCAATACAGGTCATCGGTGACCGATGTGTTTCAAAAAGCGGGTGTTGATATCACACCCTTATCGTGTATCTTAGCACCCGTTACACATTTTGCGGCGATAAAGAAAACCACGATAACATCGCGAGGAGGTAACTCGTACGATGCCGCTGTGCTTGTTGTTCCCCTCGATCGATTCGGGAAGATGGTTCAGGAAGTCCCGTTTGGAGAAGAATCGTTTTGTGACCCGCCGAGTACCCGAAACACCCTGGTTCGCGAGGACAACCCGCGCACCACGTGTGATAGATGCGAACTTACGTGGGAACAGCTTAGGTGTATGTATCGCAACACGGGTGGGAAGAAACGCCCCCGCAAAGAAGAGTTCGGAAGGGCATTTGCGGCTGTTGTGGGTACCAGAGACAATCACACGGTGGACCTTGCCAGGCGTCAATACTACGCGTATGCAGGTGGTCCGTTAGACGACGTAGAACTGGTTGGTCTCTATGATGCGGGGATGTACCCCGTGAACGAATCCACGATAGATGATATCGTGACATTCCTTCCAGATGATATCGCGAACGACCCAAAGTTGCTACGTCGCGCGTACAATCAGTGGGCGGCGGTTATGACGTCGCGCCAATAGTCTCACTTGCGGCTGCGGCGGCGGGTCTTGGAATGACCCTTGTGGCCTTTCTTGAAGAGAGGGGCGCGTACGCTCTTGGGGAGGTTCTTGGAAAAGTTCTTTTTCGCCGTCTGACTTGCCTTCTTTGAGACAATGTGTCCGTGCTTCATCATAAGGTCCTTCTTCTTCAGGCCACCGCTCGTGTGCTTGGCGTTGCCGTGCCATACCTCCGCGCGGCTACCGACAGCCTTCTTCGCGTGCGAGGACTCGCCGTGCGACTTCTTGTGCGTCTTTGAACGACGACGCTTGTGCCGGCCGCCAACTAGAGGTGTAGCATTATCTCTGGAAACAGAACCGGACATATCTTGACTATACTATCTATCAGAAATTAAACGCGCAGCGATTCCACCATCTCACGATAGACCCTATCGGTTACACTCGCGTCCGCCTTTTGTAGGATGTCTCCCGGGCTGACTACCAGCGGTCGGGATGTGTCCAGTGTCTCGCAGATTGCGATGCACGCGAGGAGAATGCAGTCGTCGCGGAATGTCTTCCGCGTGCCCTTTATTTCCCGACAGGACATCTGGTATAAGATATTTACAAGCCCAGGACATATCACATCATCGGACTGGATGTAGACCCACACCTTCCACCCAACCCAGCCCCGGATGGGAATAGGGCATTCTTCCGGGGCGTCCCCCATAGGGGTCGGCTGCCCCGTTTTCTCCCACATACGAAGCCATGATAACCAGTAGGTCGTGGAGTCCAGGTCCTTGCGCTGTATCGCACCAAACAACTCGTTGTAGACTCCTTTTAGACTAGTTGGGTCCTTTTCTTTATCCCATACTTTTTCAGTATGATTCTCGCTAAAACACTGGAGACGGCGCATGCATTCTTCACCACCAAGGTCCCTTTCTTTTAGTTTTTTTAGCTTGGGAAGCAATCGCTTCTGGGATGCCATCTGGATCATCGCGACTTCTAGCAGCACGTATCGCACCGTTGAATCATTCCGGGTTTCTAAAAATGAGTGCTTTCCCTGGATTGACTGTCGTATCACATTTCTCCGTTCTTGGATGTACGTGAGCATACGAGGATTACCAATGCCGATGTCTTTTACCGCGATATCTTCAAATACATTGAACATCTCGGATATCCAGCCACTCGCGTGGGCCTCGGCCACCCACCTAGCGGTCGTAGCAGGGTCACCCTTTAAAATTTCGCGACGGATTGCCACGAGGATATCACGCTTTGGAAACCCGCAGAAAGACACCTTTTTGAAAGAGTTGTCGTCTCTGTCGTCAGCGAGTAGATACATTTCTCTAACATCACATCAGATACAGAGATGCGCGCAGAAACAGCGGGTATCGCGATTTTATTGTTACTGGTCATCGCGATAATGGTGTATGTTATCGGTGACAGGGTTGTCCGGTATATCGAGGTACGTCGCGTGAATGCTTCCGAAGGATTTGAAAACCAGGAGCGATTCAACAAGACCGTCAAGGTGGTGGACACGCCCAAGGATTTCTATGATGATTTCTACGTGAACAGGATTCATCAATCCTATTATCCGGATAGTAAGAACATATGCAGGTGCTCAGATTTGTACAAGTCAGCATTCCTTCGTATATATCCCCGGGATAAGACGCGCACACTTTTGATCGGAGCAAACACCGGTCGTTTCTTGGATGCCCTGTGTGGGATTTCGCCGGATGTGACCGGTATAACCAGGTACCCCAAGCTACGTGACGTAGCGGACACAATGGCCCCAAAGGCAAGGGTCCGCCTCGGTGACGCCGCGCACGACCACGAGTTATTCCATAAGGACACGTTCACGCACGTGATATTTGAGGATAGGGCTCTGTACGAATATCACAGCCACGACGAGAGACGGGCTGCTATCAAGAATGCTATACGATGGCTCCAGCCCGGGGGTCGGCTGGTACTACGCGTGGTGGACCGCGACAGGTTTGACCCGATGATCCCGACTTCGGTACCGCTCCGCGGACTGAATATTCAGAACTATCTAAAGGACAGGAAGCGCGATAGTCGTGTACATTTTAAGGATGGGTCAAGGATTGAAACGAACTTCACCGCGATACCGAGCGAGGACAAGGCGGTATTCCGTGAAGACCTGTATGACAACGGGGGGGCATTTGTTCGCACACAGGTTCATCGCTGGTCAATGCCAAACAAGGACGCCATACTAGAAGAAGTCATCGCGATGGGCGTAGAGTACGACCAGAGCCTCTCTCTCGCACCCTGCACAACACCACACGAGGCGTACGAGATTTTCATCAAGCCCGAATACAAGAGAGGGAATCTTTAGTCAATCCCGTTTCCACTTGATTCTATTTTAGACCATACACCTCCTTCATATTTTCCTTGCTTAGTATCGTCCATAGATTATCATATGCCACCGCGATGGTATACGCTAGGACTGCCGCAGCGTTTGACAGCGTGGCTACTGGGTCCGCTGAGTTGACGATTTCAGGATGCAATGTTACGTATACCTTCTGTGTTTTTACTCCAGGTGAAGACACCGAAGAAGTATCTTTAATGTTCATATCAACGGGGATGTTGATAGTACCAGGTGGGGGCGGCGTGGGTGGAATCGTCACGGTGAACAACGACTCAAATGTCTTTGCCGCGACGGCGGCGACTGCTCTGTTCTCACGCTGGACCTGCGAATACAGGCGCTTTGCACCCGCGTTTGGCCGCGAAGGGGTTTTTACCGGGGTTCCTCGTGTAACGCCTTCACCCTTATCGCTCGTGTGTACGACTACACCATTCGGTTCGGGCTGGAACGTGACCTGTCCAAACTGTTTGGTAAACACGCTGCACGCGGTTTCGGTTGCCTTGTGTAGCGCATCACCCTGTTTCATAAAGAGTTGTCGCATCGTAGCACCCTCCACAATTTCATCTTCTTTGGAACCGTATGCGATTGCGCTTCGCAGCCGCATCCGTGCCCAGCGTATCATTGTGCTCATTACCGAAGAGACGTGCTTCTCACTCTCTAATAGCGATGCCATATCGGACACGATTACCATGAGAATATCAGGGTATCCCCCGCTTTTGGATAAATGACGCAAGAGTGTCTGGTTTCTACCATCGCCGCATATCGTGAGAGTATTTACGTGGTGTAAGACGAGTTTGAAAAGGCTAAGGCTGTCTTGTGGTTTCCCGGACTGGATTCCTCTTTCCAAGGTGGAACGCCTCGGTGTGATATATTCCCCGAGTTTGCGGATCACCACGCGATTATCCGAAAACACCATGAACGCGTTGTATCCCCTCCGCCTCTGTATCTCATCCTCTAAGATTGTAACCGCGGTTGTCGCGTTTGACGTGATCTCGTCTATCATCTTCCGCCTGAGTGAATCACCGGTGGCTGGTTTTGGACCAGTGGTTCCTTGTGTGGGTCCCTTGTTATACAGAGTTGACAGTGTGTGTAACAGAGCGCGGTTTTGTTGCTCTTCTTGGGGACTGGGTGTTTCAGACCCGAGGACGACTGCACACACATTCAAAACGTGTATCAGCAATCGGTATGCGCTGGCGATTTTTCTGGATTCTTCATCCGTCAACGGGGCCGTAGGTATTGTCTGAAGGGTCTTTTCAGAGATGGTCCCAATTAAATGACTTGGCCCCTTTCTGCCGAGAAGAGTGGGCCGAGTCGCGTATGCGACATCCTTTGGAGTACGGATGGGTCGTAGTGATTTAGATTTATGTAGAACATCGCCCGTATACCTATGTAACACCGACATCTTGGTCGATTCACCGCCCTTGGAAACGATCTGCCGGATAATCTCGCGGTATCTGATGTGCGCATCTGGTTCTTGTGCTTGTATACTGGCTGCTGCTCCCATCTACAATAGGAAGATAGGTGATTTCGTTGAATTGATCGTCTATGACTACGAGTTGGGTGTAGATTACAACCCAACAGTATGGAATCAGATGATGATACAAATCCACGAACTACTATGACCGATTCTGAGAATGTCATACGCGCATGTCTCCTAGCGATTACGCCGTGGGCTTCTTCAGGTGAATGTGTCCCCGATGGTTCACATGCGGCTTCCGACGAAGAAATCGGGTGTGCGGCGTGTAGCGCCACGGCTGAAATGACGATTGTTGATGGTCGCAGGGTATGTCCTGAATGTGGCGTAGATGATGGGATCATTCTAGAATGTAACACCATGGGACGTACAACAGACCGGCACAACTCCAACATCGAGAGAGTTGGTGCACCGATTGACCCACACCTTCCTCAATCATCTATGGGAACAACCATCCGCTGGTCCAGGAGTTCTGATATGATGCGCCTTCGGAGGTTCCAACAGTGGGGAGTGATGCCGTCGCGCGAGAGGGGACTTTACCAGGTTTACAAGATGATCGCTACGCACTGCTCAAAGGAGCCGCGGTCAATCCCCAAGAAGATTCAACACACCGCGAAAACAATATATCAGATTATCGCGCAACACTATCGGACACGTGGTGCGAAGCGCATCGGTATGATTGCAGCGTGTGTGTATTACGCGTGTAAGATGGAAGGCAGTCCCCGCGACCCATCTGCGATCGCGGAACGCTTCTGTATCCGCAACAAGGATATCAGCTGTGGTATACGGACATATCAGACGGTTACCTCCGGTATCGACCACCCTATATTTAAGAAAAATGAGTCATCTACCGCCCCGGAAGACTTTATCGGAAGATACTGTACCGTGTTGGATATCTCTGACCCGCAGGTTATGCGGCTCGGTGAAGCGATGTGCCAGAAGATTACCAAGATTCGCGTATGTGAGGGGTATACGCCTACCACGGTTGCACTATCCGTGCTATCCTATATCCTAGACGCAACATCCAGCGCGCTCACGCATCGGGTGTTTTGTCGCATCGTGGATGTATCTCCGGGAACCATTAGTCGGTGTAAGCATACAATACAGGGGAACGAGGATAAGATCCTTCCCGAGAAGATACTTACCGCATTTCGTACATCTAGAACGCGCGTATGAAGACATCGTATATGAATAGGATGGTTGATATTATTTTTGTTTCGTTCTGCGTAAAGACAATTCAGGTATTAAGCACGGAATCTTCAGCCGCATGCAGCCAAATAACCAGTTGTTTACTCGCGTATTTGACAACACTCGGTGATAAAAAAATAGATACAACCCGGCCTCTCCGAGAGATTCTTCGCGGGTCAGTCCGGCGCGAAACGGGTGGGCGCATGCCATCGGGTATGTGGGATATGATATTGAACAAATCCCTCTCGTTGTTTACAAAGAGTGCGGTTGGTATGGTTGAGTCAAAGCCCATTGGGGAGCAACCCAGTAGTTTTACTACGGTGCTGCAGAATATTGTATCATACACAGTGTTTATAAAAGATGTTATGCAGCCAATGTTTCGTTCGGAAACACCATCTGGACCAGCGGGTGACGCAAAGTCAGAGTTATACCTTTCGGTTACCCCGCTCCTCCTGAGCATACTATTGTCATCGTTGGCACCTCCGCGGGGTGAGGTTATGGACCCTATGGTTCAGGTACGCAAGGTTATAGAAATCGCAGAACTCGGAAGGACTCAGCGTGTTGATATACAGATCAAGCGCCTCAAAGAAGATCACAAAGAGTTACAACTGAATATTCCTACGACCTCAAAAGTTCCCCCACCAGACATTCTTGGTGAGATGATACTGTCTGCCGAAAGAGACGCACGGACATCAAGCACTCCCGACGTAAACGTAAAGGTCCGACTCCTGAAGACGATGATGACTCTTATTGGGAAATAGTTGCGATGTACCCAGAAGACGCGGATACAACCGCAATCACGACCAAGACAATCCCCTCTTGGATTGTCACACGGTATCTCTTTGTGTACCACGCATACAGTGCGACGAGTGGTATCGCCAGCGACCCAACGATTCGGGGGAGGGCTGGATTGGGTGCTAGTGAGATTGATAACACCTGTGTAATCACCCGGATGTAAAACACAACCACCATTGCTGCGAGCACAGTCCACCACCGTGTTTGGTCTACGGTGCCCTTGTCACGATACGCAGGGAATACAGAACCAGTCTTTACGTAGTTCATCACCAGGGGGAGGACCGACCCCGCCATCGCGAACCAAGACGTATCACCGAGTACCGTATCAAACGAACCAGAGTATTTTAAGATGATGTCCGATACGGAAAGAAGCGCCGCTGCGATACCCGCATACATATACCACGGCTCCGGCTCCGTTCGGGGGTTGTATTCTCTTGCAACCAGTATCAGTATCACGCTCATTGCTGCCTGTATCACGTACGACGACCCCAATACGAACGATGTTGTAGAGCCCAGAACAACGAATGCGAGGGTGGCTGTTAGGAACGCCCGTGTAGATGGTATCGCGACGGCGAGGGCTGGCTCTGGTGACCGCTCCGTTGCCTTTTGGACGCTCAGCACACCGGCACCGAACAAGAATCCCGACAGGAGGACCCACGGGTCCGGCGACTGGATGTGTCCGGTGGATAATATGGTTATCATTGCTGCGATTACCGCAGACCCAGCGAAGTATGCTCCGATGATACCGGAGCCTACCACGTGTTGATTCAACCACGGCGTGACCATCGGACCAACCACGACGGTTAGTGTATTTATAAGCGATGCGACCAGCCAGCCCGACATTGCAAATCTACTTAAGCACTGGATTACTTACACAATCAGTTAAGACAACCACAAACAGGTAACCTGCGAGATGGCATTCAACAGCCTTGATATGATGATGAGTCAGATGAGCACGATGGTGATGATGGGGAATACATCTAAGATAACCAGTGTTATCTGGGCATTTATGGTGATGTTCTTCGTAAAGCAGGCTGCGACTTGGGTTCCCCACGTCGCAAACTGGGCAAAGGGCCTCTTTGAAACACACGTGGCCAAGAAATATTCACACATTATTCCTATGCATCCTACCGATACGCGAACAGCATCTATTATCTACAATCGTTCCTACAAGACCGAGTCATCACAGTCTGACGTCGAGAGGGAGGAGCACCGCATCACAGATGCGATCCTAAACTATGCCGCGAAACGGGACTCGGCGAAGTTCCTCCGTTCAAGCGGGAGATATTATATGGCCCATACCGACGAGGTAAAACTAGAAGATGGTGTGTTTTTCAAGCAGATGGATGCGAGTCTTGGAAAAGAAGAAACACTGGAAAAGATTACGATTGAGGTATATTCATACACCCTCACCCTTACGTATCTCCGCCGTAGGATTCAGAAACTATATGATGATTACATGTCTGATATGCGGAATGAACTGGGTGAGCGGCTTTACTACTTTGAAGATTTACCCATCACACTCCCGAAGGACACCAATGGAAATATCCGATACGAAGTGGCACCAAAGGTTCTTACGTACCGGTTCACTCCATTTTATACGTCTAAAAACCTCGCCAATGTATATGGTGATGCGATGAGGGTTGTGCGGAAGCGTGTGCGGTTCTTTATGGAAAACCGTGAATGGTATGACAGAAACGGTATTCCGTACACGCTTGGGTTTCTTCTGTATGGTCAGCCGGGGTGCGGCAAGACGTCTCTAATCAAGGCGATCGCGAACGAATGTGACCGACACGTGTTTTCGGTGAAGATGGGTGTAAACACAACGCGTGACCAGATGACAAATCTATTCTTTTCGGAGGATGTTCACGTAAACCAGCGCGGTGAGAATCGGACCTTGAGTATTCCGATGAAGAAGCGCCTTCTCGTATTTGAGGACATTGATACGATGGGGGATGTTGTCGGGAAACGCGAGGGAATCGACGATGAGGGGAATATTATTGAGCCTGCTTCTAAAACAAGCAACCCGAGAGATGCGGGGATTGGTATGAGCAGCGACGGATTCTCAACGATGATGCCGACGATGGGAGGGGGTGGTGGTATGCCTGGGAATATGTACACGGCACTTCCGATTACAGGGGGAGACCCAATGGCGAACGCTCACCCATCAGAAGGGGGTTCTTCTATGGAAAAGCTTGACTTGGGCACGATGCTGAACCTGATGGATGGTGTTCTTGAAACACCCGGGCGTATCCTGATTATGACGACGAACAAATCATCTGCGCTTGACCCGGCACTCATCCGCCCAGGAAGGATTGATATGATTGTACATTTCAAGAAATGTTCCCGCAGTGAAATCAATGAGATTTACGAGGGTATCACCGGGGATGCGATTGAGACGTCTCTATTGTCTAAACTCCCGGATAATCGGTTTTCTCCTGCCAAGATCACGCAGAAGATATTCGAGTACCACGATGACCCTGTCAAGGGAATCAGGGAACTCATTTCGGAAATCTAGTCAAATCCCTGCTCGATACCGAGTTGTTTATCCAGGAGAAGGGTTTTTAAATCTTCCCAGTATTCATCCATCAACACCTTATCATAATCTTCCATCTTATCCTGGAACGATTTCCAAACGGGTCGGATCTGTCTCATCTTGTGTATGAATCTCTGAGACCGTTGAAACTCTTTGATTTCACCGGGTACGTCATCGTCATCTTCATCTACTTCCTCCGATAGAGCATCCGACATAATCTCGTATATATTCACAAGGGCCTTGTAGAATGTCTGTTTGCTATTTTTATAATGCCACCTTCCATTACTGAATACCTGAATGCGCTTGTTTAAATCTTTAGATGTTGACATTTTTAGATTTTTATTTTCTGGAAACGCATCGTTAAAATGCTTTTTTTCCATCATCGTTGGTATCGCGCGATAAATATTGTCCATCATCTGATGCAGCAGATTCTTAGTAAGCCATTTGGGGTTTTCGTTACCGAACTCTCGTAGTTCTATGTTCGTTTGTACATATACATTGTTTTGGGTTTGTATGTTATGATTGTTTGTGATCGTTTTATCTGCTGTAGTACGTGGATTATCAAGCTCCCCCGAGTCTTGTTTCAACAAGGAACCCTGTTTGGATGCGCACGTATTCATATGTTTTGATTTTGTTTTTAAGGATGTTAATATTTTACCGCACTTTTCACACGTATGGTTTATGAGCATATCTTTTGTGACTTCTGATTCGTGCACCAGGGTTCCGTGTGGGAATGGGCTATGGATACACTGATTGTGTGATGTTAACCAGCGCAGCACTTTTTTGTTAGTATTTTTATCCCAGTGATTTGCTGGTATAATGACTCTGTAAACATTATTAGATATTACATACCGTTTTTGGTACGTATCCGTGTTGTGGTCCCTCATAAACCGAGTGTGTGATGGGATGAACATGTCTATTCATAGCATATACTAGTTTAAGAGCCACTTGTAGGCGCTGAGAGCCACTTATAGGCGGTCTGGAGAACCACTTGTAGGCGCTGAGAGCCACTTGTAGGCGCTGAGAGCCACTTGTAGGCGTTTTTGAGCATTTTTACTGAATCAGCCAAATTTTGATCCACCAGGCTTGAAAACGTTGTTTGGAGTTTGGAGTTTGGTGTTTGGTTATATCCGTAATACATTTGAAATATCGTCGTGTGTCATTTATGTACCGTATACATCCATTTGTAGGCGGTCTGGAGAGCCACTTGTAGGCGCTGAGAGCCACTTGTAGGCGCTGAGAGCCACTTGTAGGCGCTGAGAGCCACTTGTAGGCGCTGAGAGCCACTTGTAGGCGCTGAGAGCCACTTGTAGGCGTTTTTGAGCATTTTTACTGAATCAGCCAAATTTTGATCCGCCAGGATTGAAAACGTTATTTGGAGTTTGGTGTTTGGATGTATTTGAACAATCATCATTCCGATATAATAATCTTACCAGTTTCGATACCTGAGATCTTCCCCTCTTTTACAGCAATGAGCAAGGGTGCATCCGGGTGGTTCATGTACAGTGCGATAGCAAGTTCTTTCCATGGAAATTGTAAATGGAGTGATTCAAGCCCATCATACTCTATAATCGTTGCACACAGATACGGTGGTATCGAGCGTATGGTCAGTTCGGAGTACTCTCCAGATGCTTTTTCTAGCCCAAACTCTTTCAACGAGGAGATGATTATTGGATCGGTACGTTCATCCGTAAGTTGATAGAATGCCTTTCCGTGTTTTTGTTTGATGAACTCTGCAAAATCATCTGAGAACCCAAAACCACCATATGAGTCGTTCAATATAATTTCTCGTGCATATGGCTTGTAATCATAACACATTGTTGTACAATGTACAATGAAAACATTGAGTGGGTCAATTTATACGAGTTAGAAATGAATGTTCTTATAGGCTTAAAAGCCACGTTTTGACGTGTTTGGGTAATCGTGGCGTGTTTTTCAGTTGACTAACGTTTTATAAAGTCGTTTTATAACCTAAGTCTACACACACAGTAAATGTTATGTCACTTGGTTCTTTATATTTTTCAACAAGGTTGGACATTCGTGGTAGTTTACGCTCTTTTATTCGTAAAATGGTACTAGATCCACTTATTTATAAGAATAAGAATCTGAAATTTGAGATTGGTATTACCGATGATTTAAACAAGCGAATGAAAGAGTGTAACATTGATACATCCGATGTGGTTTTTAAAGGATGTTTACACTCGCCAAGATACAAACACAACCACCATACCCTTATCAAAGACGTTGTGTTTCTTAGGAATATGTACAAAAAATACTGTGTGAATCATAACAAACAAATCGTCTATTCTAGAGAACATTCGCTAGTGGTCTATATATTTGTTACTTGTACGTTACGTGAATGGAATACAAGGTAACTACTCTGAATCTGAATCTGAGTCAGTTGCGAATAACCCAGCCACAGATGGTTCATCGTAATCGCAATATTCATTTCGGTACTTACTCATGAGATGGGTGACCTCCGTTTGCTTCCCATTGAATACATACTGTCCCTCTTCATTGAGGTAGGTGTAGTATGCCAACCAGTCTGTTGTTGAAATCTCGTCGTATCCTTCGCACATCGATTCGGTTGCCGACCATGAACCATCAGGCATTAGTACATAGTTGTTGTCCCAATCCCCACATGGAATCGTGGTATACTCTTCGGGTACGTATACGGTGGTGTTCCCTATGGTTATGGTGTTCATATTGAACAGGTGTCTACAAAATAGTAACCAGGTGGTGTCCGTCAATTGTCGCGTGGTTTTTCAATAAAAAAAGTAGACCCAGCGGGATTTGAACCCGCGACCTCCGGTTTATGAGTCCGGCGCTCTAACCAACTAAGCTACGGATCTGGTTTGGTACACAGAGTGGGATTCGAACCCACGAGGCTTTCGCCAGCCGGGCTTAAACCGGCCTCCTTAACCACTCGGACATCCGTGTTCCGATCGTCTAGTAGTGTGGTGTGTGTCTGTCGTCAATTTCAGCGCGGCACTGGTCAGGTGGTAAAAAAAATGGGGTATAAACCAAACCCCGTTGTTGTTGTGCTCAATCAATCTTCATCAAGTCGTGGATCCTCGCAAGA
>Ga0222661_1000268_pt1 | contig 23459 bp, 16 predicted proteins | sample AntAcemetagen551_FD_179851 | JGI IMG/M metagenome (GOLD analysis project Ga0222661, IMG submission 179851) | Saline water microbial communities from Ace Lake, Antarctica - #551 | ecosystem: Environmental > Aquatic > Non-marine Saline and Alkaline > Saline | place: Antarctica: Ace Lake...
TAATGTTGGTATGTATGGACCACCAGGAACTGGTAAAACTATGCTGGCACGTGCATTCGCTGGTATTCTTCCGCAATTATCACGTGATGACATGTTAGAAATCACCAGTATTCACAGTATTGCAGGGACACTTGATTGTACTGTTATTACACAATCACCCTTTCGTTCACCTCACCACACCAGCAGTCACGTTGCTGTTATTGGCGGGGGAGCAGTGCCAAAACCAGGTGAGGTAACACTTGCTCATCGCGGTGTTTTATTTCTCGATGAATTCCCTGAATTTGATAGGCGAGTTATCGAATCTCTGCGACAACCACTGGAAGACAAAATGGTTCATATATCTCGTGCACGAGGCTCGGCAAAATTTCCTGCAAACTTTATTCTTGTTGCAGCTATGAATCCATGTCCATGCGGGTACTTTGGCACCAGAAAGAAAACATGTGTATGTACACCAAGCCATATCGGGCGGTATAAAAGAAAAGTGTCAGGCCCCATCATGGACCGTATTGATATTTGGCTCGAAGTTGAACATATAGATTATGAAAAACTATCAGACAAAGACTTTCCAAAAACAGACACTAGCGATATCGTTGCACAACGCATCAATAACGTTCGAGATATTCAAAAGGAAAGACAAGGTAAAAAAAATAGTGAATTATCAGTGAAAGATCTAGAAAATATTGAAATAGAAAATGATGCGCAAGAAATTTTAAATACCAGCGCAGAGAAGTTGGCTTTGTCGCCACGCAGTTATCATCGAATTATAAAACTGGCGCGAACTATTGCTGATCTAGATAATGTGCAGACTATTCACCTGTCACATATTTTAGAAGCACTGCAATATCGATCTAAACAATAACAAAAAGGCTTCTCTTTATGAGAAGCCTTAACTGTTTTTATTAGAAGGTATAGTTTACAGATAGTACACCGCGTATTTCAAAGAAATACTTGATAGACACACCGTGAACTTGTAACCTTTTCGCAAGCATTGGTATTGCGACGTTGCAAGAGAAACCTTTTCCGACTTTCTTCTTGAACCCAACACCTACGCCAACTGTTTGGAATGAGATTGTCTTTGCTTTTGCAGAGGGAAGTGCAACACCTTCGATAATTGCTTTTGAGCCGAACCCAAAACCTTTACCTAATGACTTTTTGTAAATCCCAACTCCGATCGCAAGAGAAATCCCGTTTCTCTGTATTGTGTGATTTCGTAAATACGAAACCTCTGCAGAGAATCTCTTGTAAGACACATTCAGACCAGCAAGATTTGCATGCATGAACGGAACCGTCTTGCTCGAGTTTCCAATTAATGAGTATCGTGCAAAGGCAGTTACTTCAACACGTGGACCTCCATCTTTTTGAATGTCCTGTGCGCTTACTGTTTCTCCTTTGAAGATAATGATAGAAAGTACTAGAAGGGTAAAGATCGTGAAATTTTTCATTCTATTTGATTTTAGTTGTCTATTGGTTTATGTAGCTACGTACACTACACAAACCAACCTAAAACCTTATCTGTGACCTTTATTTACCAACATAATAACCTATTTGTCAATAAGTGCCAAATATGTTGACATTTTCTTTTCAATATACAAATTTGATTATTTTATAAGGACTTTTTGCCTATTGCATTTTGTCAACTTTTCTGACAAAATCATAACATGAGTGTTTCAGATCAAAAAATCACCAACTTATTGGGCAGAATAGGCCTTTCCGAGAAAGAGTCAGCAGTTTATTTAGCTGCGCTTAAACTGGGTGAGACAACAGTAATGGCTATATCAAAGAAAAGCGGTGTAAAACGTAGTACTGTTTATACCATTATCGATGACTTGAAACGCAAAGGTATAATGGCGGAAACATATAAAGGGCTTAAAAGAAAATTTGTTGCTGAAAACCCAAAGAACTTACAGCAAATTGTAAATGATAACCAAGAACGTTTGAACAAGTACATGCCAGAACTCATGAACATGTACTCATTCCCAACTGGTGAACAAAAAATAAAAGCTGCAGAGGGTGCCGAAGCTATTAGAAATGGGCTTGATTCTATGATTTCTGATATTGAAGTGGGGGACTACTATCTTGTAATTGCAAACTTCGAAACACTGAACGATCTACTGCCTAATTTCTTAACAAAATTCCTTGAGCGTCGTGCAAAGTACAATATCAACATCAGAACAATTGCGCAAGATGGTGAGTTTGCGCGAAATTATCAGAAGAATCAAAAAAAATTTAATGACACAGTGAAAATATTTCCCAAAGATATTCAATTCTCTGCCAATATTGTCGTTACGCCGCACCGAGTTTTGTTTCCACAATTACTACCACATACGGGAGCTGTTGTTATTGAAAACAAGCAGGTAATCGATACGATTGTTAAATTATTTGAAATGACGTGGGCAAACACTCCTGAAAATCCTCATCCTGAAATGATAACTAGTACTCAGTAGGAATTATAAGTTTTATAAATATTTCTTCGCTTTCAATAGCTCTGCCATCAAAATGGCTCCACCAGCGGCACCTCGAATAGTGTTATGCGCGAGTGCAATGAACTGCCAATCAAAAGACTCTGAATTGCTTTCACGCAATCTTCCCACAGTTACTCCCATACCGTCTTCATAATCACAATCTAGTTTGGCTTGTGGACGGTCTTCTTTATCTATATATTTCATAAGTTGTTTCGGTGCTGATGGTAAATTATGCTGAGCTATTGGATTATCAAAATTTTCGATTGCATTAATAATTTCTGAACGGTTTGGTTTATTTTTAAATTTAATTGAAACACTTGCCATATGCCCATCTAAGACAGGTACCCGTATACATGTTGCAGAAATATTTGGCATATCGGCATTTTTTACCTCACCGCTCTGAATTGTGCCCAGAATTTTTAGCGGTTCTTGTTCTGATTTTTCTTCTTCACCATTAATGTAGGGAATGATATTCTCGACCATTTCTGACCACGTCTCAAACGTTTTCCCTGCACCTGATATTGCCTGCAAGTTTGTCACTGAAATATCCGTCGGTTCAAATTTTGTAAGCGCACTGATTACAGGAACATACGACTGGATAGAGCAGTTAGGTTTTACGGCAATGAAACCAGTTTCTTGAAAGTCTCGATTTTTTCTTTGTACGTCAATTAACTGTGCGTGTTCTGGATTAATTTCCGGCATAATCATCGGCACATCTGGTGTCCATCTGTGAGCTGAATTATTAGAAATAACACCAACTCCTAAGGTTGCATATGCATTTTCAATTTCACATATAGACTCTTTGTCCATGTCTAAAGCTGAAAAAACAAGCTGTGTGTTGTTGGCAATATCTTTTATATCCTTTTGTACGTCCTGTACTACAAGCTGTGCGATATTTTGCGGGATACTTTCTGTCATTACCCATCTATCTTGCACAGTATTTTGATAAGTTTTTCCAGCTGAGCGTGGTGATGCTGAAACAGAAACAACTTCAAACCAAGGGTGATTGTCTAATAGAGCTATAAATCTTTGCCCCACCGTACCTGTTGCACCCAATATTCCTACGTTTATTTTCTCTCTCATAACTTATATTGTATCACCTCTGATATACAAAAAAACACAGCACAAGCTGTGTTAAGAAAATAAGAGAATGAGAATTAATACCCGTACGAACCTTGGAATGATTCGTAAAAGGGATTATCTCCTGTGATTTCCATATGAACATGTGGACCGGTTACGCGACCAGTTGTTCCCATGTAACCAATAATCTGACCCTGCTTCACGCGTTGTCCTACAGAAACGATATTGCTGCTGTTGTGAGCATACAATGCTTCTACACCAGTATCGTGCATAATTTTTACATAGTATCCATAACCGCCACCGTACCCACTATTATTTACTTTAGTAACTTCACCGCCAGCGATAGCAACAATAGGTGTACCGGTTCCACGAGATGAACTAAAGTCTACACCGCCATGCCAGTGGCTTTCATAATAACTACTTGCACGCGCAAATTTAGTGTCTCCATACCCCTGAGTCACGATACACTCACAAGGAAATACATATTCACCAAGATCACTATCTACAGCTGTAACCTTTACACGTGTTGTAGTATCTTTCGTTTTTGTGTGAACTACATGAGATTCTGTTTCTGCGTTTGGAATAATAATTTGAGTATCAGCAACAAGACTGTCTTCTTCTAAATTATTAAACGTAAGAATATCTTCTTTTGAAGTGTTATATTTCTTCGCCAATGAATCAATCGTATCACCGGAAACAATTGTGTGCTGCACACCGTCAATTGGTAAAATTTCAAGAATATCACCAGCAATAATATGGTCATCACTAGTAAGTTCATTATGACTCAAAATAGTTTCAACTGAAACAGTATACATTTCAGCAATTGTTCCCACAGTGTCGCCTGGACGCACCAAGTATTTTGCAATCTGCCCACGACTATCTAACCACACTGTTCCTTCTCCGTCACCAGCAGGGCTTGTTTCGGCCCTCAATAAGATACCTTCAATAATTTCAATAGAACCTCCACCAACAGCGAGAACTTGATCAGGTGTTTGTGCAGGGTCCAAGAGATCAAGAGACGACAGTGATGGAGCATAATCAGAAGTAACAGAATATCCGTCTTGCTCGTCCGTAGTGTTATGAACATGCGCAGCAACGAAAGATAGTGGTATAATTAAACCAAGAAACACAAAAAACCCTATAGCATTTCGAGAAGATAGCATGCCAAGAATTTGTTTATATGTCTGCCGAGATACAATGCGTTTAGAGGGCTCGGTTTCTTGTTTATTTTTATTAGTCATTTCAGCCAATCAGTCATAACTGCTATTACAAGATTGGTAACACTATGGTATCAATCAAAGAAAGAAGGGCAATAATGATTGTGATTAAGCTATATTTAGGTAAAAAGGTCAATAATTTTAGCTCAAAAACACTGTTTTTCAATGAATGAGCAATATTGACTTTTACTATAAGTTAATGCATAATAAAAATTAGTAACTTACAAAGTATAGAAATTCCCTATTTTATGAATGAAAAACCCCCACAATCAAGCGTTGAAGATACTACACTTATAAGGAAGGCTATTATCGATATAATATCGACCCTCCCAAAAGAGTTCGTCACTATAAAAGACAGTAACGGAGCCGCTATTGAAAGTGCTTTTCTTAAAGGTACTAAAGGTGAGGAGGGGGAGGGTTATTGGGGAAAGCTTATTACAAACGGACTAACTGCCTCAAATAAAAACGATGCGGTAAAAATTATGGATCGCTTATTCCGTGCTAAGTTTCAATCTAACGCCAACAAAGAACCTGTTGATCTTATTACTCTTGGTGACGACCTATCAACACTAGAGCAGCTAGCTGCTGAATCTACCGATGATACCGAAAAAAAATCTATTGAAGCGGATATCGTAGAAAAGAAAAAAATAATTGATACTGCTCAAAATATTCAACGTAGAAAAGAACTTAAAGTATCGATCGCATTAAATAGAGAGGTGTTGGCTGATAAAAAACAAAAAGCTAGGTGGTCACAAGCAAAACTAGACATTAAAGACTCTGAAGATGAGATGGGCTCTATAATAATAGAAGAGTCAGTCTATATCCCTGATCCACAATTTGAAAAAGTTAAGGAAGATATTCTCAGTAGGCGAACACGTCCACGCACTGAACATGTTACAGAGCCGATCGCAAGCAGTGTTGACACTTTTGAAGAGAGTGCAGGTAGAAAAATACCTAAAAGTGTAACACCGAAATTGGGAGGAGTGTCTCATATTGTTGTCGACAAGATACCTCAACAAGAGCAGGCGGAAACTGGTGAGTATAAAGACTATGAGGAATACTCTAAAAATAACCATGCAGAACGCTTTTCTGTTCCTCAACTATTAAAGGATCTTAATGAGGGATCTGAGAGTTTGGCAGATGTATTTAGTTCGACGCATGTTCCCTCAACATTCACCATTGGAGACAATACATATACTGTTCTTGAGTCGGATAAGGATAATGTTCTCTTAGAAACATTTGATGACGAAAAAACTCCACTATCTATACCAAAGAAAAAATTCTATCAACTACTAAACCAGTCTCAGCAGGCAACTCCTGATCAAAAAAAGCTCAAGGAAGCACTAGAGAAAATAGGTGCTCATAATTTAGAAATTAAAGAACTACCCAACAAAGAACCTGGTTATATTTTAGAAAAATATAACCTAGATGAAGGCAGTACTCTTCCTGCAGAACTTGTTAAAATTATCAACAACACGAAAGAAGAATACAGTTTCAAAGAAAATGAGGTGATTTTTTCAGGCCTACGAAAAAACTTACAAGGAGAGGGCATGCTGTTGTACGTAAGAGACGGTGAAAAAAATCTACATAAGGTACCGACTGGGAACATACTATCTGCAATAGCAAAAGATGAAGAAGCTGTTAATAAGGATGCAGCTACCTCAGATGAAGAGGTTGCACCAGAAACAACAGTCTCTACGCCTGGTGTTGAAGCCAAGAAAGAGAAGGCTGTTGTCGAACCCTCTGTAGAAAAAGATACAGCTAAAGAGGTCGCTGTGGAGGAGGCGGTAAAAACCGATACTGAAGAAGAGACAAAAGTACCTACGCAGATACCTTCTTATTCTCAAGAAAATTATGAACTCGTTAAAAAAGCAGTGCAGGAGAATCCAGAAGACAGTGCTGCTTGGATGAAACTAGCCATGATGGAGTTTGCAGGATTTGGAGAAAAGAAATAGGTTGTTCTAATTAATTGAGTTACAAGCATTAGTACGTATAATAAATATATTATGGAAAAACATGAGCCAACATTTGAACACGGAGGAAGAAAAACAGAATGGTTTTCTACAATATATATAGAAAATCAACTAAAATCATTATTTACTGAGAATCTTAAAGATGAAGGTGAGCTCACAGATCTAAAACTTTCTGGCGACGAAGATACATTACTGCTAAATGCAAGTATGGTAATAAAAAAAAGCATCTTCTCAGATATTGATGTAAGCATATCTGCATATGTTAACAATGTAGATGATGGGCTTGGGTTACAAAAAGGAAAGTATGCTATTAAAGCATCTCGAAAGGAGGCTGATATGAACGGTCTGCTGGAAAGTAAAATGCGGGATATTTTTAACTCACTCAAACTAACCCTTGGTCAAGAAAAGAAAAAAGCGGTTGGAAGATTATGGATTGAAAACGGAAGAGTAAATGTTCAGTATCTAGAAGAAGAACTTAAATCAACCCCCGAAACAGAGGAGGAGTTGCTCAGTAAGTTTGGACCAACGGTAGAACCTGATGCCGAATCTTCATCAGAAGACCCTAAAGAGGAGGTAACTGAAAAAACTATTATGGAGGAGTTAGGTTTTGAAGAAAAAAATACTGAAAAAAATGATGAAGTGGCTACTGAGACCGAAGTTAAAGTTGAGCCCGAGACTGAAAAGGTGGTGAGTAGTGATTTCTTTGCAGAATCTCCTGACAATAATGTAGAAGAAACTCTAAAAGAGAAGTCAGCTTCTGCAGAAAAATTAGGATCTCAGCAAGACTTTCATCCTGGATTTATTAATGACCTAATACTTGAAGAGGTGGCGGGAGACCTGAACGGTTTTACGGTAAAAAAAGTTCAACGCTATACAAAAAGTGAAGATATTTCTTTTAAGATACTACTTACAGACCCTCAAGGCGATAATGAAGTCACATTAACGATGGTTATTCAAAACTCTGAAAATAAAGGTAGCTTGCAAGCAGAATTTATTTCAGACAACGAATCGGCTAAGCAGGCCTTCTTGGGATTTAATCTTAAGATTGAGAAAAAGCTCGCAGAAAAAACTGGTAGCCCACTTCTCAAAACCTGGTTCGAAAACGGAAGAATTCATGTGTTACACATAGATGAATCTTTTACATCTACAGAAGATAGTTCAGAAACTTCTTCCGACGAAATACTTACCGAAAATGAGGAGGTGGACGTAGCAGCTGTAGGACCAGAGTCCAAATTATCACCGGAAGAAATACTATCACCGGAAGTCCAAGCTATCGTTATAAAGAAAGCGCAAGAATTAGCAATGAGGCTATATAAATAAAAAAAGAGAAAGTAGTTTAAACCCAAGGCACTTGATAAATAACGCAAACTTCACCATAATAAAAATCATCTAACTTCTAGTCACTATATGTCATCATCTGAAAAACCTACAATTAAAAAACCTTACGAAATTGATACGACAAAAAATATTGCCGAACAAATTATTGCAATGGAAAATAGTGAGAATGGTACCAATTTTACAACTCTCGAAGAAATTAATAGTGCACACCCCGGAAGATACCTTTTTACAGAAGATACAGACAACTCTCTTAAGGTAAATGAGGCAGTAACAACTCAGGCTCAAGAACGTGCGCAACAGCTCAATGAGCAAAATAATCTAACAGACACTGAAAAAAAGACAGTCTTAGGTGAACAATACAAATATTCAGCTGATGGATATTTTGATGCATCTCTTGACGAGAGAAAAACTATACGCACATATAATAATGCGGTGAACAAGTATGGTCGACTAGAAGAAGGCGAAATAGGTTCACCAAAAGAATTCGCCATATTATGGGCAATGCTAAAACTTGCAGACAAAGAAGGTTTTTTTCATACAGAAAAATATGTAACTGAAATTATAGCAAATCGCCCACTAGGATTTAAAACAGGATTGCGACGCATCCTTGAAGGTCAAAAACGGTTTCACGAAGAAAATGAAACCATCACAGATTTCGAAGACAAAAAATTAACTCCCTATCTAAAAGGAATGAAGAAGTTAGAGGACTTGAAAAAACTCAACGACGGTGATTACAATGATAAGCGGCAAGTGGTAAGTGAATATTTTACAGATTTATTCAAAATAATGAATGAAACTAGGGCAGAGCTTAGAAAAAATCTTGCTGGTGAAAAAAGTAAAGAAGCACGAAGAAACATACAAGATCAGTTAGCATTGCATAACAAAGGACGCAAAGAGGCCGAGAGAATAAAAAGCTTGTATGAAACAGGGTTTGAAAAAAACAAATTAAGTGAGCGTGAAAAAATTGAGAACGCCATCAAATCTTACTACAACAAAAACGAAGACGAGGGTGCTCGAGTTAAACATAAAATGGGAATACTCAATAAGCTTGGTCTTCTTGATGATATTCTTACTGAAAATAATCCAAAAACAACTGCTGAAAAAACATTTGACGCAGCATTTGATCTCTTTTCACAAAACTTCAAGAAATCAACCGAATCGACAAAGGTGAAGAAAAAAACAGGTACTAAGGCAAAAGCAGATGATAAAAAGCCAGATACTGCTAAGAAAAACGGTGATGAGCCAGATGATACTACTTCTAAAGAAGAAACTACATCATTTCCAGTACCTAGCTTTGAGCCTACTACAGATTCTGATAACGAAGACACGGAAAGCACTACCCCTAAAGAAAGCTATGGTGAAACTCTTAACCGTCTCAAGGATGAACTATCTGGAAGTGTGGACGACGTCAAACTTAAAGAAAGTCGCGCTACTGAGAAAGAGCAACTAAAAAATAAGTTCGTAGGAAAGAATATTAAATATGAAGTTGGTGGAAATACCGAAACATATACTATTAAAAATATAGAAGAGGCTCCATCTGGTGACCTGGCAGTTCTTCTGGCCTTAACAAACGGACGAGGAAAGGGAATGCTCGTAGTCTTTAAAAAAGATGAATTAGGCGAAAAACTTGAAAAACAAGAAAGCAGGGGTGAGGCTCTATCTCGACTTACGGAAAACCTCTCAACACAACTGGCTGCAGACCTGAAAGACATGAGTGTACTTAAGAGAGCTTTTCTACAAGTTAGAAAAGCGTTTGGTGGTCAAAAAATAGAAACCGGCCTTAATGAAAATACAAAAGAATCCCTGACAGCTGTTGATGATTATCTTGATGAACTACTTGATAGTGCTCGGATAAAGTGGCAAGACCTTGGTTATCCTTCTGAAAAAATTGAGAAGTTACTGGTACGATACAAGTCTCGATATATGTCGACACTACAGTTACGATCTGAATATGCGCTTATTGAAAAGCAAAAAGAGGACGGAATCGCCAATACGTGGGTAGGGAGAACAGCGAAATTACTTAGCAATAAGTGGAATGGACTCTCTCCTAAGGTGCGAGCTGGAATAGGTCTTGCTGCCACAGCAGGAATAACAATAGGGTCAGTACTTTCTGGAACTGCCGTAACTACACGCCTTGCTGCAATAGCTGGAGGCTTGCTTGGTGGCGGGGTAGCTCGCGCAAGCCTTGAAAAAGAATGGGCGAGCTCTGAATCTGCAGATAAGCTACGATCAACACTAGAAGACAAGCAACGCACATACAAAGAGTACGTCGAAGAAATAAAAAAACTTGTTAAAGAAGAAACTGAAGAACCCGATTTTGACAAGAAAACAGAAATTAAAGAAAAGCGTGACGTTATTGAAGAAAAGCTAGCCGTTATACAAAAAGATTTTAAGACAGTAAACGAAGAAATTGAAAAAGAAAGCGGGAAATTGAACAAGCAACGATTAGACCTAGAAGCTGACTATAATAGTCACAAAATATCTGCAAGTGAATATCTTAAAGAGGACAGGGCTTTGCGTAACAGAGAGATACGAGTAAACAGTACTAAAAAAGTTATGATCCTAACTGCAGCGTTATTAGGTGCTGGTGCTTCAGCTATGGCTATGGACCCTGGTATTTTTGATTCGATGACCGCAGATAATGTTCCAGACCTTGAAGATACGACCCCAGAAGCAGAACCTGTTGAAGATGTTTCAAGCCAACCCGCAGCCGAACAAGACCCTGGCATTAATTTTGAATTAGGTGACGAGGAATCAATCCCAACAAATGAACCAATTACCTTAGAGCCTGAGGTTGAAGAGGTGGTTATTGAGACAGAGCAACCTGTCAGCACAGAAACTGTAATCGAAGAACCTACAGAAAGTACAACTGAACCGGAGGTTGAAGAGACTATTGTGGAAACTGAGCCACAGGATAACGAGCAGCTTCGCGACCCTCAAAATTCAACGGTTAAAAGGGGGGAAGGTATTACATACGCGTATAGAGACCAGTTTGATAACAATTCAGATCTTCTAAAGGTTTACGAAGAAAAACTCGGTATGAGCTATGAGGCGAACAAACCCCTCTTCCTTGAAACTCTTGCTGAGGAGTTTCATCCTGCCGACACTATGGTTGGAGAAGCTGATAAAATATCTTACCAGCTCAATATGGATGGAACAGAAAGTGAATTTTATGACGGTGACTTTAAAAAACAAAATGCTTTTGGTGACATATTTGAAAAATCAAACATAGAGACTTACGAATATACTGATACCTCAACAGGTGAGACCTCTTCAGAAACTTCGACCGTAGATACAAAAGTTGATGCAGTAGGACCAAATCCAGACGGAAGTGCTCGCAATAGTGTATCAAGCACCGGTACTACTGGCGGTGCAGTAGGACCAAATCCAGACGGAAGTGCTCGAGTGAGCCCTGACAACGTACTATCAAGTCCAGACGAAACACCTGTTGTGGAATCTAGCCCAACAAATGTTTCAGATGCAAAATTTGAAGCATCGCTTGATAAAATTTCAGGATCGTCTACAGAGATAGTGAAAGACAATCTTTTAGGTGAGTTCTACGAAAAAACAGCTGACGGACACTGGAAACTTCCAGGGACAGACATCCATTACAGTCCTACAGACGTTAGTAGTCAAGAATTCTCAACTATTGATGACGGGGGGTCGTATAAACCAAAACAAAATCTTGCGAAATTAAATGCTTCTGTATGGTTTAATAAAATGGATAGTGGAGACATGACAGCAGGACCGCTTGCTAATGTTCTTGAGGTAACCGAAGGTCAAGCAAAAACCATTCTTGCAAGTTTGAAAGAGGTTCAGATGTTAGCACGAAATCTTGATATTAATATTCCAAGTGGCTCAGATATGACCATAGAAGACATTATTAACAATATTGCAACAAAAGTTAGCAAATAACGTATACTAGATATCATGTCGTACGATAAAGCACAAAATGAAATAGTCAAAAGCTTTGGACTTGAAGAATATCCCGAAGAACTTCAGGAAGTATTTCTTGTTCAGTTTGGTGAACTCTTGTTTAAGGCAATTATGTTGCGTGGTGTAGAAGAAATTCCTTCTGAGCAAGCTGGTAATTTTGATGAACTAGTCGGCACAAACCCAGATCCGGCTGAAGTGTTTGCATTCTTTGAGACACATATTGATAATTTTGATACCATTGTTGCAGAAGTTGTTATTGATTTGAAAAAAAGGTCTGACGATATCACGCACGAATTTCTCGAAGAAGCCAAAGAGGAGGCCTAGTAAAAATCTACCTTAAGAAGAAAGACCGCTCATTCGAGCGGTTTTTCTGTGGATAATTTGACTATGGTATAGTAGTGCCTATGCAAGATTCTCTCAACCCAGAACAACAAGAAGCTGTTAACTATACAAGCGGCGCCTTGATGATAGTTGCCGGTGCTGGAACAGGAAAAACAAAGACTTTGACGCATCGTATTTTTAATTTAGTACAAAGCGGTGTTGCTCCTGCGTCAATCTTAGCTATTACGTTCACCAACAAAGCAGCGGGCGAAATGAAAGAGCGTGTTATGCGATTGCTCGACGCACAAGAAAGCACTCCCGACTATGAGACACCTTTTATGAGTACTTTCCACGGACTTGGTGCATATATCCTACGTAACCACGGAGATAAATTAGGAATCAAGAAAGGTTTTTCTATTATCGACTCTCAAGACCAAACAGCTCTAATTAAACAAGCCATGAAGCGTCGAGATATCGACCCGAAGATGTGGGAGCCAAAAACAATTAAAAGTATTATTTCTCGATCAAAGAATGCATTACTGACAGCAGAAGAATTAAATAACAACGCCAAGAGTGACAAGGATCAGATCGCAGCCGAAGTTTGGACTGTGTATGATCAGTTATTGCGTGAAGGGCAGGGACTTGATTTTGACGACCTATTAGTTGAGCCGTTTAAATTATTAGATGGGTACGAAGATGTTCGAAATTACTATCAGGCACTATGGTCACATATTCACATTGATGAATACCAGGATACTAATACAGTGCAATATCGTATGGCAAAGATGCTTGCCGCACCAAATGATGATATTTGTGTTGTAGGTGACACAGACCAAAATATTTATAGCTGGCGTGGTGCTGATTTTCGAAACATGCTTAATTTTGAAAAAGATTACCCTAACGCAAAAACTATTATTTTAAAAAACAATTACCGCTCAACAAAAACAATTCTTGATGCTGCCGACGAAGTAATTAGTAAAAACAGTGAGCGCATTATCAAGGAATTAGTTGCAACCAAAGACGAAGGACATGCCATTAAAACATTCACAGGTATGTCGGGGACTGACGAAGCATATTTCATTGCGCGCGAAGCAAAGAAACTTATTAAAGAAACAGGGTTAAAACCTAGCAGTATCGCCGTACTATATCGAACAAATTTCCAATCACGCGCATTAGAAGAAGCGTTCCTGCGCGAAGATGTTCCATACCAACTATTAGGTGTGAAGTTCTTTGACCGCAAAGAAATTAAAGACCTTATTGCATATATCCGCGCAGCTATTAACCGTACAAGTAATACCGATATCGCAAGATCTATCAACGAACCCAAACGTGGGATCGGAAAGACAACAGTAGCTAAATTGCTCGCTGGTGATTTTGCATTATTAAATGCTGGGGCGCAGAAAAAATGTAACGATTATTTTGCAATCTTAGACTCGATTGAACACGTAACAAAAACTCACACACCTGCAGAAATTGTAACGCATGCATTAAAAGTTTCGGGAATGGAACAAGCTCTACAAAAGGGAACCGATGAAGACGCTGAGCGACTATCTAATATTAAAGAGCTTGTAACTTTTGCAACGCGTTACGATATTGCCGAAGAAGAAGATGTTCTCTCTATGTTCTTAGAAGATATTGCATTAATGTCTGATCAAGACACGATGGACAAGGGCGAGAAAAAGAAGAACGCTGTAAAACTGATGACTATTCACGCTGCCAAAGGGTTAGAGTTTCATACTGTATTTATTACAGGACTTGAGCAAGGATTATTTCCAAGCGACCGAGGAAACAGTACTAAAAAAGAAAAGGAGGAGGAGCGCCGTCTTATGTATGTTGCTATTACGCGTGCTAAAGAACAGCTGTATTTAACACACGCTCACATTCGCCGTATCTTTGGAGAAGAAGTTATGCAAATGCCATCTGAATTTATCTCTGACATTCCTGATGAATTATGCGAAGATGTAAGTATCGAGCGAAAGCGTGGTGGAAGTGATGTTCCAACTGTTTATCTCGACTTTTAATTTAACAAAGCTCGACCTCATTAAAAAATATATGGTACAAGCAAAAAAATCTCTTGGACAAAACTTCCTACGTTACCCTAAAGCAACGAGCCGTATTGCAGAAATTGTACGCGCGCAAAAAATTGAAACATTAGTTGAAATTGGACCAGGAAAGGGCGCACTGACAAGACCACTGCTCGAAAAAACAGACGCAATTGTGTATGTTATTGAACTAGATGAACGTATGGTTGAATTACTGCAGGAGAAATTTGCCGGATATGTTACATCAGGACGCCTTCATATTATATATTCAGACGTATTAGACGTTGATATTAAAGAACTTACACAGAATAAGCCTTATGGTGTCGTAGGAAACCTGCCGTTTTATATAACTGGGGCTATTATGAAAAAATTCCTAACTGAACAACACCAACCAAGCTACATGAGCTTTATCACACAAAAAGAAGTAGCTGAACGTATCGTAAAACGAGACGGTAAAGAAAGTATTTTATCGTTATCTGTTGAAATATTTGGTACACCCAAATATGAAATGAAAATTGCAAAGAAATATTTTAATCCTGCACCAAAAGTAGATGCGGCATTATTTAGCATATTTAATATTAGTAGAGAAAAACTAAAAGATGTTTCCGAAGAACGTTTTTTTGAAATTGTAAAAACCGGTTTTGCTCATAAACGAAAAAAACTGTCTTCAAATATTAAAAACCTATTTTCAGATCCTATAGAAGAGATATTCTCACAACAAAATATCAACACAAACAGTAGGGCAGAGGAAATACCTCTGGATACATGGCTACAACTCACAAGACTGCCGTAATCTATGCACAGACATAATAATTGTTATTTTTTTCTATGATACAATAATTATTATATGAACAAGTCTACAAAATTACTTTTGCCAAGTAAAAAATTTATGATGAGTATTGTAGTTATAGTATTAATTATACTAATGTTCTTCATCGTCAAAGCAATAGCAAACAGTACGAGCGAAAAACGCTCTAACACCAACATAACTCTAGGAGATATTACTCGATCAGACTTAGATAAGAATGGTATTCCTGATTGGCAAGACGAATTGTATGCACTTCAACCAGATACACTTTCTCCAGAAGAACGTGCTATCGCCTTACAAAACCCAGCTTTTACCGTACCGTCTGATAATAAAACAGACCAGTTAGCTAAAGATATGTATGTCATTATTAGTTCGCTCTCAAATGGTGGCACCCTAGATCCTGCTGTAAAACAAAACATGACGCAAATGCTAACTTCTTATATAGAAAACATAAGCACACCACGTATCTGGACGACAAAAGACTTAACAACTGCAGGTAACGACATCTCTGCTATACAGCAATATGTTGCAGAATATAGCGTACTTGTAGCACTATATAAACCAGCAGCTACTCCTATACCTATGCTTGAATCTGCTATAGAATTGAACGACCCGGAGGGCCTACGGCAATCTCTTGTAAGATCAATAAACCTACACAAAGACGCACTCACAGGACTGCAAAGTATGACGGTTCCGCAAAAAGCTATTCGTTACCATCTTGCAATTATGAATAGTATACAGAATATTCACGACGATACAGAAAATATGGGCAAGTACTTTGAAGACCCTGTACTTACATTTTCTGCTATACTTGGATATAATGAACATGCACAATCTCTTGTTGACGCTATTAATGAAATCAATGAGGGCTTTTTCTTACCAGTCATGGAAAGTTCGTCTTATTAATACTCTCTTATAATGCATATGCTATCTACTACTCAAGAAAAAATATTACTCGGCACTACAGGGTGTATTATTTTTGCACTACTTTTTATATTATTTGCTGTACCACGTAGCACACAAGCTGTATGGGGAATTGGTGACTTGCCGGTTGATACTGCAAATCTTGGCCCAAATGTTGGAAGTACTATTAGTGAAGGTGGTTCGCTTGGTGAGCAAATTGCAGATGGTTTAAAAGAGTTCGGCCTCGATACCGCATCATATATGGCCGGTCAAGCTATGCAAGAACAGCTTGTAAACAAAACACTCGAATGGGCAACAAGCGGTTTTGAAGGTAATCCTTTTTATGTAGAAGACCAAGGGTCTTTTATGAAAGAATTTGAAGATGTTGAAATATTACAAATGTACTCAACTATAGATGAATTTGATTTTCAAAATAGTTTTTCTGGTTCAGAATTTAGCGACTTCTCATTCAGTGATAAAAATACAATTTTAGGTATTTTAGAGATTAATAAAATCCCCTTAGAAGAACAGCTAACACCTACGCTAAGCACAGATCAGCTAAGTAATTTTTCGAGTGATTTTAAAAATGGTGGGTGGGACGCTTGGGACGAACTTGCAAAGCCATCAAACAATGCTATGGGACGAAAAGAAATTATTGAAAACGAATACCTAAAGCAAGTAGCTGATGCCAAAGAAGCTGCTGAGCAAGAGCTTGCTCAGAATGACGGTTTTCAAGCAAAGAAAGAGTGTGTAGATAATTCAGGTGGTAATGCTTTCGGCACAGACCTTAGTAGTTATGGTTTTAACGTAGAATCAAGTTACTTTAGCGCTAATAACGACCCTAATTGTGAGCGATACACAACAGAGACACCTGGTAGTGTTATTTCAAATACCACCAACACATCTACATCTGCACAATTTGCCTCACTTCCACAAATTGATGAAATTAGCGAAATTGCATCTTCAGCACTAGGGAGTATGCTTATCGGATTAACAAATAAAGGCCTTTCGGCTATATCAGGTGGTGGCGGAACGTCACAAAGTGCAGAATTATCTGGTGTTCAATACCTTGGTGTCGAAATTGACAATAACACCAACTCTGACGGTAGTGTTGACTGGCTATCAACACCGACTCAAAGCGTTGATCTGGAAGTTGAATTACCTGAAGCTATTCGTCAGTCAGGACTTGCAACTGCCTACCTTACAGAAACTGTAAACTTGCAACGTGATTACCTACCTATCATTATGGACCTCGACTATCTATTACCGGGACCTGATTTTGGATGGGCAGAAAGACTACAGGACTACTTCCAGGACCGCTCACTACCAGAACAAATGTTCATTGCGAGAAAGTCAGATATTAATGAAACACGCGAAGATAATTATGACGAACTCAAGAGACAGTTTGTTGCAGCTATGCAGAGAGCACAAGAAAATCTCGAAGATGTACGGTTACGAATACTCCCAATAGACCTTGATATTGCAGTACAAGGATATGTTAATAATGTTTCAGATTTTGGTAGAGAAGCGGCAAAAGCTAAAGACGATCTTATACGAACACGAAACTTACACCTGCGTCTTGTCGCTATAAAGGAGAGTATCATTACTGCTATGGGCCAAAATATTAGCGACTATAGCACTGGTGCGTACGATGGAAATACAGGTAGTTGGACCGGTGACACATGGATGGATGGAGCCGAATGGGCTGCTTGGAGAAACGTAGGTGTTATAGATGGTGTTCCTCAGACTAATGCCGATGGTACACCGAACGATGATGTGCGTGCTCGAGAGGAACTTCGACAGCTGTTCTTGGGTATGAATCGTGAAATACCAAAAGAAAGCTCGTTAACTCGCTTTAGAAACACTCTCAGCAGTACAGAATTTAATGTAAAAGATATGAAAAGGTTACTACGTGAAGTTGAACAATTTTGGGCAGACAACTATCGTATAACAGAGACTGGTGAGGATTATTCTTACTGGAATTCACTGTACTCTTGGTTTGAGAACTACACGACAGGTGCAAACCTAGGAACAACAGACCTCGGTGTTGTAAGAGGACAAACTGACAACGACGGACATAGTACATACAGGCCGATTTGGGATCGTCCTGATAATAATGGTAAGCATGGTGGTCCATGGTCTTGGGATGGTTGGAGCCTGCCTTCAAATTGGCCGGATATATATCCAGGATTCCAAACAAACAACATACTGGAATCATACCTTGATACTACATTAGGTGTTGTTGGAAAATTGCGGCAGATAGAAAGAAATACTAATACGGGGGCGGGTAATCCTAGGAGGTTCTACTCTATACCTGTATCAATTAGCCCAAATGATACTCTCCTTAATATGACAGGGTCCTGGAACGGCCTTCTGCGTGACCGTGAAAAGAGACTCTATTGTGGCTTTCAGATCTGGGAAAGAAACAAACTTTCAAACGTTGATGGATCTGGTAAATCAAAAAATAAACGATATGAACGTATTTGGTGTTCTGAGAGCTGGAATGGTGAAGAGGCTGCAGGTGGTGACTGGTACCGCGCATCATCATTTGATTACTCAAAAGTTTATCGCCCAGACCTTGCAGGAGTACTACTAGGTCTCTAAGTAGAAAATACACGATTAACAAAACATTCACCTGAAATAGGTGAATGTTTTGCATTACAGTAATAAAAAAAGTTACACTACATAGTATGAAACATATTGAAGCCCTCATAAAGAAAATTGAAAATATATCAACATCGCTACCTCAGACACTTTTGTTATTCGGAACTAGTATTTTTATACGTACTTTTTTTGAGAACTTTACTAACAGCAATAATGCTGGAGTCTTAAATAGCATGACCGATACATTCTTGCACTATCCATTATGGTACGGCGGGGTATTCCTCTCTGTTATTATTATTTTTTATGTTCTTACAAAACAAGACCTAATGAAAATAGCTAATGTTGTAGCTATTGGATCGTTTGGAATTTTACTTGCGCCACTTGTTGATATTTTTGCTCACGGCTTCCTTGGGCAACCTTATAATTTTATAGCTGGAAATTATCAAACTTTATGGCAACACTTCAGTAGTATAACGTTCTCAACAAGTGCAATCAGTCTTGGCCTCAAGATTGAAACAGTGCTCGCAATTTTAAGTACAGGTCTCTATGTATATGTACGTAGTGATAAAAAAAGACTCCTTAAAGCCTTTATAGCTGGCGGTCTTAGTTATATTGTATTATTCTTCTTCCTTTCACTGCCTACTCATACAATGAGCCTATTCAATACCATTACCGAAACACCTTCAGATCTAACTTCTGAAGGTACGGTATTATTTTATACACCACCAAGCTACACACTCGAAAAACCAAGCGATATAGCCATACTAAACAAACATAGTATTGAGCAGCAATATTTTTCTCAAAAAATAAGCATTGTTTTTACAATTATTATTGTTGCATTCTTGTCTCTTCTTCTTGCATTAAAAAATAAGAAAAAGCTTGTTGCCATATTGAAAAATATTCGCCCTTCAAGACTCCTTAATCTTTATATTTTTACAGGAGCAGGTTTATATTTCAGCCTTCAAACTAACATATACGAACTTCATGCTTTTTACACCACAATCGACATCGTCGCACTCTTTGTCTCTATAGCAATGGCCTGGCTGTTTGCTGTGTGGGAAAATGACGAAGCCGATTTAGTTATTGACAATATATCTAATCCGGCGCGACCACTCGTAAGTGGTGCTATCAATAAAAAGGAGTGGCTCTGGGTTAAAAATATATTTCTTACTTTTGCATTATTACTATCTTTTTTAGTAGGCCAATATGTCTTTACGACGATAACCCTGTTTATCTTGATTTATCACATCTATTCCGTAAAACCGCTTCGCCTTAAAAAAATTCCAGGGTTGTCATCATTGCTCGTAGTAATGAATTCACTACTTTTGTTTTTAGCAGGATTCTTTGCAGGTAATATTAATGCCGAACTCTATGATCTTCCGTTCAGTCTTATATTAGGAATTTTTATTATATATCTATTAGTTGAGAATATTAAAAATATGAAAGATATTGCAGGAGACAAGGCTGATCACGTTTACACACTACCAGTTTTACTAGGGAACAAGGCAGGCCTAGGTATGAGTATGCTTACTTTTGTTTCTTCTCTATTTGCTATCATATATTTTAACTTTTCGAGTACAATGACTGTTGTTACGGTACTATTTACACTGGGAATTATCTTTTTTCTCAATAAGAAACCCTACAGAGAAGCACCTTTATTTTTATTATATTTTATTTTTCTAATTATCGTTTTCTTTATCACATAAATATTGCACCACCCTCAACCAATATGCACACTCTATTGTTTTAGTTGCTCACAAGAAAGTGCTACAATTAAGATGTAGTCTATGTTAAAGAAACTTAAAGCCTTCATAAGTATTGCAGTAATTGCATTGCCGCTGTTTATAGCACCGGTAAGTATTTTACTGGAACCCTCATTAGATGGTTCACATGAAATTGCGGTGACCGTACAACCTTTAGTAGCTTATGCTGCAGATGCTAATTGTGGTGTTATTTTTGGAGGAAGTATTTTGGCCTGTATTCCAGGACTCTGGAAAATGACAGTATTCTGGCCAGTATTTTTTATAGTTAAGGGTGCTGGTCTATTTTTTGACTTCTTTATGAGTTACTCAATTAGTAGTCATACATTCTCTAGCGCAACCGAACTAGTGTCTGAAGGATGGGCAATTGTGCGAGACATTTCTAACATATTTTTTATTTTTGTACTTTTATATATTGCTATTGGGACCATTTTAAACCTGTCGCAAGTCAATACGAAAAAAATGCTCGTAAAGGTTATTATCATAGCACTTCTTATAAATTTCAGCCTCTTTTTTACAAGAGTAATTATTGATGCCTCCAATATATTAGCTGGCGCCTTTGCAGGAAGTATAGAGCTTAACGTCACCAATATAGACGCTGACCTGGTCTCCAATAATGGGCCCCAGTATTCAGCAGGAATAATTTCTATTTTTAACCCGCAAACCCTTCTTGGTACCGAACAAGGTAGTATGCTTGAAAAACTTTACGAAGGAGTTGGTGGTTTTCAGGCGGCAGGAACTGAGATTGCATTTATTATAATAGTGTCACTTGTTCTACTTGCGATGTCTTACGTATTTGTTTCTGTAGGAATTATGTTACTTGGACGTGTAGTTGAATTGTGGTACCTCATGATTATTTCACCAATTGCGTTTATCTCAATTATCGTACCTTTTAAAATACCGCAGTTTGGCTGGGATGAGTGGTTTAAAAAACTAATCTCTGCAGCATTTCTAGCCCCTGTTTTTATGTTTTTCCTCTATCTTATTATTTTATTCTTAAACCTGGGTCTAGACGCAATAACTTTTGACCCATCAGGATCATTTTGGAACCCTCTATTACAAATGGTTATTCCTTTCATTGTTGTACTTATTCTTATAATTAAAGCTAAAAAGATTGCGGAAAAAATGTCTGGTGAAATCGGTGCTGCGTTTGGAAAACTTGGTGGTGTTGTAGCTGGGCTAGGTGTAGCCGCCCTATCAGGAGGAACATCTCTTGCTTTACGAGGAACTGTTGGTCGTGCTGGAGCAAGTATGGCGAAATCTGAGATGGGAGGCACGATGGGTAGAATGACACGAAGGGTGGGTAACAAGCTAAATACTGGTAGTATGGACTGGAGGCAAACTTCAAAAGGTCAAAGTATCATGAAAGATATGGGGATGGGTAGCTCTGCAAGCTCGTTTAGTTCAACAGGTGGTCATCAGGGCTTCCAGGATCGTTACCAAGCATCTCGTGAGTCTGATAAAAAACAACGCACAGAAAATATACAAGCTAATGACAATCTTGCAAAGAATACCACGAAGGCACAAAACGACGTACAAAAATTTGACGACCACTTTGCAAAAGAAATACGCAAATTTGACGAAGACATAAAAGAGCTCAAGGAGACGTTATCTCTAGCTCCAGAACTCGCTAAACCGGACATCTTTATTGCTCTGGAAAAAAAGAAAGAGAAATATACAGAATTTAAAAATGGAGGAGAAAATGGTGATAAGAAGGTTTCTGTTGGACTTGATAGTAACGGCAAAGAGGTTATGAAAAGCCATAAAGAACTTAAAGACGCTCTCAACGCATCTACAGATGCGGCCAAAAAGGTTGATGTCAAGATTAGTAAAGAGGTGGGTGATGAAATACGTGGAGACAGAACAAGCGGTCTTACTCAGGCCGAGCGTGATTCAATAGCTTCAAAAGTTGAAGGTAAAGGAGCTTCGGGAGGTGGTAAGAAAAAGCGCAAAGAACGCAAAGAAAAGAAGCAGCCGTCAGATGACGAATAAGTACAGTCAATATTATGAAAAATTTCATTCAAAAATATAATATCGAGGAGTCTTTCAAAAAAATACCGGAAGTTACTCAAAAGGTTCTACTAGCAAGTAACTGGGAGCAAGATGTATGGGTTATTGCAAAAAAACACCACCTACTCTTAGATGAAACTGAGGCGGTTGTACAACAGATTGGTCTAATCTTATTAGGCGTAAAATCCTCAGATAACCTGCAGTACAATTTGACCGAAGAGGCTGACCTCTTAGAAAGCGAAGCAAGGGACTTGATACGAGAGGTAAATGTAACTGTTTTTATACCTATACAAGAAAAAATTAAGGAACTTCTAACTCATCCAGAAAGAGCGGACATTCTAACAGAAATAGAAGACAAGCCTAAAGAAACCGTGGTACATAAGAAACTTTCTGAAATTTTTTCAATCCCACAAGCGACGAGCGACCATTCACAAGACCTACCTAAAGTATATAATGCAGGGGAGGACCCATATCACGAACCTATAGATTAATTATGAAATACGAATTACCACAATTTATTAATATTGAAGATAAGATCTTTGGCCCTTTTTCATTTACTCAGTTTATATACCTCGCCGGTGGAGGTGGTATCTCATATTTTCTCTGGCAAGTATTACCTCTTATCTTTGCTGTTATTGTAATTATTCCTATTGTAGGACTAGCATTAGCACTAGCATTCTACAAGGTAAATGGACGCCCTTTTATCCACATGCTCTACGCTGCTACGACTCACGCTCTAAAAAGTAAATTTTATCTATGGCATCAAAAACAAGACCGTCGGACTACTAAGCAAGACAATGATTCGATTAATGAGTTTATTCCAACAACCCGAGGGGGTAGCGAATTGAACAATATTGCATTTAACTTAGACATACTTGATATGGATGACCCTAACGCAAACAGGGGTAGAAAATAATATTGTGCTTATCTACAAACGATAACGTTTAAACTCTGATATACTGTCATCATGGTCACAGGAAAACCAACTCAAGACTTTATCCCAAT
>Ga0222661_1000280_pt1 | contig 22678 bp, 22 predicted proteins | sample AntAcemetagen551_FD_179851 | JGI IMG/M metagenome (GOLD analysis project Ga0222661, IMG submission 179851) | Saline water microbial communities from Ace Lake, Antarctica - #551 | ecosystem: Environmental > Aquatic > Non-marine Saline and Alkaline > Saline | place: Antarctica: Ace Lake...
GGCTAACGTGGAGCGAAATAAATTTCACCGTAATATGTATGATATTTTTCATATCTTTGGTATCAAATAAAAAACGAATCATGAACGAGGAAGAACTAACCGACATCACACAGAACACGCCGAGCGGTCCATTGATGTGTAAAGGAACCTATACGAAGACGTTCAATAAGCACATGAAATCTTTGAGGGATAAGTTGCAACCTAAGGCAATGGATAATATTGTTTTCAGGCAGATTGTCGAAACGTATGCGAGGGTGTGTACTGATGAAGAGGCGGTTGACAAATACATCCAAGAAAATGGGTATACATACAACGATGGTGTTTCGGGCGTTATCAAGAAAAGCCACGAAGCTGTATTGCAAAGCGACATCAGGCGGTTGAAACTTCAGTACATGAAAGAGATATTTAAATTCAAATTCGACGGGGCTGGCGAGAGCAAGCTGAAATCGTTGATAGATTAAAAACAAAACGATGAATAAAGCGACAGAGTACCTAAGACGTCAGAAGGTTATAAGACCTGACTGTACGACAATGATTATTAATTATGATGATGGAAGAGAGCTAGACCTCAAAGAATTATTGGAAGAATTCGCGGCGCAGTCTGATTGGATAAGCGTAGAGGACCAAGAACCAGAACATGAGCAGGTGGTGATAGGAGTTGATTCAGACGGCGACGTTGAGACGGGTATATGGCATAAGGAAAGAAAGGATATAGATTACTACGACAGTTACACCATAATCCCAACCCACTGGCAACCACTCCCAAAGCCACCGACTACATGAAAGCACCAGCATGGGTGAAACGAGTTGAGGAAGCTACGGCACCAGCGAATAAGGAGAAGTACTTTTTTGATTGGAAGGAAGGCGTGAGGCGTGTGAATTTCATCGAGGGTGTTTGTCGTTATCCAGAAGGGAGCAAGGCGGGGCAACTCATACAGCTTGAAGATTGGCAGAAAGAACAAATCATTTACCCCACTTTCGGGTGGAAAAAGAAAAGCGACGGGCTGAGAAGGTTTCGGAAGGTGTTCATTTTCATTCCTCGTAAGAATGCGAAGACGACATTGATAGCTTGCGTAGGTCTTTCGGTGCTGTTTCAGGACAAAGAGGCGGGCGCACAGATGTTTTGCCTCGGTAGTGTGAAGGAACAGAGCGCGATTATCTACCGAATCATGCGCCAAATGATTGAAGCACAGCCAGAATTACTTGAAATGCTCAACGTAAAAGCGAGTGAATTCCAATATCCGGACACGAATAGCTTCGTTAAGGTGCTGGCTAACTCACCCGGCAAGCATGGATTGAACGCACACGCGGTATTTGTTGATGAGTTGCACGAATTTTTGTTGCCTCGACACGTCGAAGCCTACGAAGCAATTGTAACTTCCATGATTTCGAGAAGCCAACCGATTGAATTCTTAATGACGACGGCGGGGTATGATACAAATTCGATTTGCTACGATGAGTATTTATTCGCAAAGGATTTGATTAGCGGCAAAATAGTTGATGATACTTATTTGCCTTTGGTGTTTGAGGCTGGTCACAATGCTGATTGGCATGATAAAGATGTCTGGCAAAGGGCAAACCCGGGGCTGGGCGGCATCATTCCGCGCGAAAACTTCGAGCATGAGTATGAAAAAGCTTGCCAAAGGCCTTCTACCATCAACACATTCAAGCGTTTACACCTCAATATGTGGGCCAATGCGCTCGAAAGTTGGATTGTGGACCGCGTATGGATGGAGGCAAAGAGTGATTTTGTGCCTGAAGACGTGGCACATTTGCCTTGTTGGTGCGGTTTGGACCTTGCTAGTGTGCATGATTTGAACGCCTTCGCCATGTTGTGGGTTGATATTCCTAATTGGAAGTTCTATTTGAAGGTTCACCACTTCGTTAATGAAGAGAAAGCACGTAGCCACACGGCTGGGCGTGGCGTTGACTACTTGAGTTTCGAGGATGAAGGTAGCTGCACGTTGACTGAAGGGAATGTGACTGATCACAAATCAATTGAGAAGCACATAATGAAATTCAGCGAAACGAATGACATTCGCACGGTTGCTTATGACAGGGCGCATAGCACGTACATCGTTAGCGGTCTAATTGAGAAGGACATCCAATGCGAAGAGTTTGCACAGTCGGCTATGCACATGAGCTACCCCACAAAGCAATTCGAGATTGAGATTAATAACGGGAACATGGTCCATGATGGATCCGACTGCATGAGATGGGAAATGGGTTGCGTTGTGATCAAGCGTTACGAAGATGAGAACGTCAAGATAACCAAGAAGATGGGCGACCAGTCAAAAAAGGTTGATGGCCCTGTAGCTGCTGTAATGGCATTCGGGCAATTTGTTCGTGAGCATGGAGAGCGCGAAGTTGAACCATCGTTCACGGTTATAGGATTGGATTAATTTCCCGCGTGCCTACGTCGACGGTTTAAATAATTTTAGTACATTTGTGACGAGAGTGAATTTCATCGGTTCATGTTTTGTTTTTAATTTCCAAGCCTCCTTTAGTCGGGAGGCTTGTTTTTTTTGTTTATATTTGCAACTATGGGAGTACGTAGCACTGTTTCTGGTTGGTTTTCAAATACGCGTGAGGTGTATATTGGAAAAGCTGACGGGAATTGGGCCGAAAGGTTGCTCCCTCAGATGTCCGCTACAGGCGTGACCATCACCCCACAAGTGGCAATTGGAGTTAGCACCGTTTATGCGTGCATTCAGAAGATAGCTACCACCCTTGCACAACTTCCTATTGAATTATACGACGGTTCTGGCGGGTCTTTTGACCTTATCCAAGACAATCGAACGTATTTGTGGAACGTTTCACCAGACGAAAACCAAACGGCATTTAGATTTAGGGAAACGCTTTACGCGCTGATGCTCTTATTCGGCTGTGGGTATGCGGAAATAATCAGAGACAGACGAAGCGGCGACGCCATAAAGCTGTGTTACCTTCAGAAAAGTAAATTAAAAGAGCTGAGAGATGCGGAAGACAACGTTGTTTGGGAGTATAAAACGAAAAATGGCTACCGCCTCATCAATGGTCGCGACGTTCTTCGCTTTGAGTATCTTTTTGCTGAAGGACCTGCTCAGACGAGTAAGGAAACTGTTTCAATCCTAAAAGCCGCACAAGATTACGCGAGTAAGTTTTTCGCAGGCGGGGGTGTGATGGATGGGCTATTGACTTCAGAGCAAAACCTATCAAAGCAGCAAATTGATGACTTCATTGAAAGCTGGGCAAAGCAACACGGCAAGCAGACGAGAATGCTACCGCTTGGTGTCAAGTACACGAGGTTAGGTGTTGAGCCAGACAAAGCGCAGAACACTACTTCTCGCGAGTTTCAGGCCACACAGGTCTGTCAGATATTTAATATTGATCCTCGAATGATCGGTATAAATTCCGCTTCGGCTTATAAGTCAACACAGGAGGCGAGTAACCATTTCGCGGTTCATTGTATTACTCCACTTGTCAACAGGCTTGAAGGGGAATTGAATTTAAAAATGCTTTTTCGTGGTGAACGCCAGCGGTTGTACTTCCGTCATAATCTTGATGAGCTTGTACGTGGTGACATCGAAACACGCTTTAAAGCATACGATATTGGTCTAAAGTCTGGGTTCTTAAACCGTGACGAGGTCCGCGCAAAGGAGCGCAGAAACAAAATTTCAGAAGGTGGCGACATCTACACCGTACAGGTGAATCAGATAGCACTGGATAAAATGCAGGAGTACAGCGAGAAGATAGCGCAAGCGGGTGACGCTGGTGATAATGCTGGTAACAACTTAGAGAATGAGTAAAAAAACAACCCGCGAAGAAATCGAAATGCAGCCGCAAGTACGCGCCGTTGCAAAGATTGGCTCGTACAATAAGGAGGCTCGCACAGTTGAAGTGACGGCGGCGACTGAGTACGCTGTGCAACGGTACACGTATAACGAAAAAAAGCGCGACTTCATTGAATTCAACGAAATTCTATCTTTCAAGCCTGAGCATTTCAGGACTGAGAGGCTAGAACAAGGCGTTGTTACATTGCTTGACAACCATGACCGTTACAGTGGAGCGAAAGGTGTTCGCGGTGTTATCGAAGGCTACGAGCTAACGAACAACACACTTCAGACAACTGTACGATTTGGCAAGCGTGCTGAGGCGCAAGAGATAGCCGACGACGTTGAAGACGGTATATTGAAAGGGTTTTCATTAGGGTATAGAGTTTTCGAGTACACGCCAGATGGCACGAAAGGCGAAAACGGGCTACCAAATTGGAGGGCTACAGATTGGGAGCCGCTTGAATTGAGCGTAGCACCAGTACCCGCCGACCCTCGAAGCACATCGAGAAGCGAAGAGAGAAACGAAAATAAGGAAACCAAGCACACGGCGTTTGTCGTGCGTGAAGTAGAAGAAACACCACCCGCAAAGGTTGTGATACCACCCGCACCGAAAAAAGAAAAAGAAACCCCGCAGCGATCAGTTGCGACAAATAAACACACAATGAAGAATTCTACGGAATTGAAGCAGTTGCGGGACGAAAAAACCCGCTTACTGACTACCCTCGACGGGCAGTCAGAACGCTCGACAGAGCAAGAGACTGAAATGGACACCCTAGCGGGCGAAGTTAAAGGACTCGATAAGCAAATCGAAGCACGTGAGCAGCGCGAAGCTGTTCTAGCGGCAAACGCGAGAATCGTTGACCCTGCAACATCAGCAGACGGCGAGACACGCGAGGTGAACAAAGCGGTAAAAGGTGCAGACTTTGGACGCGCGTTTGTGGCAATGGCTGACGGGCGAAAGCTCGAAGGGGCACTTGCTGAGATTGACCAAGAAGGAAAGCGTTCGTCTCTTGACGGTGGTGGCGCGAATACATTTTCTTATCCTACTGCATGGTTAGGAACACGTGCCGGTGGTGCTGATGACTTCCAAGCGGGATCGGGTGACGGGTCTGGATTTGTTCCAACGGTAGTGCCTAAATTTATCGAGGCTTTGATGGCTCCTACAGTAATCGAAACACTTGGGGCAACCCAATTGAATGGATTGGTAGGTACTATCCAATTCCCTCGCGAGTCGGCAGCGGCTACAGCAACGGCAGCGACAGAGGTTGCGGCGGGTGCTGATGCTGGATTAGAGATTGACCAGTGGACTATGACACCAAAGCGTTATAGCTCAAAAACAACCTACTCCAAGCAGTTGATGCTTCAGTCGCCTTTGGCTGCTGAGACGATCATCGCAAACGCCCTGAGACGCGGGCATGACAGGAAGTTGAATTACGATATGTTCAGCGGTGGCGGTTCTGCTGCAATCACTGGACTTATGACGTACTCAGGTGTTAACGCTCCAACGATTGCTGACGGCACGGATTACGAGCAGATTTGCGCGGCTTTGCGTAAAGCGGTTCTTGAAGATCACGGAGACCTTTCAGCATCGAAGTTTGCAATCTCACCTTTAACAGATGAGTTCTTCGGTTCTGCGGTAAACGTTACGGGTGTTGATGCTCTTATCAGAGATGGTAAGATTAAAGGCAGCGAGTTTATGGCAACTCCTTACCTTGCTGATTCGACTGCGATACTTGGTCAGATTGTTTATGGTGACTTCTCGAATATCTTGTTCGGAAATTGGGGCTCACTTGACTTCCTTGTTGATCCTTACACTTCGGCGAACACTGCGCAGATAGTTATCCACCTTAACAGATGGGTTGATATGCTTGCACAGAATCCTGAAGCGTTTGCACGTTATACACAGGTTGGCCTTACCTAAGCCAATTTAGGATAAAGCAAAAAAGTAAGTTTTTTAAACTAAGCCCCGCCCACAATCGGGTGGGGCTTTTTTATTCAAATCATGGCAACAGTCAATACAAAATTCACGTCTGCAATAACTCCAGAGGACATCATTAGCTTGGCTAATTTAAAGGAGCATTTGCGCGTTGACTTCACGGACGAGGACACAACAATCACCGCCCTTCGACTTGCTGCCATTAACAAAATTCAAAACCTTTGCGGCAGAATGATGGACCGGGTAACGGTTGAATTTTATGCGGAAAGTTTTTACGGCATCACGCTTCCGTGGTCGCCAATCATTTCGGTTGAGAGCGTAAAGTACAAAACCGACGCGACGACCTACGCAACGCTCGCTGAGGCTAATTGGTGGACATCATTGAATTCAACGGTGCCACGAATGGAGTTCACCAACACGCCATCACTGTATAGCTACGCATCAGACCGCGTAAAAATATCGGCAAGAATAGGATGGGATGCGAGCGCAAGCGAAACACCTGAAGCACTTGTAACGGCGGTTAAATTGCTAGTGATGGACTGGTACGAACTTCGAGGTGATACGATTGTAGGAACAATTGCGCGACAAGTTCCAAACGGCATAATGAATGTAATTTCAGAATATAGAAATCTAGGATGAGAGCGGGAAGATTAGATGTGCGTATAGCTATTCAGAGTGTGACAACTACCGTTTCACTCACTGGCGCGGCCAATAAATCTTGGTCAAATTACGCTACGGTATGGGCTGAACGTGATGACCGCGCAAAATCTGGCACTGAAGACGACCATAGCGATCAAATCACCCCCATACAAAGCCTCGTTTTCAAAATAAGGTACTCGCTATCAACGAAGGCGATTACGCCTCAGATGCGCGTTGTGTTGGATTCTAAAATTTACAATATTATTTCAGCTCAGGAGGTCGTCCATCGTGAGTGGATTCATTTGAATTGTGAGTTGAGAAATAACGGGGCTGGGTCTTCAACTCCTGCGGCGTGTAGCCCGGGAACGTATGTAAATTCTGACGGGTCTTATACGTTGGAAATCACAAGCGGTGCAACGGGCACTGGTCCTGATGTAACGGTTACGGATGCTGACGGCACGACGCGCGACGTTGTGGCGAATGCTGATGTTGCTTGTGCGTTTCCTGACTTGGATGTGTTGAATAGTGACGGCACTAAATTGCAGGACGTAACCTCGTACCCAGCAGGCGGGGAAATAGATATAGCTGACACTCCCATAACCAATTCGGACGGTTCGTTCAATGCTGACGCTCCTAGTGGTGTTGAGTACACTGCGCCAGACATAAATCTAACACAAGTAAACGGGACAGCCGCAGACGTTCCTTCGTTGCAAGATATTGTATGTGCTTGGAACGCTATTAGAATCAACTCATCAGGGGGGATAACGCTAGCCACTGTGTCTTCTTTTCCTGCTGGTGCTATTTACGCATTAGCTGACCAAACGGTAAAGGTTGTTAATTCTAACGGTACAGTTATAGAAGTGGGCATCAACTACGCCAATGACACAGATGTACTAGTGTCAGACAGCACCCTTGAAGATTCAGCAGGAACAATCTTAACGCTTCCAACGGTACGGCAGATAATCATTCCTAATACGGTGGTTACTTCTGCCAGTGTAACGGGTACATTAATGACAATCAACGTGCCAAGTGCAAGCACTCCAAGTGGTATATGTTATCAGAACACCTCTCCACTGTTTAACGTGTCTTATACAACAGGAGATTCACAGAGTGCATACGAGGCGGGGGCTTATGATAGAACACCTCCTACCTATCCTGAGTTTGCCGCTGAGTTAAACTACTTAGCAGACCAAGCAGATATAAGGGTGACACCAGCTACGGGAACAAGTGGAACTGACTTAGTAAGTCCTACGCTTTTGAAGTATAACAACGCCTTTGGGAACAAGTTAAGGTTTACAGATACAGAGGGCAACGGCTCGGATGCTACAGTAGGTTCAAACATTTGGGCACACGTAGATTGGAACGGTCACTCCTTCACAGGTGCAACAGATAATTATGTAATAGACCACTTAACGGGTTACGGTTACTCTGTGACATACCTATTGGATGGGGCTAAGTTTAATCTATCAACTGCAAACGGGCAGACTTGGGCTTTATGGATGGCTTACATTGCAGGGGTTACTTATTTAACCTACTCAGACTGGATGCCGTTAGACTTGTCAGACATGAGAAGTGCACATGGGCCTAAGTGTATGCCTCAAACTTCTTGGGCAGATGATTTCTTTAATTTTGAAAGGTCAGATAATCGAGGTTCATTCCTAACGGGTGAAAATTGCTCGTCTACTTTGTACTATCCTATCTATGACAGTGGGAATAACGACATGATTGTGGACACTAGCAAGGCGACTAGTGCAGGCTTTCAAGATGTTATTGTAAATGTGTTCATTAAACGCAAGCACTACTAAGATGAGAGTTAACATAAATTTCAACATCAAAGAATTTGAGCAAAAAGTAACCAAGGCGCAACGTTGGGGGCTGCTTGATAAGAAGGATTTAAGGCACATCCACCGTAAGGTGTCGCAGACTTATGTTTCGGTTTTGAAGGATAGGATAGGAGAGGCAAACCAAACTATAACGATGAAACGAAAAGGCACTACCACTGTCATCACGCCAGGAACACTTCGCCGTTCAATTGGTATGTGGAACAGCGGGCCAAATAGTAATGTAATACTTTCAGGTCCACGTACAAAAATGATGGGTAGAAGTGTATCGAACAGGTCAGACGGTTGGTTTGCTCAGATAGTTGAAGAGGGGTTGTTACCAAAGGAATTTGGAGGCAATAGAACAGGGAAATATACGGGGGTTTTTGAGCAGACATTAAAGGACACGACCTCACGAATGCAAAACGAGCTAAGAGCCGCACTAGCCGCAAGGCTACAAAAATACATGAGATGACGGGAGGCATAGTATTACGCACTTTGATGCTGGCGGGTGACACCGCTGCTATTACTCAAGTGATAGTGCCATACCATGCGGACCAAACAGCGGACACCACAGGGCTGGCATACATTAAGTACATGAATGAAAGCATTCAACCCCATGATACAAAGTCAGGAGCGTCAACGATAGATGAGGAGGTTTATAATTTGGTTTTGTTTTCTCAAAATCCTGACACTTTGCTATCTTTGGCAAAGGCTGTACGTGCTGACCTTGACAGGGCTACACCTCAAACATTGAACTCTGTGGCTTTTGATGGTTTGCAATATCTTGACACCAACGACATGGGTTTTGACGTGAAAACAGAAAGATACGACGTTGAGTTGAGATTCAAAATAAGAGTTAAAAGAACACCGTAAAATGAAGAAGATATGATAATCATTGTAAAAAAACAGTACGGCAAATGGAAGCCCGGTCAAGTGATCAGCTCCCGCGTTTCGCTGTATAACAAAATGCTGGCAGAAGGTAAGTGCTGGAACAACGAAGACGTGACTAAGTTACAAGCTCGTTGGTACGGAACACGCCCAAAGCCAAAAGGAACAATGGGCCAGTGGGCGAATGAAATACTTATTGAAAAGTATGGCACTCCAGAAGCGGACGCACCAAAGCCCAATCCAAGAAACAAGCCTACCGAGGCAAAGCCTACCGATGTAACGCCAACAGCAAAAGAAAAGAAACCCATTAAAAAAAGATAAATGGCACAAACAACGGGAGTAATGAACGGCACACTTATGGCCGTTTATGTATCAGAAACAGAAGGGTCGGAAGTATTAATTGCGCACGCTACGTCGTGTTCATTTGACTTCACACACGACCCACGCGACACCACGACAAAGCAGTCAGGAGGCTACGCGGAAAAACTTGAAGGGCTTCGCTCTGGATCACTATCATGCGAGGCGTTGTACGCTGAAGATGCCAGTGTCGGAGTTGACGAGCTTTGGGCGGCAAACAGAAACAAAATTTTTGTTGTGTTTTCACCAACTGAGAACGTTGGCGATACGCGCATAAGATTTGAGGCTCGTTTGACATCGCTTTCAATTTCTAGTGGAGTAGAAGATAACGTAAGTTATTCAGCTTCATTTGATTCAAGTGGAGTGATAACAAGAGAAGTAATTACATAAACCCATAACCATACCGAAAAATGGATTATATAAAAATCAACGGGGTACAACACCCGTACAGGCGTTCAATGAATGCTTTAAAAAAGTTCGATGCTAAATTCAAGAGTGAGGGCATAACGTCTTTTACTCCTGACAAATATGGCGTTGAACAGCTTCTTGCACTTTCCTTCTTTATTATTGAAGCGGGGTATCTCATGGAGTCGAAGCCTATGCCTTTCTCAATGGAAGAGTTAGGCGACTTAATGACTTCGGAAGATATTGAGAAATTCCAACCCGTAGTAACGGAAGAGGTAAAAGCGGAAAAAAAAAGCACGAAGTAAAGACGGGAACACCGTTGACGTGGCAGGCACTTGAAAAGGCGGGCTTTGGGTTTCTTAAACTTACGCCCGCTGTTTTCTACTCCATCACCACTGAAGAGCTTTTGTTAATGATTCAGGGCGAAAGGGATCGCGCCGATGCTAACTTTACGTTAGCTTATGAGGTGGCAAGGTATCAGGTCCGCGTGTTGATTTCACCACACATGAAAAAGGGAAAAACCTACAAACAGAAATTCCCATGGGAAAAAGATTCCTTCCAAGGGTTGAGCGATGAAAACAAAAATATTGAGCTTCAAAAGACGCGTGAAGCTATTTTGAAACGTGACAAAAAGAAAGCCGTAAAATCGAGCGAATTTAAAGGATAAAACATGGCGGGTTTAGGGAATTTAGTTGCAAGGGTAGGCGCGGACATGAGTAACTGGAACCGCTCCATGTCGAAGGTCAAGCGCGATGTGAACGGCATGACCTCGAATATGCAAGCGGCGGGGCGTTCCATGACAATGGCTTTCACCGCTCCAATTGCTTACCTAGCGGGAACAGGTATAAAGACCTTCGCTAATTTCGAGCAGTCAATGGCTAAGGTCAAAGCTGTATCGGGTGCTACGGGGTCGGAGTTTAAAGCACTAGAACAGAACGCAAAGGACTTAGGCTCAACAACACGTTTCACCGCTTCACAGGTTGCGGACTTGCAACTTCAATATGCAAAACTGGGGTTCTCTTCTGAAGAAATCAATCAGGTAACAAAGGCCACGTTAAATTTAGCGCAAGCAACTGACAGCGATTTGGCACAAGCGGCCGAGGTTGCTGGTTCCACCATTCGTGCGTTTGGCATGGATGCAACGGAGACAGGCAAGCTAACTGATGTAATGGCAACCGCCTTCAGCGGTTCGGCACTTGATTTGACTAGGTTTCAGGAGTCCATGAAGATGGTTGCGCCAGTTGCAAAAAGCGCGGGCATGAGTGCTGAAGATGTGACATCGAGGTTAATGCAATTGGCTGACGCGGGTATACATGGAAGCCAAGCGGGAACAGCGTTACGACGTATAATTGTAGAACTAGGTTCCACGGGAGGCGATACGGCTGGTTCAATTAAAAAACTAGCAGAAAACGGCATCACGATGGGTGGTGCAATGGACGAAGTCGGGCGACACGCACAAGCGGCCTTGCTTGTTTTAGGTGAGGGTGCAGACAAGGTTGACGGCCTCACGAAAGCACTCGAAAACTCTGAAGGTGCCGCCGCAGCGATGGCGAAAATAATGGACGAAACCACAACGGGTTCGTTCAAAAAAATGGAGTCCGCTATTGAGGGCGCACAGATAGCTATTGGCGAGGCACTAGCCCCTACGATGGTGGGGTTAGCTGATAACGTCGCTTCGCTTGCTCAGGGCTTCACTGGGTTAAGTAGTGGCGCGCAGGGTACTATAATGGTCTTCGGCGGGTTGCTTGCTGTAGCTGGGCCGCTGTTAGTGGTTATCCCGCAAATGGTTATGGGGTATAAAATGCTAGGCGAAACAATGGTTAAACACGTTATACCGAACATAAAAAAAATGAATTTATCCTTACTTAAAAATCCGTATGTAATAGCTGCGGCGGCGGTTGCTGTTTTAGGGGCTGCGTTTTACTCAATGAGTCAAGACGCTTCAAAGGCTGCCGACGTTCAAAAGCAATTACAAACTCACATAAACAGCACTTCGACTGCTTCCGCTGGTCAAATGGCAGAAATAGTAAAGCTAACAGCCGCTGTGAATAATGAGGCGACGAGCGAGTACAAACGTATTGCGGCATTAGAAAAACTCCAACAAATAGCACCTGACTATTTCAGTAATTTAGATATTGAAACGGCAAAGATGGGAGGACTCACCAACGCTGTTAACTCCTACAAGCAATCTCTAATTGAGGCGGCAAAATCAAAAGCTATTCAAAAACAACTTGAGGATATTGAATCTCAATTAATAACCGTCGCATCAGGCGGTGATATTGCGGACACTAATTGGATGGGGTCTGCAATATCATATCTATCCGAAGGACAGGAGGGGCTAGATAAATTACAAAAGCGCGTTAACAACAACATGGCGCGAGCATTAAAAGACCAAAGGGCCTTACTCTTAGAGCAAACAATTATAAAAGAAGATATAACAGGAGAAACAGAAGAGGAAGGTGAAGCGGCAGAAGATGCCGCAGAAAAAGCAAAAGCCGCAGCAGAAAAAGCCGCAGCAGATGCTTTACTACTGGGCGAGGCAAGAAAAAAAGCACTAGCCGAAACTATAGCGGCAGCCAAAGAAGCGGCTACTGTTATGACCAATCTCGAAATGACAATGCAAAGCATTTCGGGCGTTAAGTTGGCACCCGATTTCAGCACACCGACAGACGGGAAATTTGAGGCTATAGGTAGCGGCGCAAATGAAGAGTTTGACGAGTACAACATGACGGGAGGCGCAAGCGACGAGGAGTTTACAGCGATCAACGAGGGGCTTGATAGCGTAGCAAGTAAACTTGAACGTAACTCACAATTAGCGGGCGCGTTTGGTGGTGCAATGGGTGCTTCGCTTGGTTCGATTATATCGGGAGGTCAGGCGGCAGACCAAGCATTGAAGAACATGGGAATGAGTATGCTTCGCACGTTACTAGGAATAGCGAAAGCGCATGTAGTTGCGGCAATGTCGGCTCCATCAACTGACGTTGTGGCAACAGGCGGGGCAACAATACCATTCAAAATAGCGGCGGGCTTCGGGCTTGTTGAAGGGTTGCTTGGTGCAATCGCATTCGCTGATGGGGGTATCGTATCGGGTCCAACATTGGGGCTTGTTGGTGAGTATTCAGGAGCTAAGAACAACCCTGAAGTTATCACACCACTTGACAAGCTGAAAGGAATGATACAGGAAACGAACACAGGCGGCGGTGGCGGTGTAATGACGGCAACGATTAAAGGGTCGGACTTGGTTCTAGTATCTGAGCGCGGGGCGAAAGACTTAAACAGAAAAAGAGGGTAAGATGGCAGAACGGTTGTACTACGAGTTTCAGAATGATAAAGGTATTATTTACAGGGTGTCTATCCATGACCAAGATTTCGACGGTACAACAACCGAAATTCACAACGGCGAAGATGGGTTCATACTTGAATACGACGGCAAAGCGGAAGAGCTTTTTACGCCAATCTGCGCTTCGTCATGCACGTTTCCAATACTTGTTATCGCTGCTGACGATAATGTAATTGAAGATTTCATTGACGACCTATCAACGGCAGATGAGGGGCGCATGACGGTTGGAATTTATCGGGATCCAGACGGTGATAATGATTTGTTTTGGTGCGGTGTTATTCTTACTGATTTATCGGAGTTTGACGACAACACTCCGTACAGTTTTGACATTGTAGCCAGTGACGACATCGGGAATTTAAAGGGTATTGACTACACGAACGACGGCACGGCTTACACTGGTCAGGCGACTATCATAAGCCACTTACTGAATTGCCTAAACAAAACTAGGTTAAGCCATTTTTGGGCTACTGACGACCCTTATGTACGGGGGGTTAGATGGATGGGTTACTTAACTGGTACGGGGGGTGGTGCTGTGGCTTATAACATTTTCGCGGAAATTGGTTTTGTGCATGAAGAAATGTACGACGCGAACGAAAACGGCGTTCTCGAATATAAATCTGCATACAAGATTTTAGAAGGCATTTGCAAAACGTTCCAAATGACTTTGGTACAAGATAAGGGTGTTTGGTATTTTCAATCAAGGCAAGTGCATAACGGCTCTAGTGCTGCAAAGTCATGGAAGGAATACAAAAAAGATGGCACGCTTATTCAGAACGGAACGGACAGTGATTTTTTCCCAATCAATAACACCACAGGGGCAAGACGTTTAACGGGGTATCAATATGCTTTTCTAAACCCAGTTAATAAAACAACGCTTGAGTACAAATTTAGCGGCTGGGTTCCTGTGATTAACAACGAGGATTGGGACGAATCAAATTTCGGAACTAAAACTGTCACAACTGATTTGTACATTATCCCCGCAAGTCAGGCTTTAACTATTGGCTTCCGCATGAGGATGATTCAAGAAGCTGACGCTACACGAACGGGCGATGATAGGTTGCTTCGTTATAAACTTCAAGCTAAAATAAAGTGTGGCGACTATTATCTAAAGAGGCAAGTAACTATAGTAAACGATGGCATGATCACAGTGATTAATGGTGAGGAATACCTTACCGCCTTCGGTTTTCAATATCTCCAAGGCCAGTCTTGGACTACAGATGAATCAAACCGCGTCGAATGGTTTTCAAAAGCAATAGACGCGGTAGAAGGCACAGATAGTAATGGAGCTACACTAACCCACGGTATCTACACTATTGGACTGCCAACGGACAGCACAGGCATTGAAGTAACGGTTGATGTTATAGCTTATGATATGACAGGGACAACCTCTTCCGCTATAACAGCGGCGGCGTTTGCTGATGGTGTTATTACGGTTGAAGATTTCGATGTTCGTATCGGTGACAACGAAACCAACTCAGGCGACACTGTTATTTTCAAAGCTATTGACGACAACAACGCGCGGGATGTTTTAGAACTTGGCGAAGCGTTTCTAGGCGACAACCTTTCCAACGCGGCGACACGTGGCTCGCTTCGTTTGTCAGATAGCTCGTACACTGAAGATAACTGGCGCGTTGGGGCAGATACAACCGACCGCCAATTTATAGGGAACAAGCTAGTGCAACAGCACATGGCGCAACGTAGGACGACCACAAACATCATGCGCGGTACTTTGTATTTCGATCAAATAGACATGACTGAAGTGGCTTTCTATCAGTCCAAACTTTGGGTGATGTTCTCAATGCGATACAACGCTAATAAAAGCGAATACAAAATCGAAGCGTTCGACCCTGTTAACGATACGGGAGGCATCACAATACTCGAGCCAGACAGGAAGGACGACGACGAAGGAGGTGAAGACGGTGGTAGTACAGGAGTAGGACTAGAAAATGCCATAGCGGCAGATAACGCCAACCAAGAAGCGCAACTAGCTAACAGGTTAGCGTCAGCAATAAGACCAGCAGGCGAGGCGGGAATAGCTGTGCGTAATGCGGTTGACGACACCTACGGCACGACGCTACGCGGTCCTGAAGGGTTAGCCGCTAATCGAACGCTTGTACTTCCAGACGCGGGGTTTCTTATCATGCTCAACTCAGCGGCTAGGCTTACAGCTTCGGGAACAGAATACTGGGTGCCACTGGGTAGCGGAACAATACCAACTTCATCTTCATCATTAGCCTCGGCGTTCATCGTTCCTGTAGATGTAGAAGTTGGAAAATGTATAATCAGATGTGAAAATGCGGCGGGCACGACAACGGTGAAGCTAAACGTGAACGGGTCAACAGTGGAAACACTAACCCCGTCACCATTTGCGGACACTGCATTAGTTGTGGACTTTAGCGGTAACGATGTGACAGCAGGGCAAAAAATAGAGGTGACAGTAAACGGAACAAACATTCCAGGCGATACATTTTTCTCAATGTCACTGAGAATCAAATAGTATTTTAAGGTGTTGGCACGCTTTCGGGTGTGTTAGCTTCGGTATGACGGGAGGCCCTTGCGTAAGTGAGGGCTTTTCTTTTACCACAAAAAAAGCCCTGTGAACGTTTCCACAGGGCTTCCAACTTAACCAAATGAAAGGGTGCTAAATCCTTTCCACCTTAAATACAACCTATGAGAAGGCTGCTACTATGCTCAGTTAATACTGTAGTAAAATTCTTCAACGCCAATGCCACTGGTTTCGTACTCGTCTATCATGTCCGCGCTAACATCGTACACCGTTTTGCGGTCTTCGTTTTCCCATAAGAACACACACGTATAGCCGCCTTTCTTATCGGCTGTATATTCGAGGGTTATTGGATCAGGCTTTGCCATTATGTCTGTCTTTTAAATGGTTGTAGATACTATTTGAAAGCATCAGTGCAATGCTATCTCGGTTCGTAATATACTTATTCCAATCCGAATCACTCGTTATAAAACACACTTCGAGCAAAACATTTGTCGCAACGGCTGGCGAATGAAGGAAGCGTAGACGCTTGTGGAAGGTAAAGCCCTCATCTCTCACACCTTTATTGGAGCCTCGTGGCTTGATATGTGCCGCTTCAAAAATCGCTTTACACAACCTACGTCCAAGGTCTTCTTCATGCGAGGTTGGATTGATTGGTACGAATGCTGTACACCCGTTCGGGCCGCCCGACCCTGAAGCGTCGAAGTGTATCTCAATCGCCGTATCTGATTTGGTGAGTGTGTTATTTAGCCATGTCATCACACGCCCGAAGCCTGTGGTGACATCGTCTTTTATTACGGTGACGTTCCGACGTTCTAGGTAGCACGCTATTTCATCACGTAGGTAAGCGGCTTCCTTTGCTTCGTCGCGCGTTCCTGAATGTACGCCAGTGCCTTTGCCGTTGATAACGGTGTGACCTGCTGTTAGATATACTTTCATTTCGTTGGGGTGTTTCTTAGTGGTGAAAAAATGGGGGCGTTTCCATTCCCCCGTCTTGGTTTGCGGTCTTGGTCTTTCGAGCAGTGTCACGCAGTTTTTTCAATCCTTTAATCTGTTAGGTCGTCGTCAGTGATTTCTTCAGCGTCTTCAATTCCATCGCTGTTAGGTGCCTCTTCGTGCTTCAGTTTATCGTTGAGGTCTTGTACCTTCGTTGATTCATCGTGGTAGCCGTTCACGTCCTGCGCTTCGTCAGCGGTCTGCATACCGTTCAACACGTGCGGAACATAAGCACGCCCGAAGAAAGTTGCGGCGCGGTACTGAAGCATCAATTGCGGCATGGTCTTCCATTTGGATCCGCTCTTCGTTGACCAACCTTCAGCGTCTGCCATTGCCATTGTTAGGGTAATACCCTCAACAACTTCGCCCGTCTGAATCTCGGTAGCGTAGGCGGTGCATTCGGTCTTATCCTTACTGTAACGAAAGCGCAAAGGGGTGAAGATACCGCTCACGTTTATCGCGGAGATAATGTACGTTGAATTCCATGATAATTTACCATGAATAACGCACGCATTTTGCATAATGAAAAAAGGCGTTTTGTTCATGTCGCTTGCCGCCATACACGCCACCATGCAGTTGGCTACGTTGCCTTTGAACTCCTTTGGTATGATGTCCGAAGCGGAAAGGAATTTCGAGATGCGTTGCATCTGATCAAATCCCTCGCTGCTCATCAGCTCGCGCGGTGTTTGTTTCTGTAGTTGGTTGTTCATGCTATCAAATTTAATAATTCCTGAATGATTTCTTTTTTCGACGTGGTGTTTTTAACAACCTCAATGGCAAGCGTCCGGCACGCGTCAAACCCGTTCTTGTATAGTTGTGGCTTGGGTAGTGGAGTGTCGCCAAAGGTTGGTGTTTCAGCACTACGTACAGCGGGGTTGAAGTCTGCCCGCGTTGGTGCGCCTGTGCTGCTCACAGCGGGTTCAAACACCTCGACCTTCTCAACCTCTGCCAACCTAGCACGCAACGCCGCGTTTTCCTTTGCTAGTCGGTCGTCTTCAACCTTCTTTGCCTCGTCCTCCGATTTCAAACGTGCCGATTCCTCTGAGCCCGCTATAACTTGCGCGTTAAACTCTTCCTCGCTGGCTGTTTCAATCGCTGAGGGGTGCATGATTTTAATGCCTACCCGGTAAGCTCCATTACTGTACTCATACCCCGCGTCCGTCAATCGGGTATGTCTTAAAAGGGCTTTTGCTTTACGTTGCTTTTCCTTCTCGTCATCAATAGCTACTATCTGGTCTATGCGACGAAGCAAAACGGGGTCAATAATTGCTTTGACTTCTTTTGACTTCGCATCAACGGCACGCCCGCCCTCAAGAAATAATGCCTTACCTTCAACGCGTTGGTCTTCGATGCGCTTAATATATTGCCTCATTAGTTTAACGTCGCTCTTGGCGGCCTTATACCCTTCGTCGTCGAACACACCAGCAATCTCAACGCTGGTGAAGTCTTTCAAAAAATCGTTAACCTCTTTGGTTATCGGGTCAAACTTAGCAAGCTCAGTGCTTAGGTAGGTTTTTGGTGTTGGTGTTTTCATCCTTTCAGTTGGTTTAAATCTCGTACAAATATCGAGCATAGTGTTCTTAATGTGGCTGATTCACTTCGCACTTCGGCGGTTAAACGTTCGGAACGCGAGGCTTGTCTGTACGAAACAACTTCGCACTCCCATTTTTCGATTAGTTCGTCGATGTGTGATAGTTGCTGAGGCGGTTCTTCAACCATCTCAGGAATTTCGAATGTGATTTCTTCTACTTCTCCCGTTTCTTCAGACCATAAAAAGTATTTAATATGCGTGAACTTCATTTGGTCAACGTCGAAAATAACGTGATCAGAGACGGGGTATTCTAGCGCGCCACAATCTTCAATCTGAAAAGGTATTTCTACTTTTCCCGTGCTGTTTTTACTCATCAATTCGCCAACAATGTGCGGAAGCATTACTACTTCTCGCGCCTTGGCTAGTATTGTTTCTTCTAGTGGTGTCATGGGGTTGGGTGTTGGCTTCGACAACTCATCGTAAAGGTTATTCCAATATTCAAACCTCTCTGGGCTATCCGTCCAGCTAAATCCTCCCGATAAAGCCTCGGCTAGACTGCCTGCCTCATTGCAATAACTAAAGTGTTTATCATAGTTGTGGATTGCCAGTATCCGATAGGGCTGGTTAAGTTCTTCGTACCATTCTAGTATTGTTTTCATGGGGTGGGGTTATTTTAAAGCTAAACGAATCATCAAATCGCTCATTATTTTAGTCTTCAATCCTGTCTTGATGTCTGAAGAATTAACACCGTTCTTTACTTGTGATTGGATGTCTTGCAATGTGTTGTCGAAATTTGTCATGGGGTGTAAATTAAAGCCCCGAAGGGCGTTGGGTTATTTCGTTAATCAATTCCTGTCTGGATTCTTCTTGGGTAGTGTAGTAGCCTTCCTCGAAATCTCCAAAGGCAGCGTCGATTGCCATTGAATTGTTTGTGACTGTGGAACGCTCAACCCCGTTAACCTCTGCTGATATTAGCCATTTCCCTTTGGATAGGCTTTCTTTTCTTAGTGTGTTCATGGTTATCTCATTGAAGATGGAAGGTTAGACATTGCATTCTGCAAGTTCTTTTGAGCCAACCAATCAGAAGCGGATAGTTTTGACTCGTCTACAAAAATGTCAATTGTTTGTGGTTGTGCGTAGTTTTTAGCGTTTACTAGTCTCACTTTTTGTATTCCTGTTGCGAAAAACATTGTGAAGTTTTCAGGGTTTTTACATTGAACACCTAGAAAAGCAGCCATACCTTGCTTCAAAGTCATTCTTGTTTTTGATTCTGAAATCACACCTTTGATAGCGTTTATGATTTCAAGGCGGTTTGAAGATGCTACTTGTAGCTTTCTTTCTTTTTGGGTTAGTGTGCTCATCGTGTTGTGTTTTTGTTTCTTTGTTGACACAAATATATAATAATTATTATACATATTACATGATTGGCGAATTTATTTTTACTGATTGAAAATTATTCCTTTCATACTCAGCACAACGCCACGCGATTGGTGGCCATGCCCGAAGTAACAAGGCTCGCGCTTTGTAGCACCCTCTAAGCGGCTTAACACTTTCGCGTGGGATTTCGCCCAAGGTGTATTGATTAACGCGGTTTTTACCCCCTCAGCGGTGTTACTGATGGTGAACGTCTTACCCTCGATAATAATTCCAAAACGCGCCAGCCTGTCAATGCTGTTCTGCTCGTCCAGTTGCCCGCCAGTGGTGTTGTACATCAGCTCACCAATTGTGCGCTCAACAACTTTCGCAAATTCTCCAATCTCAACGCGGACAGGGTGTTGCAAAATTTTATCTAAGCACAAAGATTCATCACTAACTTCCTCGCTGTGCTTCTCATCCTCCCAATCATGCGCAGATAGCCACCTCTCAGCGTCCTTTTGTGTAATAACCTTATCACTGTGCAATGACCACGCCGCCGCCGCTAACGGTGCCACCTGATCGCGTGCCCTGCTCGATTGCAATATCACACGCCCCGCTTTTTCAAACACCTTGATATTCTCAATTATCACAGGAAGCAAAGACAAAGTTCTGGCACGAAAGCCCTTTACCCATGTTTCGGTTAACTCATCAGCTACGATGTCCTGAAGTTCAATGAAATTATCCTGCTGCTTTGCGCTCTTATCTTCCTGAACGGTAAGCAAAGTAATTCGCGAAAGGTCGGCAGCACGTGCCGCTTGGTAAACGATAGACAAAAAACAAAAGCAACTACGTATATTAAATGACCTCGACTGGTGCGCCGTTGTACCCTTGTAAACCTTCGCCCCGCTTTCGCTTGATGCTATTCTCATCAGCGTCATTATCTGTTCTATCCGGTCGTTATCTTTTTTGCTGTCGCTGTCAATCTCATCGAACACAACGGGTAGCGCGTCACTGCTCAACGTCTGACGTAGGCCCGCCTCAGTTGTTTCTCCGATAGCGTTTACAATTGCCTCGCCTAAAATCCTGTCAATAATCTCGCGCTTTATCCAAGTTTTTCCCGCGCCCTTTGGACCCGTTACCCATACGTGTGGTCTCCAATCCAGAAGCCCGCCAATGGGAGCTAGAACAAGCCACCCCGCCAGAAGGTAAGCGTTCACAGGTCTTTGCCATGACACCAGCTTCAGCGCGTCGATTAGTCTTTTGCTATCGCGTGATAATAATGGCGAGCCAACTTCGAATCCCGTCGGGTGATCAATTTGGTAGATGAATTTCGATTCTAGCTCATCAGTGTTAACCGTCTTACCATCAACGATTAGGTGCGACCCCGCGTGTATCACGATGCGCTTCTGGTCCATCCATGCGCCACGCCCGCGAATCTTGTCATTATTGTACAACCCCTGGCGAAAGGATGCATCAGTAAAACTATCCGCCGCCGCGTTCCAATCAACGCCGTTCTTGTTTGGGTAGCGGTCCTCCCAATAGTTGAGCGGGGCAATTTGAAGGAAGTAATTTTGCGACATCTTCGACGGCGAAAACACGTGTACCTTCTTCGCCCTGTGGTCATAAATAAAATGCTCGGCGTTGCCTGACATGTTCATACCGTAGCCGAGGTGCTGGAAATGCTTGTGTGTTTTTTTCGGTTCTGGTTTGGGCGTTGGGGCGGGTAGTGTTGGTTTGGTTACGGGTGCTGGTGGCCTTGGGTAGATGCTCACCCTGTCACCATTCAAACGCAACGCGCCCGCCTTACCTTTCACCTCGAAATGCATGGCCCTATCAGCGTCTTTTACCCACTCTTCGGGTTTGGTCCAGCTATTAAAAAGGTTCTTGTTCGCTAGTATAAACGCTTTCGTTTCTACGGCATCCCAATCAACATCGGCGAAATCCCAATGCAGGGCGGCGGCTTTCGGTGCGCCAATCCATTTGCTGTCGCCTCCGACAATATCAAATATCTGGTGCATGGCCGCGTGTCCTTGCCAATCATGGTCTGGCCAGTAGATAATTTTACGCCCAATTAAAATATCAAAATCACAATTGGAAACACCATTCGCGCCGCCGACCCATGTCGTGACAATGAAAGACGGCATAACCTCTTGTAAAGCGTCGGCGGTCTTCTCACCCTCAACAACTATCACCGATTTTGTAGGCTCGGATTTTAAGCGGTCTAGGTTGTAAAGCGGTCGCGGCTTCGGGCATCCTTTCCAACGCCATTCAACGCGGTCGTGTAGCTTGTTAAGTGTGAAGGGTAGAACGTCTTTCCCTTTGTCGTGGTCAAAGCGCACCGTATAGAACGTGTCCGTGTAACGCCATATGTTCGATGGCTTGCCGTATTTGTAGTGTTCAAATAACGGCGGCGCGATGTCTGCCGGCAAGGTGTGAACGTGTTCCCAATCGGCTATTTGAACTTTCGGCGCGTGCTTCTGTATATCGGGCGAAAGGTCGTCGCCCTCGCTTAGTATCTTCGCCGCGTCAAAGCTGGAAACATTGTTGTACTGCATGACAAAATCGATAGCAGATGTTCCGGCACTGCACGCGGGGCAATTCCAAAGCTGCTTATTAGGCACTACTTCGAGGCTTGGTTTGTCGTCTTGGTGGAAAGGGCATAGACCTTTGTAAATGGACCCGCGCTTGGTGAGCTTTACGTGGCGGCCTATTAATTCAACGAGGTCGGCACTTTCGTTGATAGCTTTAAAATCAATTTTCATCGGTTCGGGGTTGGTTAAAACATCTGTATCTGTCTGGTGTGTTTCTCTATTCTCTTTGCTGTAGCCTCAAAATAGTCGGGGTCTAACTCATACGCTGTAAGGTTAAAGTTTAAATTCCAACAAGCCAGAGCATGGCTTCCACTTCCTAAATGCGTGTCGAGTATCTTATCACCCTCCTTTGCGTAGTTCATTAATAACCATTCGTAAAGTTTTATTGGCTTCTGGGTTGGGTGGTGCCTTTTTTCACCACTATTTATAGTTCCAAATCCATTCCACCAAATATCAATCATTCTTGTTCTACCACAACTTACAAAAGCCACCTCACCC
>Ga0222661_1000283_pt1 | contig 22300 bp, 19 predicted proteins | sample AntAcemetagen551_FD_179851 | JGI IMG/M metagenome (GOLD analysis project Ga0222661, IMG submission 179851) | Saline water microbial communities from Ace Lake, Antarctica - #551 | ecosystem: Environmental > Aquatic > Non-marine Saline and Alkaline > Saline | place: Antarctica: Ace Lake...
CCGCGTAAAAAATCCAAACCTTGATGACTGCGTCGCAAGACTCATTTATCTCTTGAATACGTCCTAATGTTTCTGCGCCTCCTCCTTTGGCTTTGGAGGCTCTGGGTATAAGGAGTTAAGAAACAACACCTTATGCGCTTGTTCGTTGGCAACACACATGTTGTTGTATGCGTCAACATCAATCACTGATGGTTTTGTTGATTCGTGCGACACGATGGCATCGTATTTTTCATGAGAAGGTATGAACGGGTCTAGATATCTTATGAAGTCCGTTCCGTTTTCCCGTTCAACATCGTGGTACCTTTTGATGTGTCCTGCACGACGCTTGTTGTTTATTTTGTTGATGATGGGGATGATGTTTCCGAGGCGATCGATGTCCAAGTTCACATTTTCCTCCCATGAACTACTAAACGGCACGATGTGTTCATACTCAAAAATCTGTCCTTGAACGTATTCCACAGGAACCTTGTGGCGAAACGCATTCGTCATGAGCAAGATTTCAACGAACTTTCTGCCGCGCCTGTTGTCGTTCTTGTTTTTCTTGCCATCTATGCGAGTCTCGTAGGCCCGATTATTAACACTCTGTTCTTGTAGTATATCTAGTACATCTTCCATGCGTTTCTTGGGGATGCCCTTTGTCAAATTATTCGGTGTTTTGTATAACTCGCTGGCTAATTTCTTTATTTTTGAGCCTCCGTCCTCGTACAAGATGATGTCAAATATTTTATAACTCTTTTTCAGCTCATCGTTCTTGATCTCTGCCACACCATAGTGATACACTATAGACTGCGCCACGCTAATAATAACGTCTTCGTCGCACGCGCCATTGTTTTTGAATCCACATATGGCCATGATAAGCGCAAACATGTTGTTCGTTTTTAGCGAATACATTTTTGTCTTGGCGGCTTTAAACAATTTATCAGAAAGGATGTTCGGCAGTACCTTGTCAGTTACCTTGTTGAAAATATCTATGGCGTATTCAATATACTCAACAAATCTGGTCACATTGGCTGTGGTGAACGTGTCGGTGTACTCATCAAAAATACCCTTCCAGACCTTGAAAAATAAGGTCGTTCCCGCCTTTAACGATGCCATTTCAAAAAATGGGCAACGTTTGTGGCACCAATTTTGGTATCCCATGGTAAAATCAAATGCATTCATGATCCCGTCGTATTTATAGCAATCCAGCACTTCTTGTTTATCGCGTTTATCGTACATTTCATGGCACTGAGATTCAATAAACGACCTTGCTGTTGAGTTGGTAATTGTAAAATTGGTGTGGTCGTGCAAGAAGGCTGCCAAGATAGATGTTTCTGTAAACACGTTTTTATATCTGTTCACGTCGATATATACCTCGCACTCTTTTTCCGGCGTTAATCCATCAAAATAGCTGATGATGGTGGTTGTTTCGGTGAATTTTTTACCTTGGCTCGTCAAAAATGCGTTCCTGAACGACGGGATATTCTTGGCGGGTTCCCCCTCGTAAAATTCGTCCCACTCGTCCTTGGCGTTCTTCATATGCGTCTTGTACCACTCCATCCCCTTAATGCAGTTTTCAAAGTGTGTTTTGTACCGAAAGTTCATTAATTCGTCGTAGTTCAACGACACGAAGATATCCATAATGGTATCTTGTTCGTCTTCGTGATAGTTTTTAGAAATAAATTTTCTGAGTTCTTCTTTTTTGTCGGGAAATACGCTGAGGGGCGAGTCGTAGAACTTAATCTTTGCTGTGATACGATGGTTCCCATCTACCAAGTACTCTTTGTTGTCTGCGCGCTTATTCACGATAATTGCCTCCACATCGGAGCCCCGCTTGAGCAGAAATTCAATGTACTCGCGGATAGATGCTTTCTTTTTTCCGTCAATTGGCTGAAGACCCCAAGTTGCGTCGCGCTGCTGCTTTGGCTTCAGCAACGTTTTCATAGTCACCTTCTTTCTTAAATCGGCCACACTCCACTTTTCTGGCTTGCACTCGGTGTTGTTCATGTTATATTCCGTACTTTTCTGTATTCTACTATATAATTACGGAACTCTCTAAGTAGGTTAATTATATAATATAGCAATTTACCCGTACTATATTATGTAAATGTGTCTCGTTAGGAATATGTGAATTATAACTGCAGGTCGGCAAGCTCGTGCAGCACTACATGTGATGGCATCTGCAGGGAAACGGCTTGTTGGTAAAAGTTTGCGTGCACATATAGATGCGTCTCGTCGGTGATATGCTTGAAGATTTCCGCGAGACTCTTTATTCGGCCGGTTGCGCCGGCGTATTCCTTGGGGCGCGGTTTCTTTCTGGTGGGGTATCTGCAGTTCCATTCGCACGCCATGGCGCGCGAGATGGATGTCCATTGCGGGGAGGTGAGCACCGCCGTAAACGACCACGAGCCCTTGCCCTTGGATGCGGTGGCCCACGCACCGCCCTTGATTTCTCCGTTGTGTTGTCGCAGCCTTTTTTTGAGGTCAACCGTGTAGCCATTGTATGTCTGGCCCTCCCAGTTGTCGTGCTGGGCCAAGAAATAGCAGTAGTATGTCTTCGGCGGCTTTTCGGGTCTGGGCGCGCCTATGGCCGGGTCGGCAGGTTCGCTGGATGGATTGGTCATAGACGTTCGCTAGAGAATTTATTTGCCAACAAAACCCAACAACCCATCAACGTATCCGTGTTCCTTGCGAGAAAATATATTCTCAAAACATATTACACACGCATGAAATTTCAAATACCTGTCTATTTGCAACTCGTTTTTTTTATAGGTTGTTTTGTAATTATTTATTACTATTATTATAGTATGACCAACAAGCCAATTTGTGCTATTGCGGTGTTTGATGGTACCATTACAGGAAGTGTACGATTCACCGAAGATTTTGCTAAAAATAAAATCAGAATAGACCTTAATATTAAAGGACTTCCCCCCAAATCTTTGCATGGGTTTCATGTGCACGAAGCTGGAGATTTAACCGATAAGTGTACCAGCATGTGCTCCCATTTTAACCCTTATGGGAATACTCATGGATGTCCTGGTAAGAGAGAACGACACGCAGGGGATCTAGGTAATATTACTACAAATAATAAGGGCGAAGCAAAATATACATTTTATGATAATGTTATTAAGCTCAGAGGTTCTAAGGCAAATATTATTGGAAGAGGTCTAATTATTCATGAAGACGAAGACGATTGCGGAAATGGCGGAAATGCAGAAAGTTTAAAAACCGGCAATGCTGGTAAGAGGATTGCGTGTGCGGTTATTGGGTATTCAAAAGAAAATTTTGCATGTTAACTAGACAATTTATTTATCGATAAATCACATCAACAACGTTAGATGGGTGCTATTATGCTATGGTATGGTATGGTATGGTATGGTATGGTATGGTATGGTATGGTATGGTATGGTATGGTATGGTATGGTATGGTATGTCATGTAGGCAGGTCCCTACATGACAAACAAAGAAAATCTTTCTTGTTTTTCCTCTCCCCTCTCCCCTCTCGTGGTTTCCTCGCTTACCGCCGCGCAGACCAACCACCCAATCACCCGATGAGGGGCTCGAACCCTCGACCACACGCTTAAAAGGCGTGCGCTCTACCAACTGAGCTAACCGGGTATATGCAATGCATGGCATTTTCTCCTCCCCACCCACACTATTCCTAGTGGTTTCTCTCTATATTGTTTTACCAAGTATGTTGCTAACAATATGTTTCTATGTCTGCTGCGACGAGACCTTTGTAGGATAAGGTATGCTGGTGGTGAGAAATCTATTCATTTTGGCGACGTGTTTTTTCTCGGGAATGGCGAGGTCGTTTTCAAAGTCTTCTAGTAGTCGCAGCTTGATGCCCATTAGCTGAGCAAACGCATGAATAGTAAAGTGTGACTTCTGACGAGCAAATGCGAGCTGTTTGCCAAAGGTCGTGGTTTGTACAATGGACGTTGTCGTTGGATTATCGCCCATTACGCAATAGGGTATTTTATATGTATGTATGTGCATCTGTCTCTATATTATTGTTATTTGTTAGTATACCTGATGCATGTACGTATCTAGAAAAAATAAAGCAGTATGTCCACGTGTGCTTACGTGACCAGCGTATTGAAAATCTTCTTTCCGCCTGGCAATATTTCCAAGGTTCCGACGCGCGCGGGGGTGCCCTTGCCCTCGCTGGACTTGATGTAAGATTGCAAGTCGTAAATGTAGTACTCGCGCTCCTTCATTTTGCGCGCCGCGTACTTTATGCCGTATATGGTGACAGGTTCGGCTTTCCAAGTGATTTTCTCCGTATTTATGCTGGATATGGTATCGTCTTCGTCCTTGTCAATATCGGGATTGTATGCAAAAGAGGTGCTGCTGGGGTCGCCGAAGCTGAGACAATCTAGACCCTCCTTTGCGTTCTTGGCGCTGAACACTTGGCAGTCAATGGCGGCCTCCTTGATGGCGATGGTGAGCTGGTTGCTGATCTCCTCCTTTATGCTGGACACTTCGTACAAGTACTCGTCGCTGGTGAGGGGGATGTTCGGGTCGTGTTTTCCAGTATCGTACAAACGTAGTGCGCGCGCATCTTCTCCCTCAATTTGTTGCTCGGTGAAGGTCATGAGATACACGAACACCTCCACTGTCTGGAGGGTGAGTTCCAGATCTTTGTGGCTACAAATACGACGGGCTCGGCCAATCACCTGCTCTGTGCGCACTGGATGCCAATAGGGCTCTACCACGTGCACGTATCGGGTGTTGCGTAAGTTGAGCCCCTCTGAGCCGGAGGAGGTAATCATGAACACCTTGATGATCTCGCCTAGGTTGTTGTTGTTGGCGACCGCGCGCAGCTTGCCGGCGATGTTGGTGGGGATGTCGTCCCAGAATCCGTTGTATATCTTGAGGATGAGTTTCTTCTCCTCGTCGCTTTCTGTGCCGGTGTACAACGCAAAGGTGGGCTTGCCTTGGTCGTTCTCGGATATGTCAATGTCCCATCCGCCGTTGGACGTCTTCTTGAGACGGAATCGCGCAAACCCGTTGGCCTCCAGCACCATGGTGAGGAGTTGGAGGCCCTCCAACGTGCGAAACTGGCTATACACCAGATGCAGACCAACGTATTCGGGGTCCTGAATGTTTTCCAAGACGTGGAGGAACTTGGGGCTGTAGCGTTCAAGCCCTTGTTTGCTGAGGTACGTGGCTGCGTTGGCGCGTATCACTGCAATGGCGTTCTGGATACGTTCGGTATAGGTCTTGTCCGCCACTGCGGTGATTGCCTCGTCGCCCTCTATCTCGCCCTCGCGTTCGTCGCTCAAGTCGGCGTCGCGCACCTTGTCCTTGGCTTTGGCGATAAGTTCCTCTTGTGCCTTCTCGCTCTTTTCGTCCCCTTCCCCCTGCCCCAGTATTACCTTCTTGGTGTCCTGTGGCATGGGACGACCGGGGTCGGGCGGCATGACAAAGTTGCAGAAGAGGCGCGAGAAGATGCGGTACGTGGAGCTGGGTTCCTTGTAGACGCCGTCCTTGTCAAAGGTCCCCTTTTTGGTCTTGCTCGACTTCTCCTGTTTGCGCTCAGCGACACGGGACGCCTCGTATAAATTGAACTGGTAGTTGCTCATGGGAATCTTGACCACATGATAATACTCTGGCGTCTTTTCGTAACGAGGCATGAGTCCCTCCTGTGGACTGCGGTAGTATGAAGTGAGTCCAATGATGCGTTTTTTAAAAAGTCCGGCGTCCTTGAGATGCTGTGTGTTGGGGTCAATGAAGCGGGCAACAAACTTGTCCAGCACATCGGGGAGCGCCTTGTAGTTGTGGATACGAATGAGTCGTTGGTTGATTTCAAGGCCTTCTTTCTCAAGGAGCTCCATGACCTTCTTCTCAAAGGCGATGTCGCTCACTTGGGTGGTGTCAAACTCTGCGTCGCCCGCGGCGTCGCGAATCTGGTTGGTTACTCCGTGGTACCCTGTTCTCTCTTTGGTCTTGTTTTTGAACCCAAAAGGATTTCGTGTGATGAGCACCTTCTTTGCGGCGGGTGAGTACTCGAGGTAGTCCAGAATCTTCTCGCCTGCGAGCGCTGACTGGAGCGTCTCAGTACTCACCTTTTTGGTGGTCTTGACCACCACGGGAATCTCCCACGTCTTGATGTATCCGCGGAGAATGTTGAACAAGATGCCGATTTCGTTGGGGTAGTTGATGATGGGTGTCCCCGTTAGCAGCACGATGCGCGCGTTGCGCGCGGACATCAAAAACTCGTACAGCTTGAGCGACATGGCTTTGTGGAGTTTCTCCTTTTCGCCGCGGTCGTTGACCGCAATGGGACGCTCCTTTTGGATTTTGTTCACGATACGACTGATGAAGTTGTGTGCCTCGTCAATGATGACAACCGCATTGTCAAAGGGGTTTTTCTCGTAGTTATCGGTCATTTCCTTGAGACGTTGCTCGCGCAGGCCGTTGTAGGCGATGAACTTGTACTTGTTGAAGATCATTTCGTTGAGCTGGTCGTCCAGACTCTTCATGTCGGTTGTGGAGAGCGTGTTGACCGGTTTGGAGACGTCCATGAGCCATGCACCCTGATTGCGCTCAATATACTCAATAGGTAATTGGAGCACTGCGGACAAGGTCTCAAATGCACTGGCGTCATGCACCCACTCCCAGTACTGCTTCTTCTTGTACATGAAATCGCCCGCCTTTTTAAGCTCCTCCACATAGTTGTCTCGCAACGATTTCGGCGTCATGACAATCACACGACGCTTGCTCTTCATTCCTTCGGCAATCGCGATACTGCTCGCGGTTTTCCCCGCACCCAGACCATGGTAGAGCAAAAGACCGCGATAGGGAGTGTACAAGTTCATGTAGTCGCGCACCAGTTTTTGATGTGTGAGCAGAGAGAAAGACTCGCTGCTGCGCAAGCTATCGCAGGTGATGCCTTTTTCGGCCTCCTCCAGCTCGTTCTTGTATTGTTGAAAGAAGGAGTTGATGAAGTTCACAAATATTTTGCGGTTGTTCATGTAGTAGCTGGAGAGGCGAAATTTGACATGCGGTTCTTTGCTCGGCAATCGCTTTGCAATGGCGGTTCCAGGCATAGAAACCCAGTCCTCTGGCCCAAGCTCAGCCACGCCCCTTTGCGGTTTGGGTGTAATGCGGCGGCGTCTTCGTCTCGTTTCTTCGGCTTCCCCCGCTTCTTCCGCTTTTTCTTCGTCGGTTTTTTCCACCAGCTCATCCACGACCACGTCGGTCTTCCCGTCTTTGATGGAAGTTTCTGCCACACCGATGTCTTCTTTGTCGTCGTCTATGATGACAAGTTTTTTCTTGACAAGACGCCTAATTTTCTTGGGCGGTTCGGCGGGGGAAGGCGGCAACAAAGGTTGTTTAGATGTAAGGGTCTTTATTTCAGTCTCTTTCATGGGATGTTTCACACTCACCTTGATAAGCTGGACTGCCTTTAATCGCTCAACCAAGTCATTAATGTCGTAGTCGGCGTTCTTCCGTCGCACATCACGTAGTTCCACGCCTTTGATATTGCCAGGCTGGCCCTGAATGACAACCTGTACGGGCTCTAAAGGAGTCACCATTGGTTTGGTCATCAATCTGGTCTTTACTAAATTGTCCATAGTTCTTATATACTCTGTATATAAAAACCATGATATTTCTACAGATTTAACAACTATGGCCGTATATGATGTATTCTTTCCAGCTCGCATATGAATCGTCTTGCAGGTCATCATCTGTTGTTGCAATAGGCGGATCCGTTTTCGGCACCACGTCTTTCGTAGGTTCTGAACTTGGTTGATTCTCCATGTATATGTATGTATGTATAAAAATATGCTAGGCATCCAACTTAATTTTATGGAAAATGATAAAGTCCCGCATGTAGTTATCGCATTTGTCTTGGCCAGATGCCTCGCATGTTCGTGTGATGAAATGCTTGAAGGCGTCGTCATACATGGAATTTTTCGCGATGTCATCGGGTATTTTGCATAAGTCGTCGCATGTTCGTCGTGTAGCGTTGTGGAGGCTCTTCACGTCATTGATATTGTGGAGAGACCTATACTTGTAAATAAATGACTCGCATTCATTAGGCGATATATTTTTAGCGTGTTTAGTTGAAACCATATACTATTATACCAATATTTTTTATTGGTATAATATAACTAACAGATATGCCTAGAAAAGGGGGAAGAATGCGCCCTATTTCTCCGGTGGACATGGAAAGAGAACGTATACGCCGTGAGGCGGCGTACCAAGACAATGATGCGCCTCAGCATGACCCAGATGTTGCGTTTAATAATGATGAATTAGAGGACTCTTTTATGTCATCCGACTCGGACGATTCTAGAGTTGTGTTTGCATCATCAACGCCTCATTACGACAGATTGGTGTATTTTGCAGATACCGATATTATGATGACCGCCCCCATGATGGTGTTTAATGAATATATGAATGTGCTCAGCAACGAAGATACCATGCAATTATTGGCGCACGAAGGATCGTTAGAGATTCTTGCAAACGAGATAACCATACTTATTAATTATATACCTAGCCGAGGTGACCTGCAACGCGCGCGTTATTATCTTACAAACAACCAAGTTATTTCGCAATTTCCAGAGATTAGCCAAGAGTTTCTGGCAGCATATCACCTGCAATTTGAGAACCGAATCAACGAGATACAAGAGATTCTTAATTATCAAGCGCGTAGACCACGACAAGAAGGAGGGAGGAAACGTAAACCCAGCAAGAAACGTACTACGCTGCAGACAAGAAGAAACGTCAAAAAGAAGCGGCGCACGCGTAAAAGACAATCAGCCAAACAAATACGTACATAGTTCATAATTTTCTTCCGTGTGGCGTATAATTATGAAAATAGCATTGCTTACCTTTTACAATAAAGCAATTGCTGAGTATGATGGGGTTATTACATCTAAAATCAACGAATTGTATTGTATCAACCGACCCTAAATACGCGGATAGGCAGGCATCCTGCATGGGAGAATTTGCAGATGCTTTTGACGCGCATTGACAACTACGACTACGTCGTCTGGATAGATGCCGACGCCTTTTTCTATGTAGACTGGCCAAGTATAGAGGAGAGGAGTTCATCACGCGCAACGTCGACAAGGACTTTATATTTAGCCGCGATTTGGGTAATCGTCCTCCGCCGAGCGGCAAAATCAACACTGGGTTGTTTGTGGTGAAGAACACAGAATATATCAAAAAGTTTTTGAAGTTGTGGGCGTACGACGAAGAGTTGTATAGGAACAACACCATGAACGGGTAGAGCACTCGCAAGAATACTACGCCCAAATAAAATACGGATAAACTAGCATTTTTTGTACCATGTGTATAGTACCAATGGATCCAGCCAGTATTCACCAAGAATGTTCCTTTCCCGATGAAATGTATGCTTACATTGAAGTACAAAAAAATACACGCACCAAGTACGAATATGATAAGAAATTAAACGCATTGGTGCTAGATCGGGTGCTCCATAGCGCCGTGTTTTATCCCCACAATTACGGATACATCCCCGAAACCTTGTGCGGGGATGGAGATGCATTGGATGTGTTGGTGGTAACGAGCGAACCCCTTATGCCAGGCACGTTTTGTAAGGTGCGTCCAATTTGCCATTTGGTGATGGAGGACGAGAAGGGTCAAGACGAAAAATTGCTTGCTGTGTGCATAAACGATCCCATCTACAAAGATATCTACAAAAAGTCGGAACTGCCCAAGCATACGTTGGACGAGATTTTTGTATTTTTTGATACGTATAAAAGGTTGGAGAAAAAGAAGTGGGTAAAAATAACGGGATGGTCAACCGAGACTGAGACCATGGAGCTTGTGAAGAGGACGCATAACGAGCATCTCAAATGCACGAATCAAACGCGCAATTACTTGGCGTAAGTGTCAATGTCTTGAATGATTCGCATACACGCGTCTTGCTCGGCCTTGCGTTTGATTTTGTGTGTCCCTTCGCCCAAGAAGACAAATGCCAACCCGTAGTTGGTCGTCAAATATGACTGAATAGCATGGAATGTTTTGAACTCTTCAAATGGGATGGCATCCTTCCAAACGAGATTGTGAATGGGTTGTCCAACGCAGAGGAAGACGCCCATGCGGTATCCCCACTCAATGTCATGGTCCATCTCAATATAATGCGGCGTCACCTTGAACTCTTTCTGGATTTTCACTTGGAGAATGTTTTTGTAGTTGTCGTCGTTTTGAATCAGCTCTATCCAGTTGATGTGGCGCTCGAAGATGTTTTCAATGAATTTTTGGACCATTTGGAACCCAGGACCGGTGACGAACATCTCTTGGAACCAGTTGTCATCGTCCTTGACGACGCGCTTGTTGTAGTCCAAGAAGAGCGCGCCAAGAAACGACTCAAAGAGGCAGCCGAGCTTCTTCAGGTTGGTGCGGATCTTCTTTTCCTCGGCGTGCTTGGACAAGATGAGCCACTTGTGTAGCCCCATTTCGTAGGCAATGCGTCCGATGGCCTCGTTCTTCACGATGGCGATTTTTTTCTCGGTCATGAACCCCTCGTTTTCCTTGGGGAAGCGGCGATACAAGTAGAACTTTGTCACAAGTTCGAGCAACCCGTCGCCCAAGAACTCTAGGCGCTCGTTGGACTTGGATTTGAGTGGCATGCAATCGTCGGGCTTGGGGACGATGGTGATTTTTTGCTGAATATTTTCCAATGCGGGGCGTTTGATGTAGGACCGGTGTACAAAGGAACGCTTGTACAAGTCTATGTTCACCACGAGAGGGGGCACGCCATATTCCTTGAGAATAGATTGAACGTCGTTCAATGTAATCTCAACATTCAACGGGTTGTAGGGGTTGAACACGAGCCCCTCTTCGTTACGCACAATATCATCGTCATGTAAAAGTGACTTTTCGTCGGTCATGATTATGATGTATTATCGTGTCATGTCTTTAAATCATTTTTATAATATATAAGACTGAATTGCAGACACTTTGCAACTCTGTGAAAAATAACTGGGTATAGTATGAGCCAGTACGTTATTTACACAAAGACTGGGTGTGGATATTGCGACAAGGTAAAATCCCTGCTAAAAGATGTTACGCCCAGCCCGCAGTTTATTTTGTGCGACAGCCGTCTGAAGACAGACGAGTCTAAGAACGCCTTTTTAGGAGAAATGGCGTCTAAGATAGGGTGGATGCACAAGACGTTTCCAATGGTGTTTTTAAACGGGCAATTTATCGGCGGGTACGAGGAAACACTGAAATTGTACGAGCGTAGCCGGTTGCTTGACTTGGTTGACGCCGATTTCTAATATAAATGAATTAAGTTTAAACATAGTGCTAGTATGATATACATATCTTCATCATGGACCTTTCAATGTTAAACAGAAAAGAGTTATTGGAAAAATGCACAGAGGCGGGTATTAGCAAGTGCAGCTCAAAAAACAAGTCCCAGTTAATAGAACTCATATCAAACGTATCAATGTCACCTCCTAATACTAGTGAATCGGTTGATGTGACCGATACCATAGCCACCTTTAAAAAAGGTGACGCCAAACCAGCCGCGGGCGCGTCGCTGGGGGACGCAACCCCCAACGCAACCCCCAACGCAACCCCCATTGCCAAACCAGCAGAAAATACATTAAATGTGATTGATTTGTTCTGCGGCTGCGGCGGAATGTCAAAGGGGTTAACGGATGCTGGACTGAATGTTGTTGCCGGAATAGATGTCTGGGACAAAGCAGTTGAAAGTTACAATAAAAACTTTACCCACAAGGCGTATTGTGAAGATTTGACAAAGTTTCCTCCGGAAAAATTCAACGAGCTTTACAACCCAGACAACAAAAGTATAGACATAGTGGTTGGCGGTCCTCCGTGTCAATCATTTTCAATTGCGGGGAAAAGAGATAAAAACGATCCTAGAAACACTCTCTTTATGGAATACGTCAAGTATCTCGACTATTTCAAACCAAAAGCGTTCATTATGGAAAATGTAATTGGTATGCTTTCAAAGAAAACCGACACCGGCGAAAAGGTAATTGACATTATCATGGAACAATTAAACAGGAACTACAATTGTCTCATTAACAAGTTGTATGCCAGCGATTTTGAAGTTCCTCAGAACAGACGGCGAACAATTATTATAGGGATTAGGAAAGATTTGCATATTACTCCAACCAAACCCATGCAGGTGATAAAGGCTGTAGAGGATAGAATACCTGTAAAAAACATATTGCAAGATAAAGAGAGTGTAGATGCATCACATTATCTAAGCGAACGCGCCATACAAGGCATCATCAACAAGAAGATTAAGTCAAAAGAAAGGGGGGCTGGATTTGGAGCGCAATTTTTGGATATAAACAAACCATCGTATACTATTCCTGCGCGGTATTGGAAAGATGGGTACGACGCACTGGTTAAATATAACGAAACTGAAATCAGAAGGTTGAGTATACTGGAACTCAAGCGCATACAAAGCTTCCCAGACGATTTTGAATTAGTTGGTAGTAAAAAAGATGTGATTATGCAAATCGGAAATGCGGTTGCGTCTAGGTTTGCATACCATTTAGGCAAATATATTATCAATACTCTTCAATAATTAACTCGTTCCAAAAATTTGTCCCTCTAAACTGCGAATAGTTGCGAGTATTGCCGTCGTACATTCCGCTATCAAATATAATGTTTTTATTTTTGATATTTTCAATAAAGTGGTCAAAGTTGAACGGCTTGCCGAAGCATATCTTTTCATAAGTGCTTCCTATTTTTTTACACATAAAGAACCCCTTTTTATTAAATTTGTTGTTGATATGCGGTTTCAACTTCTCGGTTCTCCATATTGCAATGACTATGTTATCTTTTTTTAAAAAGTCTGGAAAATCCGTTTTGATGGGGCGAGTGTCCTTTGAAAACGAATAGTATACAACAAGGTCATTGGTCTCAGTGACTAGTAAATTTTGACCATTCTCATTCCAAGTGTTATACGTCGGAACACATTTTCCTGACCACGAATATCGGTTGTTCTTGTGTGGGTTTGGGTTTCCAAATGTTTTAATGAAGATAGTTCTAGTGATCTTTACGTTGTCGTCGGACCAGTTGTTCAACATGTTAATATGAGTTCGTTTATTTTTTTTTGAAAACGCATATTCACTTGCGCTAAAATCGCCCAAGGTGATCTTAATTGACTCCTTTTTCATTTCGTACCCGTTTATGTCAGGTTCATTTTTTGCATTGTGCTGTATACCCATCTTAGTTTCTAACCAATGACCTTCTTTTCCACAATGTTTTACATTCTGTCCATCCATACAAATATCTACACCCTTTACGTTGTTGTGAAATAATTCTATGATTTGTTGTTTGTCCGTATCCATTTTACACTACTATGTCATTTTATCAATAAGACGTTTCATTTTTATCCATTCATCTTACACAGGCATATCTCTCTCTCTGTATAAAGATAGATAGGCAATATACACGTTGCTGGTCATACCTTCTAGATTGTTTATCTTTAGGTAAGTGCCATAGAATCTTTTTTTCTATTTCTATTGTATAACCATGGTTTACATGAGTGGAGGAAAAGCTGCGCGCAATCAAGCGTCTATCGTTAACCGCGCCACCTGTGGTGGAAACAAGAAGGGAGGACTTATGGGATACATCGGAGGTGTTGGAACTGGTGGTGTCAGTATAAACAGAAGCAGACGATTCTGTAGCAAAACTGGATGCAACAACAAGGACATGAACACCCAGTTTGGATTGAAGTGTGTTGGTAACTTCAGCAACTCTTCCCAAGGCAATGTTCGCATGGCTCGCCGCGGCATGTTCTAAGCAATTGCAAATACTAGTGACACACCAATAATGTAAGTTAATAACTTGTTACGATAAGTTATTAAAGAAATGTGTGCAGTACGTACATACACATACATACACCATATATGTTTTATATTAAGATTGACGCGCGAGAGAGAGACCTCATCGGGCTGGTAAAGGAGAAGTTAGGAGAAAGTGAGCAAATTACATTGGTTGTGGAAGCGCTGGATGTAGGAGACATTATTTTTGCGGAGGACGACAAGGAACTATTGGTCATAGAGAGAAAGAAGGTACCTGATTTAGCGGCCAGTATTGTTGATGGTCGGTACAAAGAGCAGTCTTATCGTTTAGACGGATATCCGGTTCATAATCACAACATCGTCTACATGATTGAGGGTAATCTTTCTCAGTCGCGCATGAGCAAAGACACTCTAAACTCTTCTCTCTTCTCAATAAATTATGTAAAGGGGTTTTCGGTGTGGAAAACAAATAATCTACCAGACAGCGCAGAGTTTTTAGTAAACAGCATCAGGTATCTCGCGAAGGGAATTAGCAAGACGGCATATTACAAGAACACCGACGACCCGAGTGACTCAGCAGCACATCAGGGGATGAGTACCTCGGAGAAAGATTACGTGAGCGTGGTGAAAACCGCAAAGAAGGAAAACATTACACCCAATAATATCGGGGAAATTATGTTGTGTCAGATACCAGGGATAAGCGCCACCACAGCGCTTGCAATTATGCAGCATTTTTCGTGTATGGTGAATTTAATTGCGGATTTACAAGAAAAGGGAGAGGAATGCTTGCATGAGGTGCAAGTTCCGAGTACAAAAGGCGCGTCTAGAAAACTAAATAAGACATGCATTGCCAACCTCATAAAGTACTTGGTTTAATGTAGCACGAACATATATAGTTGTTGTTAGTTAATTGTATAAATACACCTCATTTTCGTCGTAATAATTACTATTTATAAGTTCGTTTGTATAAGATTTGCCTCCCCAATTAGAGTCCATTGGGCTCGGGCTGGCGGGTTTGGATTGGTTGAGCACGTTCATCTCATCTAATGGCGTATGCACTCCTTGGTAGAAATTGGATGAGTCGTGTGCAGGATAACTTCCAATGTTGTAGGGCGGGTCGTTTCGCCCAGAATCTATGAGCTTGGTTCGCTTCAAGTTGGGATATCGGTTACTTGGGTTAATGGCATTGTCCTTAGCAGCAGGGTCTGCATATGGAGCGGCTGATTTCAATGCAGCAAGTTCTTCCTCCAGTTCTTCCTTGGAACCGGGTATTTGGGTTGAAATGGGTGTATCACCTACGTGGGTGATTCCTCCGGATACTCCTGTGGTCCCCTCTATTTTGGGAATCTCGCTAAAGGCGGTTGCGTTAGCACCCAGTGTTGCGTTAGAAGGAGGAAGACCTCCTTGGGGCTCCGACATGCATGGTCTAGACCTACACACAACCTTTCCGGAAGCGTCATACACTTCTTGTAAATACAATACGGGACAACGAATGCCCTGGCTTCGCTGCCAATCTATGAACTCGGTGTAGTCTTCTAAATTATTGAACACTATTGGGTTTACTCCTGGAACCTCATCTAGCCGATTATTGTACAAGTATATCTTGTTTCCCTTTTGTACTAGCAAGTTTGGACAGCTGGGCTTTTTCTTAGACAACTTACCGAACCCCTCTTTCGTATTTGTTTTTACGATGAAAAGTGTCGCTGCAACCACGCATACGATGATAAATAATGTTCTTAAAGATAATTGAGTCATTTGGTATATATAACCACTATATATTTTTCTGTATAAAATATATATGCCGATCATTCATATTTCCCCCAATACTGGAGACGAACCTATACACGCCATGAACGAGCACATTACCAATGGAAAGCCGGCGTTTGTCTTGTTGTATATGGAAGGGTGTGGGCCTTGTGGCCAAACCCGCCCTGAATGGCTTAAACTAAAGGACCAGTTTGCAAAGAACGACAATATTGGCATTGTGGACATAGAAATGTCAAAGATAGACAAGATTGCGCACCCGAAACTAAAGGCCGACGTGATGGGATTTCCCACGATGCGTTATGTGAAAAATAATATTTGTGAGGATTACGAAAAATGTAAAGGGTTGCATACAGACAGGTCATACAAATCTTTTTTGGAGTGGATTGCCAAGAAGGAGAATAATGCGTCAAGCCATATGCGCGGAGGGAGAAGAAGCCGTGCCCGACGAGGCAAGAAGAGTCATCTGCGAAAAAAGACAAGAACGCGGGGCACTCGCCGACGCGGGACTCGGACCATGTCCGTGTCCGGAAAAATGGCCACATCTGCTAATAAGCCTAAATGCGGAAGAAGGTGTCGCAGCAGAGTACTGAAAACACGGAGGTCACGCGGGCATTAATTTGTCGGCCGGTGAGACGAGACGAAACGTCACGCAACAGACTGCATTTGTTTACCTGAAATACATGTGCGAGAGCGTGACTAATTTAACGCATTGTGGTTAAAACAAAAATGAAATGGTTTAGACATATCTTGACAGATGTATTCAAGATATATTACTCAGTATGGAGGTGAAGCTATTTGACTTTAACGTGTATGAGGGTGAGCGGGAATCAAGTGATGCCAGCGGAAGCGAGGGCGGAAGCGAGGGCGGGTTTCCACCGAGCAAGCGAAAGGACATGAGCAGTTTCATGATTCAAATCTTTGGCATCAACGAAAAGCGCGAGACGTTCAACATTTTGGTGGACGGGTTCAAGCCGTACTTTTACGCAAAGGTGGACGACAACTGGAGCATCAAAAAGAAGGAGCGGTTCTTGGACTTCTTGCGCCACAAGATGGGCGGCTTCTACGCGGACTCCATTTGCGACTGCAAGTTGATTGCCAAAAAGAAGCTGTATGGGTTTGATGGTGGGAAGAAGCACAAGTTTGTGAGGCTTGATTTTGAGAGCATTGCGGCATTCAACAAATGCAAGGGGTATTGGTACGGCCCCTATATGAAATCGGCAGATGGCGGACGTTCCGACCGCAAACTTCTTCCCTCAGGACTCGTGTTTGAAGGTACAAGTATGCAGTTGTACGAAGCCAACATTCCACCCCTTCTCCGGTTCTTCCACATTCAGGACATTAGTCCCTCCGGGTGGGTTCAGATACCGACCAATCTTGTGGAGAAGGCTGACCCAACCGAGACCAGCTGTACGTATGAAGTCCGCGTGCATCATAGGAAAATCACGCCTCTGCCAGATAACGAGGCCCGCGTGCCATACAAAATATGCAGTTTTGATATTGAGGCCAGTAGTAGTCACGGGGATTTTCCGCTGCCTATCAAGACCTACAAAAAGGTGGCAGGGAACATTATGGAACATATGGAATCAACAATGACCTCCGAGATGGACGCGGATGCTTGCAGAAACGTCTTGCGTGGGTTGGTGATGTCGGCATTTGGACATGGTACTCGGTCCACACACATTGACTTGGTGTATCCTAAGCAACCCCCGACAAAGGCGGCGCTGGAGAAAAAGATTGAATTGTGGCTGAACCATCCGGCGCATGTTGTAGAAGACCTCGTGGCGAAGGAGAAGAAAAAATCTGATATCAAGGTGAATACGATAAAAGAGAGTTTTTGCAAATATGCTATAGAGGACGACAATGATGCCGAGGCAAGATACACAAAAAAGTACAAAAGCAGCAACGCGACCATCGTGGACATATTGCTTGACGCAAAATATGGGCGCGAGGGCAAGATTATGGAAATGACAAGTTCCATGAACAAAGTATTTCCGCCTCTGGAAGGCGACAAGGTCACCTTTATCGGGTCCACCTTTTTAAATTATGGCGACCCAGAGCCGTCATTCAATCACTGCATTGTGTTGAATGGGTGCGCCAAGTTGCCGTTGGAGAACACACAACTGGAGACGTATGCTACGGAGCGCGAGGTGTTGATTGCTTGGCAACGCATGATTCAGCGAGAAGACCCCGACATTATTATCGGATACAACATATTTGGTTTTGATTACGAGTTCATGTTTAGACGCGCGCAAGAAAACAGCTGCGAGTTTGAGTTTCTCCAGTTGTCGCGTAACATTGGCGAGGTGTGCGGCGAACGCGACAATGAGACTGGCGAGTACAAGATTGAAGAAAGCAGTATTCAAATTGCGAGCGGCCAGCACGACTTGCGGTTTATTAAGATGAACGGACGCATGCAAGTAGACTTGTACAACTTCTTCCGCCGAGAGGAAAACTTGGTATCCTATAAATTGGACTATGTGGCTGGCCACTTCATAGGCGACTATGTGAAGCGCGTGGACTGCAACAAGGAGAAAAACGTCGCTACCATCTACACGACCAACATGACAGGGCTTCTTGTGGGAAGTTACGTGCACTTTGAGGAAATTGGGCACACGGTGGACTACTACGATGACGGCGCCAAGTTTGTGGTTACACGCGTGGACAAAAGGGAAAAGTGGTTTGAGATACAAGACGCGAGCATTGCTCCCGATTTCGCAAAGAAGGTTCGGTGGTGTTTGGCGAAGGACGACGTTACGCCCAAGGACATCTTTGAGATGACAAACGGCGACGACGGCGACCGCGCGGTCATTGCAAAGTATTGTATTCAGGATTGTAACCTCGTCCATTATTTGATGAACAAGGTAGACATATTGACGGGCTTTATTGAAATGGCAAAGATTTGCAGCGTGCCAATGAACTTCTTGATCATGCGCGGCCAAGGGATTAAGCTGACGAGTTACATTGCCAAAAAATGCAGGGAAAAGGGAACGCTCATGCCGGTGATAGACAAGGGGTCGTCGGACGACGGATACGAAGGGGCGATTGTGCTGGACCCCAAGAGCGATTTGTACCTAGATAATCCAGTAGCCTGCGTGGATTACGCCTCGCTGTACCCGTCCTCCATGTTGAGTGAAAACTTGTCGCATGATTCCAAGGTGTGGACCCGCGAATACGATTTGACCAACAACCTTATTGAGGAAACGGGGGAAACGGATAAGGCTGGCAACTTTATATACGACAACCTGCCAGACTACAAGTATGTGGACGTAACGTATGACACGTACACGTATGTGCGCAAGACGCCTAGTGCCGCGGCAGAGAAGGTGAAATGTGGTCGGAAGATATGCCGGTTTGCCCAGTTTCCGCACGGCGAGCGCGCAATCATGCCGTCCATTTTGGAGGAGTTGTTGAAGGCGCGCAAATCCACGCGCAAGCTGATTCCGATGCAAACAGACGAGTTCATGAAGAATGTGCTTGATAAACGACAATTGGGCTATAAGCTCACGGCCAACTCCTTGTATGGTCAATGTGGTGCAAAGACGAGCACCTTCTACGAGAAGGACGTTGCCGCATCCACCACTTCTACCGGCAGGAAGTTGTTGACGTATGCCAAGCGCGTGATTGAGGAGTGTTATGGCAATACGATAGTAAACACTGCAAATCATGGTCCAGTCTTGACAAAAGCCGAGTACATATATGGCGATAGTGTTGCAAATTATACCCCAGTGTATGTGAAGGTAAACGGGGCGTTTGATATTTGCACGATTGAACAGCTTGGAACCAAGTACGGCAACAATCTGTGGGTAACATGCACGGAAGAAGGCAAACAAGAAAAAGAATTTTGCGAGCTGAATAACGTTGAAACGTGGACTGAAAAGGGATGGACTGCATTGCATAGAGTGATTCGTCATGTGTTGGCGCCTCACAAGAAGATGGTTCGTATACTGACCCATACTGGGGTGGTTGACGTGACGGATGACCACTCGTTAATTCAGTCAAATGGCGTAGAAATATCGCCAAAAGATGTCAAGATTGGCACGGAGTTGCTGCATAATAATCTGCCGTTACCTACCCAAATGGTGAATACGCATATTCAAAAAATAACCGCGGCAGAAGCGCAAGTCATGGGGTTCTTCTTCGGCGATGGTAGTTGTGGGAGTTACGAATGTTTATCTGGGAAAAAAAGCGCGTGGGCGTTGAACAACGCATCGTCCGATTTAATTGACAAATACTTGGAATTGTGCAAGGCGGCCTATCCTCATTTGGATTGGGTGGTTATGTCAACACTGGAAAGTTCTGGTCTATATAAAATATCGCCAAGTGGGCGCAACCATGGTTCTATTGTGGAATTTGTAAACACTTACAGAGAAAAATTATACTATGACCAGGCTAAAAAAATACCGGACGAAGTATTATTAGGAACAGATGAAATCCGACAAGCATTTTGGGATGGATTGTATGACGCAGATGGAGATAAAGATACAACTGGTTATACACGAATTAACCAACAAAATCAAATCAGTGCAGCGCATATATGTTGGTTGGGACAAAGTTTGGGTTGGAAAACAACTATAAATAGTGGTGGAAGCGATAAACCAAATATTTACAGAGTATCCATGACAAAAAATAAATTGAGAAAAAATCCCATCGCGATTAAAAAAATGGGCGAAATCTCATATCAAGGATATGTTTACGACCTGACGACAGACAACCATCACTTTGCAGCCGGTATAGGTAACATAGTTGTGCATAATACGGACAGCGTATTCTTCACCTTCAATTTGCAAACACCTGAAGGAGCCCAGATTCGCGGTCAGAAGGCTCTGGAAATCACCATTGAGCTGGCCCAAGAAGCGGGGCACTTGGCGTCTACCTTCCTGAAAGGCCCGCATGACTTGGAGTACGAAAAGACGTTTATGCCCTTCTGCCTGCTTTCCAAAAAGAGGTATGTTGGAATGTTGTACGAATCCGACCCCACCAAATGCAAGCGCAAGGAGATGGGGATTGTGCTCAAGCGACGCGACAACGCGCCGATAGTGAAGGACATCTATGGCGGCATTATTGATATCCTGATGAAGGAGAAGGACATAGAGAAGGCAATCCAGTTTCTGAAAGCGTGCTTGCAAGACATAGTAGACGAAAAATATCCAATGGAGAAGTTGGTGATTACCAAGTCGCTGCGATCGGGTTACAAGAACCCTGCGCAGATTGCACACAAAGTGTTGGCTGACAGAATCACTGAGCGTGACCCTGGAAACAGGCCGAGCCCTGGAGACAGAATTCCGTTTGTGTATATTCATAACACTAACAAGACGGCACTGCAAGGCGAGAAGATAGAGACACCGACCTACATTCTTGAGAACAATATAAAAATTGACTACTCCTTTTATATCACCAATCAGATTATGAAGCCTGTGCAGCAGGTGTTTGCGCTGGTGTTGGAGAAAATATGGGCTATGCAAAACAAGACAATGAAGATACGAAAGTTCCAGCGAGAAGTGGTTGTGATGAAGAAGAATACCGACCCAGAGAAGGTGGTTGCTAAGTTGGAGTCCATGAAGAACAAGGAGGTGAAGGCGTTGTTGTTTGACGAATATCTGCGGGTTACCAATAACGTGAAGCTGGGAAATAACATGCTGACGAGCTACTTCAAATGTACATAAGCGTCACCAAGTTGAATAATTGTTCGTATAATGTATATATTTTTCTTTCTAGTTAATAATTATGAGAAAGAAAGAAAAAAAGGTAGAAGTCGCAAAAGAACCAACACCAACGCCAACGCCAACGCCAACGCCAACGCCAACGCCAACGCCAACGCCAACATCCTCGCATCAAGAAGAAGTAGGAGAAGAAGTGGATACAACTCCAAACGAAGAGCATGTCCAATCCACAGACACTCCGTCTGCGACAACCGAAGGAGATGCTGCATGCGCAGAAGGTTCACCTTTGGAAAAGGATGCGGGCAACACCGCATGTGAAGGTAGTTGTAGTTGTAGTTGCATTGATTCTTTTTTTGGTAAATGGTTTCCTCAGTGGGAGGATATCAAGGCTCATTTCAAAAAGAACCAGACGACGTGGATAGCGTTTGGAATATCCATTCTAATAGTGGCCAAAGGCAATGAAATAAAGGGGATGCTCACTCTATTAACCATGATGTTTATAGTCTACATTATTCATTATGAAGCGCACTTTGAGCGTAATTGGCTCACCATATCGCATCATTATCACCACGAAAACAACAACTTTTGGTCGCACGGAATCCAAATACTTATGGAGATGCAATTTGGCCTGATATTCCCGTTTGTGAATGAGTTCTTTATGAATAATATTCTTGACCGATGGACTATTCTTCTGTTGTATCTCATTTATACTACCTTGCACAATTTCAACTATTCTATTTTGCATATCAACAAAACGCACGAGTTGCACCACAAGGACATTATGACTAATATAGGTCCGGATATTTGCGACATTATTTGCGGAACAAAGAACCAGACTATCAGGGACACGGATGAATACATAGAGGACACGTCACACTACATTCCCAACATCATTGTGTGTACGATACTAGTTATGTGGTTGAAAAAAATGTACGAAACACCAGTATATAGATTAATTATGGATACGGCCGGAATGTTTACGATTGCACTCATTAGTGTGATTATATCTATTTCAAACTCGTACCTGTTGTTATTCTACAAGAGTCCCGCTGCGGTCGCAAGGTCAGAAGGAGAGAGAGAAAGAGAGAGAGAAAGAGAGAGAGAGAGAATGTAACCATG
>Ga0222661_1000288_pt1 | contig 21961 bp, 47 predicted proteins | sample AntAcemetagen551_FD_179851 | JGI IMG/M metagenome (GOLD analysis project Ga0222661, IMG submission 179851) | Saline water microbial communities from Ace Lake, Antarctica - #551 | ecosystem: Environmental > Aquatic > Non-marine Saline and Alkaline > Saline | place: Antarctica: Ace Lake...
GTTGTTGCCGTTTTCAGTCTCATACCAATATTAGGATTATATCCTGGCTATAATCCCAGTCAACCAAGCTGCTGGTTTTGTAAGCAGCAACGGTCCCCTTGTGGATTCGAACGAAATAACCCCAACGGTATCCACGAGGGAACCACGCTTCATAAACCTCACCTGGCTTGTCTCCACCAAGACGCATAAAAACGCTCCACGCGTCTTCGTTCATCCTGTCTTCAAATCCACGACGAAGCAGTGCCTCTTGGCATGCATCGCTTGCATCTGTTGTCGTTTTCAGTCTCATACCAATCTAAGTGTTATTGTGTTGGTCCAATCCCAATAAACCAAGCTGCTGGTTTTGGAGCCAACAGTCCCTTTTTGGATTCGAACGAACCAATGCTTACGGTATCCATCACTAGAGAACCACACTTCATAAACCTCACTTGGTTTATTTTGAAGACGCAATTCCAAAATCCGCAAATTCGTAGTAGGTTCAAACCCGCGACGAAGCAATTGGTCTTTGCATGCATTTGTTGCGTCTTTTGTTTTTGTCGTTTTCAGTCTCATACCAATCTAAGTCTTATTTCACTGCTCCAATCCCAACCAACCCAATCGTTAGTTTTGGAGCCAGCAGTCCCCTTGAGGATTTCAATGAAATAATCCCCATGGTATCCACAAGGAATCCACACATCATAAACCTGACCTGGCTTGTCTCCACCAAGACGCAACCACCGTGGGTTGCTCGTGGTTTTAAATCCACCACGAATCAATTGTTCTTGGCATGCATCGCTTGCATCGCATGCGTCTGTTGTTGTTTTTAGTTTCATACCAATCTAAGTATTATTTTACTGGTCCAATCCCAATCAACCCCGCTGATGGTTTTGGAGCCAGCAGTCCCCTTGAGGATTTCAACGAAATAATCCCTTCGGTATCCATTATGAATCCACACTTCATAAGCCTCACCTGGCTTGGCTTCGCCAAGACGCACCCGCCACGAGCCGTTTATCCTGGCTTTAAATCCACGACGAAGCAATTGTTCTTTGCATGCATCTGTTGCATCTGTTGCATCTTTTGCATCTTTTGCATTTGTTTTTGCCGTTTTCAGTCTCATACCAATCTAAATTTTATTGTGTTGGAAATATCCCAAACAAACCAACCTTTGGAGGCAGGCCCAGCAGTCCCTTTGTAGATTGTAACAAACCAATCCCCACGGAATCCATCGCGAGGGAACAACACATCATAAACCACTTCGCCTGGCTTGTCTCCACCAAGACGCAACTCTACCATAGTTGAGTACCTGTCCGTGGTTTTGAACCCACCACGAATCAATGCCTCTTGGCATGCATTTGTTTGTGCTATTTTCAGTCTCATACCAGTTTAAGTATTATTGCATTGGTCCAATCCCAATCAACCCAATCAACACAATCGTTTGTTTTGGAGGCAGCAGTCCCTTTGTAGATTTCGACGAAACAATCCCAACGGTATCCATTACGAGGGAACCACGCTTCATAAACCTCACCTGGCTTGTCTCCATCAAGACGCATCTCCAACCACTGCGAGTTGTTACAGGGTTCGAACCCACCACGAATCAATGCGTCTCTGCATGCGTCTATTGCATCTTTTATTGTTTGCGTTGTCGTTTTCAGTCTCATACAAATCTAAGTTTTATGTTACTGGAAAAATCCCAATCAAGTGAGCCACCGTTAATTTTGGAGGCAGCAACAGTCCCTTTGTAGATTCCAATGAAATAATCCCTGCGGTATCCATCGCGAGGGAACCACACTTCACAAACCACACCTGGCTTGTCTCCACCAGGACGCAACTGAATGGAAGATGAGTACCTATCCGTGGTTTCGAACCCACCACGAATCAATGCTTCTTGGCATGCATCTGTTTGTGTTGTTTTCAGCCTCATACAAATATAAGTTTTATTGTACTAGAAAAATCCCAATTCGGCCATCCATGGTCTTCGGAGGAAGGCTCAACGGTCCCTTTTTGGATTTGAACGAAATAACCCCTACGGTGTTCACCGCCATGGAACCACGCTTCATAAACCTCACCTGGCTTGTCTCCACCAAGACGCAACCACGACGAGCTGTTCATCACGGCTTCAAATCCACGACGAAGTAATGTCTCTTGGCATGCATTTGTTGTTGTCGTTTTTAGTCTCATACAAATCTAAGTATCATTGTATTGGAATGACTCTTTACAATCCTGCCACTAGTTCTTCTGCAATTTGTTTTACAACACTTATATCTGCTGCGCCAGGAAAGCTCTTATTGAACTCGCCAATAGATTTTCCTCTAAGTGCTTGGGCATTTGGCATATTTAGACCGCTCATGATGATTTTAAGCTCTTTTCTGACGTTTGCTTCACTCATTTGAGCAGGAAGGTACTTTTGCAATACTTCAGCCTCTTGACGTTCTTGTGCGGCAAGCTCCCCGCGACCTCCTTTTGTGAATTCTACTTCAGACTGCTCGCGTTGCTTTATTTGTTTAGCAATGATTTTGATTATCTCGACTTCATTAAGGTCTCGTAGCTTGGCTTTTTCCTCTGTTGTTATAGCAGCTTTAAGGCTGCTTAAAGCTGCTTTAGATACGACGTCCTTATTTTTCATCGCTACGATGAAATCTTTTTGTAATTGTTCCTTCATGGGAGTGTGGATTTAGTTTTTTTAATATACGTCAATTCCACGGAATGGTTTCGGTTTCTCTATTTTTTCAGCATCTTTTTGAATCGCAATTGAATATTAGCTTGTGCTCTTGCTCTAAGTCCGAAACTCCTTCGAGTTACAGTATTTATAAGGGAATGGTATACTGAATCCGTCTGGGAAGGAGCCAACCCAAACCCCTGATGTTAAAAATTCATTATGTTGTTCCCAACGTTGCACTCCAGATGATAGAGGCGCCAAACGAGTGTGCCCAATCAAATTCGCTTGGTCGCTATTCTTTTTCAGCTCGATTACTTTTTCCACCGCTTCCAATAGGGTCAGCTTCCATTTCATTTTTTGGGCTTTATTGTAAACCGTGTCCACTCCACAAACGCTTCGTTTTCTCTATCATCGTCGTGGTTTTTTTTGTTTTTTGGGACCATCTGGTCTCGTCGCTACCAAGGGTGAAAGATGCTTGGAAAACAATCTATCCATCATTGAACACCTCGTTGACCTTGTATATGGTCACCTCTGCAGAAGGGTTTATGGACTCACGTTTAATTATCTTGTACGACCCTCCTCTTTTGAACATCATAATATCACCCCAACGCGAATCCCACACTGGAGCATCAAGCACTCTTCGCACCCAACCTGCATCAAGTAAGTTATTCTCAAAATTCGTCTTCAATTTCATAAGGCTCAAAAGTTTCTAGGTCATATTTTATCTTTTTCTACTCTCTTTGGCTCAGCTCCAATATAGGTTTCTCTGGTAGCTTTCTCGTGTTTAACCTGAACGGTCGCATAGGCCACATAAGCCACATACTACGCAGAGAAGCTTTATCACCAAAGTTGTTCACCTCTATTTGGAATTCATGCCAAACGACGGCAAAATCCTCGCCTGGGCCTAGTTTCCTAAAATATGTTTGAGTTGAAAGAAGATGCTTCAAGTGGGAGAGGTCTTTAAAGTCATTCTCCAAAAGCTTTTCCTTTATGCTTTGTTTCGATTTTAATAACATTTTTTAATTTTTAGCATGAATGCGAAGTCGTGTCCTGAGTTAAAAATGTAATTGTCCGCTGTGAGATATCCAACAATTACTTTGTGTCTATTTGTGGTGAACACACGAAGCGATGGAGTAAGATGCCTGTATCCGTCTAGACTCCAAAAGCAAATCTTGCCATCGACAATCCCATTCCGATAGACTTTTTTGAAATTATGGGTTACCACTTTATCTATATGGGATTTAAGTCTCATTGGTGCCACTTTATTGTTGCTTGCTTCCAGCTGTCTTTTTCATCACCAGTTGGACTGTGATAAAAAGTAAACCCTCGTCTATATCTGTTGCCTGTACACTTTCGCAGGGCTATACACTCTTGGTGTCGACCAATTTGCCCATGAAATTGACCTTGATAGTGGCTCACAGTGAGCCCTTGTGTTTTAAACAAAGGAATTATTTCATTATATCCTATCTTGGCTCGCATTTTTTTTGTTTCAGTAAAAACTCCGCACGCATTCCCATCGGGTGTCCGTTCATAGGTCTTATGCGCACCGCTCTATCTTGGATGGATATGGTTATGTCTCTTCGCCCCTCCCAAGTGCTTGTGTACAAAAATTTTGACCACTGTAAAGACACTTGAATCCTCAGTCCTCTATGCTTCTTTTTAAACTCGTAATTAAAGCTCCCATTGGAGCCCATCATGCTGTGGAACCCTTTCGGGAGCCCTCGGTCGAGTGTGTGAAGGCTAATCCCGCTTTTTAATCGCATGTCGTTGTTTTATTACTATTCCGTTTTCCGCGTTAAAAAACAAATCTGGTTCAACAGATACCATTAGTCCAGTTTTGTATCTATTTCCGTCAACATCTCTACAAATAACAACGTCACCTTTTCTTATACAATAGTATGAACAATCTGGGTCTTGCTTGAAACCCAGGTTCCGAAAAAACTTGTTGGTTTTGTGTATGACTATGCTGTTTTTAAATCTCATTTTCTTCTAAATAAATCAAAGTATATGTCTGGTAATTCTACTTCGCCAGCAGGCATTCCTTCATTTATTGGAGAAGGAGAATCTATTTGCTCCGTGCTTGTACGGGCAACTAAAATACGACCAACATGGATGTGCTCTTGGTCCGTCAAGACGTTCCAGGGATTTTTCTTTGGATACTTCGCAACAACATGAACAACTGAATCATCAGCACCAAGAGAAAGAAAAGACTTGTAAGGAGTAACTTTACGCCATAGGTTGTTTTGGAATATGTTCGAGTATTCAGCACATGACTCATAGAGCACACACGGCGTCGCGTACCCCATTGGGGCAAACATAAAACCCAAGCCTTCTTTCCACACATTCTTCAACTCTGCTTTTAATTTCATTGTTCTATAATCGTGATTTTCTCAATATACGGGAATCCCGTGCTCATGTTGAGCTCTCCTTCTTCTGTCGAATTATAACGAGCCAACGCCAAATGAGAGGTTTTGTGGTGAACATTGGCTCCCACACACACTCCTATAAAATCGGCCACTCCAGTCGTTGAATCTCTATTGAAAAACTTTCTTGCAGGAAGATTGTCGCCCCTGTATGAGGCCCAGCTTTCCTTTTGCTGAAAGAAGGTTTTTATGTCATCTGTTATTGCTGTCTTTAATCTCATTTGACTGTTATTTTAAACTAATCTAATATTCGCCCATCTTCTTGGTACCTCTCCTTTGTTGCCTCAAACAAACAAAGGTAGATAGCAGGTACATCTTTTCCTGAACTCATTTTCACTGCGAAAAACTGGGCAATTCCAGTGATGGAATCCCTAGAATACACTTTTCGCACAGTTTTTGGGTCTCCAGTGTCATATGATTTCCACTCTTTATCCTCAAGGCATCTATCCAACAGGCTCTCTTCTATGTTGACTTTTAACCTCATCGCTTAAACTTCATTGTGAAGACACTCCCATAAACAAGGCCTCCATTGCTAGTTTCGTCGGTCTCCGTTATGGTGGATAGTTTGTACGACAACGAGTGCGCATTTCCAGTTGAGCGCCCAAAACGATGTTCTCCTCTACCGACATCAAATCTTCTTCGCATGGTTTGGTGCGAGGGGCGGCTTTTGCCCCAGCCAGGTGTTTTAGCTAGTTCAGAGACAAGCTCCAGGTGGTTCACTCTTAGTCTCATTTTGCCTCCACATTATACCTGATTGTCTTGAGCAAGTGGGCTTGGTCTCTAAACGCAGGGCCTTCAATAATAATCTTTGGCTTCCCAGGATAAGTTACCATTGAGTCGAAGATGTCTATGGTAACTGGAGTTAAGTCGGTTAGCGTACCTAACCTGAGAAAAGGCTGGTCGAAGTATGAGTTGGGCTTGTAGCCAGAAATGGAGTGAAACGTCATTCCACCATCGATTAGCTTCTTATGACTTAAGCTGTCTATGTCAAACTTATCTTTCAATTTCATCTATCATTATTTTTTGTACGTTCGCACTGTTTACACTGACTTCAAAATAAGATGGGAATCCTCTTTGGTTATCAAATATCTTCATCACTCTAGGAGAATCTGTAAGCGTGAAATTAAACCCATGTTGTCCTATAAGGACTGGGAACACATCATCGCATCTATTTTTAGTCTCATATCGCTCTTATTGTGATTAACACTTTTGCTTTTTTCGAGTCTGCTATCTCCCATCTCAATGGATTAAAAACTCTCCTTATCAAGTACACAGGTGAGTCGTTGCCTTTTTCCCAGGCAAAATTCACCTGTATGTGGTTAATCTCTTGCTTTGCTTTCATTGTCCCAAGTCAATATTATCTCTGGCACTCCTGATTGGTTTCTCAGCGAGACCAAATCCTTTGTAGCCAATACTTTCGTCACATCTTTGAAGGTCGATATGATGCACATCGGTGTGCTTTCGTTGCTTATTCCTCTCTCCTGTATTATCTGCACCCAAGCAGTATGGAGAGTCTCTAGCACTGGCGCATTCACTATTGCTTTCATTATTCAGTATACGGTGATGACCATAAAGGGTTTCATTTAAAATAAAAAACATTTCGTGAGTCGCCGCTGCCCACGCAAAGCTCTACATGTTTGAAGTCGAATACCCCGACACACTCGCCTCTCCTGTTCAACACTTCCTGTGGGTCTGGGCCATACGGTTTGTGTAGCGGCATCGTAAGAAGCGATGTCAAGGCCATACCCCCATCTTTATTAAAAAAAGAGATGTAATGCCTAATTTCTTCCAAGCCGAGAATGTTTTGAGTCTCCTCTCGCTTCGAAGACAAAATGCCTCCAGCAAAGTCTCTGAACGCCTGAGATTTTTGTAGAGTGTCTTTTTTGGTTCCTTTTTTATATCTCATCTGTATATGTTAATGAAGTTTTTCCTGCTTATTTTTTTTATTCTCAATTGAACGCAAATTTATCCGCCAAAGGATTTGTTGTATCATATTCCACCACCACAGAAAAGAAAACAGACAGCCAAGTCGCTGACTCCTTCGAAGTGTCTCTGACATCGTAGTTAATTTGGACGACGCCTTTTCCATTGTAAATGTGGACATCGCATACTGGATTAAATGTGAACAAATCTATAGCTTTAAACCGCTGTGTAGCGAGCCCATGAGCTTTGGCCCACAGCTTTGCATCCTCTGGGTGCCAAAACACTTCTCTTGGGTGAATTTTGTATCTCATAGCAGAATATACGTTAGGAATCACAAAGGTTTACGTTCTGAGTACGCAAAGTAAATTCGACCACTCGTTGGCTGTGGCTATTGAGTCTTGTTACAAAATCGAAAGCGTGTGCCGCGAGAGTGAGGCTTCGCCCCTAAATCTTGGAAGACATCATCTGCCTTGTCTAGTTTATACATGTCTGCTTTTAATCTCATTTCTTCCATATAAGATGAAAGAATTGTGTTTTGCTTTCAGGTAAAAACACAGTCAACCTGCTTGGGTTCGAGTACATTACATACGTTGGCTTAGGAGGATACTGAGCTCTCTTCTTTAAAACGTGCTGTATGTTATTGATAAACATGGCAGCCACAACATTCTTATGATTTACCCCTGATTTCAACTTCATTGTTTAAAGTTTAAATTTTATTTGGACTCGACCCCCAGGCTCTCTTATGTGCTTAGCTATTACCAGCGATTTTAGGCTCCAAACCAAAGGTGTTTCACCCAATAAAAACACAAACTTATCTGGGCCCTTCTCCATCTCGTATCTACTATATATTAGCGGGTCATCATCACGCATGAATCCATTTCCACCAGTATAGTTCTTAGTGATTTGGTTGACTATCTCGTGTGGTTTAAATTTAAGTCTCATTGTTCAGTGTTGTAATTTGCGAAGTTAAAACATTATGTGTGTATTTTATTTTATATGTGAGGCTCATATCGTGTCGTGGTACCGATAGATTTCGATTAGTTGCTGTGCGCCAAGGCTTCCTCAAGTCTTCTTTCATCCAAAAGAAGACTTCTCTCTGGCAGAACCCATTTGAGTCTACATGTTTATAATTAAGGTTAAACCCGAACAGGTTTATGTGCTCAGGCTTGAAGTTATCGGCTCCGACCCATCTTCCTCCGAAGTGAACCCCCATCCCGCAGCTCTCTAGAGCTTTTCTAACTCCTATTTGTTTTACTGACTGTTTGAATCGCATGGTATGAAACAAATTGAGTTAACGAGTTGACCGCTTCTATCTATTGGCATCCAGTAGATAGTCACACATCCTTCTCGATGGTGCCCATCCGCAGTATTTAGGCTTACTTGTGTCGTAAGTATACCTTGGGCTACAAGTTGTTGGTTAGATTTGACTGCGTAGTACTCATTTGACAATTCTGAGCTTCTAATATTGTACCCTACGCTCTCAAGGTACTCGATGTCTATCTTCTTCTTAAATCTCATAGATATATACTGTTTCACCAACGCCAGGTAATTCCATAGCCATAGACTCTAAAATGTGTCTTCGCGTTATCTTTATATCATTATTAAACCCTAAAGATACAGATATTCTTCGCCAATCTTCTGACTCATCCTTAGAAAAGTACCCAACGGTCTCCAAGCAGAATCCGCCCAGAAGAAGTGAGTTGTACAAAGACTTGCTTAGAGAGGTGGGTTTTATTCCAGGTTTAAACTTCATTTTCGTTTGATATAAAATTCATTATCCAAAAGAGATTGCATGCCAAATATTTTATGTAGCCCATATGATAGTGAATGTACAAGAGTTATGAAAAAAAGTTTTATCTTTGTGGGGAACAACACAACACCATGAACAAAAAAATATGGGCTCAAAACGGCAGTAGCCTCTACTTGGGCTCCCCCTCAACAGGGCATGAGAAACTGGGTAGTCTTATCTACACCGTCGGATTGGATATGTTTGGCAGATTCTTCTTGTCTCCTGTGGCGAAGTCTTATGATTTCGACTACAAAATCTACGACCTCCAGACAAACCTTGTCAACAGAGTAGTGAAAACCTACACTAAACAAGACGGCAACCTAGGAGTGCTTTTAAACGGCTCCAAAGGTACTGGTAAAACCGTTACCGCCAAAATCATGTGTAACAAGCTTAATCTGCCTGTAATTGTGGTTAACAAGCGATACGAGAAGGCACAAGTGCACATGTTCCTCAATAGTATCCCGCAGGACATCATCATCTTTATTGATGAGTACGAGAAAGTCTTCCAGAAATCAAACGAGATGCTCACTATAATGGATGGAGCTCTTAACTCGGTTCACCGAAGAGTTTTCATGTTGACCACCAACAAACTTTACATCGAGGATAACTTGAAGCAGAGACCAGGAAGACTTCGTTACATGAAGACCTTCGAGGACTTAGAGCCTTCAGTTGTGGAAGAAATCGTTGATGACGTTTTGGAGCATAAGCAGTTCCGTCAGGATTGCATCACATTCATCTCAAGCCTTTCTTTGATAACAGTTGACATCGTTAAATCTATTTTAAACGAGGTTAATATGCATCAAGAAGCTCCTGGGGCATTCGCGGATGTATTCAACGTTAAGAAGCTTGAGGGATACCACAAGATAGTCGACATTACAGACGGCGGTTCAGAAGTGTCTATGGACACTGCTGTTGTGGAACCAAGTCCGACGTTCAATATCCATAACGAAGGAAATTACTTCCGCATAAACGGTTCAAATGTCGGAACTGTTGTGAAAGTGTTGGGGCCAGAGACAATCAAAGTGGCTGTGTGGCTTGATGATGATATGCTAGGCACAGGAAAAGAGATGATTCTTAGAATTCACAAATCATTCGGAACTCATTCTTCTTACATGTGGGGCGATAATGGTGAGAATGAAAACAGAATCAAGTCTTCTGAGAAATTTGCTAAGAAGATTGAAGTTCTACAAGGTGAAGGCAAATCAAAGATGCCTAGTCGTTCGGGCTCAAGAGGTTCTTTAATAGGTGAGAAGCTTGCGGAACTTGTGGAGCCAAACGACATCATTATGCAGGAGTACGAGGAGGATGGTGATGTTATGGAGCCTGAATCTGAAGGGTAATATTCCTGGACAAGAATTTAGAGGGGACTATCCGAAAGGGTTGTCCCCTTTGTTTTTGCGATAAAGGTAATGTAGGAGGCGTCTCCTCTTTTTCTGATGGACAAGACAAATTGCTGCCCCACAGACTTCAAAAACTTCGCGTACTCGACTCTGGTTCTGGAGAATGTAATGCTGGCAAACCCCACTTTGTTTATTGAGGAACTTAGTCTTCCTAAGCGTTTTGGAGTTATGTGTTTTTGGTAGTTCACTTTCTGCAAAGTGAACTACCCACCCACACTTCGTGATGAGTGGGATTTCTGCTTAAATCAATTAAAACCTATTCCTTAAAGTTGTCGACGCATTTTAGCTACGCCTCATAAACTTTTGGGCTTTTATAGATATGCCACACACATTAATTCTATGGAACTTTCTTAATCTAGAGTTTGAAGACTTGCCCAGTTTGGGCAGGTTTGGATTGGTCCAGCCTTTTTGTTTAATTTCTTGTTCCGTTCCAGAAAAAGTTATACCCATTGCTTTTCTATCACCCTCAACCTCAAGTAAAAAGTTTGCCCTGGACTCAAGCAGGCCTATTGTAGCCCCCACCAGAAGGAAGCCTGCTTCTTCCATCGATGTAATAAACTTCTGGTTATACTCTGTAAACTTAAGTTTCATACTGTTTTTTGTCTGTGGAAACCCAATCATCACGAAGTGTGGTTGGGAGGAACAGGCTTTTTTGGCTAAAGGATTGTGATTCTTTTATATTCATCGCTCAATATACGTTGTTGAGCACGAAAGGTTTCATTTAAAAATGAAATTGAGAGGGCGAACATTTCTTCTTTCTCCTTTCATCATTGACGATACAACAGCTGACTCCATGCGACCAGTGTCTTTGCTATATACAATATTTACAAAATGAATATTTTCTCCATCGGTAATTATGGCTCTGTAACCAGTTTTGTCTCGGAGGTCGAAGCCCATATCAGATAGCGTGGTGATTTTGCTTTTACTAAGAATGGGGAAGCTTTCGGAGTCCGTCAGAACATCTTGTCGTATTCTCATTTTAAGCGTATTGTAGCGACTAACTCGTCAGGTTCCTCCCAGACCCTTGTTCTAGGCCCTATAGATGATTTAATGATATCCATTGAGTGTAATACGATTGGGTACGGGGTTTTTCTTGAATCAATAACACTATAATGTAGAACAGTTCGGTAATCAAATTGGCTTTTTCGTATGTATACGAAGGTGGTCAACTCAGAGTCGTAATCGAGATGAAATAAAATAAAGCCTCTTTGTTCCATCTGAGTCCGCAACTTAGAATGGGGTGTCATTTTTTTAAATTGTTTTAATCTCATATGAATTTATTTCCTGGTTTCCACCTCACATTACTTGGTGTTCAAAATCTTCAAACTCGTGCTTTATTTCTTCGTCAGACATGACTCTGTTTATAGTGATTTCTGAATCTCCTTTTGTGATATAGACTCCGAGCATAGGGATTAGGTCTTGCTTGCCTTTTTCAACAGCAACTCTCCTATATCCTCTATGGCTATGCTTGTTGGTGTTGAAGTACTCACCGCTTACATTTATGGCTTTGCTTTTCGCAGAGATGAACCACACGCTTTCTTGAGCACTACCATAATCATACGGCACTTTGAAATCTTCGTTTTCGTTTTCTAGGAACCTACAGAATTCTCTAAAATTTTTCAACGTTTTAAACTTTGCTCGCATGTGTTAGTTTGATTACTTTTTTAATCTCTGCCTCTCTTCCTTTGTCCATCGAGATTCTGAACATACCGAATCTACCATCCTTTTTCCTAAAGGTTATTGTGAACCCAAACAACAGTAGTTCTTTCTTGGTTTCTTCGGTTCCGTGTTTAGATAACAACTTCACTGCAAGAAGGTATCGGGACCAAGAATCAGCTTCTAGCTGTCCTGAAGGGCTTATGTGTGCCGCGTTTATGATTTTATATTTATTTCTCTCTGGACGGTGAGTCAAAATTATCCTATTTGGCCGTCCATCATCTTTGAAACAAGACAGAGTCCAGATGGGGTTCTGGACTCTGTATTCTTTTGCCCACTGTAGATACTCACCTACGTTGCGAACTTGCATGTTTTTTTTGAGTCTCATGCCAAATATACGTGAGTTAGCTTAAAAGGTTTCAGTCTTCTTTTGAATTCATTCCAGCGCTAATACCCGCTTTGGCAATTTTCTCAAATAAACCTTTTATCTTCGACCAGATGGCAGAGAAAATATCTGTAAGCAAATCTCCGAACACCCACATGATAAAAGATATAGGCCATGCGAACCACCAACGGAAGACGTTTCCTCTGAGTTAGTACTTAGAACTTGACCAGATTTCTTCTTGGGTTTTTCCGCTGCTTTGCTTGGCTTTTCTCTTAAAATAGAGAAAAGTTTTCAATATTCCGTACCCCAAGCCTATGCTAAAGTACAGCGTGAGGAATTCCCAACTAAACAACGGAAATATATCCCAAATAGCTGCGCTACCCCAGAAGTAGAACAAGCCTAAGAGTGCTGCAAAGTAGAATGTGATGGCGAACCCGTTTTCGCTGTGGTCTGACCATAATACCGCGATGATGAATATCACGCCTACTGCTATTGCCCAGCCAATACCGCCGAAGAGCGTTAGTGCTGCAATTTTTTCCCATAAGGAAAGAGTGAGTTCTGTGGCTGCTTCTATGTCAACAGCTCCTCCACTTTGTGTTAATCCTAATAAATTCATGATTTCGATTTTGGTTTTATATGAATGTACGTTTGATTCAATTAAAGGTTACAATAAGTTGTTTATATTAAGGTCTCTCAATTTAAAGTATGACCTATCATTCCATCCCATCATAGCTGCGAACACTCCTTGGTCGTTTTGCAACAGCCTGCTCCCAGAGGTGGCCAACGATATCTCGTAGACGTAGTTTCCACTCGTAGTAAATATGTAGTGGATATTTACTCTCTCAGCCTGTGTGCCCTCTAGGGCGTTCGAATTCCATGTCAACATCGTAGGCACGCTTGGTGTCGGCTCTGGCTTCTCCATCACAAGCTTGTGATTACCTTGGTGGGCAGGGGTATGCTTTCGCCTCCACCCTTGGTCACGGAGCAGTTGCTCCATAAAATCCACATCAATGTCTTGCCTTAGTCTCATGGGAGCTTAAATTCTTTCAAAGAATTAAACACCATGTAGTTTTCCGCAACAACTGCCCCCATCATAAAGTAATGGCTTTTGCTGTTGAAGTTGAAGCCCAAATCTACTCTTCCTTGAAGCATCGTCATTAGCTCTCCAGCCAAGCACTCCATAATAACAATCTTAGGGGAGCTCGTGATTACTAAGTTGTCGTCGTTGAGGATTAGCTTTTTAAGGACAGACTTACCCACTTTGACAACTTTAGGCCTGGTGAAATCTGTATCGGTCCAGATGTATATTTTATGTTTGCAAAGCTGATACAGTTTAAACTGCAAATCACAAGCGTTTTCTTCGTTCCACACAGCCGTCATGTCCATTTGCATCCAAGGCTGGCAAGTGTCTGTGAAGTCGTTTGACATTGTGGGGACTGTTTTTTGCCAAGGGCCACCTTCGAAATCAAATGGGAACCAAGTCTTGTCGAACTTAGCTCTAATAGTTTCTATGTCTGGTCTTCCGTGTTTCATATCTGGTCAATTCCAATGGTGTAATTCCATTCGATTTCTAGCTCGAATAATGTAATGTACGATTCTTCTGAAGAAAAGTTACGCACTGAGTTCTTTTGTCTTACTTTAAAGTCAGCTGTGGCACTTATTCTTTTGTACAGGCTTGTCGATGGCTGAAACCTTGTGATGGTGTTCTTTATGTTCTCTATGGTCTCGCCACGTCTCAGAACAATCCTTACATCTCCTGGGTGTTCATCTGCTGGGTCGCCAGTTTTATACATCCTCCAGGAGGCTCCAGCATTTGGCCCTCCTGAGCTTGAAAACAAAGTAAGCGGCACCTTTTTTAGCGCCGCTTCAAATTCGTCTGCATTTGAGTACTTGGCTCTCAATTTCTTTCAAAGTTTTTTAGCAGTGGCTTCGCTTTCATCTGGTATTTATTCTATTAATTTACTTAAATATACGTAACTTTTCGCCTTTGGTTACGTATATTGAGTAAGTTAAAAACGATGAGCATGATAAACACAGGGCATGCGATAATGCGGAATGTGTAACTGTGCCAAAAACTCTATCTTAGATGTCTGAATTGAAGCAAGTTATATTGGTCCGCAAGGATTTGAATATGAGTACAGGAAAGACTGCTGCCCAGGTTGCTCACGCATCTATGGCGGTGTTTTTTAATTTGATGGTAGATGTTCCCATGGGGAAGTTTCTTCGCTTGACAAAGTTCGAACGCTCTTGGGTCGATGGGAGATTCACCAAGATAGTGAAAGGTGTAAAAAATGAATCTCAACTCCTTACTGCCTATGAAAAGGCTCAAGAGATGGGAATCCGCTGTTCTTTAATTAAGGACGCAGCTCTAACTGAATTGGCCGAGCCTAGCTACACAAGCGTGGCCATAGGTCCTGATGATTTCGATAAAATTCAGAAAATAACGAAGCGGTTTCAGCTTCTGAAGTAATCACTCAAATAAGAGCACTGCATTGGCTCTGAGTTTTAATGCCTCAGCTTCTTTGTATACCATTTCTTTAATGCTTTTAATAGCTGGGTGCAAAGGTGTTTTATCTATTGACAAAAGCATTTTACCTGACTGGTCAGGAAGTAGACGCGCTCTTTTATTTACAATATTCTCATTCCATTTAATCAATACATCGTTATTAATCGTCAATCTGCCTCTGACCCAATTTTCTTGCTCCAAAACATACGTATAGGCAAGAGTGTTTTTTACGTAAAAACTCAGGGAAACTGGCTTATTATCAATATTCCATCTAACAGAAAAACCATGAGATTTGTTGTCTTTAACCTCGTGAACACTAATCAGTAGGCGTGTGTTTGGGTTCAAAAATACTTTGAATCCATCATTTACAGACGGACTTTCAAGGTGAGCGGAATAGTAGCACGAAGGTTTTCCGTCCGCTAATCTTATCTTATGTACTTCTAAACTCATATTAACGGTAATATTTTTTTGAGTTATTGCTTAGCTCATAAATACATGCACTAATGTAAAGAGCTTCATGTTTTTCCACAAGCTTCGGGTCACCTGTGTTATAGCCGTCTTTTTTCATTTTTGCAAGAGAATTTGCTTTTAACTTTTTGGAGAATAAACTCAAAAAGGCATCATTATTCCGAATCGCCCTGTTGCGTTCATGTCTGCCCATGATTTCATTGTTCAACTGTCCCATTAGTTTTTTTCAAATATACGGTGAAAATAAAAGGTATTTAAACATACTAGATAGTATATACGCAGGTTTTCAAAAAAAGTTTCAGTTAAATATTAATCTCTAGTTGAAACAATAAATGACGAGCTGTGTTTTTCCGTATAGGATATGTTGGCTTCCCTACTGCCACAAGCTCATTTTGGTCGTTTAAAACACCTATCTCGGTGATGTAAGTGGATTCATCTAATTTACCATCATAGCCTCCGTTTTGAGAAGCATTTAGCTCATCCTTGCCAATAGATACCGTTACAATTACTTTCTCTGTTTTTAATCCGAAAGTAGTTTTAACGTTGCCATTTAAGAATATTTCATCGCCATATGTCACCCCAGTTTCCCCAGTGAACGACCAGTTCATTGCCTGTTTTTCTGGTATTTGGTAGCTCACATCATTGCCTTCCCAGTCAGTGTTGGAGGCTGAGTTAACATCTCCTTGGTGAATATTAAACACTCTTGTGCCCAGGAATTGAGGAAAAATAGTTGCATTTCCTGTTTCGCCTGTATAGACTCCGTTTTGATTGCTTACAATGTCTCCTTGTGTTATAGCGGTCCACGTGTTTGGACGAACTCTATCGACTCCTGTGGCTCCATCTTCAGTTGTCTTGAAGGCATTTACTAGAAGTTGAACCCGATTAGACATCCACCCAGTTCCAGAAAATGATTCCATATTAGTTTCATCCCTTAAATATGGGAACCCAGATGGAGGAAAAGACACAGACGCATAGTAAGGCGAACCGTCTAGCCTGTTTTGCCCAACCACTTTAGTCCAGTACTCACATGGCGAGCTTGGAGCGTAACCATAAGAACCATCGTCTCTATACTCGCCAAATTCCCTTGTGTAATAAGAAAAGTAGTAAGTGTATCCGTCTTGTATCCAGGGCGTAGCTCCATTCTCTGGGTGAGACTCTGACAGTTCCACTTGTAATTTTGGAAGTGTATAATTTCTGTTAGATTTATACGACATAGCCATTAATAACTCTTGGTCAGTTACTACAATTAATTTGAGGTCAAAGTAAACTCTACCCACTGTGATAGAGTTCGTATCTGTACCGTCTTTTAGTTCAGTATAGTTAGATTTAGATATTTCATCATAAAAGACTCCGCTTCCAGCATCTACAAACCTGTGGCCTGAGGTTATGGACCTCCCAGGCAATACTCCTGATTTTCTGTGCCACATCAAATCAGGAAGGTCTAGTTGAGTTGTTTTTGGAATAAATAAATCTCCATAAGTATTTCCTGTAAACTTGTCTTGGTGCCAAATAAAACCTACAGCTCTCTGTTCTTTGTCGAAGCCAAAATACCTCTTTGCCCCAGCAAACCCCTTAGAACCATATGATGTATAGCCAGAACCGTTTTGAGCAAATACCGTAGTGGTTCCAAGAACGTTGCTTGTTCTCACAATGTTTAGACTCCACATCTCTCCAGGAGCAGTTGTTCCTGAGTTCCAATACTCAGTCGTAGCTAGTGCTGGGTAAGTAGAGAAAGTTTGGGCAAAAGTTCCTGAATTAAAGTTAGGCACATCCCTGTCTACAAAGACTTTACTATTGCTTAATATTATTCTGTACCACAAACTGTGCACTGGGGCATTACTGTCTAAAGAAGGATTGAGTGTTGTCGGGGGCCTGTACCTCATATGCACAAAAGAGCCTATGTTAGCTGCTCCTGAGACTAGTGTAAAATCAGCCACACCTAGCAAGCCAGTGCCTACTGTGGCTCCAGTAGTTAAAGTTTTATTCGTGTCTATAATATATTTTCCTATAGATTGATTTGAGCCATCAGTGACGGCGCTCCACATTCCTCTAGATTCAGTTCTGGCAGTTAATAGTTGAGTTGAAGTTACAGCTTTCCCCCCTAGCTGGTAAGGTTTTGTTCCGTCAAAGTTCTTATTTGGCAATCCTGGTGCGGCAAATGCTGGAGACAACACTTTGTTGTTTTCAATACTATATAACCTATCTGATGTTGGGTTCATATTTGCGAAGCCTACATCTTTTGACGGATATCTACGGTTGAATTCATAACGGACTTCACGGTCAGAGAAAACAACCTGGTCAATACTAAATTTACCCAAAGCCATTTTCTGGCGACCCAAATTTGTTAAATTGAGCTTTACGAATGTAGTTGCTGTTTGACTTTGATATGACATTGCGATTCCGCTTTATCATAAATAGGCTCATTATTTAAACAATAACCTCAGCGATTGCACCATTTAAAGATGCTTGTTCCTTCTTTATTTCTTTAAACATCCAGTCTATCCCTAAATGATTAAAAGAGTATCTGAGCTTAGCTGTAGAATTGATGCCAAACTCTTGCTTTACAGCATCAAGATAAAAGCTGATTGTGCCTTCGTCTCCTTGAAAGAATCTATCCCAACCTTCTTGGGTAAAGAAACGCTCCACCTTGAGCTGGGCAATAGACCTATTATCGAAGCTTAAAGTGAATCTCTTGAAATACTTCGGCAAAAACATTCTCCACCTCTCAAGCTTATTTTCTATTTCGTGATTAAATGCTTTATCTGAGTTATAGTAGAATGATTCTCCTTTGCCAAACTTCTTATACCCCAACACCAGTACTTTATCACAGATGCCATATATATCCTTGAGGCAATCTACATCTTGGATGCCAGCTATTACATGAATAACAGTGTTTGGATTCAAGTCAACAAAATGTTTCACCAGCTTCTTTTGCTTTCCACTCCAAGAGATGCCCAGGCCCATAATTAGCTTACGTTCGATTATCTCTTCGAGCTGCGCTTTGTATCTTTTCAAATGCAACTCGTTCACTGTCATATTAGAAATCAACCCAAGGGCACGAGCTTTAATAAGGAACTCTATTAAATCTGGGTGGTCCAAGGGGTTTCCGCCACCGATTGCAAGCTCACTGCCCTTGGTCATTCCTGACAATTTATCCAGAGTCTTATCGAGGTCTCCGTGTTTTCCTTCTTTGTTCGAGCCTTCATGGCACCATTGGCAATACTCAGATAGGTCACAGTGATTTGTGATTTTCAAATCCACCTGAAGAGGAGTATCAAGCTGAAGTTCTCCATCATGAATCATGATGCGAGTTCCATCGCTGAAAATCTCTACGGATGCGTTTCCGTTTGTGTATGCCTCTAGTAGTTCTTTCATTGCTCGATAATTTCTGCTTTTAATTCAAACGAAACAGTTGTCTCGTAATCAGAGTGTTTTTTGTAAAAGTCACTCATTTTACATGAGATGGTTATCGAAGACATATCATCAGCCACAACCATCTCGTTGCTGTAGTGCCAGGTATCATCGCCTTTAACCCCTTGCTTATGAAGCTCTGCGTCTACGATGTGGCCCAAATACCCACTCAGGTTGCTATCGACGTTTCCTTCCCAATCTTCGTCCATAATCTTACTACTGTAGATGGGTAAGTCTTCGTGCCCGACAACAACGAGCTTGTACTTCATCGTAACTGGGTCTGCCACATAAAAATTAAGCGGGGCCGAGCCATTATCGTTACCAGTGTATAGGATTGAGTTCATATTAAATATGAACGCTCTCAAACTGTCTTTGGAAGCAAATGCTTCGCTCGATGTACCTGATGATTCGTGGTCAACACTTGCTCCACCTGGACCATTCCAACGGTCTTCTGACTCCCCTGGGAACACAATTTCTTTTGCTTGTGTTTGTTCCATAAGAAGCTCTTTAAGCATGTTCATTCTGGATTCGTTTCCGTGAGAATCTGCAAAACAATATTGTGCTTTGGTTCGGGCGTCATTGTATTTGGCCCACTCCCATCCAAATGACTCTCCAGCAATGATAAGTTGACCATCTTCATTTGGAATTAAAGAGGTATCTAGCATCATTGTGTTTTCATCAATGGAAATGCTGTGTGAGCTTGATGAGTTTGTCTCAAACACTCCGTGTCTTTCTGTTGTCATTTTACTGCGTTTTGCAAACATAATCTATAAACTTCTCAACTGTAAACGTTTGTTTACCAAATTGGAATCTAGGTTCTTTTTTTTCAATTTCCATTACATGGTCAATCATAGTCACTAAATCAAATAGCCTTTTTGAGTCTTTGCTTGGGCGTCTAAAATCATAAAGCAAATACTCTGAGTTTAAACCATTATAATTATTGGAAAGGTTGCAAGACACATTGTTCTCAAAGTTGTTTACAAATTCCTTCGTTGGAGTTATTTGGTGCATCTGATATAAGACTTCTTCTTTAAAATCCCATCCTATACTACAAAAATTGTAAATGAGTTTTAAGTTAGCGTCGAATGGCGATGAAATTTGAAATTGTATGTCCCTACTGAGCGTAAGCTTTCTTATAAAAGAATCTAAGTAACCAACAGTACATCTAGAATTCATTTGATTGTCTTGGAATCTAAAATCAAACAAACAGTTCATTCCACTGTTGAGAACATTGTAGGAAAATTCAACCCTTGATATCTTTCTTCCAGTTTTTTCTGAAATGAAATCAATCGCACTGATTATCGTCTGCTTCTCTATTGGTTTTAATTTCCTCATCAAATATATCTTTCAACTCACCTTGAAGTTCTTTTAATTTTAAACAGACTCCATCAGGAACTCCTTTGTCGTAGCGTGTAACCTGGAAGTACGATTTGTCGATTTCGACCCCATGTTGATGCTTGGAGATTATTTTATCTATGTAACTAACAACAATAGTCGGTTCATCTGTTAGTTCTTCCCTGAAGTCTCCAGACACTATCCACATGATGTCTCCGAATAGGACGTTATGCCCGCACTTTGTTTTCATTTGGTTCTCTAACGTTAAACAAAGAACCTTCTAATTCGTCTTTGTACCACTTCACTTGGCCTACCTTCTTTCCTTGAGCCAACAGCAAAGTCTTCATAGTCTCTGCAGTCACCTCTGTGACTGTAAGCTTCTTAATAAATTCTTTAGGGTTGTACCTGGACAAAGATTTCCCAGTTCCAACTATAATATCTCTCTTATCCTTGCGCATCATGCCCTCTTTTAAAAGCTTAAACGCCATCATATTGCTTAATACAACTCCTTTTTTGTTGCCATCTTCGTATCTAATGATACAATATTTTGCAGCGAATTCATTGAGTTGCTTTGTTTTGAGGGATTTGTAAATCTTCGAATCCAAGTTTAAGTCGTTTGCTGCAAGTAAAATATTTTTATTTGCGTTAAAAAAATCTGGATGGTTTTCATAATCCTCAAAAAGAATCTCCAAATCTTTTATTTCACTAGGAAGAGTGAAGAATTTCTCCAGCAAGTATGGGACATGAAAAGCGATTTTGGCAAAAGGTTTCTCAGTCAGAGGCATTTTTTTATTTACAACGTCTCCAAACTTCATTACTAGCTCAAACATTGGCGTCACATGTAGTGTATTATGAGAAATAAACAGGTCTACCACACTCATTGGATTCGCTTGTTTGCTATGAGAAACAATTGACTTTGCTCGCATATAAACATCTTCGTTGAAAGAGAAGTTTTCTTTCATTTTTAGGCCAGACAAAATTTGGTCTATTCCTTCAAATGCACCAATGTAATAATGTATACGATTTGATTCTTTTGCTTTTCGGTAAGATTGAATAGAGCTTGAATCAGTGTAGTGTGTATCATGTTCGTAGCCAAAAATAAACTCATAAAGCTTAAACGAGACACCTTTGTAGTCTAGACCTATTTGAATCATCTTCGCGTTGCGAATCCAGTCTATTTCAGAAGTATCACTAAGCTCGTATATAATGTGCATGTCCTCCGAGACTTCATAAGACAGCTTTATTGGGCTTAACTCCCAAGCTTGTTCTAAGGTTGTCATTCCTATAATGTTGTCTGGAATGTATTTGTGCAGCTGTGACTCTTCAATTAAAGCTCCTCCTATGTGCTCAGCTTTGGGGCGAAATGAATATTGAAAAAACCCCAGGTCATCTTTAAGCAAAATGCCTTGTACGAAGTTAAAAAAAGCCTGTTCTTTCATGTTTAGAATATACGAGGGTTATTGAAAAATGTTTCACGAGAATTCTTCTTTCCGCCAATAATATAGCTGGAAACCGAATACGACCGTAGCAACAAACATAAGGCCCCAGAAGAATTCGTACCCCATTGAGTCTCTAAAGTAATGAGCATCCGCCACAGTGAAGCAGATGTTGTTGTTGTTCTTTTTGCTCCGCTTTCCGCTTGCATATGCCCCTGGTGTAACTTTAACTGTGTGGTTCTCTCCTCTTACAGGAGAGTAATAAGTCAGAAAATAGTTTATGTCCCTGTTCTGTTGGTCTTCGGTCCTATCTAAGAAAATAACTCTTCCGCAGTCCGAGTGAAAATACTTGGTGTCGTGTAATGCTTCTTTACAATTTCCTTTGGTCCTGATTAGGTCATACCCCGTAAAAACTTGGTTGGCTGACACATAGACCAGGAGAGCTAATGTGATGACAATATAGAATCTGTTGCTTTTCATTTGTTACGGTCTTGCAAATCTCCGAGCTTCTTTCTCGTAGGGGTGTAGTTTTAATTCTTGAAGTTTCTGATAAACCCTTCCTTTATCCATAAATGTTGTGAACTACCCACCCAC
>Ga0222661_1000289_pt1 | contig 21956 bp, 33 predicted proteins | sample AntAcemetagen551_FD_179851 | JGI IMG/M metagenome (GOLD analysis project Ga0222661, IMG submission 179851) | Saline water microbial communities from Ace Lake, Antarctica - #551 | ecosystem: Environmental > Aquatic > Non-marine Saline and Alkaline > Saline | place: Antarctica: Ace Lake...
AGTTTAGCATTGGCCATCTGCTTACCTGCGACGAGAGTAGGATTTTGGTTTAGTATGGAAACCCTCGTATTTACATTCAGTCCCAAACTATTGATGTATTCTTCCAACTCTTCCCTGTTTTGATTCTTTTTGTTTTTACCTTGTTTTTCTTTGAGTTTAGCATTGGCCATCTGCTTACCTGCGACGAGAGATGGGTTCTTGTTCAAGATACCACTTCTGTTATTGATATTGAGTCCCAAACCATTGATGTACTCTTCCAACTCCCTCCTATCTTTTGCCACCTTCTCACCTGCAATTTTCTTGGCGATTCCATTAGCGTTAGCTTTGAGAGTATTGAGGTTTGTGTTTTCAATACGGTTTAACAGCTTCTGTTTGTTCTGGTTACCAAGGTTAAGAGTATTCATATGCGACAAAAGTTTTGCCTTTTTCTCAGAAATCTTACCACTTCGCAACTCTATTGCCTGTTTCTTTAGGGCTTCAACATTTAGAGTATTAGCGTTGTACTTGTTAATCATTATTGTTCTGTTATCATTCGTAAGCCCCAAGTCCGCAAGGAATCCCACAAACTCTTTCTTTTCCCCCTCCTTCTTCTCCACACCTCTCTGTTTAGAAAGGGTGAGAGCCTTGTTTCGGTTGAGGTTACCCGATCCTAACAACGCCTTTTTGTCCTCATTCGTGAGGTTGGATAGGGTGCCAAGGTAGGAAATATATTCTTGTTTAGCCTTGTTACCAGTCTCCGTGTTTCGTAGAGCCTTCAACTGCTTGGCCTCTAAAAGTAACTTTTCAACGTTTCGGTTACCATTACGAAACTTTTTCATGATTGCATTTTGATTCACTTGATTGAGACCTATCTCACCTAGACGTGTATCCAGTTTGGTGCGGAGGTTATCCACGTTTCCAGACATCTGAGTTTTTTCCAGGTTTAGAGCCTCCCTCTTTAGGGTATTCACATTCACATCATCATTCTTGAAGCGCTTGATAAAGGTGTTCTTGTTAGTCTGATTGATCTTGAGAGGTGTAAGGAATGAGAGAAGATTTTGAGCCACGAGGTTTTTCTTCTCCTCAACCCTCTTCTTAATCAGGTTTTCAGCCAATTTTTTCATAGAATTGGTATTTACCTTCTCATCGATACCTTTAACGAGATCTTCTTTGTCCTTGTCACTCAACTTATTGTAGTTCTTGAGAAGAGTTGTAAATTCCTGTCTCTTCTTATTAAGAACACGGTTCACCTCATTGGATATTAACTTCTTAATCTCTAGGATCAATTTATTGACATTAGCACTATCTTGTCTGGCTCGGTCCAAGAAGGAATTTTTATCTTTTTGTCCGAGAGTTGTTGATTCTAAGAACATGGCCATCTTTTCTTCGTTACTCCTCTTGACATTGGACCTCTCATCAGCCTTAATCTGGGCTTCAACCCTAAGCTGTCGGAGATCATCTACGGCCATACGCTGTTTGATGTATTCACTCTCAATGTTGAGTAGTTTCAAACCATCTATGAAAGCGAGGAACCTCTTTTCCTCTTCCAAAGCCTGTTGAGCCTCAGCAACCACCTGTTTTTTAGTTGCAGTACCAAGTTCCATCTTTTCCAAGAACTTCTTCTCACGCCTGAGTCCAAGTTGTTTAATTTTGGCAACAGCTTGTTCAGTAGTTAAATCATCATTTGGGACTAGTTTGTTTGGTGTAGCTGGGACTAGTTTGTTTGGTAAAGCTGGACCTTGGGGTGGACCGACGGTCGGTTCTGGTCCACCAGTGTTTTTGTAATAGCCTAATCCCTGGTTTCCCTGTTTAAAAGCATAACCCTTCTTTTCACCCTTGAACTTATTGCCAGCGATATAATTCTTTTTACCGAAGATACTCCCAAAAAATCCGGGTTTATTCATTGTAACCGGGCGCTGATTCATGTTTCTGGGTCTGTTGTTTCGCACCGGTTCACGAACGGCACGTTGATTTCCACCCAAAAATGCAGGCTTCTTATCCTGTTTGAAAACATTCTTACCGGAAAAGTTCATACCCCTTTGACCATTTGGACGGGATCCGAAGGAAGGGCGGGGACTGTTATTGAAATTTACACGAGAACGAGTGGTGTTCAAACCGTTATTAGTGTTCACATTGTTGGTGTTCACCCTGTTCGTATTCACATTCACATTGTTGGTGTTCACCCTGTTCGTATTCACATTCACATTGTTGGTGTTCAAACCGTTATTAGTGTTCACATTGTTCACCCTGTTCGCATTGTTAACAGTGTTCACTGCTGTGTTGTTAATTTCATTCACTGCTGTGGTTCTGTTAATGGCTACACGAGTTCGTCTGGCAAATTTGACAGGTTCGTGGACCTTCATGTAACGCAGACGTTTACCGATTGCGTCAACAATCTGACTCTTCGTCATCTGATCAACATTCTTTAGATTAACCTTACGGGCGATCTTTTTAAGGTCTACACGCTTGGTGGAAGAATCAAATAGAAGCTCGTAGTCATTTGGCTTCAAAGGAGACTTCTTATCAACCAAGTACGTGCGAGTTGAGTTCATGACGAGAGGGGGGAGGGGTAACTTACCCCCCTGGATATCCTCATACGCCTGACAAATCTCTTTTTTTGTTAACTTAACATTTACCCCTGTGTTGATCTTAATCAACTGTCGGAGGTTTTCTATATCTGCGTCTGGATCACACGCATCCATTATATATATTAAGTTAACAAAAAAGTGTAACGATTATTTATATCCCAAATTGTAAAGTCTAATCTTATCTTCGTAAGACATACTGAAATCAAATATATTGGTGACACCAATATCAATCTCTATTATATGTACATCTTTGCTATATTCGTGTCTATTTACGATTGTTGAGCGAACGAGACACTCTACAAATTGTCTTGGTGTGTTTATTTCATCAATGTATACCTTATCCATCTTCAACTTGACACATGTAATTTCATGTGGTTTCTTACCCAAAAATGGAGTAATGGGATAGACTTCCTGTGTACCACCATCCACATAGGTTTTACCTTCATATTTACCACACGAAAAGATAAGAGGTACAGCCATACTCATACACACAGCATCTATGACTTTCATTTTGGGATGGGTATCCCTAGAGAAGTATTCTGTCGCTGACGTGTTTAAGCAGTAGGCAGACACGTATATTTTCATATCCAACTCCTCAAACGTAGGATCACGTCCACATATTTCAACCATCTTTTCACGTATGGGTTCCAAATCAACAAAACCAAATTTGTTAAAAAAGGAACCTATACGTATTTTAACAAATTCAGGGATATTCAGAGACAAAGATATATTCAGTATTTCATCAACGGACATCCCTAAAGCTAAAAATAAAGCTAAAATTGAACCTGCGGATGACCCCGATATTTCTTTAACATCCACGAGTGTGGATTCCATTGCTTTTAGAGTCCCGATCATTGCGTATATACCCATAGACGCGGGACCCAAAACAAGGTATTTCATCCTCTTACTTAATAGAATTGAGGAAATTGCTTGCGTAAAAGCGCAAAGACCACCGCGAACACAACCGCGTGTGTCACAGCGGCGGAGATGCTGGTCTGTCCAGATTTGAGAACACCACCCGAACCTGGGGGGAGAGTCAAGAGGAGACCAGGGCTGAGCGCCAGGAAGAGAACTGTAGTCACTATAAGGTCGGTCTTGGTGAGGACGATACCCATCGCGCGCGCGATGAGGCTGTACACTAGGAAGAACACGAGGGCGTGGAAGAAAATCGCCATTTGGTTGGTCTTTCCGTTGCGGAAAGCGAGCTTCTTGCCGTTGGTGGTCAAGAGAACACCGGGGCTGAGCGCGAGAAAAAGAGCGGCTGGTATAGCAACTTTCTGGGAAGTGATATCGGGGAGCATTTAATATATGCACATATAATTTTTAGCATAGTCAACGAAGTGGTAAAATGTGGCACCTCGCATCATCTCTTCATGATGTCTGTTCTGGTTTACAACTCTCCTGGTGTTTCTCCAAATGTGTGCAAGTCTATCTTCATACCATTCAGTTTGCTCTTGGTATTCCCAAGCAACGCGATCGTGACAGGGGTCGTGCTCCATGTAACAAAACTCAACAAAATCACAAAACTTTCCTGTGTGTTCAATATGTGCATCATTTAGGAGCGTATTCATCATACCCCACATGTACCATAACTCATCTGAATATTGAACTTCCCAGTCTTCAACATTAAGAGGAGTGTCATCTATGAAATCTTCGTCATCACTGGCCTGAGAAGTCTCAAAACCAGCGGTGGCTTCGTATACGTATTGGCTCCAAACCATGATTATTACTTATCTTCTTTCTCGGGTTTCTCTTTTATACCGGTTAACGAGAGAGAGGTGGACTCCTTCACTTTAAGACCATCCTTAATCGCATTTAGAGCACCTTCAACCTTAGCTTCATCACCACCGAAAAACTTCAAAAGTCCATCCCTGATAGCATCCTTATTCATCCCAGACTTACGTACCGACTTGCGGATACTAATTTTACCCTTCCTGAGGTTAATGGTATCAATACCCTGAGAAATCATGTGCTTCTTCACAGACTCTTTGAGTCGCTTCTCTTCCTGGCTGAGGATTTTGATATCAGATTTTGCTTCAGAAAGTTGTTTTGAGAGGTCTACAAGCTTGGAGACGCTATCAGAAAGTTCATTTGGTACTGACATGGTTTATTATATAAGACTAACAGTTATTCTTTAAGTGAAAATCAGCACAACGAACGGTGCATGCCATCGGGAACAATGGTAGAGTTATTCCACACGAAGGGGTCCTTGGGGTTGGGGGGATCGGAGCGGATCTGCTGGTTGGCGTTGCGGAGGGCACCACCGATTGTCTCTGGGAAACCGATCTGCTGACGGGGCTCGAGGAAGTTCTGACCAGCGAGGATGTCTTCTGGGGCAAACTCACCAAAGTCCTCAGCGGATGCAACCTCACGGGGGAGGAGGGAGGACGCTAGTCCAACACCCTTATCCATACCACAACCATTAGCAGCCGCGGGACCGGAAGCGGTAGGACCGGAAGAGGGGGCAATCTGGATCGCAGCGTACTCGCGCTCCTTAATAGAATACTCAGACTTGTTGTTCATAGTGAAGAGCAAATAGACCAACACGGCGACAGCGGCCACCATCAAGAGGTTTTGGGTACGTCCCTTCTTCATCATGTTTTATATTAGGTTAACAATTTTTTTATTGCTCGTCATCAACGAAAGCAAATCCTTCTGGATAAGTATCAATAATCGGGTCTGGGTGGACCTTGACCTGGACAACATTCCATGAAGAACCGAAAGATTTCTTGGCAAACCAGAGACCGGCAAATTCTAGGATGACATCACAAGTCTTACCGACCTGAACAGTTTCAAAGTCAACCTCTTCCTGCTCAGAATTGAAAACCCTGGTAACCTCAATACGCTCGCCTGTAACCTGACCATCGGCGATACTGGAAGTGTAAGCCCCCTCAACGACCTTGTCGGAGAGCTTCTTACCGAACCAAGTCTCAGCGTTTTCAACCGCGGCACCGAGATTCCCAGTGTCAATCACTTGAATCTTAGAAACATTCGCGTCAGAACCAAGGTCCATGACAATGTCTCCTGAGATATCCGCCATCTTCACCCCGTTCAATTGAACGAGGCACTTGCGCTTAGAATCGTTGAGAGCCTTCACGAAGTAGAGTCCGTCATCACCTTTAGCTGGGGCGTTGTAAAGCATTTTATATGTAGTTTAGGTCTCATTTCTTTAAACCAACAAATGGTATAGCCGCTGACTTATTTATGATGTTCTTGGGAACCCATATATTTCTCCTGGGATTATATCCATAGAGTGTATTTGTGAAGTTGATGTTCTTGGGTAGTTTCTTTGCGTTTTCAGGTCTCAAGTTGACTTCGTTTTTCACATAGGAATTGTTCTTGACATTCTTCCACTTGAGATTTTTGAGGTTTAATCGCTTATTCCCTGAAGAGTTTTTGTACCCATTCACGTTGGTATTCTTCGTGACAGTTTTAAGACCGTGTACAATTTGCTTAGATAACTTGTCTTCTGAGGGTTTGGTCGTAAAGTTTTTGTATTTGAATGGATCCACCCGCGCAGCCTGTGTCACAGAAACACGCGCGTTCTTCTTAGTGGCTGGGGCACCTTTCTTGATGATGAGGGGTTTTATACGCTTGAAGAGGTCGTCAATAGAGTTTGTAGCTGACACCTTCTTATCCAGGAGTTGCGCAAGTTTTATGAGACGCTGTCTATCCTTCTCCTGCTTCTCTGGACGAAGCTTAAGTTTACTCATTAAGTAGATGTCTTCAATCAAAAACTCTCGACTGGCCACGTACACTTTGTTATTTCTGACTAACTTACCCGTATTTTGGTTCTTGTAGGTTATACCCTTACGTCTAGTGAGGACAACTTCATAGCCAAACTCTTTGGGTCTCATGAAAGGGATATCAAGGATACCCCCAAGGACCACACTCTCAATTTTACCCGATTTGGGAGAATAGAACCGCGTGTTCAAATCGAGTGCGAATAATTCCACATCAATGAAAACATCCCCCTTTTTGGGATCATTCCCAGAACCAGACTTCTTCTTCTTAATGAGAGTATATCTACGTGTCACAGATGGTCCAGAAGGTGGCACACTCAGACCTAAGAATTTGAAGAGTTTGGGGTTTTTAGTCTTCAACAGAGTGAGTCGCGTCCTCACACGGGTGTTCAACTTTTTTGCAATTTCACCCATCTTGTCCCAAAGAATCAATTTGGTTGCTTGAAGTTTTCCAAAAAACTTTGGGTTCACTGGCATCCGTGGTACAAACTTCGCGTCAATATCTGTGGTGATGATGCGATTGTTATAGTCCATGTATAGATTGAAGGCTTCACCACCACTCACGATGAGGTCACCTGTATTTTTCATGTACTCAGAAATTTCACCGATAGTTTCCAAGATGATATCTCTCAAAGAGTTTGTAATCAAGAGGTACACAACCTTCTCAAAATCCTTCTTACTGTAGACACTTTGAACACGACTCCTGAATTTTCCAAGGTCCCTCTGTTCATTCCTATCGTAATACTTTTTCAACTTGGCATCCTTGAACAATAAATTCTCATCCAAGAATTTTTTGATCGCTGTTTCTGAATAAATTTCAGTGTCCATTATTATATTCTTACATAATAATATGGTCTGTAGTATAATAGATGAATGCCGATGTTTCGCTTATGACGATGTCGCCGACCCAAAGAAGTCCCAATTCTGTGGAGTGAGACGGGGACCCCATGTGGTTGAGTGTCCAGAGAATGACTGTTGTGCTGGTGGATGCCCTGGTCAGGTACCTAATTTGACACCGAGGGAACCTTTTAGAGTCATAGAACGCCCCTCGTCTTTCAGAACGCCTGATTTTAACCCCAAACTCTACATACTCATAATGCTCGTCGTATTTTCACTCCTGTTTCTTACGTATCTTACTTAAAGATTAACGGGCTACTATAGATATAATGTCTCTTGAAACCATTCAATCCGAAATTGCCGCCCTCCGCGCTGATGTTAAGTCTCTCACCAAGATCGTCCGTAAGGTGAAGAACACCCAAGAGGATCCTGACGGTGAGAAGGCGAAGGCTCGCGCCGCCAATAACGGCTTCAACCGTAAGCAGGAAATTACACCTAAGTTGCGCGAGTTTCTCAGTCTTCCCGAAGGTGAGCTGATCTCTCGCTCGGAGGTCACCAAGTTCATCAACAAGTACATCACCGAGAAGGGTCTCAAGCACCCAGACAACGGTCGTCAACTCATCCTTGACGACAAGCTGAAGGATCTCCTCCAGCCTCCTGCGGACGTTATTGTGACTTACCTTAACTTGCAGAAGTACCTCTCCCCCCACTACGTGAAGAAGGAACCTGTAAAGGCTTAAAAATATAACACAATAACTTAATAAAACCCAATATGTTTGTTACAAAAGAACAAGTTGAAGAACTTATTGGTACAAAAATCAAAGATCTGAATTTGTACCAAAAAGCATTTACCCATAAATCATCTATGAAAGAATATGAGCAACTCACAGAATCATTTGAGACCCTAGAGTTTATGGGTGATTCTGTGTTGGGTTTCATCATCACCAAGTTTCTCTTCGATCGCCACGAGGAGAAACAGGAAGGATTCCTTACTAAAGCCCGTACAAAACTCGTTCGTTCGGAGACCCTCGCAGATATAGGTCTAAAGTTGGGTCTCAATGATTTAGTTATCATGGATGAGAAGGGTTTAAGAAATGGATGGAACAATAACCCCAAGATTATAGAGGATGTTTTTGAAGCCCTCGTGGGTGCCATCTACATGGATTTGGGTCTCCTTCACGCGAAACAATTCATTCTCAGAATCTACCAAGATCCAAAATATATAGATCTCAATTCCATCATGATTGATGACAATTTCAAGGATAAATTAATGCGTCACTGTCAAGTAAACGGATGGGAACTCCCCGAGTATCGCGTAGTTGCTCACGAAGATGGAGTTTTCTTCATTGATGCATACGTCAATAATCAATGTGCAGCGCGAGGGTACGCTAAGAGTAAGAAGCAAGCCGAACAGAATGCAGCCATGATCTATTTTCATGTACTTAAAAATAATAACCGAAAATGATCTAAGATGATGCATCCGAATGTGAAAGCCCTGCTCGAAATTGAGTTCGCCGCTCAGAAGTCTGAAGAATGGCTTGCTCTCCGTGGCAATATGTTAACTGCCTCAGATGCAGCTACAGCGATAGGCGTGAACAAGTATGAAACTCCTGATGGTCTGTTATTGAAAAAATGTGGTCGCGGAGTTCCCTTCTTCGGTAATTCAGCCACAAAACACGGTGAGCTCTACGAAAATGATGCTAGAATACTCTATGAACAACGCCACGGGGAGGTCGTCCATGAATTGGGATTGTGTCCCCACCCGATCCATAAATGGCTTGGTGGGAGTCCAGATGGTGTCACTGAAAGTGGTAAACTGGTTGAGATCAAGTGTCCTCCACAAAGGGCCATACTGCCAGAAGTCCCGGGGCATTATATGCCACAGCTACAATTATGTATGCAAATTTTAGACTTAGAAGAAGCGGATTTTATAGAATATAAGCCTGCAGCGACCAACTGGCCAAAACCTGAGGAGTTTCAGGTTATCAATGTAAAGAGAGACCCCGAGTGGTGGAAAACTAACCTCCCAATCATGCGAGCATTTTGGGACAAGGTTTTGTACTACCGAGAGCACTTGGATGAGTTGCCTAAACCCAAGGAGAAGAAAACCCGTGTGAAAAAGGAGCTACCCCCAGCTGTGTGTGAGATTGAAGCACTCCCCGAAGAAGACTTCTATAATGATGATTGAAGGGCTTTATGAGCCTTTTCTGCGTCTTCTTTGGTGGGATATGTTCCAATCTGTTTATCTTTGTATCTAAGTCGCCATCCATTACCACGTTTAGATACAGAACCAATTATTTTCTTAGGCATGTGGTCAGATTTTACAAAGTTGTCTGGATCTCTTTGATAAATTTCACGAACCTCCTCAGCTTTTTCTTTTGTTTCGTAAGTTCCTAAACGTTTACCTTTATGTATGATTTTCCATCTATCGTGTTCTTTATACACACAACCAATCCTCTTTTCAGGTTTTACAAAGTTTTTGGGATCCTTTAGGTAATTTTCAAGTGCTTCTTGAGCCTGTTCTTTTGTATCGTAACCTCCTAAAAAAATCCCTTTATGACTGGCTTTCCATCTATTGTTGTATTTAGCTACACTTCCATGTCTCCTTTGGACTTCTGGTTTTATAAAGTTTTCTGGATTTTTTTTATATCTCTCAAGAGCTTCTTGAGCTTCTTCTTTTGTATAGTAAATTCCTAGATATTTGCGCTTGTATTTAAGTTCCCATTTATTACGATTTTTGGATATATTTCCAACATTTCTTTTAAATGATGGAATGTTTTCAGGATCTTTTAGGTATTTTTCAAGAGCTTTCCAAGCCTCTTCCTCTGTATCATGCATTCCTAAATATATTTGTTTATAACTAGCGACCCATTTACCATAATGTTTATGAACACTTCCAACTTTATTTCTGGTTCTGTTATTGACAGCCGTAAAGTTTTCGGGATCTTTCGTATATTCTTTCAGGACTTCTATAGCTTCTTCTTCTGTCTGAAATCCACCATATGAGACGTGAACCTTTTTACCATACTGCCTAACATGTGGGTAAAATAAATTGCATATTTTTGACACATACCCCATATACCCATCTTTATCAATCTTTTGGGTGTTCTTAATATCTCGGATTTTATCCTTTAGTTCCTGACTATATTCCTTCGAGGATTGACCACCTGTGGTAAGATTATATCCATCAGGTGCCAAGGAATTTAACTCCTTTATCCAGTAGATTTCTCTCTCGTCAAGCTGTTCTTGGGGAACATTTTCTTCGACGATTTCATATTTCATTTCATCTCCATATTTATCTATAGCTCTCTTAATGAATGTACAACATGAAGTTTCCTGTCTATGTTCTTGCATTCGTTTTTTAAAGGAACGCACGGTCTGTCCTACATACACTTTACCCGACGGACTGGATATTTTATAGATGATCCCTGTAGGACCCATACATTCTTTAATCTCCTCATCTCTAATATCATATTTCGCGAGTGTTTCGGGTTTTGGTAACTTTCCAGTCTTTTCCATTTGGCGTAAGACTTCTTTACGCGCACGCTTATACATAAAGTCGGGATCTTTTTTCTTGTCTTCATAGGTTTTGCATGTATGGGTGTTCAGACACTTCATACCTTTGGCTTCCCAATCTCTAATAAGTCTTCTATACAACTCCTTCATATCAGTCTTATTACGAACGTGAAGTACATTAATTGTTGAATTACCTGTGAAATCGTATTCATCCCAACCAGCCGTAAGGAGTTTCTTAACTTTTCTAAACTTATATGGGTTACGTTTGATTTCATATTGTAAATCAGTCACCCACTTCTCTACACCATAGAAGGGCATATAACCATTCTTGTTAATAGATACAATATCAAGACATGGAAGTTCATACTCTACGTATTTAGTCTCCAATTTATGTACAAGTTCATTCCTTGTTAAAGCAGGGAGAAGAGAGAAACCACATTCGTCCAGTTTCATCTTCATTTGACCTATCCAGAATTGTTGAAGTTCTTCATTCTCGAGAATAAAAAATGAAGTCGGATGGCTCATATCATACACTGAGAAAATAATTATCGTACGGATGTACGACTGTCCTGGGGTTTTTCATTTTTGAAAATCTGTACCGTTTTCCGGATTGTTGAAAATATTTTACTTTTTTCTATGGACAAAACTTTAGAAGTATACATTAACTATAAAATTATTTATTAGTAATAAATTTTAGAAAAACCGGAAGATGGTACAGATTCTTGACCAACCACTTTAAAGAAAAAATCACAGTATATGTAAATGGAAGAAGAGACTGAGACACTTCCTAAAGCTCCAGAAGGCTACGAGTATAAACTGGTTTCAACCAAAAAGAAGCCACGTGTAAGTGACAAAGATCCGTCAGAGTTGACAGCAAGGCAGTTAGCAACCAATAAATACTATGAAAAAAACAGACAAAAAATTATGGAAGAGAATCTAAAACGTTACCATGAAAAGAAGAAAAAGGAAAACGAAGAAAAAGTTTAGTCGTTTTCCGGATTGTTGAAAATATTTTACTTTTTTCTATAGACAAAACTTTAGAAGTATACATCAACTATAATTTTTTTTATTAGTAATAATTTTCTACTCGTGTCTTCAAATGACAAAACTTTTTTGACTAATCACTTTAAAGAAAAAATCACAGTATATGTAAATGGAAGAAGATACTGAGACACTTCCCAAAGCCCCAGAAGGCTATGAGTACAGGTTGATGAAGAAGGCTCCTCTCAGTGACAAAGATCCATCAGAGTTGACAGCAAGGCAATTGGCATGTAAAAAGTACTATGAAAAAAACAGACAAAAAATTAACGAAAAAAGGAGAGTAAAAAAGAATAAAAAGGAAAATGAATAAAATCTGTACCGTTTTCCGGATTCTTGAAAATATTTTACTTTTTTCTATAGACAAAACTTTAGAAGTATACATTAACTATAAAATTCTTTATTAGTAATAAATTTTAGAAAAACCGGAAGATGGTACATATTTTTGGATCACCTAAGTGTACCACCACCTTTGTAAAAACCAAATTGAAATCATGAAGGTCGCCGATCAATATAACCGCGCAAAGGACAACTTCAATGGTAGGCTACTTGCGCCCTATCAACGCGAAGGTGTTCTCTGGTTACTTTCAATGGAGAATAATGAGATGGGACCTGTTAAGGGTGGATTTCTCTGCGACGAAATGGGAATTGGAAAAAGTGCTCAATTGATTGCTACTATACTCGGAAACCCCCAAAAAAGTACACTGATCGTCGTACCGAAGAGTATCATTACACAATGGGTTGGGGAGATCAATAAGTTTGCTCCACAACTTTCCGTCCACGTCTTTGAGGGTCCAAACCGTACCCTCAAAGAGGCTGATGTTATAATCATGCCGTATTCCCTACTATCTACCCACGAAGACACACCCATCCACAAGAAATCTTGGGACAGAATCATTCTTGATGAAGCCCATGAGATTCGTAACAAATCTTCAAAGTTGTTCAAGAGTGTGAACCGTATCAAAGCTGAGATCAAATGGATTGTTACAGGTACACCCGTCTTCAATTCTATGAATGACTTTGTATCACTGTGTGCCTTCCTTGGTATTGACAAAGCCCTTGTTCAAGGTATGACGAACAAGATCAAAGATATATACATCCTTCGGAGAACCAAGGATGACCTGGCTAAGATCAATGAGCGTTTGAGGTTACCAAACTGTTACTTTGAGAATGTTGAACTTGACATGTTCCCGGATGAGAGGCAACTTTATGAGTTTGTCTTTCAAGATGCCCAAGACACGATCCGAGAGGCGTTTAGGAATGCCATCAGTCTCAACTCCAAGAATATGGTCATTTTGGAGTGTTTATTGAGAGCACGACAGGTCATGATTTGGCCAGCTATGTATCTTGAGGGTATTGCAAAGAAGACTGGAACGCAAGCAGAAGAGTGGGTTGGGAGGTCCAATAAGATGGAGACCCTCTTTCGTATGATTAAGTCTCACCCAGATGAGAAGACCCTCATCTTCTGTCAATTTAGGGGTGAAATGAACTACATCCAGAAGAATATGGAGAGACCAACGTTCCGCATTGATGGTTCAGTGGCAAAGGAGGATAGGGACAACCAGGTGACCGCGTTCAAAAAAGCACCAACAGGGGCTGTTTTCATTATACAAATTCGCTCAGGGGGTCAGGGTCTCAACCTTCAAGAAGCTACTCGTGTATACATCACGGGTCCGTCTTGGAACCCTGCGACGGAACTTCAAGCGATTGGTAGAGCACACCGCATGGGTCAGACTAAAGAAGTGTTTGTTAAGAAATTAATTTACAAAGAGATGGATACATTTGTTTCAGTGGAGGAGGAGATCCTCGCTCTTCAAGGTCATAAATCTATCGTGTGTTCAAAAGTTCTCAACGATGAGAGGGTTGAAAGACAAATTCCAGTAAAGAGAACAGCTGAAAAGATTTCCATTTTGGACATCAAGAAAATTTTCAAAACCTAATATATAAACAAAATGATTGGTTCTCGCGCTCAAGTATTCCACGGAACTGCTGACCAAACTGCGGGTGGTCTCAAGAAGAAGGATCTCATCCTCGATGATGGTCAGATTAAGAGCAAGGCTGCTCAGGAGGCTGCGCTCGCTCGTATGAAGAAGGAGGGTAAGAAGCATCTTGTCAAGGTTTTCAAGCCTAACAAAAATGGTTTCAAGCTTCAACCCAAGGAGGGTACCAAGGCGTACAAGACGAAGGTGAAAAAAATGATGTAATACTATAAGAATGACACTTGCTAAGTGGAACGAGTCTGTGCGTATAGCTAAGATTAAATTGGGAAAGGACCCTAAGAGGTTCACCAAGATTCAGGGTAAACTCCTTAAGGAGGCGCAAATTATATATTCTATTCTTCTTTTGAATAAAAATAACGGTAATAAGTAATATGAACGTGTTAGAGCGTGCTAGAAAGGCTGCGATGAATACGAACTTCCTTGATAACAAGAAGCGTCGCATTTATGCGACTAGTAGGGGTGCGATGTTTACGAAGATGCCTGGTGGATACAAGAACTATAGTCCAATCCCAAAGTACAAAAATGTTCCAGGGACAGTTGTAACTAAACGTCTCTACTAAATCTGAAACTGGAACCCCTTGAGATTCTGGGGTTCATACACTACAAGTTGGTTAAGTTTCCAGGTACACCCGAACATTCTGTTCAAGAAATACACACTATTGATTTCAACAATAGCGTGACCACTATTTCTTGCATAGAGACCGTTAGAAACTTCAGTCTTGATTGGATTCTTGTCAGCGTCATAGACGGCAGCCTTGATGAGACCATTGTGATCCGTGTCAACCTTTACGCGGAACTTTGGTTCGCGACCGGGGCTTTCCTTTACATTGGAGTTGAACATTGGTACGAGTTCCTCCTTCGTCATCTTCTTCCCAAATATCTTTTCACTCTGTTCAACTACATTGTCAATGATCTTATCCTCGATAGCTCGGATAGATGTGTAAAACTTATTAATGTAACTACCCTCCTCGTCATGTCCCTTTAGGGCCAAATCCACATTATATTTAGTTGGTCCGACTTCGGGGGTAAAACCAGAGACACCGAAAGGCATGTACAGACGAGGAAAGTGGATCCTCATTGGAGTACCCTCCTTTGTGGAGAGTACGATCTTTCGGTTGTTAAACTCGGCAATTTCCAAATTTTCAATAGCGTCGGTAATTTTAGACATTGTACTGAATGAATATACGGTTAAAACTTTAAGCTGAACACGCCACACAATCGGGTTCAAGACTGAATTGGATTGGACGAGCCTTTGCCTTAGATCTCAGATAGTACATACCTGTCTTGAGACCCTGTTTCCAGGCATACATATGCATTGAGGAGAGTTTTGACATCGTAGGGCTTTCCATGAAAAGATTCATAGATTGGGATTGGTCAATGAACCGCCCACGATCCGCCGCCATATCGATGACATCCTTCATCTTGATTTCCCATACAGTACGGTACAACTTCTTGATATCCTCAGGGATGTCAACGATAGTTTGGATAGACCCACCAGCCTTCACCATAAGATCTTTCATTTCCTTGGACCATAGACCAATCTTCTTGAGATCATTAACGAGGTGCTTATTGACAACTACAAACTCACCAGCTAGGGTACGACGCAAGTAGATATTAGTTGTATAAGGCTCAAAGCACTCGTTGTTGCCCAAAATCTGAGCTGTGGAGGCTGTGGGCATTGGAGCCATGAGGAGGCTGTTCCTAAGTCCCTTCGTTTTCACACGTTCCTTCATAGCGTCCCAGTCGTAGTGAAGTTTGGTATCACCCTCCCACATATCAAATTGGAGCACACCTTGGGAGGCTGGGGATCCTTCGAATGTCTCGTAGGAACCCTGAACCTCTGCAAGCTCTGAACTGGCTTCAAGGGCGGCGTGGTACATAGTCTCAAAGATACGAGCGTTAATTTCCTTAGCCTCGTCGGAATCAAACGCGTGGCGACAGAGGATAAATACATCCGCGAGACCTTGGACACCGAGACCAATTGGACGATGCCTCATATTAGACTTTCGGGCAGTCTCAACTGGGTAGAAGTTCCTGTCAATGACTCTGTTCAGGTTCTTAGTCACAGTCTTGGTGACTTCATGGAGCTTCTCATAATCAAATGTCTTATTCTCTACGTCCACATACTTGGGGAGGGCAATTGAGGCCAGGTTACACACAGCAGTCTCATCTTTGTCAGTATACTCTATAATCTCTGTGCATAAATTGGAACTCTTAATTGTTCCCAAGTTCTTTTGGTTAGACTTCTTGTTGCATGCATCCTTGTAAAGCATGTATGGGGTACCAGTCTCCGTTTGTGACTTTAGGATAGCCTTCCAAATATCTGCGGCTGGCACAGTGGTGTTAGCGCGACCCTCCTCCTCATACTTTGTGTAGAGAGCTTCAAACTCGTCACCCACTGCATCGGAGAGACCCGGAGCCTTGTCTGGACAGAAGAGGGACCACTGACCACCCTGCTCCACCCTCTTCATGAAGAGGTCTGGGATCCAGAGGGCTGAGAATAGATCACGGCAACGCGCCTCTTCGTCACCTTGATTGAGACGGAGTTCCAAGAAATCCATGATATCCATGTGCCATGGTTCAATGTAGACGGCGATTGACCCCTTACGTCTACCAGCTTGGTTCACGTATCGCGCTGTGGCATTGAAAACCCTAAGCATTGGAATGATACCATCGGATTGTCCATTTGTACCTCTAATGCGAGACTTATTACCTCTAATGTCATGGATATGCATACCGATACCACCAGCCCACTTTGAGATTTGGGCGCACTCGGTTAGGGTGCCATAAATACCATTGATGGAGTCTTCCTTGTTGGCAATTAGGAAACAACTGGACATCTGTGGCCTAGGTGTACCGGCATTGAATAACGTGGGTGTCGCGTGAATGAAAAGACCTTGGGACATCTTATCATACGTTTCCAGAACGGCGGGGATATCATCACCATGGATACCGATGGATACCCTCATAAACATGTATTGGGGTGTTTCCATCAGCACACCATCTAGACGTTGGAGGTAGCTCTTCTCTAGGGTCTTGAGTCCAAAGTACCCAAAGTCAAAGTCCCTCTTCGCGATGATATCATTTCTGACGAGACCGGCAATGTGTGCGACTTCATCGGTGACGATATCAACCTTGGCAAGTTTCTTCATGGCGATGTGGAAGTTATTGGGGCACACCTTCTGGATGTTACTGGCGATGAGACGAGTCGCGAGGACTTCATAGTCAGGGTCGGATGTGATCATCCCGACACACACTTCCGCAGAGAGTGTGTCAATTTCCTGAACCGTGATACTATCATAGAGGGATGAAGCTACCTGTTGTGCGACTTTGGAAGAGTCACAATTTTCCGAGAGACCATATGTTAAATTCTTAATCCTATTGGTGATGTTATCAAATTTCATATCCTCAATACGACCTGAGCGTTTAATGACCTTCATTACTAATTAATCTACGTCTTTTATTTTTAACTTACTTCCTGCACTTCTCGAGATCACCACTGGTAACCTTAACGGTCCCGACGGTCTCAAACTTACGATCAGGCTGAAGAAGGTAACTGTTCACAAAGAAGGGACCAGTCTCACCTGGACGCGCCACGGGGGCATAAGATCCCACGAAGCAGGTTGGGGGTTTGCACGGGATTTGTTCAACGTTTGTGGGTTTGTTGGCATAGGCCTCATCAAAATCAGCTATGTTCAACATTTAATATGTACCAAGTTTTTTTTCCGAGGGTATATTAAATGTGTGACAACCTTCACCTTGATTCCCTCAAACAGTGTGAGACTCCACTCAATACCCTGTTCTTTTCTGAGTTCAACCAAAATCTTCTCCAGCGTGGGATCCGTCAAACGTTCAAGAACAAAACTGGTATCGCCATCGATCGGCAAAACGCCGATGACCTGTATAGTATCATGCGGGTCGTCTTCATCAACAACTCTGGTGATCACCACACACGTATCAACGAGCAAGTCCGGTTTATGAATTCCCGTGTTATCGATACCGCGGTCTCTCAGATACAGACTGGAGTCTCTCAGTACATGTCCTACGTCCAAGATATTGATACAATCGCAGTCCCTCTCGCACAACCCATTAACACAAGTACATATGGTAAAAAGCTTCCCAAGAATATGAAGATTGGTATCAATTAAAGCTTTGATTTCATATACTGGTAAGATGAGTTTGAACTTCTACAAACAAGAAACTGAAAAAGTGTGTAAATCAAAGGGTTGGGACCGCGCCGCAGTTGATACAGTATGGCTCCTGCTGACAGAAGAATTTGGTGAACTCGCGTCGGCCATTCGTCAGTACAAGAAGACCTATAAGAAGATAGGTCTCAAGAAGGAAAGGGGTACGGATGTCATGATGGAGATGGGTGATGTGTTTAGTTACCTTTTCCAGTTGGCACATATGTTAAACGTAGATCTAGATATGATGTGGGAAGAACACAAAACCAAAATGAAGACCAAAAAATATAATCTGAAGTAAAAGTAATTATGATGCTCACAGACGAAGAAGCAATTGATAAGGTCAATCCATTTGTCACCCACGATTTCTCCCTTCCAGGGAGTGTGAGACAAAGTGGTGGGTATGATGATTTTACTGAAATTAGGTCTGAACCAGGTATCCAAAAACCTAAGAGAAGTGTCTATTGCGAGTATGGATTGTGTGCGGAATCTACATCTGACTGTTCTTTAGATAGAGCACTTATTCCACGTAGGAACATTGATACTGGCTTTACTAAACCAAGGAAAAAGACTGTATATGAAAAGGTGACTATCGGTGTTTCCAATCATCCAGAGTTTTCTCTTATTGGTGGTTCTATATGTGTCCTAGCTATTGCCCTGACTGTATATTACGCAAGACGTTGAAGAAATACTCCAGTCTAGATTCATCTTCACATCGTTGAATAAGATCAGCGAGTGTATCCATACAAAACTTTTTAATAAATTCCCTCTGCCAAGCACTCTTACGATTAATCCAAGGTGGTTGAAAGGTGGGGTCAAGAATCTTAGACGCGTGAGCTGTGCGAATGTATGTGTGAATACTCTGTTTATCCGCCACGATATTCTCAAGTGCGAGTTCGGACATTTTCTGAAGAACCTCCAAGGTCTTTTCACACATCGTATCCAAGAACTTTTCATAAGGGATAGATTGACTCTTGGACTTGAGAATGGTCCAACTCGCGAGAGGCTTTGTGTGGATATAGTCTACATAAGTCTCATACCCCTTACCTCTAACAAAACGTTCATAAGTTATGGCTACGTAGTCCAGTTCAGATTCAACATCGTAGACGTGTTTCGCGGTTTTGAGAAAGGAAGTCATGTAGATAACCTAAGTCACTCTCTTTTAAGTATAAAATTAGATAAAGACGAGAGGCTCTGGATAAAAGAGTAAAACAATGTATTCGGCAATCGCCAACAACAGCTTTTCATACCTTCTGACTCTTGATGAGTTTAGGAAGGGTTTTCCTGATGAGACAAGACCTTCCTGGATAAAGATTACAACGATCACGATGGTTTCAAAGTTTATTCAACAAATTGATATTAAAAGGCTTCGTTCAGTTTTTGAGACTTTAGAAACTTTCAAATTGAAACGTTCTGGTTCCAAGGGTGACGGTGGCTTCGAGTGGAAATTGAAGCCCACTACTTTCTACAATCAGGTGACACTCACATACCATGATACGTACAGTACAAAATCTGTAAAGGTCTTCCCAAATGGCTCTATTCAAGTTGCTGGGTGCTGCGATCTCTTTGATTGCAAGAGAATCATCACACAACTTATCTACATCTTCAAGACTTTTTTGAAAATGGAAAACCAAGTCCCCGTTGATTCTTTCCGAGTTGTCATGATCAACTCTAATTTCAGCCTCAACTACAACATCAATCTCATGAAGGTGGCTCAACACTTTGAGAATCACCCAGACATCTTTAAGGTTTCCTTCGAACCTGACAGGTACAGTGCTGTTAAGATTAAGTTTCAACCGGCACAGGATATGAAAGAGATTACCACGAGTATCTTCTCTACTGGCAAGATCATCATCACCGGAGCTGAGACCCTAAAGGAAATTGCTTTTGGATACAACATCATCAATCAGCATATCAACGAGGAGCCCCAAATTAGGGTCTCTCCCACGGAAGAGAAGGATGTATTTGATGTGTTCCTGGGACACAAATGTGAACCGATGATTGAACATCTCAGGGGTAAGGGGTTCCAGTCTTGGATCCAGACTATCACAAATAGACAAATTAATTTCTAACGATACAGTAATACAAAATGTCTCAACGACTTGGAATGGCCGATGGACGGTGCTTCACCATCCACTCTTCAGCCCAGCTTACGAACAACTACCTCATGGAACAAAATGGTATCAAGTTAGAGGACAATTACTCTTTCCGTCAAGCGCTCCAAAAGCAGGGTCCCGAGTTCCTGAACAAACTTCAAGAGGACTCTCGTGGGAAGTGTGACCCATGCAACACGTACACTAACATGTCTAAAACGTACTAGGTGTGATAAATTGTAATAAAAACTTTAAAACTATACTGTAGAATGCCACAATGTGCAATATGTCTCGGCGAGGTAAGGTCAACAAGGGCCAACCCACCCATCCGCTGTGGACATATGTTTCATTCCCACTGTATACAGGAGTGGAAAGATAAAGGTAAGAACACGTGCCCGATTTGTAGAAAAGTTTTTGACGTTTCACAATTCAAGGTTACATTGACAGTTCAGAACAATTACACAGCACAGTCCAATACTGTGTCATTGCAGAGTGAAGCTATTTTCAATATAATGGATATTTTTGACATGTCTTTTGACGTTGAGAATACAGTAGATTTAGATAGTCTTTTTGCGGACCTTGGGATGAGTCTTTCCGACCTTGATGCCCTTGTCCTTGACACAGAATGAGCTACAGTACTTTTCGTAGTTTAGACCAGGATAGTTCCTATCAGCTTTACGTGGGTCCCTGATAGACTTACCAGATGCATCAGTCAGAAGTGGCCCAGTGGCCCAACCCCTCTTGTGACTGAATACATTGGCTCTGAAGATGAGACGCTTGTTAGGGGCGAACTTACCAGCCCGCTTCACCCTAGAGAGTGGAACCTTGAAAAACTTGGCTACAGATTCTTGGGTGTCCCCGGGTTTTACGCGATACTCCACGGCATTGTGTTGCACGTAGAAGTGAAAGTCTCCTTGGCGAATATAGTTTGTAGGTCTTCCAGGACATACGAACATCATGACTTTGTAGTACCCCTTCTTACATTTCTCATTTGGTTTAGCACGATAGATCTTCATTGGGTTGTCGGAAATAACACGGTTTGGGAGTCCGGTGCAGTGAGTATAGTTATGATTTCCATTAGAAAGTCCAGACCGATCACCAGGAATGGATTTTTGCCACCTGTAAGCTTCATAATCCCCTACAGCATAGGCGTAACAGTTATTGTTACCTATACCAGTAGCCGTACCCCAACGCTTATTGGTAAACTTCCTCTCCGAACCACTCAGGGGTAGGTTCTTCATTTACAATCTGTATAGAAAAAAATATCCGTACCTAATAAATGTTCAAGGAAATTGTTAAGACCGAAAATAAATCTGATATGCTCACTGAGCTTCTCATCTTTGTTCTCAACGTGCTCATCTCGACCTTCGTTCTCCGATTCGCGTGGAACCGATCCCTTGCCCCTCACGTGACCGTCCTCAAGCCCCTCAAGTCTATGCTCGATGCTTTCATCCTTGCTCTTTCGCTGAATGTTGTGCGGGGTCTTTAAATCTCGCTGTAACCGACGGTCTTTTCACCACTGGGGTGAACGATGGTTGGGAAGGCTTCCATACCTGAGCAACCCTCCTTCTCACAGTCAACAAACTTGAATGGCTTTCCATTCTTTTCCATATACTCCAACTGCTTACGAGTCCATCCACAACCCATGGTCCCGTAAATAGTCCATTCCTCACCGTTAGAGGCGGTCGCTACGACACGAGGCTTACCAGTCTGAGTCAGCAGGTAGATGTTCACAAGGATGAGGAGAGCTAGAAGCCACATAGTTTTATTATGGGTAAATATTAAAAAATGTCGTCTACTGTACTGTCTGTGGGAAACAAGAATGTCACGCTCAAATACACCAGGAAAATACCCCGTGGTGAAGTTGAACGGATGAAATCATTCGTCACTAAGAATGGCGAGAAACTCGTCAAGACTCCAAAGTTTAAGATACTCTCTGAAGTTGATGAGGGTACGAAGAGGGTTTTTAAGGTCGTGC
>Ga0222661_1000294_pt1 | contig 21562 bp, 40 predicted proteins | sample AntAcemetagen551_FD_179851 | JGI IMG/M metagenome (GOLD analysis project Ga0222661, IMG submission 179851) | Saline water microbial communities from Ace Lake, Antarctica - #551 | ecosystem: Environmental > Aquatic > Non-marine Saline and Alkaline > Saline | place: Antarctica: Ace Lake...
TAGTTCCCTTCCGTCGATACAACTCACGAATATGTTTTTCTAGATTTCTCTTATCGATACCAGTTGCGGTGTTACTAGGAATTCCTTCCATAAATGATTTACGAAACTGTTCGATAAAGTCATAGATGGTATTGTCAATGTCAGCGTAAGCCAATAACTGCTGAATATTCTGAACTGGGTTTGCACGATACCTTGTGATTGTACCAGACGCACCAGAGGTTGAACCTGTAACAGTCTCACCAGTTTCAAACAACTGTTGGGATGAGATAAACAATCTAGGGGTATCATCCGAAAGGTCTTCAACAAGAACAGTTGCAGTAGCATAAGATATACTGCCGGTGATTGTTTCACCTTCAATAAACTTACCTGTCGATCCCGAACCTGATTCTGTAACAACCAGTGTTCCATCTTCACTTAGAAGATTTGTTGATGTTTCCAATTCCAAAAGAATATTATCGATATTGACTTCTAGTCGCAGCTCACCCGCTTCTAGAAATTCGTAATATGATCTTAGGAAACGAGAAAATTGTGGATGGTCTTCAGCAATGAAGTCAGGAAGTTGTCCATCAATCTGGGTACTGAGTTTATTCTCTAGTTCTGGGGTCCAGTTTAAATCAAATGGTGGCATGATTAATAACTCGACGGCGTTACATAATTAGTTGTTGCCACAAATGCCGAAGTACCCCCACCACCACTATTTACTGCAATGGTATCTTGTCCTCCTGTAATGATGGTATTGATTATATCAATTTCGATGATTTGATTTCTCTTACCTACAATATCATTGGACGCTGGTATTGCAGTTAACCTTATTGCTCTTGATGCATTGTCATCAACATTAGATACTGAAGTTATATAAATTGGATTAACTGAAACTAGGCCAGTTGCATAGTCTACAGTTCCGGCAGCCGAACTATGATAGGTTCGCACCCCAGAAACCAAATAGTATATACGAAGGTTGCCCGCACCATCATCGTCAAAGAACATCTCGTTTGTATTGTCTTGTATGTAGAAACCTGTTGATGCAATGATACCACCCCCAGATGCGTTGTGTCCAGAGTGTGGATTGAAAAGTGAGTTTCCAAATTGAATTGTGAAAGAAAATGAACCAGATGTGTTTGGTGTATAAAAACTACCCAGAGTCACCGTTGTGACATTACTCAATATTGAATTATCAGTATTATCAACCAAAGAAGTAAACTGTGAATGCCTAAAAATTGAATTAAATACTTTGAGGTAATCAGTATTGTATGTTGAAATTGTATTAGATACAAGTGTCTCTATAGACTCTTTAGAACTTGTTGTTGCATTACTGTCGTATTGAAAATTACAATTGAGAATAAGAAATAGATTTTCTGGGTCAACAACCACAGGAGTAATTGATGCAACAGTGTATGGAGCCAAGTCTTTTACCAACTGTGCCTTCTGAATCTCATTTAGATTTAGACCTGTCGTTGACTTAACACTAATGAAAACCTTACCATAATCTGCAACATCAGATATACCAGTAACCGCATTAAATGAACCATCCTCACCACCCCAAACAGAAACCGCCTGAGTGTTTGCAAACAACTGTTTAACATATGTCTTGTAATCTTCTGTGGTAACACATCGACCCTGTGATGCATAATCAAGTGGTGCGTTATACTTGACAGACTCAATTGATTCTGGTTCTGACCCACCAGCAGAATTAGAAACGGTTCTAACATTTACACTATTAACCGTATCAATTGCAGCCGAACTACTAAAGACTGATGCACCATTTGCAGCACCTTTGTTGGTAACAACATAATTCATTATGATGATGTTACCATCCTCTACTGCATTGCCTAGAATACCATCACCAAAGTATATTTCAAACTTACCGTCTTCTACCTCTTGCAGAAAATATACATTGGATGTTGAAGTCAATCCTGCAATATCTGTTGCTCTCGTATATGTAGCACTTCCAGTATCCGTTGCAGAATTTTGAACTTTGATTGTAAGAGTTGTTGTATCTGCTCTATCATCATTAATAACAAATCTCTGTTCAACATTCTGGGTGTCAGCAGTATATCTAGTTGCAACAAAACTACCCTCAGCTATTGTTACATTATTGAATTGAATAGAAGACCCACTATTGGATGCAGTAACACTTTGTGTGGTTACAAACTGATAAGATGTATCCCCCACACTAGATGTGAAAACTGTACCCGCAGGCATTGTTGCACTTGCAAGAGATGTATTCAAAAATACATCAACGACTGCCTTTGCTGCTGTGGATGAACGAGTAGTATATCCCAAAGTCTTCGCATGTGAAACCACACTTGACCTCAACTGAGATGAGTCAAGGAACATCTCGTTTGCAAGCATGTTCGCATTGAAACCAAGATAGTGAGTATTGTATGCAAGAACATCAAGGAGCGCACTAAGACCCGAACCTTCGAAGTCATAGTCCTTGAACTCTGATTGATTTCGCATGAAGACTTTTAGGTTATCTTTAACCTCATCAAAGCCAAATTCTGTTACACTGAGTCTTTTTCTAGTCGCTGCCATTATCGTAATCTCTCTAATAGAACTTCCATATTCACAAGTTCTGTTGGGGCGTTAACAACATAAAACTCAATAGTAACATTATATGCATTGTTGTCAAGATTAGGTTGAGCTCGAACTCCAACGAGTCTAGCCCTTGGTTCAAAGTTCTCAATCACCTCTTCGATCTTCATAGTTAGAACATATGCAGTGATTGGCGTCATAGGTTCAAATAGAATATCTCTTACACCAGAACCAATCTCTGGGTGAAAGGGTTTCTCATAGAAGTTGGTTAGGATAAGATTTCTTACAGATCGCTTGACTGCCGTAAAATTAATTACCTTATTAACATCACCCGTTCCCGTCTTTGGTCCAAAGAATAAATCAATATCAGAATACAATTGAGCTGCACGGCTTTCACCTTGATATGTAGCGTCAGTATATGCATCTTTAGCACCCATGTGTATTCCTCTTTAGTATTATTTATACACTCTCTGATGTGTTTTGTTTCATCATAAACTTATTATTAGACTTCCAAACGTTCTTTGCACTTACACGAATGAATCGTTTGTTGGTTTCATTTGTATTTGGGTTAGGAATAGTCACTATAACATTCTTACCGTTGTTAAATGCATCAAGCTGATTTCTCATTCTCGCAAAATCGTTATTCATATAATTTCTACGAACTGCCTTAGTAGTGGACTTACAAACATTATTACGTTCACCCTTTGATGTTTGTGTCGCCCTTGATGTTTTCTTTCCCATAATATAACTCCTCTATATGTGTTTGTATTTATAATGACTATCCGGCGGTGTTATTACCCTAACCTACCATTATACTGCTCAACCAAGGTGCGGCATTTGCAGATTTACCACCCGCTCCCCAATATGTTGCCCCACTACCCCCCAGAGGACCAGATTGTGAAATATCAACATGCATACCCACATCATTCATATAACCAGACCCGGCACCAATTGATAATGCTCCTGCATTCTTAGCTGCCTTTGCAAAACTAGATGCAAGGGCAACATCCTTTACCATCGACAAACGGCGACCATCTTTATATAACCATATGTCAGCAGCAAATCCATCATCATGTCTTTTGGAACCAACTGTACCTGTACTTGCATTTTGTCCACCTGAAAATACAACAACATTAATACCAGTTGCTGCAGCGGCGGATATTAAAATAGATTCGAGTGCAGGTACAAGTCTTAGTTTGCGTGTTGCGGCAGAGTTTCTATATGTTAATAAACCTGTCGCTGGGACAAAATCTGGCACAGGTTTAATATCGGGATTATAATTGTCTAGAACACCAGCATGACTTCTGTGGGAAAATCCTGCATCCCCAGAAAAGTTTTTACTTGAACCCGGCAATATAGCTTTTATTAATTCGCCATTAACATTAGATAATGTTTGTGCATCATTTTCAGATGCAACTTTAATTGCTCCAGTATCTAATGTTGGCGGAATAGCAGAAACATCATAAGATTTTAACTTCTCTCCAATCGCAAGAACACTTGCTTCAATTTCTGGATTTTGATTTGACACGGATGGGGTTTCAGATTCCGCATTTACTGCGGCCTGTGTTACTGCAACAGGTTCCATAGTCGCAGGAACTTTACTGCCCGATTCCTTTTCAAGATTTGGGATAACTGCACAAAGATTACCACCACCCGACAGAGCTTCAGTTGCTTTTGTAATAAGACTTTCTAATTCTAAACCTGCTGATTTTATATCGTCTCCAAATTCTGTTTTGATTTTTGCAAGAGCAGAAAAGAATGATGGGCTGCCGGGAGTCTGAGAAAGGAGGCTTGTAATTTCTGCTTGCAAGTTTAGTTTGGGTAGAGTTGGTATCTCAATAGTTTGTAGTTTATCCACCAACCCATCAAGTTCATTCTTCGTTGCTCCAAACGCCGCAGCTGCCGTTGATGCCGCTTCGTCAATTGATGCCAGTATCTCAGCCTTTGCATCATCCAACTTTGACAGAACACTATTCAGTTCTGGACTTGCACCGCATAAATTAGCGTTTGCGAAATCAACCATTATTAACCCCCCGCAAATACATCAGAACTGCCAGCAGCTACAGAAGTGCATCCACTAATCGCATCACCAATTCTACCAGCACCCATATTATTTACAAAGACAGTTGTTGATCCTGTAGCAATTGGTGCGGCATGTGATGGACAAGGAACACCGGGTAATAGATGTGATGTATTGTTATCACCCTGTCTGCTCCATGCAATATTATTTACGAACACGGTTGGTGATCCCACTGCTCTTGATGGTGTTGAGCAATGGGGAATATCTGCATCACCTATTCTAGTTGCTGCTGGCATTTGATCTCTCCTTTGTCATAAGCAATTGCAATCTATAATTCCAAAGTGCAATTTCCCTATGTTCATCCTCCGTGTGACCATCATTAACAGTATGGTGAACATTCGACGGTTCGTGATAGTGATTGTTGTCACCCATGGCCGATGCTGTTTCTAACATTAAATGATTTTCTGACTCTGTTGACCAATTTTCGGGGATTATACGATCCCCTGCTGATGCAGTTGAACTTTCTAAAAGTATCTCGTTTGTTGTAATTAGCGTTCCCAAATCTGGTAAAAATTTTATGACATTTTTTAATGTTGAATCGACTGGAATTGCATCATAACTTGTATACGTTGTAATCGTTCCAACCTGATTCATTATTTGAAATTCGTGTGCCATTAGTTCAAGTCAATCCTTGCGCCGTTAATCTCTAGATTGCCTGTTGATGTGTGAGCCCATGTTGTTCCTGTGGTACTTGACCATGAAGTACCAACTATTTGTGAGAGACTTGTCTCTGGATTAATAGTCATTGCAGAATCAGACTTTATATTGAGTGTGCTACCCGACTTCATAGACACGATGCCTGATATAGTTGATATAGACAAATCCTTTGTTACACCCAACATATAATTAGAACCAGTTGTTATAAAAATACCAGCAGCGGTTAGATTAGAATCCATCTCCTTACCAGAAACCGAAAGTTGATACATTCCACCAACGATTTGTGATTTAGATTTTTCGTGAATAATGACTGCATCGCCACCAACTCTGCCATGAACATCCTTGTTGATATTATAACCATAGTTGCCAACAATCTCTTCCTCACGATTACCACCAAGGGGCTTCCCAGCCGCATCTTGACCGACACCAACCTTAACACGATGGTTCTTGTGAATCTTCTGATAGAAGTTTCCTTCAATCTCTTGTATATAATCCCCCTTGATAAGTTCTCTTACTGAACCCTCAACAGTGATGTTCTGCGATCCCTTGATGACAATGTTCTCACTACCAATAACAATCTCATACTTATCTCCAATGATCTTGGTGACAACAGAACCATCAGGATGTATCTCTTCAAATGTTCCTGCCATATGTTGACGAAACATCCGTTCAGCACCGGGACTGTCATCCACTTCCGTGATATGACCAGACTCAGATTCAAATACATGGTTGTATGGATAAGTAGCAGAAATGTATGGATTAGCATCCTCAACAATTCCTTTTGAATTAGGTTCTTCCCAAAACCCCCGTGTCTCTTGTTCTGCTTCAACAGAGAGACTTTTTATATAGGGTTTGGTTGCGGTAGGAATACCTGTACCGCTAGAATCTTCGTCATTAGCCTCGACAGGATCACCATGCAATCTCTGAGCTCTGCGATTAATAAGAGAGTTGTGTGTTTCTGAGATTTTACCAAGGGCAAGTCTGTTTGTATCAGACTCGCCAACAGCGTCATGACTTGCAAACGATGAGCCGTGGCCACTTTTCCTTGGGCCAGGATATGGCCCATAAGTTGGACCATGTTCAGATGCATATGCTTTTTGAATACCGATATCGGTATCAAGTCCTCTTGGATCATTAAATCCCTTAGAGTTATCTGCTTGTGATGCGGCCACACCCGGTAGTGTACCCATGATAACAGGTTGCTGTGCCTCAGTGTCCCTAAAGAACCCGACAACCCACGAACCTTGCGTCAAAAACGAGGGGGTATGTCCAAGTCCTTGCATAGATGGATCAGTCACGGGGTGCATAACATGCGCCCACGGCAAATCCGCAGTCTTAACCTGAGTTAAATCCTCATTGTGTCGCCCAAGTACACGAACACGAACCCTACCAATCTTAGCAGGATCATTCCTGTCTTCAACTACACCAACAAACCAACTGAAACCATCTTTACCCATGAAATCTTGCATGGGACTATTTATAAGAGTTTAATGAAGGTCTGGATCACGCCCTAGACGTTTACCATCAATTGACCAATTATACTGTTCTACATCAAACAACTTTTTTGGATCACTGTCTCGCAAAGCCATAAGCATTTCAGCAGCTTCGAGCTCAGACATACCCTCTGTTACCATTTGTTTTTCTATAATTCTATATCTTATCATGAAGTTAACTTTTTTGACATCACTAGATGATCCCTTTCTTTACCACAATTAACAAAACTGTGTGGTAGTGTAGTATCAACCTCATAGACACAACCATCAGCAGGTATATGAACTATCTCATTCAGTGTAGGAAAAATAAAATAAGCATTTGGATTAGTTATAAGAACTAAATGATAACGAGGGGATTTATCTTTATGTACGGAATAGGTGCTGTGAGATGACATATGCATAACTCTAGAACGCTCACCATTCATATCCCGTATCACATCAGCAAAAACTGTACCCTCGTATATATCATTTAATATAATGTAGTCAGACTGTGATATTAAAATATGGTCCTTGACTGGATTGTTTCCATATATCGAACCAGTTCCATCGGTAAATGGATTACCGCCAGACTCGTTACTACGTTGTATACAAGTCTGGCGGTTCTCACCCAGTGGTTTTGACCACAGATTATCACCGAATCGTGACTGTATATTCTCCCATTCAACTAGACATCTATTCAGATCATAGGAATGATTTGTTCTTTTTACTAACATGGTTGGTTATTTATACATTACCAATGAGTTCATTGGGAAGAATGTAGTCTAAATTTTTATCACCTCTCGTGCTCTGGCGGGTAATTTCGATATAAACAGATTGCAGAGACTTCTCCTTGAACTCAACATACTTCTTTAGCTTCTTGGATTTGTACATAAACACCCCGTCTTCCAACTTAATGTCATCATACGAGTCCTTGTCAGAACCAATAGCAGTGATCTTCCCACAGAGAATGTCACCATAGTCGCCGTTATATACAACTTCATCACCAATATTCATTTTTTCGCTTCCGTTTATATTAAAGATATTCATAGGTTGTTGTTACAATAGGGACAACCCCTTCCCCAATTTCTCGACCATGCCGGTCAATAAACCTAGTCTCCGTTGTCACGACTCGGATGCGCCGAGATTTTCGACTGTCAGCTGCAACAGCTGTCATGTCGATCTCCTCAAAGTACTCAGTCGTTACTGTCTTGAATGGTTTCTTCATTCTTGCTCACTCCATATTTGAATTCGGTTTCAGCTGCAAGGTCTAACTTGTGCATGATGTCTTCCGTAAAGTAGGTTTCTGGGTCACTTAGTATTGCCTTACCAAACTGCTTAGACCCGTCAGGCAGTTCATACCGTGTAGACACCTTCTTAAACACCTCATACTTCTCTGCCAGTTCCAGCAGGCCGTAGTATCGATCCAATCCCCTGTCATAAGTCAGTCGAACGTCCACCATCTTGTTCTCTTTGGTGAGGCGGGACTTGTGGTTCTTACAATGAATGATGTTACCGATAACCTCAGTACCATCCTTCTCTTTCTTCTTGCTGAGGTAGATGATAGAACTCGCAGCATACTTCAGCCCAGAACCACCACCCATCTCCTTGGTAGAGAACAAGCCCATACTCTCGTAAGTATGATTAGTCACCACCATCGGAACCTTTGCTCGCCCAAGTTTAAGGGTCAGAACTCTGAACGCCGCTTTGAGAACCTGAGCCCTTGTCATGTCCCGTGTCTCTTTACCATCAGCAGTATCTTCGACTTCCTTCGTGGTACTCAGCATCCCCAGAGAGTCCAGACAAAGGAACATTGGATTGCGATCACTCTCAGGTTGCGCCATGTAACTGTCAAGGACTTTGAGCGCTTGGGTGCGAAACTCCTGCACAGTTGTAACAGGGAAGATCACCATACGCTTGGGATCAATCCCCCGGTCAACAACCATGTTCTTGGTAATCGCACTTTCACTCTCAAAATATATGACCCCCGCATTTGGATCACTGTCAAGGAAGTTCTTCACAATACCCATAAGGAAGTATGTCTTACCTGTTGCACTCTCTCCTGCGATTGCAGTAATCTTATTGGCAGGCAACCCCCCATACAATGAGCCACTCAATAATGCATTGAAGATATATGAGCCAGTATCAATGAAACTGTCCACATCTCCTGCTTCAACTCCGTCATCCACGATAGATGCGTATTCATTACCAACTTCCTTGATAATGTCCTTTAGAAAATTATTCATTTCAATATTCCTCTTTCATTTTATTAATCCCAAAGATTTTGATAATATACACCAAACAATCTAAACCCATTTTGAATTCTTTCTTCATATACCTTACGGCCATCCCAATCATATACCTTAGTATCATTAGGGCCATGGATCATTTCACTGTTTCCGTTTTCCAGTTTCATCCATTGTATATCACTTACCCCAGTTTCAAATTGATCTTCCCAATCGGTATTAACCTTACTGTCAAAGGCAAAGATCATTTCGTCCATTACCCAATTCCAACGATCAAAGAAACGATCATCAACTTCCCCATTCTTCTTATAATTCGCCAACTCTTTCTTATTAGGCTTCAAATGGTCTGGGCAATCCTTTATATCAACTTGAGGCCCGCCGTGATTAGTTTCTTTAAGTTGCTTGAGCATAGGAAGAATGATATAAGCAAGGGTGCTATCCATGCTCCATGTATCCCACGAATCTATCTGGACGTTAACAGTCCTCTTCTTTTTACTGTCAGCCCAAGTTAGAAACTTAGACAGCACAGTGTCGTGACGATCACGATCCCAACTGACCTTCTCGCCAACTTGTGTTTCAGGCTCTATGCTACCGTAAGCAAGCCATTCACCAAACTGATAAACCCACTCTGGTTTATCAGTTATTCCGTCTTCGCCTGGAACTTTCTTTGCCCAGAAGCAAAGTTTATCTGCCAGTTGATACGGGCCGAACCATTTTTTATACTTTCCGATAGTAACTTTCATCAGATTGCTTTCGATACCATTTCGCCATCACGAACAACATGCCTGTGAATAGTACAACCACTTGACCGAATATAAGCACGGCCCCCATCAATCATATTACCGTTATCAAACTGCTTGTAGTCCCAACGGTCAGCACTATATTGTAGAGTACCTTCATCGTCCTCTACAAGCCCAAACTCAAAACCCTCAACTGCATCTGCATTGGTAATCATAAGATTTCCTGTACCCTGTGATTTATACAACCCAAAATACCGATTGCCAAACTCTGGGTGAGGGGTTGCACGATAGAACACATCAGCTGAGTTTGTTCCTTGCTCAGTAGGGGTGGTGGTACAGACATACTTTACTGGCACGCCATCCTTCTCTGAATAAAGTTCACAAATCTTATCTGTATCAAACATGGGAATATGCTTAATTGTACCACCCATCTCACTTCGCTCCTGTCATCATATAAAAGAATATTGTAACTATTACTATATACCCTATTGTAACAAATGTCAAGGTATAAAATACATATTTCAAAGATTTAATTGGGTGGCTTACAAAGAAGCAGAGGACAAACCCAATCACAAATAATATTAGTAGTGCTTCCATAGCAGTTATTACAGATTATTAGTCAGCAGCCCGACGAAACCCTTCTGGAGTATATTCCCGCTGACGGCGGATTTGATAGTTACCGGGCGGGACACGAAGCGTTTCATGTGTGTCAAATGAACGAATATGCTGAATATCAGTTGGTTCTTTAACAATAAGAAACAGTTCATACAGATCATTATCTGGAACATGATCGGGCTTGAATGCTTCAACACGATCTGCAACCATAACATGGTTATGCCCAGTTTCGCTATGTGCGATTGTAAAGTATCCGTTTTCAGATTCCATTTTCTCTACGTTCTCAGGAATATCATCGATACGAATAATAATAAAATCACCCTGTGCAGCCATTTTAGTGAATGTTTTCATAGTAATCTCTCCATTTCATAGTAGTATTGAAAGTATATTTATCTTATTATAACTAATAGTAACATATCTAAAGGATTTTGTCAAGGGATATTTTGAGTTGTTGTCAAATAAAGTTTCTACATCTCTATATCATCCCAGACTTGAGCCTTGACTTGACGCCAGACTTGTTCCCAGACCTGATCCCTGACTTGATCAATGACTTGATCCATGACTTGATCCATGACTTGAGCGTTGACTTGAACCCTGACTTGAGCCCAGACTTGATCCATGACTTGATTGCTGACAGATTTCATTGTATATCATCCCAGACTTGATCCCAGACTTGATCCATGACTTGAGCGTTGACTTGAACCCTGACTTGAGCCCAGACTTGATCCATGACTTGATTGCTGACTTGATTCCAGACTTGAAGATAGACTTGATCCATGACTTGAGCCCTGATGGATTTCAGCAATAATCAAGTCCTCACTTCAAGCTGTCGGAGAAGGTCGCCGTCCAAACCATAGGTCCAAGCATTAGCATCAAGGGCAGTCTTCATTTCCGGGGGAACTGGCAAGGCAAACTCCCGCCCAGTTCCACAGCGTACTTTGAGAAACTTCTCACGGCCAATATCAGGAATAGTCACCTCAACCAATGTGCCAATCATTGGATCATCATCACAATCAATCACAGATGCATCCAGCTTCCGAAGAATTGTAGCCCAACCGATAATTTCACATGCACATCGGCGCTGCTCAACATTTTCCCAATTAAGGGCAGTTTCAGGAGCAAGCCCTGCCTTGTTAGTAATCCATTCAGCAGGGATACGAACACCATGCCAAGCGAACACTGAATAACCATCACGATAGCAAATAGCAGGGCCATCCTCACAGTGCAGCAGATTTCGGTCATCAAACTTGATTACTTCTGGCCGATCCTGAAAGACAACCGTATCTTCATATACGTTCAACCATCCACAATATTTGGCAAGCTCTGTGATACCATCCAGTTTTTCACAATCTTTGATTTTTAGAACATTGCGAAAATATTCATAAAACGCCAGCCAACTTGCATCATGGCTACGATAGATCATATCAGACACGATAGTCGATGCCGACATGGAAGGGTCAAGCTCTTGAATGATTCGAACTGCATCCATAGGACTTTTAGCCTGATAAAAATTGACAGGATTCTTGATACCAGCCAAGTTATATGCTTTGCAAACTGCATCTTTTGATTTCTCAAAATCAATCGGATCAGTTGACAGCCCAATTTTTAGCCACTTATCACGATAGACATCAAATTGCGCTTCTTGTTCGGCAGTAAGTTTTTCAATCATTATATTTCACTTTCTAATTTCTGATTATAACTAATAGTATCATATCTAAAGGATTTTGTCAAGAAGAATCTGAGTTGTTGTCAAATAAAGTTTCTACATCTCTATATCATCCCAGACTTGAGCCCTGACTTGATCCATGACTTGATCCCAGACTTGATCCATGACTTGAGCCCTGACTTGATCCCAGACTTGATCCATGACTTGATCCCAGACTTGATCCATGACTTGAGCCCTGACTTGATTCTTGACTTGATTGCTGACAGATTTCATTGTATATCATCCCAGACTTGATCCCTGACTTGATTGGTGACTTGTTCCCTGACTTGATTGCTGACTTGATTCCAGACTTGATTCCAGACTTGACCATAGGCTTGAGTGTTGACTTGATCCCAGACTTGATCATTGACTTGATCCCAGACTTGATCCATGACTTGATCCCAGACTTGATTGCTGACTTGAACCCTGACTTGAGCGTTGACTTGAACCCTGACTTGAGCCCAGACTTGATCCATGACTTGATTGCTGACAGATTTCATTGTATATCATCCCAGACTTGATCCCTGACTTGATTGGTGACTTGTTCCCTGACTTGATTGCTGACTTGATTCCAGACTTGATTCCAGACTTGAAGATAGACTTGAGTGTTGACTTGATCCCAGACTTGATCATTGACTTGATCCATGACTTGATCCATGACTTGATTCTTGACTGATTTCATTTTATATCATGCATGACTTGTCTATAGACTTGACCATAGGCTTGAGTGCTGACTTGATCATAGACTTGATCCATGACTTGACGCCAGACTTGTTCCCAGACCTGATCCATGACTTGATTGCTGACTTGATTCCAGACTTGAAGATAGACTTGATCCATGACTTGATCCCTGACTTGAGCGTTGACTTGAACCCTGACTTGAGCCCTGACTTGATTCTTGACTGATTTCATTTTATATCATCCATGACTTGAGCCCAGACTTGATCATAGACTTGATTGCTGACTTGATCCATGACTTGAGCCCAGACTTGATCCATGACTTGAGCGTTGACTTGAACCCTGACTTGAGCCCAGACTTGATCCATGACTTGATTGCTGACTTGATTCCAGACTTGAAGATAGACTTGATCCATGACTTGAGCCCTGACTTTATTCTTAACTGATTTCATCATACTATACCCCAGATTCTATCTTGGCAATACGAGCCTTCATATACTCTGTAATGATGGGGTCAATTTTTATATTCATATCAGATATTCTTTGCAACTCCATCTTAAACACCATAAGGGTGGGCATATCTGCGCCGTTGATATTGATGCTCATAACTCATTTCTCATACTCCTTCATTATATCTTATAGTATCATACCCAAAGGGATTTGTCAACAGTTAATCTCAGATATTCTTTATATTTTTCTACAGGGAAGGTAAATCAAAGTGCGCTCAGTTTTGAGGGGGGGCCATTCAGGTAGCTCTCAAAAAAGGTTTCACTACACCACTTCATAGGTCGCATCAAATATGTCTGGCTTGCACGGATAGCGTTCGCCCTTAATACCTGTAATAACCCAATCGCCGGGGCAGACGTTATGACCAGCCTCAAGCGTATCAATCCATCCATGATCGTGCATTCTGATACCACAATGCTTACAAAGAGTTTCTCCCCCAACGTCAGGGTGCCGAAAATATCGAACAACATTGCCCTCCGGTCCCTGCTTCATAATGCGGGTCTTGCCTCCATCGTCCGGGTGGTCGCCATTCTTGTGCCATTGGTGGGCCTCAATAACTACGGGTTTTTTTCTAAATTTCATCGTCGTTGTCCTTTTCAGAGTTTCGGGGGCTGTATTTTTTCATAGGGAAGGTAAATCAAAGGGTGCTGAGGTTTGGGGGTAGGGGTAAAGCTCTCAGCGGTTCTCAGTGGTTCCTCAGAACTTATTAGACTTTCGCAGATTTTCGGTTATTGTAAGGTATTGCAGATTACTCACCGTATGTAACCCAGATACATTCTTACCATTCAATGGAACAATATGATCTACATGAAAACCTGTGGGACAGTTACGGTAGAACTCCTGTATTTCATCCATATCATCGAAGACAAATCTTTCTTTGATACGCTTACTATTCTTTGCATTACGAGCTGCATATTTACCCTTATAGTATTCCCTCTGATATGCTCTGAGGTGTTCTCTGTTTTCCCTCTGCCATTTTATAGTGTTTGTATTTTTGTTAATTATATTATTCCTTTTCTTATGGCAAGGAACACATCGACTGGTTTTGTATATAACAGGTTCACCCTTAACATTATACCGCTTTTGTTTTACTAGTAACCTTAAAGTAGAACCACACTTACGACAGGGGTTTCCCTCTTTGTATGCTGGTTCTTTCTTGCTGCCTTTATTACCCATATCTCTATTTATATCTTACTGCATTTATAGAAAAGTAAAGGGTAGTTCAATTGAAAGGCTGTCAGTTCTGGGTAGGGGCGTTCGAGATTTCTCTCTGGATACTATGGGGGTTTGTAGTCTGTCATTGCTTGCCCAGTCTTAGACCCCCCTTTATGGCCTCTGAGGCCATGAGAGGTGGAGAGAGGGGGAATCGAACCCCCTGTTAGGTAGTGTGAGCTACCTTGATATGTTCTCACAATCTATATCATTCACTCGCCAGACTCCCCGTAAAGGTGGAATATTCCACCAATAGAAAAGAGAGATGCATCAGTCCACTTAGCTATTCAGCTGTATACGAGAGGGAAGAATGTTCTTCCCAATGGACACAATATTGTGTCCTCTAAGACCATTCGGGATGCATCTCTGAGTATCTCTAGAACAGTATCCTTGTTCCCATCTCTGTTACATCATTGAACCTGTTCAGCGCTTCCTCATATGAAGTGTCATCGAGGATAGTAAACTCCTTAGGTCCCTTATAAGCGAAACCAATTTCAAGCTCATACCGATAGTTCCCATAAGACCAGAGCCACACAGGCACCTCACCATCGTAACCCTTAGCGGCCAATGTAATGTCCATCGTCTATTTCTCCCAATACATTTTAGTGATAGGGCACCATACAACTTCGATGTTAGTACCCCTCACAGTCGTCTTATCAGACGTTAGGGACATGGTAAGAACCGTATCCCATGCAAAGGTCTTCTTCTCTTTAGTCATATTTAAAATCCTCTGGGGAGAGACTAACAGTGTCATGTGACCTAACAGGCAAACCCTGCTCCAGAAGTCTCTCTCCATTATCTTAACTATACCATACTCAGAGGGTAATGTCAAGAAGAATCTGCATTTTCTTCGAACATTTCTTTGGCAGCTGCCTCAATCTCATCAGGGAAAAACCCCATAACACACATCCGTTTAGTGCAAAATTCAAGGCATTCTTCGAAGGTCATGGCAAGCATCTCTCTGTTGTTCCTCATTATACCCTATAGTAACATACTCTGAGGGCTTTGTCAAGTAAAATCATCGATAATGCTGGGGGAAACTAAGCATTATCTGCACGTTTATCGAATAAATCTTCAACCCTCTTACGCCAGGCTTTAAACTCCATGAAACCCCTCTCATTAGAGCGAGAGCCGGACTCCATGCAGTACTCGTTGTACATCTCTCTGTATTCTTGCTCAGTCATAGGACGGGCAGGGGTAGGTTCATTCATTTCCATAGACCCTCTCATATTCCTCAGCACACTCCTCACCCAGCACCTTCAGTGCTGCATCCTTAATCTCTTCAGGCGTTGCCCCAGCGGGTGCCCAGCGTTCTGTAGCCATCTTCAGTGCTTCTTCGTATGTCATTCGTTAGTCCTTTATGTCTTATCAACCATCTACAAGCAGATAGTAACACACTGTCAATGCATTGTCAAGTGCTTTCTGCAATATAATTGAGAATAATGCAAAATAAATGCTGATACATGGGAGACTTTAATCCCCTCTGCACATCGGTATAATACGTTTATTTTAGGCTTTAATTGATTTGGGTATTTATGGGATATTCTGGGAAATCATGGATTATTCTTCCGCACTACCTCAGTCTCTTACATTCTATGGCAAAGAGGCGACCAGCTTCTTTGATCAATGGTTCAAGAGCAGCCCTCTTCTTTGCCTGATAATATTCTTTATGATAATCTGGATTCTTCTTTCGCCACTCTTGCATGTATTTACTTCCCGCTTGAGACATTTGCTTAATCTCTTTGTTTGTGAAATTTTCATAATCAGGCTTGTCAAGTGTGAAATAACCCTGAACACGCTCGACCATTCCGAAGCCGTTATCAGCTGCAAAATCCTCAAAATGGGCAGCACAAAGTCCGCAATTGCCATTTATATTGCCATTCTTAATTTCTTCTGGAAAGCGTTCTTTGTAATGCTTAACGAGTTCATGTATATTATTAAATTTGGCCGTGAATTCAAATAGTCGCATACTGTATTTATGTCATTAGTCTTTCTTACGCTTGCGACGACCTTTCACAGGCGGCAGATCATCAGGGTACAGCACTCGTGTCAGATCGGTGTGTGTCAGGCGCAGTATCTCAAGCACATCCTCAATATCATCAGGGAAGACACAGTCCTTAATATACTCCACCATCGGAGCATTTAGCGCTCGGCGCCTGTCTCGGAGTGTTCGCAAATAGCGTATTCTGGATCCTTTAGATGCGTACCGGCCTGACTGTCCCAGCAAAAGTCCGCCGCCGAAGATAATACCAATAAAAACTGTGAGGACTACCATCATGGCGTATATTTGCGGTATAACCATCGTTAATAGTCCCATAATGGCGCCGGCATACGCCAGGAGCAATCCCAAGGAACCAATCATTGCAGCGCTAATACCAACTCCCAGAAAAAATCCTGCAAGTCCGTTTGCTCTGAGGTCTCTATCTGTTGCAACTTTCATATCGATATATCCATCATTGTAAGTGCCACCGCAGTGGCGAAAAACGCAATCCATAAGTTTCGTTTGAAACGCAAAATACTATCTTTGTTGTGCACCATTGTGCTCTCCAAAAGTTGGCAGCCTGAGGAGGAATCGAACCTCCGTTACCTGATTCAAAGTCAGGGTCTATACCAAGTTCTTTACATCTATATCTTGGTATGATATGGTGTTTATGCTTACTCATCACTGATACTTCAGCTTACCTGTCTCTAGCTGTTCATCTATCTGGTCTGCGAGTATATCACCCATAAGGTCTACGAAGGTCTGATTCTTGAACTCTTCCCATTCCCTTCCTGCATTGTCCAGTATCTCAAACTCCCATTTCAGTGCCGCACTGTCTCTCAGGTCATCTACTGTTGGAATGCTCACAGAAGTGTATCCCCATGCAACATCCTTATATTCACCCTCTAGCATCACCACAGCGGGGTGGTCATACCCATCCTTTGTAATAAATGCATATTGGTCCTCTTTAATTCTTTTCATCGCCATACCCTCTCTAATACCTTGTATTGGTCTATTTTCTGCTCTTCATATCTATCTGGTGTGATCTTCCACCATACTATACCGATTGATACCCTATTACCCTCATATGGAGCAACCCTGTGCGTCATGAATGCATCGAAGTATACGAGTCTATTGGGTATTGGTTCAACTGTTACGTCCATTCTCCAATCTTCTTTTATACCCGGCCCCCCGAATTCTAGATGTCCACCACTGTCCGGTGACCTCATATAGTAGATGAATGTGTGCTCAGGTAGGTTATTGATGGGGTATTTGTCACAGTAGGATAGAATGTCGTTATGCCACACAGGGTCCACTGGGCGCACGTTATACCACGCTGTAGCACCCAATACAGGGTCTTTTACATAGCTCTTTGTGGAATGTACCAGTTTTGTCAATGCATTCTTCTCTGGGTTCGATTTAGCACCTATCCAATGCACCTTTGCATACTCTATATGCAGGCTGTTCAGTGCATTCACATCATCCTGTTTCAGATAGTCATCAATCAGTTTCATACTTGCCATCCTGTTCCAAACTCTGTCTTGTCAAATGTAGGGGATTCGAAGTCATCCTTCTCTTCTGTCTGGTTACTATCCGCTAGTCCATCCTGTTGGCTCTCATCTAGGTCCATCAGGCGCATCTTTCCACGGTCAATACCAATGACAAAGCGTTTATTGACATTAACATCATTATACCGATTCTTCAACTGTTTGACTGCGATTTGGTTAAGTTCATCAAGTTCTTCGTTAGAGATGAGCGCAAACATGAGGTCAGCCGTAGCTGGTAGGCCAAAACTCTCACTGGTATCTTCAAGGCCCACATCGGAATTACTGAACCCGCTTCGAGTCGTCTGTGTTGCCGACATGATTGGGACGTTAGTTTCAACTGCAAGTCCCCTAAGTTCCTCAGCAATCGATTTGATATACATGTAAGAATTGACATTTGCTGCTCCTTTGAAGCGTGATGATGCACAGATATTCAGGTAATCAATGAAGATGATATCTGGCTTGAAACTCTTCTTGATTGCAAGCTCCTTGATCAACCCCCTGAAATGGGCAGAGTGTGCGGATGCAGTAGGATATTCCTTAATAACCAGCTGGCCATTAGTCTCCTTGATAATCTTATTGATCTTGCTATCATACATCGCCTTGGGAAGACTATGCAAATCTTCCATAGTCACGTTCATGAGGTTTGCATCAATACGTTCAGCAATGCGTTCTTCCGCCATCTCTAGTGTGATATAAAGGACATTCTTGCCTTGGTTCATACAGTTTGCTGCGACATGACACATGAACAGGGATTTTCCAACACCTGTCCCAGCAAGTGCGATGTTCAGTGTCTTGGGTGGTAACCCCCCCTTGGTGATACGGTTAAAGAACTCCAAATCAAATGGAATTTTCTCCTCTACCGTATGGTAGTACTCAAATCGGGCATCTGCGTCCAAGAGATAATCATGGCCCACACTATTATCAAAACCCACAGCCAGGGCGTCTGTGAGAATAGATGGAATTGCATCAGGGCCTCGTTCTTTATCCTTACCATCAATGATTTGTATTCCTTCAACAATCGCATTGTATATCGCCTTATCCTTGCAGAACTTCTCCGTGGTTTCAACCAACCAATCAAAGTTCACTTCTTTGTCATTCTCTAGCCCTTTAACCACATCCAGCACACGCCGAATGTCGCTCTCGTTCAAGTCCCGCCGAGTATCAATTTCAATCTCAAGGGTTGACTTGGTGGGCAGGGCATTGTACTTCTCTACGAACTTCTGTATCTCTTCAAATACAATACGCTCAGTGCGGTCACCAAAATACTCCCCCTTAATGAAGGGAAGTACCTTTCGTGCATACTGTTCATTACCTACCAGCTCTGATAGGGTCGTTCTCTCAATTGTCTGCATATTTTATAACCTTTATGTACTCAGCTGTTGGACCATATGTCCCGTTAATCTTACATTTATTGAGGAAATCCAATCCCTCAGTATTCTTATATAAGTGCGTATAATACACCTCGACTATACCTGATGAGTATAACAGTTTAGCACAAGAAAGGCAAGGTGCATGTGTAATAAATGCAGTGGAACCCCCACCTGACTCGTTACTCCTTGCGAGCTTGGTGATTGCGTTCTCTTCTGCATGTAGGACTTCTGGTTTGGTAATCAAAATTTGATTGAGGAGCTGTTGCCCGTCTTCTGTAAAGAATGAACGTGTTTCACACTCATTACTCCATCCACTGGGCATACCGTTGTATCCAATGGATATGATACGGTCATCCTTGACAATCACACAACCAACCTTGAGTTTTTCTGCTGTGCTGCACTCTGCATAGTTAAATGCAGACTTCATATGTGCTACAATGTGTTTATTCTTCATAGTGCGTATTCGTAATTCCTGCTTGTTTTATTGTGTTTGATTAAAAGCGCACCATTTTTGATATGAAACCTATGTGCCATATCGGTCTTTGGTGACATAGTTACGAGACGTTCCCAACCATTGTGTATAGCCCAATCTCTCAGGTCCATAATTATCTGTCCGCCTGCACCCTTCTTATAACTCCATACTGAGTAAGGTATAGCATACAATCCCCGATCAGATAGGGCAATATCTCTTGCATCTTTAGGAATATATGTTGTCATTGCAACACACACTATAGCACTTGGGTCATCCTCTTCGCCAATATAATATATTTCACCCACACTCTTACGCCATGCGTAGGATAATGTAGGTCTTACAGGATCATCCTTGATATATTCATCACTTGTAAGTATCTTCATGATCAATTAATTGAGTCTGTTCGCTTGTCTCAATAGATATGCGAGTACATTACTCCAATATTGATTACCCCAGCAAGACTTAACATTTTGCAGAGCCGTCCTTGCATTTCCTATTCGCCTCTCCATTGTTGACACTTCCGAGTCTGTCATTTCACAATCTCACCATCAAGGGTTTCCCAACCATTCATAACACACACATACTTATCCTTACCAACCAGCACCATATCACCAACGCTGGTGCTGCGGCATGTTGGGGTGTCATTGATATAAGTCACATCATCGTTCCGCCACCATGCCTCAGTAATCGTGTTGGTCTTGACAAATGCAATCATCAACTTTTTCCGAAGGGGTAGTGCAGCATCAACCTCAACAAACGCAACCGTCTTGGGAGCATCTTCAAAGGCAACGTGTATTACCGCAAGCTTCTCAGTCGTATCACCAACCAGCGTCTTCGTCAATGCATCACCAATTTTACTCATTATACAACCTCTGCCGGTTTGTTCCACGTCCCAATCTTGATATCGTTATACCAAGCAGTGTCGAAGTAGTCAATCGAACTGTCGGTGTTGTTATACCACTTGTCACCCTTCATGGCTGCAAGCAGTTTAGTCAGGAACTTCTTGGCATTACCCTCAAAGAACGTATCAATGCGATAGACATTGACATCACCATTTTCAATCTCTTTTGCGGTAAACAACCCAGCAGGAACCTTCCGTAAGGTCACAACCAGCATGGAAGAATTGTCAACCGCAATGGTTCCCTTTACGCCGTACTCGGCAAGAACCTTCTTGATTGCAGGGGCGAGGGTCTTCTTGGTTTCTTTGCTTACATATGCCATTTCGTATCTTTCTCTTTGTTTCTCATTATACCTAATATTAACATATCCAGCAGGATTTGTCAACAGTTATTTTGCATATTTCCGATATTTTTTGATGAACCATTTTTCAACGATGTCGTTGCCGTCCTCATCGTTGGTCAGGATGTAGGCCACGGTCTTCAAGACCTTGGCGAACCGCCACCCACCATCCATACGCCAAGGAGTCGTCACCCAGACCTTGTGGGGATATTCGGTGTAGTATTCTTCCCGATTCTCCGAAAACTCGAAATATTTACCATATTCCTTCTCATCGAAGCAACCAACGATAGAACCATCGCCGTAGGGGGGAAAACTAACTTCATTGGGGGCAAATGCCATAACAATCTCTCTCTCTGATTATACCTTAGTATACACCATAAAATAGGAAGAGTCAAGAAGAGTCTTAGCTAAAATCACCTTTTTTTCGGCCCATTTTAGTCTTAAATCCACTCATGCCGGGTAGGGGTGTCGGTTTCCGACGATTCTGACCACCACCAGAACCAATATTT
>Ga0222661_1000306_pt1 | contig 20826 bp, 20 predicted proteins | sample AntAcemetagen551_FD_179851 | JGI IMG/M metagenome (GOLD analysis project Ga0222661, IMG submission 179851) | Saline water microbial communities from Ace Lake, Antarctica - #551 | ecosystem: Environmental > Aquatic > Non-marine Saline and Alkaline > Saline | place: Antarctica: Ace Lake...
TTGCAAAGCCAGCACTATCTGGTCCACGAGACTCCATATTATTAAGCATACCTGACAGCATCTTTCCTAAATTTTTTTCAAATTTTTTAGTTTTTAAGTAGATGCCAACAATTCCACACATAAATTTTTTTAAGTTTATTTTATTAGAGACAGTAGAAAATCTTTATAGTAGAAAATATTTCCTACCACAATGATGATAATAGCCGCTATCACTCCATACTTTGCTTTTGGAAAAACGACACCTCTCATCTTACTTGGTCTGTGATCTTCGTTATTATTTCTATCCATGATTGTATAATTTTTGTAAAAAAAAAGGGCACTACAATTAAGTAGCGCCCAAATTTTTAGTTAATATTACCAGTCGGTAATATTGCTCTTATGATCATTAGCACCATGTCTTTTTCTTGCTAATCTTGAAAGTTTTTCACTCTCAGATCTAGCAGTTATAACATGCCAGCCAATCCAAAAAACTACACCAAGAATAACTAGTAAAGTTTCAGTGGATCCGGCCCCCGGATAAACTGCTCCGACAACCTCTTTTGCACTTAAATGATCTATCCAGTTTGTAACTGTAGCCATATTTTTTCTCCTTTACCTAGTTGAAGAGGCGACCGCTTTTTCAGCTTCTCTATCGTCCTCCATTATTTCATAGTCTAGTCCTGCTATTTCAACTTCACGCGGTATTCTTAATTTACCAAAAGCGCTTAGTATTCTAGCAATAACGTAGCCTGGTAACATTCCAAGAACTCCGAACATTATAATTGCTCCAAGGAATTGACCAAGTGGATTGATTGATGCATAAGTTGATCCATCCCACATAGCTCCAACATTATATCCAGATGCTGGGTAACCATTTAAAACAAATCCACAAATTATAAGACCAACAACACCTGCATAACCATGCACTGCTACTGCACCCACTGCATCATCAATTTTGAACTTACGTTCAACCCAGTAATGCATTTTGTATGCTACAACAACACCGATCGCACCAATAAGCATTGCTTGTATCGGGTGATACAAATCATTACCTGCAGATGCACAGATGATCCCAGCTAGTCCACTTGAGTAAGTCCAGAATGGATCACCTTTAGCGACCACGTATCCAGCCAATAATCCACCTGATAATGACATCAAGAAGTTATAGGTTATTCCACTCAGTGTGGTTGGGGTTACATATATGTTTGTTGCTGTCCAGTATGTTACACCTTCCATTCCATACTCGGGTCCAAGATCAAATATCGGTATATTACATGCCGCATAAAATCCCCAAAAACCAGTATAGATTAAAAATAATCCAACCGTTACTAGCCATGGGTTTCTTGGTCCTATATTTCTTGGTTCACCACTTGATGAGAATTTTCCAATTCTAGGTCCTAAAACGATTAGAACACCTAAAGCAAACCCACCCGCAATTGCGTGAATCACTCCTGATGCATAAGCGTCATGATATCCTAAAATTTTAAGCATCCATCCATCAAAGTGCCATCCCCAAGCAGCATCAATTACCCAGAAACACGATCCAATTGCAATTGCTAAAATTCCAAATGCAAAAGTTGTAATTCTTTCAATGATTGCTCCAGAAACGATCGAAGCAGCTGTCCATGAAAATAGTAAGAATGCAGCCCAGAATACACCACTTATACGGTCACCTAAGTTAACCGCCATAAATTCAGTATTTGCTACATACCATTTTGCACTAAAAGTACTTTCATCAGTAATTAATGCTGTACTATCATTCATTATTGAAGGTGCTATTCCCGGTCCTGTTGGGAATGCCCAGTAAATCCACCAACCAAAGAAAAACCAAGTTACCGTTACTAACGGTATTACCATAGTATTTTTCATTAAAGTATGTTGGTGATGTTTATAACGTGAGGCCCCAACTTCATACATACAAAACCCAACGTGAATCAGGAACATTAATACTACTGTTACCCAGTAGTAAAATTCTGTAAATATAACTGTAAGAGCGCCTAATTGATCATCCATAATCTCTCTCTCCTTATTAGTTTTTCGAAAGACTATAAAATTTTTAGAGGCGTGACAAACTATACATTGCATAAATAAGCAAGTAATAGCTTTATATTTTGAAAAATAATCAACCTTTGATTGAGATACTAAAACTTAAGGTAAGCTTTTTTCAAATCAACAAGTGGGTGCTTTTTAGACATTTGAAACTTAACTAAAAGCTCTCTTGCAATCATATCTCTATCTTGTTGGTTGTTTGGTAATTTAATTGATTTTGGGATTGTAACCCAACCATTTGCATTTCTACAAAATACAGCAGGTCTGTCTTCTTCATAACCCATATGAACATCTTCTAACCAGTTAAGATCATCCCATCCCATAGCTTCTACATATTTTTTTAAGAATGGAGTAATCTTTTTATAATCAGGCAATAAGTTAACATCATATCTATACCCAATATGTTGACCAATTAGTTTCTCCCTAGCAGTCTCTTTAAAAGTACCTAGTTTAAGTTTTTTTTCTTTTTTAATTTTTTTTTTCTTTTTTTTCTTATCCATATTTACCTCTTATATTTTGTGATAGTTATCAACACCAACAGTGAAGTTAGTTCCCGTTAACGGAACTTTAGCTAATGCAGATGACTCCATTGTTAGAGCAGCTAAATCTTCAGGCTCTAAAGAGTGAATGTTGGTCTTACCACATGCTCTTGCTAAAAGTTGAGCCTCTAATGTCATTGCATGAAGGTAATTGTAAACTCTTAATGCAGCATCATCAGGATTTAATCTAGCTCTTAATTTAGGATCTTGTGTTGCAACACCTACTGGACAACGTCCAGTATGGCAGTGATAACAATCACCAGCTTTAACACCCATCTCTTTTTCAAAGTTTGCTTCTGGAATATCTTTATTACAGTTCAACGCTATCAAAGCACCAGTCCCAATCGCTATTGCATCAGCACCTAGGGCTAAAGCCTTCGCCATATCAGCACCATCTCTGACACCACCAGCATAAATTAAAGTTACTTGACCAGTTTTACCAACATCATCAATAGCTCTTCTTGCTTCTCTGATTGCAGCAATACCAGGAATACCAGTATTTGCAGCAGCTATATGAGGGCCAGCTCCTGTTGAACCTTCCATCCCATCTAAAAAGATTGAGTCAGGGTTACATTTTGCAGCCATACGAACATCATCATAAACTTTTGATGCACCTAGTTTTAACTGAATTGGTACTTTATTTTTTGTTAACTGTCTTAATTCTTCAACTTTTAAAGCTAAATCATCTGGACCTAACCAGTCTGGATGTCTTGCTGGAGATCTTTGATCAATACCAGAGGGTAGGGATCTCATTTCTGCAACTTGGTCAGTAACTTTTTGACCCATTAAATGTCCACCCATTCCAACTTTTTGTCCTTGTCCAATAAATACCTCAATTGCATCAGCTAGTTGAGCGTGATGAGGATTGAAACCATATCTTGATTGAATACATTGGTAATACCATTTTTCAGAATATCTTCTTTCATCTGGAATCATTCCACCTTCACCTGAACATGTAGCACTCCCAGCCATTGTTGCTCCTCTTGCTAAAGCAGTTTTTGCTTCATAAGAAAGTGCTCCAAAACTCATACCTGTAATATATACTGGTATATCTAGCTCAATTGGGTTTTCACAGTTTGGTCCAATTATAGTTTTTGTTTCACATTTCTCTCTGTAACCTTCGATTACAAATCTTGTAAGAGTTCCTGGTAAAAATACCAAGTCATCAAATGTAGGAATTTTTTTCATTAATGCCATTCCACGCATTCTGTATCTTCCAAGTTGAGCTTTAATATGAATATCGTCTATAACTTCAGGAGTAAAAATAGCATTGTGACCTAATAAACTTTTATTTCTTTTTCCTTCTTCAGGTACGTGAACGTCAGCTTTTCCACCAACATTACCGCTTACTTTTTTTAATTTTTTTTCATTTTTTTTAGTTTTCTTTTTAGCCATTATATAGCTCCTTTCTTTTCATGAGGTTCTAGATTATCATAGTTCCAAAGTTTTTTCCCTGCGACTATTTTTGTCATTTTACTGACGTCAAATTTTTCACCAATCTCTGCAACTTTCAATTTTCTTTTTAACCAGTCTTGGTCTGTATCAGTTAGATCGGCAGGAATTGCATCACTTCCAAAAGAACCAATTTTACCACCAATAAAAATAGTACCATCATACATTGAGTCACCTAAGTTTATTCCAACATCACCTAAAATAATTATTCTTCCTCTTTGCATCATGAAACCTGTAAAAGCCCCAGCGTCGCCACCAACAATGATAGTTCCACCTTTCATATCGATACCAGTTCTAGCACCAACACTACCTTTACAAATTAAATCTCCACCTCTAATAGCTGCACCAAAACAAGATCCAGCATTTTTTTCTATAACAACTTTTCCAGCCATTAAGTTTTCTGCACAAGACCAACCAACTCTACCATTAATTCTTACAGTAGGTCCGTCACAAGATCCCATACCAAAATAACCTAAACTTCCTTCAAAAATTAAATTTAGTTTATTTAAAATACCAACACCTAAACTGTGTTTTCCTTGAGGGTTTTTGATTACGATTGTTCCAAAACCTTGGCTCATTAAGTTATCAATTTCTTTATTAGCATCAGCAGCTGTCATTTCTTTAACATCTAGCTCTGTTCTTTTATTAAAATCAACATCGTAAGTGCCAAAATAATAAAGATTTTCACCTTCATCAGGATTAAAAAACTTTTGTTGAGTTCTTCCAGTCAAAACTTCAGAGTGCATACCCATTGATTGTGACTTTGTCTTATTTTCTGTAGTCTTTAAATTTGCCATACTTTTACCTCTCCATCATATGGATCATATGTATCTATCTCTTGTGGTAGAACTGATCTGATTGCTATTTCTTCTGAACCCATTGCTACTAGATCGTCTGATTCATAAAGAACCAAAGGTTTTGCAGCCATAGTATCTTTTGCCATTCCCAAAGAATCTTTGGTTGCTACAAAATATGTAAACACACCATCAAGACCTGTTAAAGAAGCCTTCATACCCTCTTCAAGAGATGCTCCTTCTCTCATTTTTTGAGCAATATAAACGGCGATTAACTCTGAATCACATTCAGACATAAATCTCATGCCCTTATTCTCAAGTAATCTTCTGTTGTTCCAATAATTAGTTAATTGGCCGTTATGAACCACAGAAACATCACTAAAAGGATAACCCCAAAAAGGGTGAGCAGACTTAATATCAACACCAGATTCTGTTGCCATTCTAGCATGACCAATTGCATGAGTTCCAACTACTTTATCTAAACTGTATCTGTCACAAACCATTTGAGCATTACCTAGATCTTTAATTACCTCTAAAGACTTTCCCATTGAAAGAATTTCAACACCTGGAATGCTTTCAATTTTTTGTGAAAACTCTAATAGATCTTTTGCATTGTAAGCAAGTTCATATCTTAAAGAGTAGGGTAGAACTCTTTCTTCTTTAACTATTTTTGCACCTAATTCTGAGAGGTATTGATCAACTATTTTTTTTCTTGCATCGTAAACTGAAACATCTTCCATTATAGATGAGCTTCCTTCACCAACGTTTTCTCCAACTTTAAAACGCATAATAAAATTTTTACCATCTGTATCACCATATAAAGCGTAACCAGTAGAATCCTCTCCTCTATGCTTTAATGCTTGAAGCATTCCTTGTAGTTCACTTCCTACATTAGAAGACTTTCCTCTATGAATTAAACCTGCTATTCCACACATATTTTTCCCCTATTTTATTAAAGATTACGGTAGACAATCCAGATAAGTATCTAGATCCCATTGAGTTGTTGCACCTAAAAATTTTTCCCATTCATCATTTTTATACCAATGGAAAACTTTATACATTTCATCTGGCATAGCTGATTTTATAACCTCATCTTCTGCCAAACGATTTAAAGCCTCACCGAGACTCATTGGTAATTTTTTAACTATTTTTCCAGCAGCTTGAGCTTCATACATACTTCTAGACTCAGGCTTTCCTGGGTCAATGTTATTTGTTATTCCATCATCAAAACATTTTAACAATCCTGATCCCATTAAGTATGGATTGTGCATTGAGTCAACTGAACGATATTCAAATCTTCCCGGTGCAGATACTCTTAATCCACAAGTTCTATTTTGAAATCCCCAGTCAGCATAAACAGGTGCCCAAAATCCTGTGTCCCATAATCTTCTGTATGAGTTAACAGTAGAAGAACCAATTGCAGTTAATGCTCCCAAATGTTTCATCACACCACCAATAGCTTTCAAGCCAATTTTACCTGGTAATTGAATATCTTTAGTGTCAGGCATAAAAGTATTTGTTCCACCTTCAACGTAAGTAAATACCTCATCCATTCCTGGTAAAGAATTATGAGATAGTTTATTAACCTTATCATTTCCACCTGTCCATAAAGACATGTTCGTGTGACAACCACTTGCTGACACTCCCATAAAAGGTTTTGTCATAAAGCAAGCTATCAAATTAAATTCTCTAGCTACTTGTGCACAAATTTGTCTATAAGTTGAAAGTCTATCTGCATTTCTTAAAACATCATCGTACATCCAGTTTAATTCTAATTGCCCTGGTGCATCTTCATGATCACCTTGAATCATGTCAAAACCCATTGCTCTAGCGTATTTAAAAACTTGCATAAAAACTGGTCTAAGAGATTCAAATTGATCTATGTGATAGCAATAAGGTTTAGAAAAACCTTTACCAGTAGGTGAACCATCTTCATTTTTAGTCAACCACATCATTTCAGGCTCAGTTCCAACTCTTAATTGGTAACCATGTTTCTTTTTAAATTCTTGAGCATGTATTCTTAAATTTCCACGGCAATCAGAAGTTAAATGAGCACCTGGATTATCTCTTTCTTCTCTATTTCTAAAACAAGTAACAAATACTCTTGCAACCTTCTTATCCCAAGGAAGTTGGCAAAAAGTTTCAGGGTCAGGTATACCAACTAACTCTTTAGCCTCTGGTCCATAACCAATATAATCACCATGACGGTCCACAAATAAGTTTGCTGTTGCTCCATAAACTAATTGAAAGCCTTTTTCACAAGTTCTTTCCCAGTGATCAGTAGGAATACCTTTTCCAACAACTCTTCCAGTTACAGAGATAAATTGAAAATAAATATATTCGACACCTAGTTCATTAATTTTAGCTCTAACTTGCTTTACTAACTTATCTCTTCCTGGTTGTGCAACGTGCTTGTCTAGATCAGTCATTATCTCTCCCTCTAATGAATTTTTATTTATAGAACCGTAACTGAAAAATATATTAGTGTCTAGGCATCTTGATTATAATAAATATATATAATTTGTATAACTACAATGAGTTAATTACATGCATAAGTTGTGTAAAAAAAATTATTTTTGATTTAAAATTTATAAAATTTAATTTTATAGCTACGAGCTTAGCTCCATGGAAATGGACTATTTGAAGTTGGGTGAAGTTCACCTTTTTCATAACGATCAAATCTGAAAGGTTTTAATAATTCACTTTCAGTTCCAAGAATTTCTTTTGCAACAAGCTCACCAACACCAATCATTTTATATCCATGGTTAGCATCAGCTATCATATAAACATTTTCTAAAAATCTATCAAAGATTGGAAAGTTATCTGGAGTCATGCATCCAAGACCACCTGATGGTCCTTTTCTATATAAATTTGTTTTACCCTCAAACCTTTTTTGACAATGAGCCAAAGCTGAACACCACATATCATTAAAAGCTTCTGTTGTTTGAAATTCAGGAGAGTCAAGTCCGTAAGGATCAATATTTATTTCATCAAAATGTTTATCAACTATGTAAGGAGATGTGCCACCCTGTACTCCAAGACCTTCGATATCTGGCTTATAATAAATTCCCCAAAGCTCATCTGTAAGTAATTTTTTAGTTGTGTCTGAATATAATGGTGCAGTTGAGTCGACATGCATTACTGGAGGTTGACCACCATCATTCATTTTTAAAAAATCTTTATCAACACCGATAACACCTTCTTGTAACATCCAGTATTTCCACATATCTTCTTTATGAAACTTTCCATCTTGCCCTTTAATATTAGCAAATTTTGGAAGCTCTAACATGTTCCAAAAATCTCTAACCCAAGGACCGGCACCAACAACGACTTGATCGCACTCAATAAGTCCCTTATCTGTTTCAACACCAGAAACCGATTTACCAGTACTTTCTTTTTTAAATCCCGTAACCGTTACACCCTTAACTATATTAACTCCATTTATAATAGATTTACTTTCAAGAGCTTTTACTGAATCTTTATTAAATGCATACCCACCTTTTTTTTCATGAAGTACAGATGTTATTCCTTGTGCTTGCCAATCATCAAACATACCTTTCATATATTTAGTACATTCTTTTTCACCTTCTATAAATTCTGATTCATATCCAATAGCTTTTTGTTGTTCATAAATTGTAGCAACATCATTGTGCATGACTTCTGGAGAGATTTGTAAATATCCTACCGCATTGTAATTCCAAGCTTTAGGATCACTTTCCCAAACTGAAACAGAGTGAGCCATTAATTCTCTCATAGCTGGTTGAAAATAATTATTTCTTATTACACCACAAGCTATTCCACTTGCACCTGCTGCCGTATCTTTTTTTTCCAAGATTACAATATCACCTGGATTTTTATAAGTTTCAGAAAGTTTCCATGCTGTACTTAACCCATGAATTCCACCACCGATAATTACTACTTTAGCTTTAGTTGGTAGAGTCGACATAAGAAAAGATTATTCTTCTTAAAAAGAATTAATAGGATTATTTTTATAACAAAAAAATATATATATAAAATAGCAATTAAGTGTGACGCTCTTAAATAAACCTTTAATAGCTTATGTTTTTTAGTCTGAGTAAGTATTCATTAAATTCATTAATGAAAGATTCACTAGGCCTAATATTTTTTATTCGCTGATCAGTTGAAGTTTTTTCTAAAAAGAAGAATCCTTTTATACAAGCTTCATTTATTATTAAAGCCGCTTTTGGCCTCGAAGTTTTAAAAAGTCTTGTTTTTAATTCTTCTACTGAAAGCTTTTCATCAACCTTATATGCATGCATCACTAACAACATTAAATGGTAATGAGAAGGTGACTTTCTAAAATAATAATTGCTTGAAGTGTGGGGTTGCTTAACTTGATCCTCCCAGAAGTCTAAAAGACTTTTTTTTTCATCTGTCATATTATTTAAGCTCTGACTTTAGATTTAGTTGGATCATAGAAAGGAAAAGGCACCACTGTAGCAATAATCCTTTTTTGATGACCATCAATTTTTCCTATTTCTACTTCAGTTCCTATTTCAGAATACTTAACATCAATTCTGCATAGCGCAATATTTTTTCCTAGTTTAGGAGACAGCATTCCACTAGTTACTACACCAACTTGACCTCGACCTATATAAGCATTATCACCATGAACTGCAGGTTCGTGTCCATCTAATTCTAAGCCAACTAATTTTTTTTGTGGGTTTGCTTTTCTTTTAATTAATTCTTCTTTACCTATAAAATCATCTTCTTTAGTTTTAAGCGGAACAGTAAATCCAATTCCGGCTTCAAAAGGGTCTGTTTGATCATCAAATTCATAACCATAGAAAATAAGACCAGCTTCAATACGAACCATGTCTAAAGCTTCTAAGCCCAATGGAGTAATATCAAACTCTTTACCAGCTTTCCAAACTTTATCCCAGACTTCAGCAGCATCTTTTGGATGACACCATATTTCATAACCAAGTTCACCTGTATAACCTGTTCTTGAAATAACAATTGGCGTACCTGTTTCATGATCTATTCTTGCAATATTAAATCTAAACCATTCAAGTTCAGTGATTGATGGTTGTATTGGAGGTGTCCACACAAACTTTTCTAAAATTTTTCTACTATTCGGACCTTGAACTGCAATATTATGAATATGATCTGTTGCAGATTTAATCCAAACTTTATAATTTTTCTTTTTAGCTTGTTCTTTTAACCATTCACCACTGTATTCATCTCCACCAATCCATCTAAAATTATCCTGTCCTAATTTAAATAATGTTCCATCATCCAGCATGCAACCATTTTCATAACACATGGCTGTATAAACAACTTGCCCAACTGATAATTTCTTTACATTTCTTGTAAGTGTGTATTGCATTAAATTTTCTGCATCGGGTCCAAGAATTTCAAACTTTCTAAGAGGTGATAGGTCTGTTGCAATCGCACTTTCTCTACAAGCCGTATATTCTTTTATAGTTCCTGAATTTGTAAAATTGTTAGCAAGCCAAAAACCTTTATACTCAACAAAATTTCTTGTCAGTTCTGAAGTTTTTTTATGGAAACCTGTTTCTTGAGTTAGTTTGGGCTCTGAGTCTGTTTTCATTCTAAATGCTATTGCTTTTGAATATTTTTTTTCCTTTGAATAAGTCCTAACAAAAATATCAGTCGGATTCCAGCCATTTGCACCATCAACATCACAAGGACAAGCAGACGATATGCAGGTTAAATCTTTTAAAGCTCTAAATAAAACATAATCTCCAGGTCTTGACCAAGGTTCATCAAAAGATGCAACATTATTAGCATCAATTGCAGTATTGAAAAAAAGATTTATTGCAGACCAACTTTTCCTAGAATTGATGTCATATTTATCTAATCTATTATTAAAATTGTCAGTACAATTAATATGACCCATATAACCCATATCCTCATAATATTTTGATGTGCAAGCAAGATTGAAAGTATCATGTCTTCCAACTGTATCTCTTACAACTTCAATCATTGCTTCATGATCACCATCATAAAACTTTGAAAACAAACCAGGCCCAGGATAAGCACCGCCCATAAAGGTCCGTGTTGCTTTATCATCAATAATACTTTCAATGCCATCATTTAATTTTTGTGTATCAAAAGCAAGAAAATCAGAGCATTGCCTTCCACTTAGATCAATTATTTGAATATATTCACCAGCTTTTACTTCATAAGTTTCAGCAGTTCTTCTTTTAACAAGCTGTTCTATAATTGGATCACTGAGTGGATCTGGTAAAATAAATTGTTCATCAGTTTCAATAAATTTAGCTTTATTTAAAAAAATAGTTAAATCTGTTGGTGGATTTTGCTCATGAACATTCATAACATCACCAGGTGCAGCAATCATAACCATACACTTATCTTTTGAGGTTAATGTTATTTTTTCACCCATAAAACAATCTTCACTAAAAATAATCGATGATTTAGCATTATCTAAATCAAGGTTTTTTTTCTTTAAAAGTTTTGAAATTTTTTCATCATTTGAGATAGTTCTTTTTGAAAAATCTGCATTAGAATTTTCTTTTAAATTTAAAATAGATAAATCAGATTTACCTTTTGAATTAAAAACAATTATTTCACTAACTTGTCTTCCTTCATCATTAATGATTTCAATTTTATCTTCTGGTAAAACTTCTATTATTGAGAGACCACCACCCTTTACAAAATATCTTTCAACTCCTGGTGGTAAAGTTCTTAAGCCCGGATTTCTTATATCGTTACTAGTATGTAGCATTTCCACTATAAATTTTAATAATTTGAGATTAGCTTAATATAATCAAAGAGTATTGACTATAAATTTAATTAATGAGAACATGTTTACTTAACTTAATATTAAGGGAGAGAGAAATATGAAAAATAAATTACCGTTAATTATCGGTGTGGTGGTTATTATTGCTGCCGCAATGTTCTTCATGCAAGGAGGAGATAAAACTGCCAAAAAAGGTGGTGATAGCGCTCAGCCTATAACTATTGCTACTCATAACTGGTCAAGCCAAATTGTAATGGCTCACGTTATTGGTGGAATTTTTGAAAGCATGGGAAATAATGTAAGCTATGTAAACACTGACTCACAGGCTGTGTACGAATCTATTCGTATTGGCGATGTAACGCTAGCTCATGAAGTGTGGGAATCTGCTTTTGGTAAATCATTCACTACAGCACTTGATAAAGGTGGAATAGTTGATTGGGGTGATCATGAAGCAAGAACTCTTGAGGATATGGGATATCCAAACTGGGTTGCTGATAAAGGATTATGTCCAGGTCTTCCAGATTGGACTGCTTTAAAAAACCCTGAATGTGCTGCAAACTTTGCAACACCTGATTCAGATGGAAAAGGAAGAATGTTAGAAGGTCCGCAAAGTTGGCATGGAGATTTAATACCTCAGAGAGTTGATGCTCTTGGGTTAGGAGATCTTTGGACAGTTAAATTTGCTGGAAGTGCAGATGCACTTTGGGCAGAACTTAAAGCTGCTGAAAAAGAAGGAAGAGGAACTATAATATTCAACTGGACTCCTAACTTTACGGATGGAAAAGGTTTCACGTTTATAGACTTCCCCCCATACTCTGCTGGTTGTAGACCAGAAGACGGTGGTGATGGAAAATGTGGATCGCCAGATGGTTATTTGAAAAAAGCTGTTAATGCAGACTTTCCAACTACTCATCCAGCTGCAGCAGCAGTGTTTAAAAAAATGTCATTCTCAACAAGTCATATTGGAGCAATGGCTGCTTTAGTAGACGAAGATAAGATGACACATGAAGATGCTGCAAAAAAATGGCTAGCAGACAATAAAAGTGTTTGGGAACCTTTTATCAAGTAAGGATAAAAAATAAATTACAATCTCTCCCAACTTTAAGTTGGGAGAGGTTTTCTTAAACATACTACCCTATCAAATATTCAAACTACGGATTTATTATTTAAATGATTAAGTATTTATTATATCTCTTTTTTAGCTTACTAGCTTTTAATTCATCTTTTGCACAAAATATAGATATACAAGAAGATATTAAAATTAGTTTTGTATGTGAGTTAGAAAAAAAAATTCTTAAGAACTCAGAATATAATTATCAAACTTTTTTAGCTAAAGATTTAAATGAAAAAAATTTAGATCAATTTGAAATTGATGCAAAACAACCAGAAAAACTTTTAATTAATGGATTATCAGCGTTCCTTTCAAAAAATACAAAATTTGATGTAAAAGTTGTAAACAAAGAAATAGTTTTGTTTAAAGCTTTTGATGAAGAAAAAAATTATTCAGAATCAGGTATAATTAATAGAAGATCAGGTGAATTAGTTCATGAAGTTACAAAAGATATAAAAAGTGATAACTTTGAAAAAGATATTTCTTTTTATACCTGTAGTTAAAATGAAAAAATGAAAAAATATATTTTTTACATCGTTTTAAGTTTCTTAATTGCAACTTCAGTATCAGCTAGAAAGACGGGCTGTGAGGGAAACTGTGAAAATGGTTTTGGTAAATGGACTTATACAGACAAGACTACCTATGAAGGGAATTGGGTGGGTACACAAAAACACGGACAAGGAATTGAAACCTGGCCAAATGGATACATTTACAAAGGTGAATTTAAGAAAAGTAGCTGGAGTGGACAAGGAATTTTAATCTTCCCAGATGGCTCCACCTATGAAGGTGAATGGGCAAATGGTTTTATGAATGGAAAAGGAAAGTTTACGTGGTCTGATGGAAAAGAAAAGATAGGAATTTGGAAAAATGGTAAATTACAAGAATAATTATGAATGCAAAATATTTTAATAAGTTAAAAGAATTACTACCAGAGCCAATTAGACAATTTAGTGGCCTTGTTACTTTAACTTTTATTGTAATTTTATCCTTTGCTATTTTGAATATTTTTTTTGGCCAGGGTGATGAGCTGGTGGAAAAAATGAAAAAAGAAGAAGCAAGAATTTCAGAAGCTAACAAGCTAAGCAAAATAATTTCTACACTTCCTTCAGGTATTTTAACTTTTTATGAAGCAAGCGATCATTACAAGTTATCTAAAGAACAATATGAAACAGTTTGCAAAATAACAAAAATTATTCCTCAACGTGCTGTGATGGGTGCAAATCTAATAAATTTTAAAGCTACACAAATATACAACACTAATGGAAATCAAATTGTTGAAACATTTGTTAATTGGGATAAAGAAAAAAACAAGTGTATTGCTGGCTTTGTTTTAGATGGAAGTATTGATGGTGCAGAAAAAGAAAAAATTACTGTAAGTGGGGAAGTTTTAAATTTTTTGAGTACTGGAATTGATACAAGAGTTTATTTTATTAAAAATTTTTAAGGAGGAAAATAATAAGTATAGATAATATAAAAAGTGTATTTTATTTTTATTTCGTGTAACTTATTAAACGTTATGACTAACACTGTAATTAAATGTGATTCTGTTTATAAAATTTTTGGAACTAACGCAAAAAAGATGCTCCAAGATGCTAATGGAAATGTAGATGCAAAAACATTTCAAGAAAATGGATGTATAGTAGGTGTGAACAACGCTTCTTTTGAAGTTACCAAAGGAGAAATGTTAGTTGTGATGGGTTTATCTGGATCAGGAAAGTCAACTTTATTAAGATGTATTTCTAGATTAACAGATGCAACTGGTGGAAAAATTTTCATAGAAGGTCAAGACTTGCTTTCATTAAACAATAAAGAACTAATTGATCTTAGAAGAAATAAAATGGGAATGGTATTTCAGAGTTTTGCTCTACTACCGCACAAAACAGTTCTAGAAAACATTGCTTTTCCGCTTCAAATTAAAGGTGTTGAAGATCAAGAAAGTATTAATAAGGCTATGGATATGGTCAAACTTGTTGGTCTTGATGGAAGAGAAAACTATTTTCCAAGAGAACTTTCTGGTGGGCAACAACAAAGAGTTGGTATTGCTCGTTCATTAGCTGTCGAACCTGATATCTGGTTTTTAGATGAACCTTTTTCTGCATTAGACCCATTAATTAGAAAAGAAATGCAGGGTGAATTTTTGAGACTTCAAGAAAAATTACAAAAAACGATTATGTTTATTACACATGATTTTGATGAAGCATTGAAGCTTGCTGATCGTATTGCAATTATGAAAGATGGAATAATTGAACAGCTAGATACCCCAGCTAACATTGTTTTGAATCCAGCGACAGAGTATGTCAGGAAATTCACCGAAGAAGTTCCTAGAGAAAAAGTACTAAAAATAGAAGATATTATGGAAAAACCACACAATGAAAACTTAAGTGATTTAAAGGTATTAAAAAGTGAAATAATTGAAAATGTAGCTGAAAAGATTTTAACTCAAGAAAAATCTGTAGGAGTAATTGATGAAAATAATCAGATTATTGGAACTGTTCACCCTTCAAAAATAATTAATACTGTTTTTGGTGGGAAGAAAAATAGTGATTAAAATATGGAATTATTAAAAAAATATCCAAAATTATTTCAATGGTTATTTTTATTAATTGTATTTTTCTTTTTATGCTTTGCAATAGATGTTCCTGAAACCTATAAATTTATAAGAGGCCAGGCCGAATTTATTAAAGATCCAAATCAAAGCACTTATACACTGTTTGGTACAGAAGTAAGATATTATGCATTTGATGTTTTTTGGAGACTGCCACCTCTACTTGGATGGCTTCCTATTTGGATAAATGATTTTTTATTTTTTTTAATGAATGAGTGGATGCCAATGGAATTTTGGAATGATAACACTCAATCATACAAAACTAGACCTATAGTTTTACAATTAACAAGAAACATGACTGGGTTTATGACATTTCTTATTGAACTAATTCGAGAGATTATGTTAGGGGGCGTTCAAACAGTCGTGGCATTTACCAGTTGGGACTGGATAGGTGCAAATCCATGGGCTAAGTTACCAGGGTTACCTTGGACAATTGTTGCAGCAGGTGCTGTGATACTTGGATACAACTTAAGTGGTAAAGGTCTAGCGTTATTCGCTGGTATAGTCATGATTTATATTTCTATTTTTGGTCAATGGAAACCCTCCATGCAAACACTATCCTTTATATTAGTTGCAGCACCACTTTCTTTTGTTTTTGGTTTGGGCTTAGGTATTGCAGCATTCAAAAGTAAACGTGTTGAGAAAGCCTTATCCCCAATCCTTTTAGTTATGCAAACTATGCCTCAATACGCAGTATTAGTTCCCGCGATCGTACTTTTTGGTGTTGGTGACCATGCGGCTGTTATTATAACCATGGTTGTTGCCGTTCCTCCAATGATATTATTAACTCTATTAGGTCTTAGAGGAATACCTCCTGAAATTACTGAAGCTGGCAGAATGAGTGGATGCAATAATTGGCAACTAATGTTTAAAGTTTTAATTCCAACTGCAAGAAGAGATATCTTAATCGGTGTAAACCAAGTTATTATGGTTTGTTTTTCTATGGCAGTTATTTCAGCTTTTATAGGCGCTAAAGGATTGGGGTTTAATTTATTACTAGCATTAAATCAGTTGAATATTGGATTGGCATTAGAAGCTGGTTTGTGTATTAGCTTGATTGCAATATTATTAGATAAAATGTCTTTAGCTTGGGCAAATAAACAAATAGATTATTTTGGTAACCTAACTTTTTTTGAGCGTCATAAAAGTGGATTGTTTTTTGCTGTTGCAGTATTAATTGGAATTATACTTGCCTATGCTGGATCATTTTATTTTAAAGAAGGCTTCAATTATTTATTTGAAGTTCCACACAATAAAGGAATATCTACAGCAGATTTTTGGAATAGAGGTGTTGATTGGATTTGGGATACCTTCTTTCATACTTTAAAAATTTTTAATACATGGTTGATAGTAGATGTATTACAGCCCATGCGTGCTGCTTATTTACGGATGCCTATTGTTGCAACATTCGTTTTAGTCATGGGTGCTGGATATATAATTGGAGGAATACGTTCAGCTTTAACGGTGGGGGGATTAACATTATTCATAGCTCTAAGCCCATGGTGGGACAGGGCTTTAGTTACTACCTATATGGCAACATTTGGAGTTATTATATCTTGTACAATTGGATTTACTGTTGGAACATTATGTTTTCAGAATAAACATACTACAAATTTTATGTTGGGTGTTTGTGATATTTTTCAAACATTCCCTTCATTTGTATATTTGATTCCTGTAATGATGCTTTTTGGGGTTACGGATACATCGGTATTAATTGCAGTAGTTGTTTATGCAACTATACCTGCCACAAGGTACACTATTGAAGGATTGAGAAGTGTTCCATCTTCTTTACATGATGCTGCTTCAATGTCAGGTGTAACAAAAATACAAAGGTTGATGAAAATAGAATTTCCATTAGCATTTCCCCATATGATGCTTGGTTTAAATCAAACAATTGTATTTGCTTTATTCATGGTAATTATTGGAGCATTTATTGGAACAGAAGATTTGGGACAGTACATTCTAAAAGCTTTATCTGACAAAAAGGGTGCGGGTATAGGATTAACGTTAGGTCTTTGCGTTGCTTTCATAGGCTTAGTATTTGACCACCTAATTCGAACTTGGGTAGGGCAAAGAAAAAAACATCTTGGTATTGATTAGTTAAAATATTCAACTTCAGAAAAAGTACTTGTTGGAAAAATCCAATAAAATTCTAATGTTTCTTTTCCAATATTTTTCAAAGCATGTTTTGCATTTCCTGCAATATAAACTACGTCACCTTTTTTAATTGTCTCAAGTTCACCAGATTTATTTAATATTCCCTTTCCATTAGTAACTACATATATTTCTGCAGGCGAATGATAATGAAGGGTTAAATCCCCACCAGGAGCAATTTCAGCAAAACCAAGTGAAAGCCCAGAACTACCCACAAAGTCTGCATCAATTAAGAATTTCCATCTGACACCTGGATATTTTTTATTTAGTGACCACTTTTGATCAGAGACAGATTTAAGGTTTTTTACAAATATCATGCAAAATCAAAAATTATCGATTATTTTTTGGGCTGGTCTAAAAAAGTTTTTAAAGAATCATCCATAGCAACTTCCCAATCAGTATGATGTTTTGGACCAACTGATCCAGTCACAGGTGAAGCAAATGACTTATTTCTATAAGTCATTATATTTTCTACTTTATGATGCTCCCATTCTTTAAAAGTTTTTCTAATTAATTCAAAATCAATTTTTGGATAATCAGATAAATCATGAAGCTCTTTAGTATACTCAGTTTGAAAATCTATCATTTGATCTGCATTTTCTAACTTTTCTTCAAGAGATACCCATTTATTGATATCTTTTTCAATATCTGAATCACTTGGAACTTTAATTTTCTCCATTATAACATCTCTTGCAAACCAAGCCTGACAATCAAACATATTAAAGGTATGAAATTGATCTTGCATACCCAGGTATATTAATTTGTGATTATTTTGCCAAACCACACCTTTATATAATTTTGGTGGATACAATCTATTTCCTGTATCTAATTTTAAATCTTCACATAAAAAAGGGAAATGATGAAGGTAACCTGTGCATAAAATTATGGCATCTGCTTCTTGCACATAACCATCTTTAAAAATTGCTTTATTGCCCTCAAGCTTATCTAGGTGATAAACTTCTTTCATTCCTTTTGGCCATTTAAATCCCATTGGATTATGTCTATAGGCTATGGTTACACTTTTTGCTCCATACTTATGACACTGAAGAGCTACATCTTCTGCGGAATAGCTACTTCCTAAAACAACTACATTTTTATCTCTAAATTCTTCTGCATCTCTAAAATCATGAGAGTGCATTATTCTTCCAGGAAATGCTTTCATGCCAGGATATTCTGGAATGAATGGAACTGAAAAATGTCCATTGGCTACAACAACATAATCAAATATATCCGTTGAAGAAGTAGCATTTTTTTTATCACGGTAAGTAACTTCAAAATTACTGCCGTTATAAACAACATTAGTAACTGTAGTGCTAAATTTTACTTTATTTTTTGAATTCCCTTTTTTAATTCTACCTAAAATATAATCATACAAAACTTCTCTAGGTGGAAATGATGGAATCGGTTTACCAAAATGTTCATCAAAAGAATAGTCAGCAAATTCTAGACATTCTTTAGGGCCGTTTGACCAAAGATATCTATACATACTGTTAGGTACAGGGTCGCCGTATTGGTCAGAACCTGTTCTCCAACTGTAATTCCATAAGCCTCCCCAATCTTCTTGTTTATCAAAACAAACTATTTCAGGTATCTTTTCACCTTTTTTTTCAGCTTGCTCAAAAGATCTCAAAGCGGATAAACCACAAGGCCCAGCACCAATAATCGCTACTTTTGTCATAAAATCACCTCTCTCTAATAAATTTATAACTGTACTTTACCAACAAAATGCTAAAAATTAATATAAAAAAATACAGTATTATGAAAAAAATTATTATTATTGGTGCTGGTGCAATGGGGTCAGCATTCGCTGTACCATGTTTAGAAAATAAAAATGATGTAACGCTCATCGGTACTCATCTTGAGGATGATTTAATAAACAATATTCAATTAAATAATAATTTCCACCCAGCCTTAAATATTGAATTACCGTCAAAATTAAAGGTAGAAAAATTTGAAAAATTACAAACAATACTTAAAGGTGAAATAGACATAATTGTTGCTGGAGTTAGTTCTGTAGGAATTGAATGGTTTGTTAAACAAATAACAACAAACTACAAAAAAAATCTTCCAATTATTTTATTAACAAAAGGTCTAGCCATAGAGGACAATGAATTAATAACACTTTCAGATAAAATTAAAAAACTTCTCAAAGAAAAGGGTCATGAAGAAGTAAATATTTCAGCAATCAAAGGACCTTGTTTAGCAGCAGGTCTTGCGTATAAAATGAGAACCGGAACAGTTATTGCAAACCCAGATATTAAAGAAACAGAAAAATTAAAAAAAATTATATCAACAAATTATTATTCAACAGAAGTATCAGATGATTTAACTGGTATAGAGTTATCAGGTGCAATTAAAAATATTTATTCAATGTTAATTGGAGCTTCTGAAGGATTAAGCAATTCAAAAGCACCTAAAGAAATTCAATCTAAATATTATTTAAATACATCGGCCTCATTAATTCATAGATCAATTTCTGAAATGGTTGAATTTGTTTCTTTTTATGGGGGTAGAGCAGATACAGTTTATGGTTTAGCTGGTTTAGGTGATTTATATGTAAGTGCGATAGGGGGAAGAAATAGTTTGATGGGAAAATATTTAGGTGAAGGATATTTATATAAAGAAGCTAAAGAAAAATTTATGAAAAATATTACAGTAGAGGGTGCACAACTTGCGTTGGAAATCGGACCAAAAATTTTACAAGATCTTAATTCTAAACATTTTCCATTAATGTTTAGTATGCTAAACACTATATGTGAAAATAAGAAATTAGAAATTCAATGGTAAAAAATATATTAATATTTGTTTTTATAGTGCTTGGAATGGTAGTTATTTTAAATTTTAGTGACTACAACCTTAAAAGAGCCGTTGATGCCTGCCTAGCTGGAAGTCAAAAATTATCTAAATCAAAAATTACAGATCTTGAAGAAGCTAAAAAATTTTGTGAAGAAGAAATTAAAAAAAATAAAAATTAGAACTTTATGCCAAAAATATTTTCAATTTATGTAAATATAATAGACAATATTTGCATCAGAGTTGGCAGATTTGTAATGTATGGTGTTTTTTTCATGATGTTTCTTTTAATACTATCTTTCGTTACGAGAAATATTATCAACTATCCTTTAATGTGGATTATAGAAATGGCTCAATTCACTCTTACTGCATATTATTTGCTTGGCGGTGGTTATTCTATGATTACAGACGATCATGTCAGAATGGATTTATTTTATGGAAGGTTATCAGCAAAAGGAAAAGCTAAAATGGATATTTTTACCAGTATTTTTTTGATTTTTTTCTTAGCAATTCTTCTTTATGGCTCTATTTCAAGTTTACAATATACTTTAGAGTATAAACAAAAACTTTTTACTGCATGGGCACCTTATGTTTGGCCAATA
>Ga0222661_1000308_pt1 | contig 20708 bp, 27 predicted proteins | sample AntAcemetagen551_FD_179851 | JGI IMG/M metagenome (GOLD analysis project Ga0222661, IMG submission 179851) | Saline water microbial communities from Ace Lake, Antarctica - #551 | ecosystem: Environmental > Aquatic > Non-marine Saline and Alkaline > Saline | place: Antarctica: Ace Lake...
GTCACCTATAATAATAACTCCAAGGAGTAATAGTACACCACTTGTTATTAATAAGACCACTATATCTTTAAAATTTTTAATCATTATTTTTTTTTCATTATGTCAGCACCTTTTAAACCATAAATTGCAGAAACTACACCAATAAATAAAGCTTGATACCAGAAAGGCATATTATTAAAGTATTCAAAAAACATTTCTACCTTCATCATTATCTCTGGATCCTCAGAAAAGATAGACCATATTAATAACATCACAGGTGCAGACACCAAAATTAACACGAACTCATCTTTCCAACCTTGATTATTATTAGCCATGACTGCTTTTTTATATTCTACTTCGCCATTAGCCATTTTTTGAGCGTGTAGTCTTTCTGCATCAGAAACCAACATTTTAGTTTGTTGACGATTTTTTATTACATGAGCACCTGTTTGAAATGCCATTTTTGCAATACTTAACCACATATTAATTTCCTATGACTATTGATAATATTAATAAAACTATAAGAACTGTCCATTGACTTTTATCAAAACATTCTAAAAAATAAATAAGTCTATTTTTAAGAAAAGATATTTTTTCTTTTATATAATTAAACAACATTAATATCCTCCTTGTGCAACCATTCTTTTAAATTAAATCCAGGACAATTTGGTTTATTGCCTTGAATATCGCAGTGTCCTACTATCTCTTTTATATTAGAGTTACTTGCAATTAATCTTTTAATTAAATCTTTTAAAGATAGAAATTGAAATAAAGTAAAATTATTTTCAGCTCCACCATCATCAGCCATACCACCTATTAAACAAATAGCTAAACTTTTAGAATTAACACTTGGTGCATGAGCACCTTTAAAAGCTTCAGGTCTTCCTGGCTCTATAGCTCCATCTCTTTTAATAATATAATGGTAACCTATGTCATCCCAACCATTATCGTCTACATGCCATTTTTTAATTTCAGACGCACCTATATCCATTGATGCTTTAGTCGCAGCACAATGTATTACAATCAGTTCTGTCTTTTTTCTTAGGTCCATTGCATTTTTCTCCGAGGCACTATTCTACATTTTTTTGTTTCTAAGTCTACAGATAAAATTTGTATTCTACTGTCTTTAATTCTAGGCACTCTATTGATTTCTGATCCGTCTTTTCTTTTACCACTCATTTTAACATCAAAGTATTGACACTCTAAAGTAGTGGGATGCACGGCAATTAAATCTATAGCTGATTGAGTTTGAGCACCTTTAAATACAAAGTAGCCATTCTCTTGTAACCAACACACTGCTATATTTTCACAAAGACAACCTTTATTTTTTTGAAGCATTAGCCAATCAATTGAATCAAACCAGCACCTAGTAATGAGATCATTAGGCCCGCTGCTCCAATTAATATTTTTTCCAATCTATTAATTTGTTTTGCTAAGTCGTTTATTTTATCGTGAGTTTGTTTTTGCATTATTCTACATAATTTTTCATGGTTATCTAATCTAATTGAAGTTGTATTTTTAGTCATTAGTTTTCTAATTCTTCTCTAAATTCTTCTTCTTTAATATCTCTTTTTTCTTCTTTATCTGCTTTTTTCTTTTCATCATATAAATATTTTCCACCTTCTAAACCTTTACCAAAAACTGCTTGAATAGCTTTTATAGCATATTTTCCTGCTATATCTATTGGAAAAAATACATCAGCATCTTCTTGCATATTATCTTCACCTTTTATTTCTTCGTATTTATCTTCTAAATATTCTTTTTGAACTATAGGATTTTTTAAAGGTGCTAGTCGATTACCTTTTCCAGGAAGTAAATTAAATGATTTTCTTATACCAGCGCCTCTGTTTAATCCAAGATTTGCTACATCAACTAAATTATCATAATTTAAATATTTAGCAACAAGTTTACCTGCTTTACTATTTTCTAAATTTACTGCTTTTAATATTTTATCTATAAAAGTAACTCTTTCTTTTTCAGGTAATTTTCCAACCCACGCAGGATAGTTACCAGCCATAAAATTTTTCTTCGCTGCTTCTACAAATAGTGAATAATCTGTAAATAAAAATAAATTATCTTGTGTCATTCCAAAACTATCTAAAAGTCTTGATGCACGGTTAAGTATTAATCTTTTATGGTTCAACGGACCGTATATCATATCAATGAATAGAGCAGCATTCTTAGAAGCAGCAGCCATACTTGTATCTTTAGCAGCAGAAGCACTTAAAGGAGCTTGTAACATTTCTAAAACATCTCCCATTGATCTATATACATCAAAAAAATTACGATCAAACATCTGAGATACAATTGATCTATTTTCATTTAAAAAATTGTTAAGTAATTTTCCATTTAAAGTACCAGTATTTTTACCTCCTAAAAGTTTAGAACCTATTCCAGCAGTTTTTAAACCTTCTATAAAACCACCACCTTTAGCAGTTAGAGTTGGAACAAACCCATCACCTGTTGATACTGATTTCATCATTCTTGATATAAAAATACTACGGATTTCCTTTACCGTTTGTGTGGGTAAAGCTTGTAATAACTTAGTGATATTCATAGTTTTTGCAAATTCAGGTTTAAGTATATGTTCCACTATTTCACCTGGACCAGAATTACTTAAAGCACTCCAATTTTCTATACCTGGTAAAAATTTTGCAACAGTGCCATTTATATCTGCAACAGCTGCCGCAGAATCATCAAAAGCTTTTATAACTGATTTAGTATTATATAATTTTTTAAAATCTTTACCTAATAAAGATTCATAATTTTTACCAAATTGTTCAAAAAAATCTTTATGACTCATTTTAGCTACACCGCTAGCATCTGGAATTACTTTATTAAAATAATTTCTATATAAAGCTTGTTTAATATTATTTACTGTAGCATTAGGAACAACACCATTTTCAATTAATTGACCAAAAGACATTGCTTCTGATCTAGCTCTAGGTGAATTATCAATAAGTTTATTAAATAAATTTTCACTTTGAAATGATAATTTTTGTAATCCTTGTGGGTTTGTTCCTCCTCCAAATTCTTCTGAAAAATTTTTAAATAAAGTATTTCTTTTTAAATTTAGTAAGTCAGCTCTTTCTAAAAACTCTGCTGCTAATTTTTCATCGCCTGATTTTGTGATAGCTTCACTTATATTTTTAGTTAAACTACCACTTAAATTTCTATACTGACCTATTACTTTAGCATTTGTTGATGTTTCTTCTAAAAGATTAACTGCATTTTTTAAAGTAACTATATCTTTTAAAGTTAAACTTTTTTTTTTAGATAGTTCTTCAAAACCTTCTTTAACTATTTTCATAACATCACCAGTTTTTTCAAAACCTTCTTTATTAAATATTGAAGCTAGTGACGCCATTTTATTATTAGCTTTAGCTGCTGCTATATTTTCAAGTTTAGCACCTTTTTTAAGACTAGGTACTTTTACAAACTTTTTAGGTAAAATACCCTTTAAGCTAAATCCTTTTATTTCTTTATCAATAAGTTTAAGAGTTTGTTTTACATCAAGTCTTATAACTTCTTTATTTGCTAAAATGCCTGTTTCGATACTATCATCTAAAACAGATAACTTAGATTGTATATTTCTATAAGCATCATCTAAATAAACACCAAAATTATCTAAATATTTTGTTGCAGCATCATTTACAAAATTAGATTCTAATTTAGTTATTTGTTTTGTATTTGTAAATAAAGCTAATTCTGCTTCTCTTAAGGCAACACCTGCTTGACCTTTTACTTGTGTTTGTATTTGATTAATTAATTTATCTGCTGTTTTATTTCCTACTTCTGATAATCCAGTAGTCTGTTTTAAAATTTTATTTTCAATAGCTTTAAATTCAGCTTGTGTTTCTAATCTTACTACTTCATCAGATAATAAAGCTCGTTGTGCTGCACTTCCTTTTTTAATTAATTGATCTGAATCTAATATAGCTTTTCCTACTGATACAGCAAAATAAGAATCGGCTTCTTTTGAAGTAAGATTAAATTCTTTTTTCATCTGACTTTTAACTTTATTTACTTCTTTAAATATACCAGTGTTAGTCTTTCCTTGTGTTTCTATAAATTCTTTAATAGTGTTAGTACTTAATTGAGATTTACCTAAAATAGTTGGTAAAATTAATTTAGCACCCGCTAAAAATACTCCTGTTGCAGCAGCATCAATTAATCCATATTTAATTGCAGCAGATTTAGCAACTTCATTAAATTTCTCGGGACTATATAAATCGTTTTGTAAACCTAACTTATGGTAACCATACCATAATCTTGCATACTCTGTATATCCAGCAGCCAAAGCAGAAGCGGCCACAGTACCTACTGGACCCACGGTACTTCCGACAGTACCAGCTACTATTGAAGCAACGATAGGACCTGTATCAGCAACAGCATCAGAGACATCAGCTCCAGATAATTTAGGAGAATCAACAGCAGAAAACATATTAGTTCCACCTAATTCTTTAGGAATTCTATATACTAAACCTTTCTTTTTTTGGTCATAAGCACTTAAATCAACAGTTTTAACTTCTATCTTATTTAAATAATTAGTAAGAACTTCTTTATCATATTTACCTGAATCAGTTATTTGCTTGATAAGCAGGTTCTTAATATTATTTTCTTTAAACTGGTCTCCATCTAAACCAAATCCTAATTTCAATCTTATCTTACCTGTTATTTCATTTTCTTTATCAGCATTATACCCTTTCATTTCGTATAAAGTTTTAGCAGATATATATCCACCTTCTTCTTCTATTCCAGCTGAATCGACTAAAATTTGTTCACTTACTTCTTTACCTTTTTTTCTAGCTTTTATACTTAATTCTAAATCTATTCCATCTGTAGCTAAAAATTCTTTATCTACTTCAAATTCACTTTTATTAAAATCTATTTTTTCAACTTTACCTTTATAAGTGCCTGTGACTATTGCTTTAGCATCTGCTGCTGATTCTCCCATTTCAAGTAATCTATTAAGATCAATTTGCTGATCTTTAGTTAATTTAGCATCAGCAACTTTTATAGTTTCAGGTTTCTCTACTTTAATTTCAGATTCAGTAGTTATAGTTTCTTGAGGTTCTTCTACTTTAATTTCAGATTCAGTAGTTATAGTTTCAGGTTTCTCTACTTCTATTTCAGATTCAGTAGTTATAGTTTCTCCGGGAAGAGTATTAGTAGTTTCTACAGTGTCGGAAAGAATAGTTTCAGGAATGATTTCTTTATTTTCTGTAATAATTTTTTCGTTTTCAACCATATCATTTTACTTATGTATCAGTTTTTTCTGGATCGTACTTATCTAATAAATCTTGTTTTTCTTTTTCAAGGTCTTCCTTACTTTTTTGAAAAATTTTATAAGGATCTGCTTCACCAGCTTTAGGTTTTTGAGCTTCTAATTGTTGATAATAGAAAGCAGCAATAACACCAGCATCTGTTACATCATCTGATGAACCAAACATTTTTTCTAAAGTAACCGAAGATACTTTTTTTCTTATTTTATCAGCTATTTGTTTTTCTGACATCTCTATTGCTCTAGTTTCAAATTGCTGTTCTCCATCTTGAAAATATTGATAAGCATAGTTTTCAGCACCTAAAGCTATTTGAGAAGTTGCCATTTGTGCTGCAATTAAATATCTAAGAGCTTCAGGATTACTACTAATATCACCTTTAGTTTTTAATAAAGTATCAATATCTTTATTAGATACAGGATATAATAATTTAACTTCTTGAACTACTTGTTGAAAAGTTGCAGCTTGAAATAAATCATTAAATTGATTTTGATCTTTTACAGTCATTTGTTTATAATCTTTATCTAAAAATTTTGATGCTAAAGCATCATATTGTTCACCGAATCCAGCTTCTTCAAGAGCTTTCTTAAAAGGAGCAAATGTTGCATTAAATATACCAGTAGGAAGTTGACCTTTTTTTAAAGCAACTTTTCTTGCTAAATTGTATTTTTCAAAAACCGCTTTGCTAGATAATTTTTGATCTTTTAATTTTTCTTCATATTTTTCTATTTTTGAATACAGAAGTTTTTCATTATTTGATGGATATCTTCTAGGTTCTTTTTTCTGAGCTTTTAATCTAGCAATATCTTCAGCAGTAAATTGGGCTTCAGCTTTAAGTAATCCACTCGCAATAGAGCCTAATGGAGATTTAGCTTGACTGATAGGTTTAATACCAGATGATTCATTAAGAATATTTAACCCTCTTATCACATTTTTTCTTTTCTCTGGATCTTCAAATATAGCATCGATTTTATCAGGAACTGCTTTAGCTACATTCATAAATGAATCACCTACACTTTTAGTAAATTCACTCAAAGATCCTGTTTTTATATCTATGTTTGAAAGAACACTAGGGGAAGTATCTTCACCAGCATAACTAGGTTTTTTTGCTTCAATAGTTTTTAAAGCATTACCTAATTCAAATTTTAAGTTATCATTTTCTTTTTTTAATACAGGAAGTGCTTCAAGAGCTTCACCTTCTAATCTCTTTTGTTGTGCATATTCTACATTAGAACCATCTAAATCCATTTCAGATTCTTTAGAAGTAAGATAACCTTTATCTCTCATCTCTATTACTTGTTCTTGTTCTTCTTTAGTAAATTGACTTTCTTCATCTTTACCGTATCGTAATTTTTGAGGACCTTGATCCGTTTGAATAAATTCTAAAGCCATTATATCTCCTTAAACTCTACATCGAGTTTATTGTAATCTACCATTAAGTAGCCATCATTATTTGCAATAGAGGCTTGTGGCACTTGATGAGCCATAACACCTTGATATTTTTTATCATCACCTTTATATTTAAAGTTATAAATTTTAATTCCTGATGGAGATTTACCAACTAATTTAATATCTTCTTTTAATCTTATATCAGACATTTGATATGCTGCAAGTCCTGCACCTGCTATTTGACCAAAGGTACTCGCTCCAGCAACTGGTGTAGTATTATAACCAGTTCTTTCTTCTCCATAGCTTCTTATAGGAGCACCTGATAATGCACCAATCATTTGTTTAACTTGATTACCACCAAATTCTCTTTCTTCTATAAAGTCACGATATCCTTCTGAAAGTCCAGCTTGTTCTATACCACGAGCTTGAGTTCCAAAACCAGCAAGTCCCGCTGAAGCTGATTGTAAAGCACCTAGCTGAGTAGTTGCACCACCCATTTGTGCTGCTCTATCTTGAGCAAATCTATTAGCACCTGATTCAAAACCAGCTTGTCTTAATCTTGCTGATGTGTCTCCCGCACTTTCTATAAATCTTTCTGCACCTAAAACATTTTCTATTCCTTGTCTTGATCCTCCAAAAGCTCCTGCACCAATTGCAGATGCATTCATTGATTTTTGAGTTTGACCGTAAGCTTCTCTTAAATCTCCTAAAGCTCCTGAAACAACTTGGTCTTCATAAGGATTAGCATAAGTTTGAGCTGTAGCAGTGTCATAAGTTTGATTACCTATTGCAGCAAGTTGTCCTGCTTGAGGTACTATTTGATTTTGATATATATTACCTGCTTGAACTTCGTAAGGATCAAGTTGAGCTATACGTTGACCTTGAAAAGCTTGATAAGGTTTACTAAACTCAGTTTGACCTCGTCTTAAAGTATCTTCTTGAATTTCTTTAAAGTAAGCAGGAATGTCATAGCTAGTCGATGACTGCGATGGTGCCTGTACTGTTGTAACACTTGGTTTGAAAATACTACCCATTGACTATATAAGTTCCTCCGATAACTTTAAATCCTAATTTAATAAAAGCCTTATCTTTTCTTTCAACGTCTTTACCTTGAAAGATTTCGCATATCGCAGTTACTTTATTTGCTAGTGCGTATTCTTTAAAAACTATCATTATAGAACGAAATATCCTAAAGTTTCTATGTTTAGGATTCACATGTAACCATAAAGTTCTCATGAACTTTTTGTCACTATACCATGTCTCATCAACTGTAGCAGCTAATGTTCCTATAATAATATTTTCATATTCTACTACTATAACAAAACTATTCTTAATGTAAAATACTATATTCTCTAAAGCTTTAGTATTATTAGTGTTTCCAAAGTTAAACGGAGCCTCTGTAAGCCACGTTTTAAGTAATTCTCTTATACGAACAGCATCAGATATTCGAGCTGGTCTTATAGTATATTTATCTTTTTCCATCTTGTTTTATATTTACTCTTAATGTACCAAATCTCCAATTATCTCCGATATCATTGTTTTGTATCTTAACATTAGATTGTCTACCACGAATACGTGTATTAACGAACCTAGTTGTGTTATTTACTGTCAAAGTTTCTCCAACAGTAGCTGAATCATTAGGATAATCTTTAACATTTAAAGTAATTATAGTATTTCCAGTTTGATTTTGAAAATCAGGTATAACTTTATTAATAAAGCTAAATGTTTCACCATCAGCAATATCTCCATCACCTGATTGAATATAAGCTGGTAAAGCAGCACCATCAGCATTCACTCCTGATTCTTGAGCATAGATTATACTTCTTCCTTGTGTTATTCCATTAATAGTACTTATAGTAGCAATATTAGAATTAGCAAAATATTCTGTAGCTAAAGGATTTAATTCAACTCCATTATCTTGATAAGTACTTCTATTCATAGTTCCAAAATACCAAGAGTTTTCTAGGTAATTATAAATTACATAACGATCACATTGATCAGAGGAACTAGAACAGTAATACCATATTACTTCAGAGAAGTTAGAATTTTGAGCAGCATAAACTTGAGGATATTGAACTTTATTAATATCTTCAAATACATGATTTAATATAGGACAAGGTATTTCTTGAACTGATCCAGCATATCTAAAAAATTGTCCATCTGACATCCAGTAAGCTACATCATCTATTACTATTGCAGAGTTAAGACCGACAGCTCCACAGTCGTTACCTAATTGTCTAAAGCCAAATATAAAAGGAGGTCCTATAAAAGACATTGATTGCATTGTAGTATCTGTCCATACTAATATAGTTCCTTTAGCAGGTCTTGCACATCTTATTTCACTTCCTCCAGCTATTCTTTGAGATCCAGCAGAGTTAGTTACATTAGGTGTCCATTGATTATAATTTTCTTGATCAGACCAACGAATAAACATTTTATCAAAAGTTGTAGTGTCTGCAATTTCAGTTTCTGTTCCCATACAGATAACGTGTCTAGTTTCTGTAGATATTAAAGATAATATAGAAGTGGTAGGAGCATTAGCAACAATTGTAGCTCTATTAGCAGACATTCCTCCTGAAAGATTCCATTCATAAGTTGCACCATCTTTTTGTGTTATTATTAAATCTTCACCCCAATTATTTATAGACCATAACCGTGCATCAAGAATTACACTAGAACTTGATCTAGGTGTCCCCCAAGTAGAAGCACCCCAAGTAGAAGCACCCCAGCCATATCCAAAAGTTTGTACTGATGGACCTATATTTAATTGATAAGTAGCAGTGCAATTTGCAGTAGGTCCTGTATTTGCATTAGCTGTAGCACTACTTTCAATAGTGTAAGCATTAACATTAGATATACTTAAAATTTCATATTCAGCATCAAGTGTAGCTGCAGGAATTCCAGCAACAGCAGTACTTACACTACTTAATGTGACAAAATCACCTTGTAAAGCTCCATGACTTGTATCTGTGATAGTTATAATATTACTACTTGTAGTAGTGCTAATAGCATTAACAAGAGCATCTGTTGATCTTATAGGAGTAATATCTTGATTATCACCAGATTGATAAACATAAATTTTACGATCAGTTCCTAAAGCTTCATAACGAGAACCATCTAAAGAATACCATTGTTCTAAAGCTCTTCCAATTCCTACATAATAATCTGCACTAAATTTAGTCCAACCACCTATTTTTTGAGGAAGTCCTTTACGAAATCTTATTTTATCACCATCTACCCATCTACCTTCTGCTCCCGTAGGAGTATTCTCAGTGTCTAATCCAGGTTGAAAATTTAATTGAGTTAATGGCATACATAATTATATAACAATCTTATTCAACAGTAAAGAATTGTCTTATAGCTCTATTAAATCGTTATCTTTAGATGATTTTGGTATTGCTTGACAATTCCAATGTATAAATCTAAAAGGATCTATACCTAAATCAGGCACAAATTCATGCATTAAATATGAAGGAAAGAAAACAGTTAGACCTGGTTTAATTGTTAAATTTACTTCATTAGATGAATGATCAATTTTTTTAGAATCTAATTGAGGTAAATCATTCATTAATTTACCAACTCTAGGATCTTGTAATATTGGGTATGAAGTTTTTTCTGAACACTTTAAAAATAAAAAACCTGATATATGTCCATTCCAATGATTGTGTGATCTATGCCACCCACAGCCGTTTTTAGAAAATTCTTGAACCCACATTTCCGTGATATTCATTTTATATTTTTTTAAATCATAACCCATTTGAGTTAAAAATTCTGTAGAATTTTTTTCAATAAAAAATTGTAATTCTAAAAAAGATTTTTTGTTTACTAAATTTTCAGAGTGAAAAGTAAATCCTTTATCTTTTATCTCTCCAAATATTTTATTTCTTTCAATTATTTCTTTTTCTTGTAAATTTTTTGCATCTATAATCATTTGATCAGATGCATAATTTAAATCTTTTAATTTTTCTTGATTTATTTCTTCCCCAATCCATATAGGAGTAGAAAACAAATCCATAGTTTGAAACATCATGTCTTCAACTGGTGCTGTGTAATTTACCATTATTCTATTTTTATATTACCTGAAACAGATACTCTTTCTCCCTCACATTGAAAAGAATTTACAAAATGATGAAGAGTAGCTGGAAAAATAAAAATATCGCCTACTTCAGGAACAAAATTAATACGATTAATGGATGATTTATCTCTCTCTAACTTATTAATAAAACAAATCGCCCCTGGTTTTTCTCCACTCGATATATTATTTTCGTTTTCTTTTTTTAATTTTTTAGGAATATTTAAATAAATAACAAAAGATAAATTTTCATCATGAGTATGCAAGGGATTAGATTCAAATTTAGTCATATAATTAACCCATGCCATTATAAGAGTGTTTTTTTTACCCAAAAAAATATTATGATGTTTATATGAAGCTTGATTATAACTATCTAAATAACTAATAATAATAGGTAATAATTTTTTATAATTAATTTCGTATTCTTGTTTTATTAAGCCGGACAAATTTTTTCTAAAATCTTTTTTTTTATTTTTTTTACACAAAGATTTAATCTGTTTTATTTCTTCATTTGTTAGTTTTGCTTTATATAAAAAAGGTCCCCAGTGAAAAAAATTATAGTGTATTGTTTTATTCATATATTTTATTTTTTTTCATTTATTTAATTTACATTAAACATTATTATTTTTCAATATTTTTAATCTCAGTCTCATCATAAGTCGTCGTATTATACTTCTCGCTTACTTCTGTAAGAACAACAATAGCTTTTAATAAATGATTTTTTAAATGAGCTAAAGATTCTTTTGACACAAGAAAACAATTTTCGTTTTTTTTAATATTAGTCAATTCTTTTTTTGTAAAAGCTAATCTTAATAATCCTTTTTTTTCATCTATAATAAATTTCATACCAAACTTTCTCCTAAAACTTTTCTTTTATCTAATACTAAATTTTTGTTAGGCCCATCTGCATCTACATAATGTAAAAAAACTTGAGAGCTGTAATCCTGTTTTAATGGCTCTCTCCAATGTTGAGTTTTCTCTCCCATATACACAACACCATCTCCTTTTTCTAAACTAGCAGATTTATCTCCAATGTATATAGGCCAAGGTTTGTTTTCACTAGAATCAATATTAATTGAAATAGTGTACTCGCAATGAGCCCTATCTTTATGTTTTATAAGTGATTGATATTTTGTATACATTCTAAAATATGAGTACGTAGGATATAACTTTTTACCAATTTTTTCTTCAAAAATTTTATATTTAGTAAGTAGTAAAGAATCAAATACCGGGTGTCCATATATTCTAAATGATCCACCAGTATACTGTGCATCAACATCATCAAAAAATTCTTTTGTTAATGGAGCGGATCTAATAAATGTTTTTGCAACTGTACTTAAAAGTGTTATTTCACTTTTATCTAAGATATTTTTTATAATTAAGAATTTAGATTTCATGGCATCCACCCCACTATAACATATCTTACTCCTTTAGTAACTTTTGCTACTGAGTGCACAAACAAATGATTACTAGGGAAAATTATTAAACTGTTTGATTTTATTTTAATTTTATTATTGTCATCATCTGGAAAATGGAAATGTAATTCTCCTCCTTCGTAGTCGTCATTTAGACCATATATAAAACTTATTCTTCTAGGTATAGTCACATGATAATCTGAGTGAGCATTATAAAAAGCACCAACATCATATTTTAATAAAGACAATGTAAGGTCCATGTGAATAGGTCTTTCTAATGCTTTTTGAGTTTCGTACATTTCATTTAATGTTTTTAAAAATTTAAAAGATAAATATTTATACCAATAAACATTTGTAAATGATGTTTCTTTATTTGTATTAGTTAAAAATCTTGTTTTGACCTGTCTAATTTTTTTATCAACTTTATTGTTTCCATTTAAAATAACACTAGCATTTTCATAATCTAAAATTTCTTTACTAACTTTAGTAAAAATATTAAAAGATTTTTTAGAAAGTATGTTTTCTTTAATAAAAACTAAATCTTTTAGTTCCATGATGTTTTATTTTTATTCCAAAATAAATTTTTATATCTATCTACAAAAGTCAACTCCCACAAAGATTGCCAAAATTTTTCATTAGAATTTTCATATTTTGTTATCATTTTCCAATCATCTCTTTTAAAAGGTATAATTTGAACATACGGTGTTCCTTTAAAAATACAAGTGTTTATTTCTTTATGTTTTTCAGTATTTAATATAATAGGAAAATTAACTTCCATAGGGAATTTGTCAGTATGAACAATTCCCTCTATTATTTTAAAATAATCTTGTGATTTGTTATTTAAAGGATTTAAAAAAATACATGAATAGCCTTTAGGTGTTTTAATTTTCCAAGGATTAATTATTTTGTGAAAAGGGGAGTTACCATTTTCTTTTATCATTGGACTACCTTTTAATTGATCTGTGTTATGAGGATCGGTTGACGCTAAAGAAATTCCCTGTGTTTTTAAAAAACCATTACTATCATGAGAGCTTATAGGATTATAAAATTTAGATACAGGACTCTTTTCTTTTGTAAGACCAGATCCAAAAATATTTTTTTCTAGATTATATTCAATTTTATAATCTGTTGGTAATTGTAATGAATATCCTGAAGTTAATGACTCTAAAAAAGGTATGCATCCTTTAATATTTCTTGTAAATTTAATGTTTTTTTTCTTAGAATTTTCAAGTTTTTTATACCATTCCGGTATATTTAGTTTTATTGGTTTTGGAAAATCTTCTTTTAAAGAATAATATTTTTCGTGTGTTGTAAATTCAATTGTTTGCACAAACATAGTTATACTATGGGTTTACTATAAAAGAACAAATAAGTTATACTATTTTATAGAATAAAATTAATTACTTTCGTTAAATATATTTAGACACCCTACCCAAGTAATACTTCTTTGATTACACATGTCATAGAGTGAGAAAGTATTAGGGAATTCAAAATTATTTTCTTCATGAGAATTTCTTAATTGCTCTAAACAACTTAAATGAGCAGCTTCTGGTTTTCTAGTTCTTAGTTCTATTGTATAATTAAGATATCTTTCAAAATTTTCTTTAGTATTCCATTCAACTGGAACCTCAATCATAAGAACATTATTATTCTCATCATATTGAGATGTGTGAGTTTCATTAACAATTTGATTATATTGTTCAGTTGTTATTTCTAATACATTAAATTGTTCTAATCGTAATCCCGCTGGAACTGCAGCATCATTTTCTGCAACTCTGTAAAGTGAATTTTGATTTGGTCTATTTATAAAAAAAAATGCTTTTGCCATAGTTTATGCCTCAAATATATATAGTGCGCCGGATTTTCCAGAGTTTCCTGGACCTGGTGATGTTCTTCCCAGTCCTCTTGTACCTTGATTAAAATGGTAACCATTTTCATTACTGCCACCCATAGTGTTTGTCATATCTAATGTTGAACCTGGTGCACTTCCGGCATTTCCACTATTTCCGGGATTTCCACCTCCAGGATTTCCACCTGTACCACCGTTTGCAGTAAAGTTTGAAAAGTTAGTAGCTCCTCCAGCATTACCAGCACCACCACTTCCTGATCCAGCACCACCTACTGAATAAGGAGCAGAAAAAGGTTGAGTTATAGCAACTTTATAAGAACCAAAACCCCCGTTGCCTCCGCTACCACCAGTTCCACAATTAGTCCCAGCACCAGCAGCTCCGCCGCCACCAGACATATAAGCAAGTAAACTTGTTCCTCCACCTGGAGAAGGAGAGGTATAAGTTCCTGATCCCGAAGTTGCAAAAAAAGTTGGAGCAGTAACTCCACCTCCAGATGCACCGGCTGAGGCAGCCGTTAATCTTCCTTGTCCGTCAACTGTAATTGATGCAAGTGTATAAGAACCTGCAGTTACCGCTGTGTCTGCTAATTTAGCTGCTGTTACTGCATCATCAGCAATAGTTGCTGTTGTTACATTAGCAGGTGTAATTTTTGCTGTAGTTACAGCATTAGCTGCAAGTGAAGCTGTTGTTACATTAGCAGGTGTAATTTTTGCTGTAGTTACAGCATTAGCTGCGAGTTGTGCAGTTGAAACTGTTCCTGTAATAGAAGCAAATCCAATTGTTCCACCTAAAGTATCTAAAGATATTTCAACAATATTAGTTCCATCAGAATATGCTGCATAAATTTTTTGTGCATCAGGAGTAAATCCAGATCCACTAACAGTTTTAATAGTTAAGTTAGTTGGATTAACTATTGCACTACAATCAAATATGTAAAATTTTTCAATACTATCTGGAATAGTTACAATAGAAGAACCTGATAAAGTTCCTGTAAATTTTATTACCATATTTCTTGCATTAGAAATAGCTTTATTTGTCATTACTAAATTAACTGTACCACCACTTGTTAAAGCGACAGCTTCATAACCAGCAATAGCTTGTTGAATTAAATTTAAGTTATTATTAGTATCAGAACCCCAAGTACCAGAAGCTTCACCAGTTCCTATTAGTTCTAATTTTAAATCTGAAGAATAAGTTGACATAATTTGTTATATTTTATAAATTTATATTTGTAAATAATATATATTTGTATTCATTTGTACACTAAATATTAGTCCAAGTTTCAGTATTATCATCGACTATTGGATCCCAAAATCTTAAATTTACTGGTGTAACGGTCATTTCTTGACCTGTTTGAATAATAAAGTTACTAGTACTAGGTATAATATCATCTAAAGTTATAGTCATTTCTTGACCAGTCATTTCTTGAAAATGAGCAGCACTAATTGTGATAGAGCTTACATTAGCATTAGCACTGCTTCCAGTAATAGGAAGTATTTGATCTGTTGTAATTATAAAGTTACCAGATGAAGTATTTAAAACTTGACCAGTTATTGTAGTTGAACTCGCTGATCCAGTAACTGTATTACTTATACTTGTATTTATTGTAAATTCAGGGACTACTACCGTTATAGCACCACCTGCTGCTATTGTGTAAGTTCCTATACTTGTAGTAATTTGTTGACCTGTAGTAGAAAGAAAGTTATTAGATGAGATAATAAAATCACCTGAAGAAGCTACTGCACCTTCACCTGTAACTGATATTGCAGCATTACCTATAATATTTGCAACATTAGATACAGAAGTAGTTACTGATTGACCATCTTCAATAAATATATTTCCATCTCCAGTAACAACTTCTCCTAATGCTGTACCCCAAGCTCCACTACTCCATTCTTCTCTTCCCCAACCATTACCAAAATTAAGTTCTAGTTCTAATTGTGAAAGTCCAGTAATAGGAACTTCTCTACCTTCTCCAGTAGATACACTGTTAATTGATGATGTAACTTCTTGACCAGTAATAAATAAATCAGTGACAGCAATTCCTACAACGATGTTACTAACACCACTATTTATAACTTGTCCTGAAATTGTTGTTAAAGAAGGCGCAGCAGCAAATACATTACCAACAGATGTTGATGATGATATTCCTGTAATGACAGCTAGTGCATCAGGTGATGTACCCCATGCACCTGTGTTCCATCCATCTCTACCCCAACCAACAGTAGCACTCATAAGGAGTTTCTCCTTATGCTATTCTGATTAAGCCAGCAGATGCGTTAGCAGTTGGAAACTGTAATTCAAAAGTTCCATTTGTAGAAGTTTTAACTCCTCCAAAATCTAAAACTGCAATCGCAGCATTAGCACTAGAATTATTGTACAGTAAAGCAGCTTGAGCAGATATAGTTGCATTTGGAAATGTAACATTGTCCGCATCAAAAATTGCAGTAGTTCCATCTACAGAGATAGCTACATTAGTTAGTGTATTTCCACCAGCAGTGTAGTTACCACCAGTTACTTCTTCTGTTGTTATATAAACAGATGTGTTTGCTGCCAGTGATGCCGCATTAGTATATAGTGCACATTTAAGAGTTTGAGCAGCAAGGTTTCCACCAGGCGACATCAAGTCTTGTTTAAATACTGTGCATATCGCTTGTATTATTGCCATATTATTGTCCTCCAGTTAATGTGTTTGTACCAACAGGGCTACCTGGAAACTTATAGTCCGTTCTTCTTCTTCTACGGGCTTCATTGTTAACAGTAGCAACTCTTGTATTATACAAATTTGTGTATATAGTATAATCTTCTATGTTCTTTGTAAAGAGATTTGCTTGAGCTAAACAGCCAAATAATAAAACATCTGAAATATTTTCAGTGTACCAGTTGGTAGTATTAGTATTAGATAAAGGATTAATTTTTCCTTGATATCCTAGTTTTAAAGTATAAGCTTGATCTGGAGTAGGAGCTAAATATACTCGATCATCATCAAAATTAGAAAAATATTTAGGTTGACCTTGAAGAGAAGAATCAGGCCAATATTCTTGACAAAAAGCTAAAGTTTTTAATTCTAAATAACTTACATTAGAGCCTACAGTAAGGGTTAAATAATTAAATAACATAGGCTCAATAGAAGTAGGAAGATTTACAAATCTATCTCCTGTTATTGATGTTGTAGTTACATTTTCATTAAATCCAATAGGGTCTATATCTCTTGATAAAGAATCAAAAGTATTATCTATAAAGGTATCTAATTGACTAGTAAAATCTGTACCTGTATTTTCAGCCCATGTTTGTATATCAGTCTTTAGACTGCTGTATGTCATTGCCATCTTTAATTACCTCATCAACTTTAAATTTAGTCCAAACGTGTCCTGCAAATGGATAAGTTCCATAGTGCGTTAAAGGACTTTGAAGATCAGCATGTATTTTACCACCTATTTTTTGCCATAATCTACAAAAAGCATAATCCTCTGATAGATATCTATTACTTTTTTCATCAATAATACAGTCAAAAAATGCATAACAATTGTCACTACCATATCTTTTTCCATTAACTATTTGATCGCTAGTATATTTAAGATTAGAATAAGCTTCTTTCATCTGATAAAAAACTTCTTTTTTAATACACATAAAACCTGTTGCAGCATCCATTACTTCAGTAAAACCACCAGTTAATTCAATTTTATTAGGATCTGCAAAATTTAAATTATAACCTAAAGCTCTTTGTTCTAAATTTTTATCACTTGTTTTAATTAAGTCAGGAATTTTATCCCATTCAATAGCTTTTCTAGGATATATTCCACAAGCTATATCATAACCTGATTCTAAAACACGTCTTACAGCTTCTCCTCTAAATCCTATATCAGCATCAATAAACATTAAATGAGTAAGACTATCATCTTCTTTATCCATATCTAAAAACTGACTGACAATAGTATTTCTAGCTCTTGTGATTAAACTTTCATTACCAATAGTATTCAATTGAACTTGAAAATTATTTTGAGAAGCTACTCTCGTTAAATCCATTATTCCATGTAGATAAGCTTCTGTTAATTGACCACCATAACAAGGTGTTCCAATCATTACTTTTAATTTTTTATTTTTTATCATGTTACAACAGTAACACTTCCTAATCCTATCTGTAACAAATTTGTGTTGTTAGTATACCAAGAAGTTGGAATAGTTGCAACTCCAACATAAACAGATTGTCCTGATGTATTTTCAAATCCTGGTAAAACAGTTACTTGATTAGGAACACCACCTGTTTGAGATCCTGGTAATCCTCCACCAGTTCTTGCAGCCTCTGTTGCACTTATACTCGCTTGAGGTCTAGCATTTTGTAAAGTTTGTGCATCAGTAAAATAAGTTAAATCTAATTGAGGTTGTTTAGGTTCCCACTCTGAAGTATGAACAAACATACCAGTCCATTCAAATACCATTTCTTGATAAGGAAATGCCATACCTGATCTATCAGATATTGCTAAAGCGTGTCTACCACCTGCAAATTTTGCTGAAGGTGCTCTATGAGGTCTAGTACTTGCTGGAACTCTAGCCATTACGAATAAAAGCTGTTGCCTGTTGCTGGTATAATTCTAGTAGATGGAGTATCATCACCAGCTATTAATCTTTGATAAGCTTCTTCATAATCTACTTTTAATATTTGTTGAGTTTGAGGAGTTACACCTGTTCTTTTTTTAGAAAGATAATAAGCAAGTCCTGCGCACATACATTCGAAAGCTCTAAATGGAACATCAATGTTTTGTTCTATTCCACTGACTGTAGAAGCTGTAATATCTTCTATTTTTCTCATACGATAATAAGTAAGAGTATAATTAGTATCTGGAGCTGGATAAATTTTAAGTACAGGAGTACTTAATCTTTGTAAATAATATTGTGTAGGTCTAGCTTGAGTAGTTTTATTTGAAATTGCTGCATAGTCATTAAGACCTAGTGCTGTCATTGCATATTCATTTCCATCACTTGTTTGAATGTTTGCATTTATGATATCTACTGTATCATAATCTAAAGTATATTGAATAGTTCCTGTAGTAATAGCTAAAGTTTTATATTCTACAGTCCATTGGTTATAACCTCTGTTAGCCCAATCACTAAACATAATATTCATACTACGTCTAGCTGACCTTACATCATAACCTAAAATAGGATCACCACCTATTCTATCATAGGCTTCTTGTATTACATCATTTACTGTTAAAGTAAAAGTTGAAGTTCCTGATAAAGCCATATTTCTCCATTATGCAAAAAATGCTGTTACACCATTTATAGTTGCTACATTAGCTCCAGCAACTGTAGATGAAACTTGTATACTTGTTTTAAATTTTATACCATCTGCTGGTAAATTAAGTTGTACTGTTGAAGCACCCGCAGCTGCATTACCTGTTTCAATATCAAATACATCTGTTCCACCGTCTTTCCAAGTAAGAACACCAGGAACATCAGTAGGTTCAATAATAAAACCTTTTAATCTCATTGGTCCTCCAAATATAGTAACTGTAGTGGCAACATTTGAAGCTGTATTAGATAATGCTGCTTTATTTTTACTTACAACATTTATGTCTGATCCTGCCATTTATTTCTCCTAAATTAAATTTAATTTTCGTAAGTTTTCATATAATAACCCAACTCTATCAGAATTGACAGAAGGTTTTAAGTAACTATTTATTAATTCTTTTGCTTGAACACTACCCATATCTATTGGTTTTAAATTAATGTTATCAGTAGTTTTAGAATCTAAAGGATTTTTAGGTACCGAAAGTTGTTCTCCACCTCCACTAAAAGTATCAATCACTTTTTCTATACTTTTTAATTTTTTATCTAAATCATCTTCTTTGTTTTCTCTTTTAACATCAAAAACTTCTTTTTCTCTTTCCATAACATCTTTAGTGGAAAGATCAACTAATTCATCATCTCTTTCTCTAAGACGTTCTGCTATTTTTTCATCTAAAGGATCTACCAATTCTTCTCTATCAGTGTCAATATTACTATCTCCAAATGATTTAAAAGCATCACCTATTTTTTTAAAATTTTCAAACATATTTTAAATGAGGGCCCGAAGGCCCTCGAATTATTTATTAACTTAAATTAATATTTTGTGCGTAAGTGATAGTTACTATACAAGCACCTGCTGAAGCGTCTTGGTTTGCTCCATTATAAATAAATGCTATTTTAACATCACTCGTTCCAACATCTTTCCAAGTTGAACATAAACCTGTTACACCTAAGGCAACTGGACCTATTGCTGAAATGACTGCGTCATTAACATAAAGATCAGAATTACCTACAATTCCAATATCAAGTAAATCAGTACCTGTATCATTGAAAGCAGTTTCAACATTTATATCAAATGATATTATTTGTGAATTTGCTGGTATCACAGTAGTTGTAGTAACATCTGAACCTTCTTGTCCAAAAGCAATAGAAAATTGCTGTGACATTACAACTTGTCCTGTATTTTTTACATCTGAACCTAAAGTAGTTCCAGTTGTTTCTTTAATTGTTCCAGCCTTAATTGGGCCAGAAAATGTAGTAGTTCCCATAGTCTATCTCCTTATAATAGTCTGCTTTCGCAGTCGTTTGGGTTAGTTTAAAATTACTAGGCGTATTGCTACGCCTAGTAATTGTTTATTATTATGCTACGCCTTCAGATCCGTATACACCTCTCCAGTCTGTAAAACCGAAGCTGTATCTTTCTCTGCACTTG
>Ga0222661_1000310_pt1 | contig 20610 bp, 17 predicted proteins | sample AntAcemetagen551_FD_179851 | JGI IMG/M metagenome (GOLD analysis project Ga0222661, IMG submission 179851) | Saline water microbial communities from Ace Lake, Antarctica - #551 | ecosystem: Environmental > Aquatic > Non-marine Saline and Alkaline > Saline | place: Antarctica: Ace Lake...
TCCTGAAAAGAGATTGTCAAGTACAGAAACAGTATCACCTTCTGATACGACAAGACCACCATAACCATTATCAATTGAAGTATTACCTATAATTTCTACATCACTACTACTTGCTATCGTTACACCAAAAAATTCAGCACCAGATTGTATATTATTTGTAAATGTTAAACCTGTGATTCCGTTCAATTCGACACCTTGATTGTCAGAGGTGAAGATATTATTATCTATAAGAAAATTCGTACTTAGACTCGTAGGGTCTTCAGCGCAGTTTGTCGGACCACAAACATTAATACCTGTACCGCCTGAAAATTCTGGAAAAGTTGGCCCTACACCACGACCGAACCAGTTATTTTGAATTGTTAGATTATCGACAGTATCAAGGAAAATAACAGCTGAAAATTCATCGAAATTTGCATGTGCAAAAATATTTCTATCAACAATATTTGGTCCCCCAATTGTTATATTACTTGAATTTTCGAAGCTAATTTGATCTCTAACATTTGCAGTAGAAATTGTACCCGAAGCATCTATACCCATGTTTGAACAACGAAGTGTAAAACCATCAATGGATTCTTCAAAAGCAGTAAAAATATTTTGATTAGTAGTGTCAGATAACATACTGATACCTTGAATAAGTACGCCATTAGCTCCTGTTCCTAAGATGAAAGAAATACCTTGCAACTCAATATTAATGTTACGATCAGAAAGATCGTCTTCTATTCCACAAGAAGCGTCAGTACCTTGCGAAAGACCGTCAATAATAATTGGTGAAGAAACAGCATAATTAATATCTGAACCTAAAATAATTTGTGTAGTATCTGAACCGGCAGCAAGATTAAAAACAATAGTATCAGTTCCTGAACCAGCTAAACAATCAGTATGTGTTTGGGCATCATCATTAGCATTTTGTATTGCTTCTTCTAAGTTACATTCTCCGTCGACAGTAATATCTCCAGTATTTGAAGTAACTGTAATCGTTGCTGCAAAAGCACTGCTTGAAAACAAGAAAAAAACTGTCAAAGTTAATGCAGTAAATATGAGTGATTTAATAATTAAGTTTTGTTTGATAAGCATGAAAATATATGAGATTTGTTTATTAATACCTATACTGTAACTCACTTTGCTTTAAAAACAAAATAAAAAGGCTGTGCATATGCACAGCCCTTTACAAAACGTTAATATTATCAACGTTGAATTACAAACCTTTCACTAAATAGGATTTCTCCTTTTAGTGAAAAAGTTCTTACGTAGACACCACTAGGATAATCTACATTACGAGAAAGTAATCTTCCCAACAGGTCATATATGACAATCTCGTCATAGACATCAGAAACACCTCCCACTTCTTCAATGCCGATAGTTTGACATTGGTTAGGTAAGTTTGGTGTTGGCGCCATAACCGATAATTCACCAGTAGGACAACGTCCATAGGATGAATCTTCAGGGATCGTGAAATCCCAAGAAATCGAATCGATAAGATTAATACCATCCGACAGGTAAACGGATTCGCCATCTTTCGACAATTTGAAGTTTGCATGAAAAGCTCCATCTAATGTGTCCTTATCAGCCCAGAACAAAACAAATTGGCCTGTTCCAAGATTAAAGTCATCAGTAAAACGAAACTTTTGCAAATTGGACAAATCATCAGATAGATACAGACCTGCAAGGTTAATGACATCTCCTGAACTGTTTACTAGCTCGATATAGTCTTCATAATCACCTTGCGGATCAGCGACCACCGTTTCATTATCTGGCAACACCTCACTGATACCAATCTCTGAAATGTTTTCATCTATTTCTAGACAGCCAAACATGGCAGTTACATTGTAAACAGTATCAGGGTGGAAAGTTTTGAAGAAACTCTCTTCAAATACTGTGTCAGTGTTAATGACCCAGTACTGAAAATCATAACCTTCAGCTTTCAATGGTACAGGAATTCCCGTAAAGGACGTCCTATGAACCCACACTGAATCTGCAGCTTCCATTCTACTGACAAAAGCAGTAGCTTCACCACATTCGGTAACTGACCGGAATCTCACAAGAGTTGTATCACTTTGAAAGTGTTCATTCAGAAAACCATACATCAGGCCCGTTCTATTGGCCAGAAATTCTTGTACACACAGATCAATGTAAAAGAACTCAGCAGCGTTTACCTCAGAATAAGGAAGTGTTCCCCACCGAGCAAAATTCTGATCAGCATACAAGTAATGCGATTGAGTTAGCGAACTCCACTTGCCTAACAAATTTGCTGACAAGAGTGTTGTACTACCCATATCGCTTGCAAGATTTTGACATTCCCATCTGATCGAATCATTTTCAATCATATTTAGTAAAAGAGTTTTTTGCATAACATCTTTACCGTTTGATAAGTCAAACAACTGTTCTGTAAACCCATCATGATATAGTTGACTGCAATTAAAAGATCCGTCAAAGTCTTTTCCTAACCAATAGTATGGCTGTGTACCTGAATTATTAGTAAAGAATTCTGAATTATGAGGACCGTAGTCATCTCTAGTGCAAAAAGCGCTTATGAACTTCATCTTAAAAAGAGACAAATAATCATATCTACCTCGCAAGATACTTGGGAAAGAATAGTCCTGCTTATTGGCAGACATCAACCAGGCATAATCTTCATCAAATCTTTCCATTCGAATCGCTACAGAATCTCTGTGACAATCCCCTGCAAATGCTCGCTCTTGCAAGTTATGTAAAGGAAAATCAGATCCTGAGAAAAAAGAAAAATCGTCATCGTCAGTACCTGGAAATAACTCCTCAGCAAAATGCTGACCAGAAACTTCTTTCAGATTATATTGACCATGATACTCACCATTCAGATACACTCGCGTAAATAGGCCTGCTGGTACACCCACATTTTCTTCATTGAGGATAAAGTTACCCATCGTGTTGGATACAGGTTCGTCTGACCAACCAGATTTTCTTAAATCCATAATCTTCTCCTCGTTTAGAGAAACTGCTGGATAATTTAACCTGTTATTGCTTGGAAACTTTAATCGAAGATTTTTTGCCGGAGCAAAGGCAGACATGCCACCAAATACTTTTACCAAGATTTTACCGCTATACACGACAACTCCGTTATCAATAAAAGTAACTGTTACCAGCTTCCAAATAGTAGAAGGTTCGAGTTCTGGGTACCAATCAAAGTAACCAAGTCCAAGTCCTGGAGCCTTAAAATTTGGAACATGAAAATCATTCACCACGCTTTGAAATGAGAATGAGATATTTGTACTATCGCCAGTAAGAACTACAGACTCAATATCAATATCAACAGTTATTGCACCAGAAGAAGACCCAAAAGTAACTTGTCCAGTATTAGTAATCGTATCAATTATAATTTCTTGCACAAGAGTGCATTCAACTGGGTCGCAAACAATAAAGGGCCCCTGAAACACAAGCGCTTCTGTACCACTTGGCACAAGATACTCATTAGAAACAGTAATATTAATTATTTCATTACTCTCAGAGTAATGATCAAAAGTTATTACATCATTTTCATCAAACCCCGCGCTCTGAAGAATACTGTCTGGAATCAAACCCCCATCTCCATCTACAAGAATTCCGTTTTCATTACTATAAAGCATGGTAGGGTCACCATCAATACAGATAGTGAGTCCATCCTCGTGATTGCTAGGATAGTGAAATGTAGTGTCATGGCTACCAACTTTGAGTGAAAGAGTTGTAATCTTCTCAACATTATTAATGTTTTGAAAGAGTGAATCGTCCATTGCCATATCAGATGGCATCCATTCATCTAGATAGTTCGGATCACTCGCTGTTGTATTTATTCGAGCAAATTCAGGAGCTCCAAATGTTGGAACCAATAAATTTGCGCTTCCTATAAACCAATCGGAGTTTCCGTCTGGCTTATGTCCACCGAATTCAAAAAACACCGTATCGTTTGAACTGGACATAACCGATATCGTAGATCCGGGTTCAATAATTGTTCCACTTTGTGGAGCGGTTATTTCTTGAGCATAACCTAAAGACATACTCGCACTAACTATGATTAGTAATACTAACAATTTTTTCATGATCTTTTTTATTTGGATATTTTTTCAAGGAACAATTTCCTTAATCTTTGAACAAAGATATCATATTTGACACGATGATGCAAACTATGTATTATTTTATCTCATCGCCACCTTATATCACCCTATAAACACAAAACCCCGACCAGAGGCCGAGGTTTGTGAGGACATTTGTTTATTGTTGAAAATAAAGAGAAAACTCTTCACTCACAAAATATATGTTAGCACGTTGAGACTAATAAGTCAAACTTTAATTTTAGTCTCCTTATCAAAAAAGCCACCGCAAGGTGGCTTTTTATTAATCAACTAGAGATTATGTTCGTGCTTTTACAATATCATCAGCAACATTTTTTGGAACGATATCATATCGGTAGAACTCCATAGTGAAAGCTCCACGTCCTGAAGTCATCGAACGCAAGTTGTTCATGTATCCGAACATTTCAGACAGTGGAACAACGGCATTAATTGCTTTAATCATACCGCGGTCTTCTGTACCTTCGATAATTCCACGCTTACTTGAAATATCTCCTGTAATGTCTCCAAGAAATTCATCTGGAGCAGTAACTTCGACTTTCATCATAGGCTCTAGAAGAACTGGTTGCGCTTGTTTTACTGCATCTTGCATAGCTTGGCTTGATGCAATTTTGAAGGCAACTTCATTTGAGTCGACATCATGATAAGAACCATCATACAATTCAACTGATGCATTAATCAGTTGATATCCAGCAACAACTCCACGATTCATAGCTTCTTTGAAACCTTTCACACAAGCACCGATATATTCTTGTGGAATAACACCTCCTTTAATACTATTAATAAATTCAAAGTGTTCTTCACGCGTAACATTCTTTGCTAAATCCTCTGGTATAGTTCCAGGATTTTCAAGTGGTGTTACACGGATTTTCACATGACCATATTGACCACGACCTCCTGATTGTTTAATATATTTGTTTTCAACATCGGCGCTACCTACTATAGTTTCACGGTATGCAACTTGAGGCTTACCAACATTTGCTTCAACGCTAAACTCTCGCTTCATACGATCAACTAAAATTTCCAAATGTAATTCACCCATACCAGAGATAATAGTATCCATAGTTTCTGAGTCAGTTGTAACTTTGAAGGTTGGATCTTCCGCTGACAAACGTGACAATGCCATACCCATTTTTTCTTGATCGGCCTTTGTCTTTGGTTCAATTTTCAAAGAAACCACTGGTTCTGGGAAATCAATTCCTTCAAGTAATACAGGATGGTTTTCATCACATATAGTGTCACCCGTAATAGTTTCTTTAAGTCCTACAGCGGCTGCAATAGTTCCTGCATAAACCTTCTTTACCTCTTCTCGCTCATTACTATGCATAAGCAAAATTCGTCCAATACGTTCTTTGTTTCCAGTACGTGTATTTAAAATATAAGACCCTGACTCAAGTGTTCCCGAGTACACACGAAAGAAAATTAATTGTCCTACGAATGGGTCTGTCGCAACTTTGAAAGCAAGAGCTGCAAATGGTGCTTCATCCGAACTTGGTCGTTCTAGGTCTTCTCCTGTATCTGGATCAACACCCTTGATAGCTGGTACATCAACTGGAGCTGGCAAGTAATCAATAACTGCATCCAATACTAATTGAACACCTTTATTTTTCAAAGCTGTTCCAGCAAATACTGGTACCAACTGGTTTGCGATTACCGCTTCACGTGTAAGTTTTTTCAATGTTGCAATATCAATCTCTTCGCCTTCTAGGTATTTATTCATAGCAGCTTCATCATTCTCAACAATTTTTTCAACCATTGCACTACGATACTTTTTAGCATCAGCTAACAATTCTTCAGGAATTTCATTTTCAACGATAACAGCACCCATCTCTCCTTCAAAAGAGTAAGCTTTCATTTTCATAAGATCAATTACACCTTGCATTTGATCTTCTTCTCCCCAAGGTAGTTGGAATCGCACCGCATTTTTTGTAAGTCGATCAATAATAGAATTGAATGATCGTTCAAAACTAGCACCAGTTCGGTCTAGTTTGTTAATGAAACATATACGAGGAACACCATATTTATCAGCTTGTCGCCAAACTGTTTCTGATTGTGGTTCAACACCAGCAACACCATCAAATACTGTTACAGCACCATCCAAAACTTTCAGAGAACGCTCTACTTCAACCGTAAAGTCTACGTGACCTGGTGTATCAATAATATTGAAACGATGCTTCAAGTCTTCATTATTTGCATCATATGACGGTTTCCAGAAACAAGTAGTTGCAGCAGATGTAATAGTAATACCTCGTTCTTGCTCTTGCTCCATCCAGTCCATAGTTGCTGCACCATCATGAACTTCACCGATCTTGTGAGATACACCAGTGTAAAACAAAACACGTTCTGTTGTAGTAGTTTTACCCGCATCAATGTGGGCAATAATACCAAAATTTCTAACTCTTTCTAATGGGTAATCGCGCTCCATATATTTATAGATTAATTAAGTAATGTTATATGTAAAAAAGGTCATATAGGACCTAAACAATACGCCAACTATATCTGAAATTGGTTAAAATTGCAATAAAAAAATAACCTGCTAGGTTTTTTTATTCTTCAGTAGAAGTAAATTCTGGTTCTGGAATTGGCTCGGGTTCGGACTCTGTTTCAGGTTCTGATTCTGATTCTGGTGTAGATTCTTCTTCGGCCTCTTCTTCGTTATTACCTGACTCTTCTTCGGTGATTTCAGCTTCTTGATCTGGTGTAGATTCTTCTTCTGATTCATTACTCGTGTCTTGAGAGTTAGTTTCAGATTTATTATTACTACTAGAAGAATTATCTTCAAACACAGCTTTGAAATCGGCTTCTGTTACACAGATATCACCTACACAAAGCTTGTCGTTAACTTGCAACTCTTCTGTTTCAACTTTTTGGAAGATACCTTGTACTGATTCTACAGTATCAAGAACAAGACTTGTAACACTGTCGAGGATTGATTGTAAAATCTTTTTCAAAGTTCGCTCGTCGTCTTTTTTTAATGCATATACAACTTCAGATTCAGTAATTTTAATATCTAACTCTTGAATAGCTTTTGTCAGTACTGGTGTTAGAGCTGCATATGAAACTCCATATTGAGTATCTTCACTACCTACAACTACCTCTGGAATAATCTCCATAATCTCTTGAGCAATAAATCCGATTGCAGGTGCGTCGTTTCGTTTGAATTTATAACTTGTTGGTCGTAATTGATTGATCGCATCAAGACCATGTTCAAGATTTTGAATATCTTTTTTTGTACGTTCATCAGAGACTGGAACCCAGTTACCTGTCGCATCGTCAACATAGCCAATCAAGCTACCGGCGCCATCCCAAACTTGAAACATGTTTCCGTTTGTATTTGCTTCAAAATTATCTGAACCAATTCCAACTTCTCCATTTTTAAGAATAGTAAAAGCATCTGAAAGATCGCTATTATCACCGTTTCCAATATTAAACAAACGATCTGCTGCACCAGTACCTGGTATATAATCTGTCGTGGAAGAGCCCAGCGCCATCTCCTCAGAAGACGGAGCAAGAGCATAGCTCCCAATAGCAACCGATTTTACACCAGAAGCTGAAGCATGAAAACCCATAGCAATGGAATCACGCCCTATTGCTTTGGCACCAAATCCCATTGCTAAAGCATAATCACCCGAAGCCTCGACACCATTACTCCCAATCGTAATAGCTCCAATTCCTGAAGATACAGCGAAATCACCAATGGCAATGGCGTTATCATTACTAGCAACCGGTGCAGGAAAGCCATCGTTATCATTAATTGAACCAATTGCGACAGATCGCTTACCAGATGCGGTTGACCCATCACCAATTGCAACAGAATTATCCCCAGACGGTGTAGGTGATGTAAAACCTACAACAGAATTTTCTTCATATAAATCATATGAAACTAATGTTGAAGCGTCACGATATTCAATAATCTCGTTTACTGTATCTAAGACAAGGATTAAATCTTCAGTATCATCTTGATTAACTCCTTCAATAAATACATCTGACAAAAGACGAATCGTTTCTGCACCATCCCCAATCAAAATATCATTCCCTCCGTTTCCATTATTTATACCACCGATCATCATTGACTCTCCATTTGGTGATTCAAATACCCATGAATTATCGTCTCCATAATAACCAGAGTAAAGCGAAACACTAAGACCTTGATCATCATCAATAAATTTTACGAAATCATCACCATTATCTGACCTAAAATTCACTTGATTGATATTTTCGAAATCTAGATTATAGGAACCTAGATCAAACACCCTATCTTCCGCAAGAGTTCCATCTGTATTATAAATATTTGATACTATGACTGAACAGTTAGTATTGGGTACTGGTGGACAATTAGGATCAAGTGTTTCTCCTGGTACATATTGTGTTGCTGGTGGAACCGCAAATACGATGACTGCGCCATAGAGGAAGAAGAGTGCGAATATTGCGATTATGGTGGTTAGTTTTGTGTAGATTTTTTTCATATTGTGTTTTTATTATAGCATTTGGGGTGTGGTGTTGCTATGAAGGTTGTTGGTAAACAAAAAAACCGCGAGTGCGGTTTTTTATCGTTATATAGAAAATAATTCCTACCAAGCAAAGTGTGCAAACGCTTTGTTGGCATCTGCCATTCGGTGTGTATCTTCTTTTTTCTTTACAGCTTGACCTTCATTATTGCTTGCCGCAATCAATTCTTCTGCCAAAACTTGATGAGTCTTTCCGCCTTTTTGCTTTCGTACACCTGCTAGGATCCATCGCATTCCTAATTGATTTCTACGTTCAGGTCGAACTTCAACCGGAACTTGGTAGTTAGCACCACCGATACGTCGTGATCGAACTTCCATAACAGGACTTGCATTTTTAAGTGCTGCGTCAAATATTTCAAGTGGATTTGGGTTTGCTGTTTTTTCTTTAATAACATCAAAAGCTCCATACACTATCTTTCGTGCAGTTTCTTTCTTACCATCAAGCATAACGTAATTAATGAAACGTGCTACTCGTTCAGAGTTATATACTGAATCGGCTACTACTTTATTTTTTCGTTTAATTGGCTTTCGCATAGAATTTCTTCAGATCACCTTGCGGCTCACTTACTCTATTAGTTTAATAAATATTACTCTTTAGGTTTTTTAGCACCGTATCGAGATCGTGATTGTTTTCTCCCTTCTACACCTTGTGCATCTAGAACACCACGAACTACAGTATAACGTACCCCAATAAGATCCTTTACGCGACCACCGCGTAGCAATACCACACTGTGTTCTTGCAAGTTGTGTCCCATACCTGGAATATAGGCTGTAACCTCCATACCATTAGTTAACCTCACACGAGCAATTTTTCGAAGAGCCGAGTTAGGTTTCTTTGGAGTAGTTGTTGAAACTTTTGTACATACACCTCGTTTGAAAGGAGCTGGGTATTTTGTTGGTTTATTAGCCAATGTATTAAACCCACGTCGAAGTGCTACCGCTTTTGATTTCTTTGCGACTTTCTTACGTCCTTTTTTTACGAGTTGATTAATTGTTGGCATGTTGTGTGTGTACTATACGAAATTATAATTAAAATGCAAGAGGTTATCGTTTTGTCTTACGTCGTGTAACGATATTACTGTTTGAGTATTTCTTTGGTTTACGTGTTTTCACACCGTAAGCCAGTTTACCTTGACGAGTCTTTGGACCACGACGAAGGGCAATACCTTGACGACCTTCTCCACCTCCATGGGGGTGATCAACAGGGTTCATAGCAGAACCACGAACAGTAGGACGAATTCCGAGCCACCTGTTACGTCCAGCTTTACCTTTCTTCACAAGCTTGTGTTCTCCATTTGAAACTTCTCCGACTGATGCCCAACAGATACTTTGTACTTTTCGAATTTCTCCAGATGGCATTTTTAATGAAGACATTCCTTCATCATGAGCTGAAATTTGAATATGATTACCTGCAGATCGAGCAAGCTTTGCCCCACCATTTGGTTTTAACTCTACGTTGTAGACAAATGTTCCAACAGGAATACTCTTCAACAGCATTCGGTTTCCTGGTTCGATTGGAGCTTCTTCTTTGGTGATGATAGTATCTCCAACTTTAAGTTTTTGTGGTGTAAGAGTATATCGTCGTTCACCATCAGCATATATAATAGAACTCACGAATGCTGATCGGTTTGGATCATACTCAATAGACTCAATCTTTGCTGGGATATCTTTCTTGTTGTACAAGAAGTCAATCATTCGATATCGTCGCTTGTTTCCTCCACCTTTATGCCTCGTTGTAATACGCCCTTGGTTGTTACGTCCACCTGTTCGACGAATTCCAACGGTCAATGTTTTGTCTGGTTTTGAACGTGAAAGTACACCTCGATATGTTACGAGTGATGTGTTACGACTTCCGGGTGATGTTGGTTTAAGTTTCTTCATAATATTAAATGTTATAGCTCGATAGAGTCACCTTCTTTTAAGTAAATAAGTGCCTTTTTATAAGCTTTTGCAGTACCTTTTCGTCCGCGGAATATTCTTTTAGTTGGACGTTGTCGAATAATGTTAACCTTTACAGCTTCTACATTATATAACGCTTTTACTGCTTGTTTGACCTGAATTTTATTCACAGACAATGGTACATTAAAAGTATACACGCCATCGCTTGTTCCCATAGCAGCTTTCTCAGTAATACGTGGTGCACCTAATATGTGTGATGCATCATTGTGTACTGCTTGCTGTATTTCATTGTGTGTTACTTCTTTAGCCATAATACTATGCGTTAGTTTTTTCTAATGTCTTATCTGCTATTTTCGAATTTAAAAATGCTAAACAGTCTTCTGGTGAAGTCATAACAATATATCGGTATTTCATAACATCAAGAGGGTTCAAGCTTTGGATATCTCGCACGGTTACAAACGGTAGATTACGGAAACTTTTTGCTACAATTTCATCAAAAGCAGGTAATACCAATAGCATGTTTACCGGGTTTGGTGTTGCGATTGTTTCAAAGCCAGCAACTGTTGCCAACCCTTGTACTATCGTATCAGCTTGTTTTGTCTTCATTTCAGATAGTTCTACACGCTGTGTAAACATAATCTGTCCATCACGTAATTTTTGTGACAGTGCAACAAACAATGCTTTCACTCTTGACTTCTTGTTGATCTTCCCAGAGTAGTCTTTAGTGTTTCGAGGACCATGAGACGATCCACCACCTACCCAGATTGGACTTCGTCGTGAACCATGACGTGCGCTACCGGTTCCTTTTTGTTGCCAAGGTTTTTTACCAGTCCCTGAAACTTCTGACCGATCTTTTGTGTGTGCATTTCCAAGGCGGGCATTTCCTTGCATAGTAGTTATTACTTGGTGCAAGAGGTCAGCATTCCAGTTTAATCCAAAAATTGATACCGGTAATTCAACCGTTCCCTTGTCTTTTCCTTCTACGCTATATAGTTGTGCAGTTAATTTTTCCATAATTATTGAGTTACAATTTCAAGTAGTGTACCTCGACGTCCTGGTACTGCACCTTTAATAAATACAACGTTTTTTTCTAGATCCATAGCAACAACCTCCAAGTTCTTTACACTAACACGATCAGAACCCATACGTCCACCCATTCGAGTACCTTTGAACACACGTTGTGGTCCTGTTGCTCCAATTGATCCTGGTTCTCGTTCACTGTGCTTTTGACCATGACTACGTCGTCCTCCGGCAAAATTATGTCGCTTTACAACACCTTGGAAACCTTTACCTTTTGAAATACCTGTAACGGTAATAGCTTGCCCTACTTCTAGAACGTCAGTTGGTGACAGAACATCACCTTTTTTCAGTTCAGATGGAGTACTCAGTCGGAATTCTCGCACTGTCTTAAATGCTCCAAGATCTTTCCAAGCTGATAGTTGTGGTTTGTTTATATTTTTTTCTTTTCGTACACCAGTACCAAATTGTACGGCTTCATATCCATCAATATCTGTTGTTTTTACTTGAGTTACAGTAATTGGAGTGACAATTACGACAGTTACAGGAATAGCCCTACCGTCTTCGGTAAAGTATTGAGTCATTTGTTCTTTTGTTCCTAGGATAAATTTTTTCATAATCAAACAAATATGTATGTACCCTGTTCAATAATTTGTCTCATCAATTTCCTGCGGACAAATTATGTAACTGGGTTATTTAGCCAATAGTCGCTCTCGCTCCTTTAGGTAAATAAAAAAATACAACTATTATGTTGTATCAATGACGCCTCTATAAATAGAGTTCGTGCATTGGTCCCTCGAAAGGTACATACAACTTACCTACGGTATCTTACGGATATTGAAAATAAAGTCAAGGGTCTCGTTTTAACCCTACTGACTTTCAGTAACCCCTCTAATATACTTTTACCATATCAAGACAAAAGGGGGTCCGAATGGTTAATTACCTAAGGCACCCTTTTCTTTTGCTCAATTTTTCTCTATCCAGGTCCGACCTCGATAGATGCTTAAGGAGCCTCCTTGAGCATTAGACCACTAGAGAGATCTTGACAAAGGTGTACCTAAAGTGTACACTTAGGGTATGAATACTAAATTTATAGGAATTAAAGAATTCCGTCAAAATATTTCAAACTATGTAAAAAAAGCACGTAAAAAAGATGTGCGGTATGTTGTCATGAATAGAAATACTCCTTTGTTTGAAATAGCACCTTTTGCAAAGGATATCTATCTTGATGATTTTGTGGAAAGCATCATGCAAGCAAAAAAAGATGTGGCTCAAGGTCGTGTTGTTTCTCAAGAAGAAATATTAAAAAAATACGCACTTGATTAGACTATGTCAAAAATAAAAGTTGTCTATTCGAAAGAGGCTGATAGAGACCTAGAAAAACTTAACCCAAAAGATGCAGACCGTATTGTTGTAAAAATTGCCGAAAATACAAGAATGCAAGATCCTCTGGTTCGAGCCAAAGCTTTGAAAGGTCATCTTACTGGACTATATAGATACCGCATTGGTGATTACCGAGCTATATTTGAAATAGATGGGCGGGGTAACGTTACACTACTTACTATCTTAAATATTAAACATCGAAAAGATATTTATAAATAAACCAACTAACTACTATCTACATATACACTTATGACGGTCGTCAGTAGTGTATAGAAGATTTAAAGTCTGGATCTCTAAAAGGTACAGAACAAAAAACCGCCGAAGGAGATTTTTTGTTAAGATATATTATTGAGGAGGTTTTTTACCAAAATTTTTTATAAAAACATCATCATCTGAAAACCTAGGCTCTTTTGTGATAAGTTCCAAATATGAATTATATATGACACCACTTGGTAATATATATTTTTCAGACTCATGGAGATTCTTTTCCGCTTCTATACTGTCAGTATCTAATACCTGCTGAGGAGTTTGTATTTGAGCTTTTTGACTTGAATCTCTATCTAATTGCCCTAAAGACTCTGCATCCCACTTCCCACTAATCTCACCTCGATACAAACCCTGCTCTTTTAAATCTTGCTGCTCTTTTATAATTTTCTGAGCAGGATCATATGGTGTACCTGAAACACCGTATTCTTTTAGTCTTTTGTCTTTCTGGTCTTCAGTTAAAATATCCCACGGTGTAATTTGTAAAGAATTGTAGCTATGTAGGCGTACTCCATCACCATAAAAAGGATCGTCTGGAATATTATTAAAAAAATTACGTTCTTCTGTTGGAACAATTCTTCTATCAAAAATCTGCATAGGTGCACGTACATCTAGAACTGTATCTAACTCTTCTCCAGCTAAAAAATTGTTTTGATCAATGTTCTTGTAATAATCTTCTGGTTTTATAGTCTGATAGTCTTTTGGGTTTGTACTCTTAAAGCTAACTTCTTTTGAACTCTGTTTTTTATTGTTCTCAAAATTCTTGAAGTCGTCTTGAGACATTTTTTTTGAGTTATAGTCACGTAGTAAATGATTTCTGTAATAGTACAATATCTCTCGCTTATTATTTAGAAGGTCTAAACTATCTTGTCTTGAAGGCATAGTGCTTTCAATATTTTTTTCATCCAAATTACTAGAGTGAACTTCTTGACCATGACTATCAACTGAAGCTGTGAGACTCATAAGACCAGCAAAACCTGCTGTGGCTGTATTTTTTATTTTTTTAACCAAAGGAGTTTCTGTGGGTATTTTTTTATCAGCATTAAAACCAAACATATTAATTATCCTACCATGTCAGGCATTAAAAAATACACTACATAAAGTATGTGTATTTTTTAATAAATTATATACTTATTAGCTATATTATATATGGAAGATACAGAACACCGTCTATCTCACATATTGTACCAACGCCATTACTGGGGCCCCATCCTGAAACACCTGGAACCATACAGTAACCACCTAAGTGAATGATCAGAGCGTTTTCTCCTATCGCATCATTTATTATAGGAACTATAGCGTTCAGGTCTTTAAGAGTAAGTTTTCCAGCTAGTCGCCCAGTTGTTAATTTTTTTGATGTCTTTATGCCTGGAATTTCAATTCTTTGAAAAGCTCTTAGAGCAGCAGCAGTCTCTAGTCCAAATCTTCCATCTACAACACTTGTGTAGAGTCCCATTTTTTGAAGAAGAGTCTGAAGGTACACAACATCTACTCCAGAATCTCCAACACGCATCTGATTTTTAAATTCATGATTTACAACACTGTCTGGTAAATCAGTTCCTCCACCTGGTGTTACAGATAATGAATTACAAGCACCAAACCCTTCGTTCGTTAGATTACCCTGTTCATCTTCTATAACGGTTTGAGACCAATTACCATGAGTTCCATCACAAATCTCCTGACAAAACGCAAGTGTAGCTGTGCTTACTACCCCTGTTCCACATTGCTGTGATAGATAATTTGAATCATCTACTCCAGAATCTCCAACACGCATCTGATTTTTAAATTCATGATTTACAACACTGTCTGGTAAATCAGTTCCTCCACCTGGTGTTACAGATAATGAATTACAAGCACCAAACCCTTCGTTCGTTAGATTACCCTGTTCATCTTCTATAACGGTTTGAGACCAATTACCATGAGTTCCATCACAAATCTCCTGACAAAACGCAAGTGTAGCTGTGCTTACTACCCCTGTTCCACATTGCTGTGATAGATAATTTGAATCATCTTCAACAGGACTAAACGACGTATCATTATCATTACTTATTCTTGAAGTAATATTTTGATCTTTTGAAACAGCTTTATCAACTGTTGTAGCCTTAGTAACTACTTCAATAGCTTTGACTGCATCTTTTTCAATAGTTTTTATTGACTCTATTGCTTTACTGACAGCTGCACTTTGACTACCTGAATACTCTACATTTGGCGCAAAGAATCCACCGTGACCTAGTACTCCACCAACAGCAAAGCCGGCGATTACCAAGACTGCCATAAAGGCATTTTTATTTTTTGAAAACATAATAATATAAAAAGTTAATAATATATCTAATAAATTAAGTATTATTAGTATACCTTTTTTGACAACCTTATGTTTTATTGTGTGGAAAACAAAAAACCGCCGAAGCGGTTTTTTGTTTAAAATGAATAGTTTGAAGCTATACCATCTTTACATCAATATCAACTCCTGAAGGCAAATTCATATTTGTCAGGGCTTCAATGACTTTTGGTGTTGGATTGATAATATCAATCAAACGCTTGTGAATGCGAATTTCATACTGCTCGCGGGCATCTTTGTAAACAAATGATGCTCGGTTCACGGTGTATTTTTTAATCTCATTAGGTAGGGGAACGGGTCCTCGTACCTTAGCGTCATAACGGAACGCGGTGTCCATTATTTGCTTCACAGAGGCATCAAGAATCTTGTTCTCGTATGCACGCACGCGAATACGAAGTTTTACTTCGTCACCACTCTTTGCAGCCTTCTTTTTCGTTTTTGTGGTTGTGTCTGCCATAGAAATTATAAATTACGCAATAACTTTAGTAACAACTCCAGCTCCAACAGTTTTACCTCCTTCACGGATAGCAAATCGAGTTTGAGCTTCAAGAGCAACCGGCGCTACAAGCTTCACTGTGAAAGTTGCAGTATCTCCTGGCATGATCATTTCTGTTCCTTCTGCTAGCATAACATCTCCTGTTACGTCAGTAGTTCGGATGTAGAATTGAGGTTTGTAACCTTTGAAGAATGGTGTGTGACGACCTCCTTCTTCTTTTTTCAAGATGTACGCTTCACACTCAAATTCAGTATGAGGTGTAACGGTTCCAACAGCGGCAAGAACTTGTCCACGGTGGATATCTTCTTTCTTTGTTCCTCGCAAAAGGATACCAGCGTTATCACCAGCCATACCTTCTTGTAATTGTTTGTTGAACATTTCAACTCCAGTTACAGTTGTTTTTGCTGTATCTTTAAGACCAACGATCTCAATTTCCTGACCAACCTTAACGATTCCTCGTTCGATTTTACCCGTTACAACAGTTCCACGTCCTTCGATTGAGAAGATGTCTTCTACAGGCATAAGGAATGGTTTTGCTATATCACGTTCTGGTATTGGGAAGTACGTGTCCATTGCTGTTGCAAGTTCAAGTACTTTTTTAGCCCATTCATCATCCATTGAGGTTGCTTCAAGTGCTTTCAAGGCTGATCCTCGAATAACTGGACAATCTTTGTCGAATCCTTGAGCTTCAAGAATTTCTCGAATTTCTTCTTCGACAAGTTCGATCATCTCTTCGTCATCTACCATGTCGCATTTGTTCAAAAATACAACAATCTTTGGAACACCAACTTGTTTTGCAAGTAGAATATGTTCTCGAGTTTGAGGCATAGCACCATCAGTTGCTGCAACCACGATAATAGCACCATCCATTTGAGCGGCACCTGTAATCATGTTTTTGATGTAGTCGGCGTGACCGGGTGCATCAATGTGAGCATAGTGACGTGTTGGTGTTTCGTATTCGTTGTGAGACAACGCAATAGTAATACCACGCTCTCGTTCCTCTGGAGCGTTATCAATAGCATCAACAGCTTTAATTGTTGATGTGTAGCCTTCCCCTGCCATTCCAAGAACGCTCAGTATAGCTGCGGTAAGAGTAGTCTTACCATGGTCAACGTGACCAATTGTTCCCACATTTATGTGAGCTTTACTTCGATCGAAATCTGCCATATATATTATGGTATGAGTGACAAGTACTTGGTCTCGAAATCGAGATTACAATACCTCCCCACTCATTTGTTTAGTTACGATAGAGCTTTTATATAACCCGCCTTCAGTGCAGAATTTATATAAGAGCTCAACTCTCTAATAATTAACTTTGAATCCCTCGCAAGGACACAAGTTCACATATAATAACAGAATATACTCTTGAGTCAAGAAAAAATCTATCCAACATGGATAGATTTTTTCTATATTTTTCATTTTGACCCGATACAGCTATTCTTCGAGTTTTATATTTCGTTTAATAATTCCGTCACTGGCTTTAAAATTAGGAGACGTATGTACATGTCTGTGACCTCCTTGTCCGTCAGGAACCTCTACTGTTACATAATAATCACCTTTTTGAACTAACATATAATAGTATCCTGAATTTCCTACAACACGATGTGCAACCTCTTTATCAAGATGAGCATTAAACGCCCGAACTACGGTTCCTTTGATTACTCGTCCGGCCACGTCTCGAACTTTTCCATATGCTCGACTTGTAAGACCCAGAAGGCTCACAACAATCATTATTACGTACAAGACAGCTATGGCAATGTTATACCAGACTGGCGCAACAGATACAGCATAAGCCGTAATAATAGCACCTACTACAAACAAAATATCAATAATTCGATGTGCGACACCATCATGTCGATTAAAGAATTGATTTACTTTCATGCTACGCTTTGCCTTTTCATTCCAGTTTTCGACACCATGCGGATCCATTGGAATATTTTTTGTTAATACTTCATCTTTATCTTTAATTTCCAAAGTTTCACCAAAATACAAATCTTCGTAAAGTGATGTTTTTTCTTTTCCTGCAAGTTTCTTTGATGGGAATTCATAATCTGTTTTCCCTGAGCTCATATAGTATGTTCCGGGCTCAGCCAAGAAGCCAAATCGTCCATCAAGGTCAGTGATTGCACTACCTTTTTCATTACCTTCAGCGTCAAACAATTGTACATATGCTGGATCAAGAGGTTCTTGAGTGTGTGCATCAAATACTACACCCCAACGCCTATGTTTGCGGCGATATGCAGGAATAGCAAGAAGAATATTTTGAATACGGAATGGCAAACTTGTTAGACCTGAAAGTAATGCGATAAGACCAGCAATAGTTGCCACCCTGTGCCAAGGGAAATCATTATCTCGAATTGTAATAAGAGCATTATCAAGAGGGCTTCCAGAAAGATTTAGTAGCATAGCAGTAAAATTCTCGCGTCCTTCAATATCAGCATCGTCAATAATATTCATCGTAATTATACGTGGCTGATCATCACCCGCATCCCAGTGAATTGAATATTCTAATACTCCATCAAAATCACTTCCTTGAAAAGCTGACCCATCAGTAATACGCAAAATGGCATCAAATGGTTCATCAACAGGACCTGATCGTAATACCGTAATTGAAACACTGTCCTCATCTTCTGATGTGTCGTAAGCATCTTTCTCTATGTAGGCGCTTGGTGTGCTTGGTGTGCTTGAGCCAACGTTTGACGGTGTTGGAGTTGGATTAGGATTAGGATTAGGAGCTGGAGTTGGATTAGGATTAGGAGCTGGAGTTGGTGTTGGTGTTGGAGCTGGAGTTGGCGTTGGTGTTGGTGTTGGTGTTGGTGTTGGTGTTGGTGTTGGTGTTGGTGTTGGCGTTGGTGTTGGTGTGTTTACCGTAACAACGGTACTACACTGTGCTGTACCAGACACAAAAGGTCCCGAAAATGAACCTGTGTATGTAGTTGTACTATTTGGATATACTACTACTGAAGTTCCTGTTACAGAGCCGATTGGACTAATATTTGCTGTATCATAATTTTCATTTGGAATATTAGTGGTCCAGTTCAAAGTTGTTGGACTTCCAGAACTTACACTTGTTGGATTTGCAGAAATTGAACAAGTTGCAGGATTAGGAGGAGTAGTGGTAGGAGGAGTAGTGGTAGGAGGAGTAGTTCCTCCAGAACAACTATAGGTAGTTTCTACACATGTATCACTTCCTGGACATGTAAAATCAATCCATCCATAATTTTCACTCCAAATATCTCCGTCAAACTCTCCGTCAGAATTTATAGTCAATCCACCATTGATTGGTGCAAGATTTATCCACCCTGTATTCTCTCCCCACCAATGTCCCGAAAGTGTTCCGACTCCGCCTGAACATGTCAGACCAACACCACCTTGGCTTGGATTAGTATTAATCCACCCAACTGTTTCACCCCACGCATAGCCATTACTACCTGTTGCAGAAATAGTTACACCACCGTTTGTTGGATTAAAGTTAATACGATCATTAGTTCCATTATTATCAATATCTTGATCAAGAAATTGAGCATATTTATTTGTTCCATCAATATTTGCTGCCTCGGTTATTGAAAAAGAAAAACTAAAAAGCGTAACAATACTAATAAATAAAGCTAAAAAAAAGTTTTGTGAGATAAATTTATACATATTACTACTGTTCATTATAGCGCACTTTTCTCCTTTCGATTAGAGAAATATAGGGGATCCAACAATAAGTGAATAAAGGAAAAGAACTACTGGAAATAAAATACGCCACACAAACAAAATTACAAAAATAATTAACATGAGTGAATACTTTTTAAGAAAGTATTTTATCTGACCCGCGATTCCATTATCGGGCAATAGTGAGAATAAAATATGGTGCCCATCGAGTGGTGGTACAGGAATAAGGTTAAAGACTGCAAGTACGATATTCAGTAATACGATAATAGAAAAAATAGTTGCAGCTGCTACTGGCAATCCAGCTCCGGCAAAGCGTAGTATTAACCCGAATACGAGTGCGAGAAAAATGTTTGAAAGTGGGCCAGCGATCGCAATCAGCACCGCTCCCCATCTTCGGTTTTTAATATTAAACGGATTGTATTCTATAGGCTTTGCCCAGCCGACAACAAACCCTGTTCCAGATAAAACAAGTAATGCTGGCAAAATAATAGACCCAAACATATCCAAGTGTGGAATCGGATTTAACGTAAGTCGCCCTTGAAGACGCGGTGTTGGGTCGCCAAGATAATCAGCAGTATATCCATGAGCAAGCTCGTGAATAATAATAGAGAAAAGTAAGATTAAAATATAAAAAATTGTAGTAATGATATCCATACAGGCTGATATTATAGCATAATATCATTATTACTCTCCTGTAATCTCTTCTTCAACTTCTGGTTCTGGTTCTTCTTCGATAACTTCTTCTACAGACTCAATCTCTTCTTCTAATTCTTCGACAGCTTCTTCTTCCTCAGTAGACTCTTCTTCAACTATTTCTGACTCTGACTCTTCTTCGATAACTTCTTCTACAGACTCAATCTCTTCTTCTGACTCCTCTTCCTCAGCAGACTCTTCTTCAACTATTTCTGACTCTGACTCTGACTCTGACTCTGACTCTGACTCTGACTCTGACTCTGACTCTGACTCTGA